>C688J18823_10000519_pt1 | contig 22413 bp, 23 predicted proteins | sample HopSoiMetagenom1_FD_18823 | JGI IMG/M metagenome (IMG submission 18823) | reverse complement strand
CATCAATGCGTTCGCATTGCCGGGCGGATACGTCTACGTCAACCGCGGTGTGCTCGACAACGCGCGCAATGAAGGCGAAGTGGCGGGCGTGCTCGCGCACGAAATCTCGCACGTGTCCCTGCGTCACGGCACGCACCAGGCGTCGAAGGCCTACGCCGCACAAGCGGGACTTTCGATTCTCGGCGGTCTCCTCGGCGGACATGTCGGCGAAGGCGCGGCGAACATCATCAATGCCGTCGGCGGCTTCGGTCTCAATGTCGTGTTTCTGAAATACAGCCGCGATCTGGAGACGCAGGCGGACGTGCGCGGATCGCAGATTCTCGCAGCGTCGGGATATTCACCGACAGACATGGTGAATTTCTTTCACACGCTCGAGTCGGTGGACAAATCGAAGAAGACGAACTTCCTTTCCGATCACCCCGCGCCGCCCGACCGCATCGCGCGCATTCAGCGTGAAGCGCAGATGCTGCACGTGAGCCAGAGCCCGACGACGAATGTCGCCGAATTGCGCCAGGTGCAGTCGCGCCTCGGCGGCGTCGGCGCGTCGAACACGCAGATCGCGCGCACGTCGCCGCAATCGACGACTCGTACGCGTCCCGCGATGACGAGCAACGCGCGGGAGATCACCGTGCAGGCGCCGTCGTCGCAGTTGCGCGAGTACACCAATCGCTACGGCCTCTATCGCGTGGCGGTGCCGGCGAACTGGCAGGTGTACGAGCAGGGAAGCGCGGGCGCGATGATCGCGCCGCAGAACGGCATGATCGACGTGAACGGCCGCAACGAGATCGTTTACGGCGCGATCATCAATCATTACGAGCCGTTCAATGGCGCGACCGGCTTCATCTCGCAGTCGAATGCGAACAGTGACCTGATCAGGCAGATCACGAACGACAGTCCGCATCTGCGCGTGGCCGGCCGCTCCGGCAATACGACGACGCTGCGCGGCACGAACCCGAACACGGGCATTACCGAGCGTGTGACGGTCGTGACGCGGCAGCTGGCGGATGAGCATCTCATCTACCTGTTGTTCGTGACGCCCGATCGCGATGCGAGCAAGTACCAGAGCACGCTGAACGCGATGGTGCGGTCGATCGAGGTGGATACGCAGGCGCGGCATTAAGGGCCGGCCGCCGGCCCCTCACCCCTGGCCCCTCTCCCCGCGACGCGGGGAGAGGGGAACTTTGCGGCGTATGATCATTGTTTACTGGCGATCGAACGGAGGAATTCAAACATGTACGATGAAATGATCGTTGCGCCGATGCGGCAGGAGCTGGCGCGACTCGGGATTCAGGAGACGAAGACCGCGGCGGAGGTCGACGCGGTCCTCGGCGAAAAGAAGGGCACGGTCCTGGTGATCGTCAATTCGGTCTGCGGTTGCGCGGCCGGCATGGCGCGTCCCGGTGTGGCGATGGCCCTCCGGCACAACGTCCTTCCGGACCGCATGATCACCGTCTTTGCCGGCAACGACCGCGAAGCGACGACGCGCGCCCGCGAGTACTTCGTCGGCTACCGCCCGTCGTCTCCGTCGATCGCGCTGATTCGCGACGGCGAAGTGGTGAAGATGCTCGAGCGCTGGAACATCGAAGGCCACGGCCCGGAGCAGATCGCCGCCGAGTTGACAGCCGCGTTCGATCAGTTCTGCGTCAAAGCGACGGTGTAGGACAAGCTCTCAGCTTGTCGAGGCCAAGAGGAGCCCGCCAGCGATGGCGGGCTTTTTGTTTATCCGCCCCTCATGACCGATTTCGAGGATCGTGTGCGAAGGATGGCCCGGGAAGCGATGTCGGAGATCGGGCGCGAAGGCGACGAGATCGCGGACGTGACCGAGCCGCCCGGCGCGGACTACTGCGTGATCTCGTTCGCGAACGGCGAGGTGAAGCCGATCGAGATTGCCAAACCGCTCGGCGCCGGCGAATCGCAGGAGCTCGATGACATCCGGCGCGCGCTGCAGTATCGCTTCGGAACTTAGCGCCGCTTTCTCTTCACCGGCAGCGCCGGTTCGAGCATCACGTCGTCGACGCTCGGCGAGTAGAACGAGCGCCCGCGAATGTTCTCGTCGACGACGATTCCGTGCTGTAGCGGCGGGAACGCGCGCTGATCGCAATCCATCCGCTCGCACAGACGGCACGTCGTGCCGATCGGCACCGCGGCGTCGAGGTTGTCGAGATCGTAGCCGTCGGCGTAGACGATCTTGCGCGCGTCGTTGACCGGACAGCCGATGCCGACCGCCATCAACGCATCGCCCGATGCATAGCCAAACGATTTACGAATCGTGCGCGCGACGCAGAAGTATGCCGTACCGTCCGGCATCTTCGACAGCTGCGTGCGCACGCGTCCCGGTGTGAGAAACGCTGCGTGCACGTCCCATCGCGGACACGATCCGGAGAAGCGCGCGAAGCGGATGCCGGTCCCGCTGAATCGCTTCGAGATGTTGCCCGCGATGTCGACGCGCACGAAGTGGAACGGCACGCCCGACGCGCCCGGCTTGCGCATCGTGGTGAGCCGATGACAGACCTGCTCCCAGCTCGCGGTGTAGTGATGCTGCAGCAGCTCGATGTCGTACCGCACGTCCTGCGCGAATCGCAGAAAGTCGTCGTACGGCATGAGGAACGCCGCGGCGAAGGAGTTCGCGAGCGCGATGCGGCAGAGCTTCACCGAATCGGGCGTGGTGAGATGCGACTGCGAGCGCGCGATCACCGCATCGATCACCGCGGCCGCGTCGAGCAATCCGATCTGATGCGCGAGCTGGAAGTGCCGGCTCCACGGCGGCAACACTTCGGAGAGCGACAGCACGCGCTGCTCGGGCTCGTAACGGCGCACGGTCACGCGATCGCGGCCGACCGGCGTCAGCCTGACGTTGATGCCGTGCTGGCTGCGCAGATAGCTGATCATCGAGCCGTAGAGGTCCGCGCGATCGAGCCTCGCACGCCGCGCGACGTCTTCCGCCGCCGCCTCGAGCTCCGGAAAGTAATTCATGTTGTGCTGCACGACATCGTTCACTTCCTCGGATGGCAGATGCGCCGGATTCACGCCCTGGAAATCGCGGCCGTCGTACACCTTCGCCGCCAGCGCGCGCACCGAATCGGTCTGCGCGCGGTACGCGTGATAGAGCGCAATCACCGCGCGCGAGGCCGCCGAGTTCTCCGCCATCTCGCGCAGATCGTTCGTCGTCAGCGCGTGATCTTCGAAGAGCGGATCGCCGAATACTTCCTGCAGATCGGCCGCGAGCCGCGCCTGCGAGTCATCGGCGAACGTGGCGAGATCGACCTTGAACGTCTGCGCCACGCGCAACAGCAGATGCGCCGGCAACGGCCGCTGATTGTGCTCGATGAGGTTGAGGTAGCTCGGCGAGATGTCGAGCCGGGCCGCGAGATCGGTCTGCGACAAACCTTCCTTGCGGCGCAGCGAGCGGACCTTCGTGCCGAGTCGTGCAGTCATCGTGCTATCTCCTTGTTGCTCTTCGTCGGGGATCGACCGTCACCGTCGCCGCGCGCGATTCCGCCGCACCGCATGCTCCGCGCACGAGCACCCAGTACGACGTCGTGTGTCCGAGGGGAGGCGTGGTGAATGTGCTGGCGCCGGTCATCACTGGTTTCGACATGTCGCCCGCAGTGCCCTCGAACCACTGGAACGAGAGGTGATCGCCGAACGCGCCGACGGAGAGTGTGGCGGCCGTGCCGGCCAGCACCGACGTGTCGGCAGGTTGCGTGTCGATCGACGCGTCCTGCAGCAGCATGAAACGCGCTTCACCGGTTGCGGTGCCGTCGCACGATGAATCGGCGAAGTGCGCGATCAGCAGCGGCGATCCATCGGGCGTGACGGTGCGATCGATCGAGTACGTGTTGATGCCGTTCTGCACGACGCCGTCGGACCAGGCCGCGCTGAACGGAGGCACGCCGGAGAAGGTCGCGGTGACGACCGCTGATTGTCCGGGACAGATTTCTCCGCCGCCCGAAACCATCACCGTCGGTGATGCGATCGGCACTTCCGCGGAGCCGCTCAGGTTCTGACTGTTGCGCTGCACGGTGATGAAGATGAAGACCTTGCTGCTCGCGCCGGCGTTGTACACGATCGTGCGCGTGCCCTGTCCGCTCACGAGCGTGCCGTTGTTGACCTGCCACGTGTAGACCGCGCCCTGGCCGTTATCCGGAACCGACGCGCTGATGTTCGTCGCATTCGGACAGACGCTCGGCGGCGTCGTGACGGTGACGTCGAGCGGTGCGGGATTCACATCGACGTAGAGGTCGCTCTCCGATCGCGTGCAGTTCGTCGCGATGCGCGTGGCGGTCACGCCGATGCTCACGCGCGACACGCCGCCGTTCGGACGAACGGTGATCGTCGCAGTGCCGGCGCCGCCGATGATCGTGCCGTCGCCTACGCTCCATTGAATGTTCGAATACGGTCCGTTGGGATCGCTCGCGATGCTCGCGGTGAAATCGCCTGATGTCGACTGCGGAATCGTGATGTCGGGTGGAGGCTCGAATTCGACATTCGTCTGCGCGGATGCGTGGCAGCCGGTGCCGGCGTCATCCATGTAGACCTCCCACGCCGACGCGTACGGAGCGACCGCCGTCTGCGTGTAGTAGGTCGGATATCCGGCGGCGCCATGCGCGGCATGCCAGTTCCAGGACGGACTCGTCGCGTTGGTCGATGCGCTGAGCGTCACCATCGAGCCGGGACAGATCGGACCGTCATTCGTCGCCGTAAGCGTGATGTCGGGACAGACGATGAAGCCCTCGGCCGATCCGCCGGCGCCGCTGTTGAGGTCCGTCACCCAGACCTGGTGCTGATAGCCGCGATGGAAGATGACAGTGAACGTGTGCGAGCCGGCGTCGGCGCCGGTGAAGGTGTAATCGGGCGGCAGCTCGACCGAGGGATCGTCGGCGCTGAAGTGCACGGTGCCGGTGTAGCCCGGCACCGTCTGGTAGCTCGAGTTCTGCGCCACGACCTGCATCGAGGTCGGCGCGTTTCGTACCGGATTGTGCGGAAGCGTGACGGCGAACCAGACGACGTCAGCCGGACCTGAAACGGCACGGACCATGAAGTGTGAATCGGTGGCCGGCCCGGCCAGCAACGGAACGGCGAGCGCAAAGACTGCGACGGCGAAGGCATGTCGCATAGCTCCTCCGACTAGAAACGCATTTTACAGCTATTTTCAGATTTACATTCGTAAATTTACAAACACGTACAAGCTAACACACTGAAATAGCTCAGCTTATTGATATTGGCGCGTGTACTGCTCATCATTGTTACATGGTTGTGATGACGACAATTGAGGGCGTTGAGATCCGCGCCGAAGTCCCTGCTGAATGGGAAGCAGTTCTCACGCCTGACGCTCTGAATTTCATCGCGCTCCTGCAGCGCGAATTCAATCCGCGTCGCGAAGAGCTGCTTGCGAACCGCCAGGCGCGGAAGCAGCGGCTCGACGCCGGCGAGCTTCCCGACTTCCTCCCCGAGACGCGCGAGATCCGCGAGAGCGAGTGGACCGTCGCGCCGATTCCGCCCGACCTGCTCGATCGCCGCGTCGAGATCACCGGACCGGTCGATCGAAAGATGATCATCAACGCGCTCAACTGCGGCGCGAACGTCTTCATGGCCGACTTCGAAGACGCGAACGCGCCGACGTGGGCGAACAACATCGAAGGCCAACTCAACCTGATCGATGCGGTGCGCCGCACGATCACGTTCGAGTCCGGCGGCAAGAAGTACGAGCTGAACGAAAAGACCGCGACGCTGCTCGTGCGTCCGCGCGGATGGCATCTCGTCGAAGCGCATGTCCACGTCGACGGCCAGCCGGTCAGCGCATCGCTGTTCGATTTCGCGCTCTACTTGTTCCACAACGCGAAAGAGCTGATCGCGCGCGGCACCGGTCCGTACTTTTATCTGCCGAAGATGGAGTCGCACCTCGAGGCGCGGCTCTGGAACGACGTCTTCGTCCGCGCGCAGAAAGAGCTCGGAGTTCCGAACGGATCGATCCGCGCGACGGTGCTGATCGAGACGATCCTCGCGTCGTTCGAGATGCACGAGATCCTGTGGGAGCTGCGCGATCACTCCGCGGGACTCAATTGCGGACGCTGGGACTACATCTTCTCGTTCATCAAGAAATTCAGAGCGCGGCGCGATTTCCTCACGCCCGACCGCGGCTCGATCACGATGGACAAGGCGTTCCTCGCCGCGTACGTCGACCTGCTGATCGAGACCTGCCATCGGCGCGGCATTCACGCGATGGGCGGCATGGCCGCGTTCATCCCGATCAAGAACGATCCTGCCGCGAACGATGCGGCGATCGAGAAAGTGCGCGCCGACAAACTGCGCGAAGTGCGCGCCGGACACGATGGGACGTGGGTCGCGCATCCGGGACTGGTGAGCGTCGCGAAGGACGTGTTCGACGAGTACATGCCGGAGGCGAATCAGATCGGGGCGCGTGGGCACGTGGGTACGAGGGCGCACGGGGATGTGCAGCCCACGAGCCCACGAACCCACGAACCCTCGCACCCAGTCACCGCAGCGGATTTGCTGCAGATCCCGCAAGGCGTCATCACCGAGCGCGGTGTCCGCCAGAACATCAACGTCGGCATCCTCTATCTCGAAGCGTGGCTCGGCGGACATGGCGCCGTCCCGCTCTACAACCTGATGGAAGACGCGGCGACCGCGGAGATCTCGCGCACGCAGCTCTGGCAATGGCTGCATCACGACGCGAAGCTCGATGACAGCCGCGCATTCACGCGCGAGCTCTACGAGCAGATCCGCGACGAGGAGCTGCGCTCGATCGGCGAGCGCCCGCACCTCGAGACCGCGGCGCGCATCTTCAACGAGCTGATTCTCGCTGACGAATTAGCGGATTTTTTGACCATCCCCGCATATGCGGAATTGATCGAAGGAGAGTAAGCAATGCCCAAGCTCAAGGCAGTACGCGACCCGAAGCAGATCGAACGTGACTGGGAGAACAGCCCGCGCTGGGACGGCATCACGCGCACCTATTCAGCGGAAGAAGTGCTGAAGCTGCGCGGCTCGATCGAGATCGAGTACACGCTCGCCGAGCTCGGCGCGGACCGCCTCTGGCGTCTTCTCCACGAAGACCCCTACGTCGCAGCCCTCGGCGCGCTGACCGGCAACCAGGCCATTCAGCAGGTCCGCGCGGGACTGAAAGCCATCTATCTCTCCGGATGGCAGGTCGCCGCCGACGCCAATCTTTCGGGCCACATGTATCCCGATCAGAGCCTCTATCCCTCGAACTCGGTGCCGCAGGTGGTGAAGCGGATCAATCAGGCGCTGCAGCGCGCCGATCAGATCGAATGTTCCGAGGGCAAGAAGCCGAGCACGTACTGGTTCGCGCCGATCGTGGCGGACGCCGAGGCCGGGTTCGGCGGATGTCTGAATGTGTACGAGCTGATGAAGATGATGATCGAGGCCGGCGCGGCCGCGGTCCACTTCGAAGACCAGCTTGCCTCCGAAAAGAAGTGCGGACACCTCGGCGGCAAGGTGCTCGTGCCGACGTCGCAGTTCATCCGCACGCTGACCGCGGCGCGGCTCGCGGCGGATGTGTGCGGCGTGCCGACGCTGATCGTCGCGCGCACCGATGCGGGCTCCGCAACGCTGATGACGAGCGACATCGACGAGCGCGACAACGAGTACCTCACCGGCGACCGGACGAGCGAAGGCTTCTACGGAATCACCGGCGGCATCGAGATGGCGATCGCGCGCGCGATTGCGTACGCGCCGTACGCCGATCTGCTCTGGATGGAAACGTCGACGCCCGACATCGAGGAAGCGCGGCGATTCGCCGAGGCGGTGCACGAGAAGTTCCCCGGAAAGATGCTCGCGTACAACTGCTCGCCGTCGTTCAACTGGGCGAAGAAGCTCGATGAAGAGACGATCGCCACGTTCCAGCAGCAGCTCGGCGAGCTCGGCTACAAGTTCCAGTTCGTCACGCTTGCCGGATTTCACGCGCTCAACTACTCGATGTACGAGCTTGCTCGCACGTATCGCGAGCAGGGGATGAGCGCGTACTCCGCACTGCAGCAGTCGGAGTTCGCGGCGGAGAAGAACGGCTACACCGCGACCAAGCACCAGCGGGAAGTCGGCACGGGATATTTCGATGAAGTGGCGAAGATCGTGAGCGCCGGCCAGGCCTCGACGATCGCGCTCGAGAACTCTACGGAAGCAGCGCAGTTTTGATGACCCCGGTGTCATTCCGAGCCGTGTAGACGGTCGAGGAATCCCCCGCGCTCCGTCGGAAGGGGATCCCTCGACTTCGCTCGGGATGACACGCGAACGAGAAGGAGATTCGGTCATGGATGAGATTCGCAGATTCGATCGCGACGACGAGCAGTGGTGGATTCCGGATGATGAGCGTGAATTCATCGTCGCTCCGGATGATGAAGTTCCGTTCCACGTTCCGCGCGATTAGCGCGGAACACTTCGCTGGCGGCGGGCGTTCTTTAGCCCGCCGCCATGCTCGGAATCGTTCTCGCGCTGCTGCTCTCGCCCAGACCAACTGACCTCGCCACGCCGCCGAAGGAGCTCACGCGTGTGCTCCGGCCCGGGACCGGCATCGCCCATCCCACGGACAAGGATCTCGTCAAGGTTTTCTACGTCTTGTGGAACCGCGACGGTGTCGTCGTCGATCAGATGAACGGCAACAAGTGGGCGGTCGTCGGCTTCGACGACATGTCGCCCGAATGGCGCGGCGACATTCAGAAGATGGTTGCCGGCGAACAGCGCCGCACGTGGTCGGACGAAAACACCATTATCGACACGGAGCTGATCGACATCATCCCCCGTCCCGAGACGCCGCCCGATGTCGCCGCTCCGCCGGCGGACGCAACGGTTACGCCGTCCGGTCTCGCGTACAAAGTGCTGGTGCAGGGCCCGGGCAAGAAGCATCCGAAGCCGGGCGATCGCGTGCTCGTGAGCTACACCGGGTGGACCGCCGACGGGAAGCTGTTCGACGGTTGCGCGCTGCGCGGCGAGGGGAACATCGAGCTGCCGGTCAGCGGCGGCATCGCCGGATGGACCGAAGGAATCCAGCTCATGACCGACGGCACGAAGATGCGTTTCTGGATGCCGCCGAAGCTCGCGTACGCGGGCGTCGCCGACAAACCGCAGGGCATGGTGGTCTTCGACGTCCAGCTCTTCCTCGTCAGCACCGACATCATGCAGAAGCGCGGACAGCGGAAGGCCATCATGGGGACGCCGCCGCCTGCTCCGCCGCTGCCACCAGGAGTCCATGAATGATGCTGCTCTCCATCGTTGCCGCGGTCGCGCTGACTCTCAAGCCGCCCGCCGATGCCGACAAACTTCCGAACGACGTCTCGACGCAGCTGCTGCAGCCCGGAAAAGGAACGGTGCATCCCGATCCGGCCGATTACGTGCGCCTGCACTACACGCTCTGGTCGCTCGACGGCAAGAAGCTCGGCCAGGTCGCGAACATGGAAGTGGGGATCGTCGCGCTGAAGAAGCTCAGTCCCGGCTGGCGCTCGGTGGTCGAGCGGATGGTCGAAGGCGAGGAGCGCCGCGCCTGGATTCCGGCGGACAAGCTGATCATCGACTCGGAGCTCGTCGGCATCGTGCATCCGCCTGCCACGCCCACCGATCTCGCCGCGCCGCCTGTTGATGCGATCAAAACGAAGTCGGGCCTCGCGTACAAAGTGCTGAAGCCCGGCGCGGGCGACAAGCATCCGTCGCGCCGCAGCACCGTGCGCGTGCACTACAGCGGCTGGACGACGGACGGCAACATGTTCGACAGCTCGGTGATCCGCGAGCAGCCGGCCGAATTTCCGCTGGACGGCGTCATCGCCGGATGGACGGAAGGGCTGCAGCTGATGACGCCGGGAGAGGTCGTCCGCTTCTGGATTCCAGCCAAGCTGGCGTATGCGAGCGACCCCTCCAAGCCTCAGGGCATGCTGGTGTTCGACATCGAGTTGCTGGCGATCAAGTAATCACTGCGCCGCGACCTGCCTCGTCGTCTTCAACGCGTTCGACGTATCAACCATCCGCAGCAGCTCATCGCGATAACCGTCGATGTCGGCGCCGCGCGCGCTGCGTGCGAGCGCCGCGACATCGGCGAACGTCGCGCTCCCTTTGTGCTTCGAGTCGCGCAGCAGCATCCCGAGCTCGGCGACGGCGGCGGCGAACTTGTGATCGGCTGACGCCGCGTACTCGCTCGCGCCGTTGTCGACGACCGCGGACGCGATCAGCTGACTCGTGTCGCCCGCCGGCTGCTTGTAGCGCAGGCGCACCTTCGCGAGCTCGCCCTTGCCGTCGCCCTTCGGCACGATCTCGTACAGCGCGGTCACCGAGTGTCCGGCGCCGAGCTCGCCCGCATCCTTCATGTCGTCTTCGAAGTCCTTGTTTTCCAGCGCGCGATTCTCGTAGCCGATCTGGCGATACGACTCGACGCGAGCCGGATCGAACTCGATCTGTACTTTGACGTCTTTGGCGATCGTCACCAGCGTGCCGGTCAGTTCGCTTTTGAAGACTTTCTCCGCTTCCTTCATCGAGTCGAGATAGGCGTAGTTGCCGTTTCCTTTGTCGGCGAGCATCTCCAGCATGTCATCGCGATAGTTGTCGTCGCCGACGCCGATCGTGGTCAGGAAGATGTTGTGCTGCCGCTTCTCTTCGATGAGCTTCTGCAGCTCGTCGACGGACGAGATGCCGACGTTGAAATCGCCGTCGGTGGCCAGGATCACGCGATTGTTCCCGTCTTTTTTGAACGCCTCTTCCGCGGTCTTGTACGCGAGCTCGATGCCTTCCGCGCCCGCGGTCGAGCCGCCGGCGTTGAGGCGCTCGAGCGCATCGATGATCGCCTTCTTGTCCGCGCCCGATGTCGGCGGCAGCACGACGCCCGCGGCGCCGGCGTAGACCACGATCGCGACGGAGTCCTGCGGCCGCAGCTGATTGGCGAGCAGGCGGAACGCCGACTTGATCAGCGGCAGGCGCTCCGGCGGCTGCATGGAGCCGGAGACGTCGAGCAGGAACACGAGGTTGTTCGGCGCCATCTTCCATTCATCGAGATTGCGTCCCTGCAGCGCGACGCGCATCAGCCGGTGATGGCTGTTCCACGGGCACGCGGAGACTTCCGAGGTGATCGAGAACGGCTCGTCGCCCTTCGGCTGCGGCAGCGCATACGTAAAGTAGTTGACCATCTCCTCGATACGCACTGCGTCGGGCGGCGGCAACGTGTTGTGATTGAGGAACCGCCGCACGTTGGCGTACGACGCGCGGTCGACGTCGATGGCGAACGTCGTCATGTTCGCCGTCTTCGTGTCGTAGAACTCGTGCTCGTCGACGTGCGCGTACGCCGGCTGCGGTGCGATTTCCGCGACCGGGACGGGAGCGCCCCCGACCACGCCGCCGACGACTCCGCCCACGACTCCGCCGGCGACTCCGCCCTCCACGCCGCCCTGCACGTATCCCATCGCGCGCAAGTCAGCCGCTTGCGGCGCCGGCACGGGCGCCGGTGGTGGCGGAGGCGCGGCGATGGGATGCGGGGCTTCCTTCGCTTTCTTCGGTGCCGCGGCCGACATCCGCTCTTCGTATTTGCAGGAGAAGGTGGCCAGGGCGATGAGGGTGAGAACGATCGCTGTTCGTTTCATGAATGCCTCCAACGCGAAGTTGGACGCAGCAGGGGGCGATCAGAAAACCATCTCGTCATCGCCGAGGCCGAAATAATGCCCTAGCTCGTGAATGACGGTCTGCCGGATCTGCGTCACGGCGTCGCGGCGGTTGCGGGTGACGCGGAGGATCGGTCCGCGGAAGATGGCGATCTGATCGGGGAGCAGCATCATGTCGTACGTGCGCCGCGTTTTCGGCACCCCGCGATAGATGCCGAGCAGCTCGCTCGCGCCTTCGTCCATGACATCGAGATCGTCGTCGGTCGGCTCTTCCTCGACGACGACGGCGACGTTGTCGAGCAGTGCGGCGAACTGCTCCGGCAGGTCGTCGAGCGCCTCCTGGACGATGTCTTCGAATTCGTTGCGGGAGATGGATTGCATGGTTTCGGTGTGTCATCCCGAGCGAAGTCGAGGGATCCCCTGCCGACTTGCCCGGTTGGTTCAGGATGAAGGGGATTCCTCGACCGTCCCTTCGGCTTCGCTCAGTACGCCTGCGCACGATGATCGCATGCTCCTCTACCGTGCAGAAACAGCTCGATAAAATCCTCGCTCGGCTCGCATGGATGCGGGACGAAAAGATCTGGCCGAACGGCAGGCGCTATCTCTGGACGGACGCGTTCGGTGTCGTGCTGCTGCTGTCGCTCCATCGCGAGCTCGGCGAACAACGCTGGCTGGACGAAGCACATTGGCTCGTCCGCGAAGTCGATCGCGTCCTCGGACGCAGACGCGGCATTCGCATCGGTGAAGCGGCCGATCGCGACGGTCAATACTTTCATTACCTCGCGATGTGGCTCTTTGCGTTATCGCGCTTTGCAGCAATCGACGATCACTACAAGCAAAAAGCAATCGATCTCGTGCACCAGATTCATCGCCCCTTCGTGATTCCCTCCACCGGCGTGATCTGGAAAATGAAGGAAGACCTCAGCGCGCCGTATCCGGGCTACGGACTCGGCGCACTCGATGCCTTCGACGGCTACATCTCCTATCGATTGATCGATGAGCAGGCACTCGCGCCGGAGATCGCGGAGATGCGCGCACTGATCGATTTGGTCTACGGCACTCTTGCCATCACACAAGACCTCGGCCTCGGCATGATGCTCTGGCTCTCGCACTTCTTTCCGCGCGAGGAGTGGTCGCGCGTGCAACGCGAGCGCGCGCTGGCGATGCTCGATCGGATGTGGATCGATCCCCCCGGCGTCTTCTGTCGCGAGCCGTATCTGCCCGACGTGTTCTTCGCGTTCACGAATTACGGCGTGTCGGTCGGATTGCAATCGGTCAATGCGATGGACGAGCGTGTCATGCGGCTCAATGCCTTTTTCGAGACGTACAAGTCACACGACGAGTACGACCGCGACGCCATCACGCACGTAATGGCGTGCTCATCCTTGTTTCCTGGCATGTTGATTTGAGCGATCATCAACTCAATCACGAGGAGGTAACGATTGGTCACTCTGTCCATGCTCTGGCTGCCGATCCTTCTGTCTGCCGTGTTCATCTTCATCGCCAGCAACATTCTCTGGATGGCGTTGCCGTTCTGGCATCGTCCCGATTACAAAAAACATCCCGATGAGAAAACGATCCAGGATGCGCTCGCGTCGGGGAAGAGCGGTCAATACATCGTTCCGTGTATCGACTGGAACAAGACGAGCGCGGAGGAACGGGAGGCGATGGGAACGCGGCCCATGGCGCTGATCCTTCTGCGCAATCCGGGCGAAATGAGCATGGGGAAAGCGCTCGCATGCTGGTTCCTGTATCCGGTCGTCATCGCGATCTTCGTCGGGTATCTCGCCGGTCACACGCTGCAGGCGGGCGTGCATTACCTCACGGTGTTTCGCGTCGTCGGCACGGCGGCGTTCCTCGCGTACGGATTCCGCTCCGTTCCGGATGCGATCTGGTACGGGAAGCCGTGGGTGGTCACGATCAAAGACATGATCGACGGTCTCATTTACGCGTTGCTGATGGCCGGCACGTTCGGCTGGCTCTGGCCGCGATAGAAGAACTCCGAAGCGCGGTCGTCCGTCAGAGCAGCAAATGCGAAAACTATTGCTGATGCTCGTGCTGGCGACGACCGCGTTCTCTCAACCTGCGCGCGTGCGGCCGATCGCGCCGAATGCAAACGGTGCGGAGATGGCCGTCAAACAGGCGATGGATGCGGTTGCGCAGCAGAAGAAGATTGTGGAGCGCGATCTCGAAGTGCTCACGCATCTGCGCTCTGCCGATGTCGCCATGACCGATCCGATGCAGCCGGAAAACGCGATGCAAAAGGCCTGGGAAGAAGTCGACAAGGCCAAATCGCTCAATCCCGAATTCACGGTCATGCAGGGCATCATCAAGATGCAGCGCGAGCTCGAATCGGCGCGGCACAGTGCGATGACCGCCGACTTCGGACGCTTGCGCGCGATCCTGCGCGAGCAGGCGCTCGGGCCTGCATCGCGCGTGATCGGCCGTCATGCGCTGCGCCTGCAGGAAGAGACGCTCGCCTGGCTCCGCGTGCAGGAGCTCATCTCCGCACACGTGCGGTCGCTGGCGGAAATCACGGGGGAGAGCCTGCGCGCGACTACCACCCCGGAATGATGTTGAATCCGTACACGATGCCCTGGCCCGGCCGCTGGAACGGCTTCGCCGCGTAGAACTCGATCGGGATGTAGCTCAACAGAATGCGTAATCCCGCGCCGACGCTGTACACCGGCTCCAGATCGTTCGCGTTCCGATTGAACCCAACCCTCGGATGCTGTCCGCTGTGCCACGCCTCGCCCGCGTCCGCGAACGCGACGAGCTCCGTCGGCAGGAACGACGCGTTGAACAATCCGTACTCCTTCGTCCCGAGCAGCGGCACGCGCACCTCCGCGCTCGCCACCGCGAGCTTCGTTCCGATCAGGCGGCTGAGCACCGGACACCGATCGCTCGCCGTCGCGTGGCATTCGTCGGCGCCGATCGAATACGGATCGTAGCCGCGCACCAGTCCCGGCTCGCCGAGATAGAGCGGCGTGAGCTGCGTGCTCTCCGCGTCGCCGCCGTAACGGCCGTAATGCAGACCGCGCACGGCGAACGTCACCGGCCGCATGAAGAAGTACTTGCGGTAATCGGCGAGCGCCGTCTGGAACTTCAGATCGCCGGTCAGCGCCTGCACTTCGAAGCGATAGCGCGCGCCGCGCACGGGCGAGATGAAGCCGAAGGTCGACGTGTCGCCGACATACGCCACGCCCGCCTTCCACATGCTGATGGCGAAGCCGTCCGACAGCTTCGTCCTCTCGTCGCTGATCAACTCACCGTTGACGAAGAGGAGCGTCTCGACATCGGCCTTGAATGCGTAGCGCTGCACGCCGGTCGAGAGCTCGACGCGTTGCGTGGTGCTGAATGGATACTGCGCGATGCCGGAGACGTCGTCGATCGTCTCCACTTCGCGGATCTGCTGGAGCACGTCCGCGAGCACCTGTTGTCCATTGACGTTGACGATTTCCTGTCCTTCCGCCGGGAAGATACTGACGTACGGGATGTGGACGACGTCCGCGCCCCAATTGAAGCGGTGCGTTTGATTGAGGTAGTAGACCTCGCCGCCGATCTGGTCGGCGAACGAGCCGCCGCCGCTGCCGTAGCCGCCGCCCTGGATTGCGACGCCGAGATCGTGGCGCCCGAGGATGTCGGTGAATTCGGCGGCGACGCTGCCGCTCACGCCGTAGCCGTAACGATCCGCGCCGACGCCGATGTTCGGAGGTCCGAGGTAGGCGAGATGCAGGTGAGAGTCATAAGGCCGCGTGCGATACGTCGTCCCTTCGCTCGGCAGTCCGGCGATCGGATTCTGCAGGTAGGACGTGATCTCGGAGCCGGTCGCGCGGAATGGCGGAAGCACGGCTCCGCGCGGCGCTTCCGCGACTGCGCTCGCTGCCACCGCGATGCCGCCCGGCGACGCGGGGAGCGTGTAGATGTTGTAGTTGTCGTCTTCGTAAAGCGAGAACGCGAGCTCGCCGGTCTGCGACGCGACGCTCAGCGCGGGCGAGGTCTCGGTGATGCCCGAGACGCCCGTCTGTACGTGTGTAATTCGCTGGATCTTTCCATCCGTCGTGTAGCGGTAGATGTCAGGCACGCCTTCCGGATTCGCCACGAAGTAGAGCGAGCCGTCGGGGCCGTAATGCGGATCGATGTGCTTCGCGTGATTGAAGAGCGGGAGCGTCTCGACCTGACCGCTGTTCACGTCGATGGTGGAGATGCCGAAGTCGCTGAAACGCAGTTCGGCGAGGTTCGTGCCGGAGCCGCGATCGGATACGAACGCGATCTTCTTTCCGTCGGGCGACCACGCCGGCTGCAGATCGGCGAAGCGATCGTTCGTCAGCTGGCGCACCTGCTTCGACTCGATGTCGAACAGGTAGAGATTCGTGACGCCGGTGGCCTGTCCGCTGATCGCGATCGTGCGGCCGTCGGGCGACCACGCCGGTGCGGTCAACGCATCGATGCCGGGCACGCGGATATGGTCGATGCGGCGCGACTCGGCGTCGACGATCGCGAGGTAGTTGTCCCCTTTTTCGAAGACCACGAACGCGAGGCGTTTCGAGTCGGGCGACCAGTTGCCCGCGCTGTCGATGAATCGCAATGCGTCGTAGTGCGCATCGCGATCGGAGGAAACGAGCTTGCTGATGATGCGGCCCGTTTTGGCGTCGGCGAGAAAGAGATCGACGTCGAAGATCTCGCGCGTGGAGAGGAAGGCGATGTAGCGGCCGTCGGGACTCAGCGCCGGGCCGACGTTGAGATCGCCCTTGGTGCGCTTGGTGCCGAGGACCGGAGTGCCGAGGAGTTTCGGACGGTCGTTGATGACCGGGTCGTAGAGCTCGTGCGCGGCGGCCTGCCAGTCGGCGAAGAGCTGCTTCGAGGAGAGGCCGGTGGCGTGCTCGAACGCGGCATCGACGCCGACCTGTCCCGCCGCGAGGAAGTAGCGCACCACCGCGTCGTCGCCGAAGCGTCCGCCGATGTAGGCGAGGAGCGCTTCACCGTAGCGGTACGGGAAGTAGCGCGGATCGCTCAGTTTGCGCAGATTCGGGAGGCGATCGTGGATGGTCGCGTCGCGGATCCACATCGCGGTCAGCGGATCGATGCGGCCTTTGGAGAAGTACTCCGCCATGCCTTCCACCAGCCACAGCGGCATCTGCTCGAGCGAGAAGCGGCGGCGGCTCGTCGACTGCGCGGCGGCGATGTCGTACTGGAAGACGTGGACGAGCTCGTGGCCGAGGACGTGATCGTTGTCGGCGTAGTTGCCGGTGAGGGGGAGGACGACGCGGTTCATGAACTCGTCGGTGAAGCCGCCGGTGCCTTCACCGATCAATCCACCGGTTGTGGTCGTCTGCTGAAAATCTGCACTGTTGGCGTACAGGACGATCGGCTTGCGATTGAAGGTGTGATTGAACGTCCGCGAGAGGCGGTCGTACCAGCGCTCGGCCATGCGCCCAACGTCATTGACGACGTCCGCTTCCTGATCGTAGTAGTAGATGTCGAAGTGGGGCGTCTGCAGAACTTTGAAGTGGAAGTTTTCCCACTGGACTTTATTGCGTCCGAAGTACTGCGCGTCGACTGGGAGGGAGAGAAGAAGAAGGACGACTCCAAGAAACGCCAGGCGTCTGGTCATCGAGGTTACCTCAGTTCCGAAAATTACCGGAATGGCAGCGGCTGCAAGCTGCTTGCCTCAACGCTTCAGCGGCACCGCGGAGAGGAGTGTGAAGAGCGAAACGCTGCCGAGAATGACGAACATGCGCGTCGCCGGCGCGCCGTTCGCCGCGCGCTCCTGCGCGATCAGCAACGCCGTCCTCAACCACTCGACTGCCGCAATGACCAGCATCAGCTGCACGACGATCGTAAGGATCGGCCTGCGTAACAGGAGCAGAAACGGCGCGGCGAGGCAGGCGATTGTGACCAGGATGTTGCCGCCGCGGAGAAAGTGCGCGGCGATGAGGAGGGCGGAAACGGCGAGGGGAATGTAGCGCACGAGGACATGATCGGGCGGGGGAGGGCGTTACGGTATGACGGAGATCATGCCGAGGTAAGATTGAGGGCGTTATGAGCTCGAAGAACGAAGCGGTGAAGAAGCTGCCGGAAGGTGTTCGGCCGGAGGATTTGATTCCGGATCCGAATATGAGTGAAGAGGAACGGGCAAGACGGAAGCGGTTCGCCGAGAAACTGTTGGCGCTTCAGGGCAAGATCCACATCGATCTGGACATAGACGAAATCCGTGGCCGGAATCGTAGTTGATACCTCGGTCCTCCTCGACTACTTCGAGGGCGATCCGCTGCAGTTGCTGAAAGACGCAGCTGTACACGGTGGATTGTTTCTTCCTCCCCTCGTCATCGCCGAAGTCGTGAGTGGCGATATGCATCCGGACCAGCGCTTCGCGCTCGGAGAGTTACTGCAGGAAGCGCCCATGCACATCACGTCGCTGGCCCACTGGCTCGATGTCGGCAAATTGCGCCGCGAGCTCAGGCGGCGAGGTGTGAACGTGAATCTCCCTGACGCCCACGTCGCCCAATGCGCGCTCGATCTCGATGCCGTCCTCCTCACCCGCGACGACATCTTCCCCCTCATCGCCCACCACACCCCCCTCCGCGTCACTTCTGCAGCATCTTGAACGCGTGGTTCCACGAATTCGTCCATCCGTTCTGCGTCGCAGAACGCGCCACTTCATGCCGCGCCGCTCGTACACCGGACCGCAGTGGGCAAGTTACGCCGGGCAAGGAGGGCGAGGGGCGTAAGATCGCGACGTTATGAGCTCCAAGGCGAAGCTTGAAGCGAAGGTCGACAACGAGTTGCCAATCGACCCGCTGACCGGTCATCCGTTCACGCCGGAAGAGTGGACGAAGCGGATGCGGTTCGCGCAGAAGACGATGGCACTGAAGGGGAAGATTCATCTCGACCTGGATATCGACGAGATCCGTGGCCGCAATCGTCGTTGATTCCTCGCTTGGATCGATCATCCCGCCCACCACACCCCGCTCCGCGTCACTTCTGCAGCATCTTGAACGCGTGGTTCCACGAATTCGTGCGCAGGCCGTGGATCACCCAGGTCATGCACATCGGCTCGAGGTAGCGCGACGACTCGATGCCGCCGAGGTCGATCACGCCCCAGCCCCAGTGCTTGCAGACCTGCGTCACGATCTTCTTCGCCTCTTCGTCGTTGCCGGCGATGAACATGTCGGGCGGGCCGCCGGGGAACTGCGGATCGATCATGTGAGCGTTGCCCACCGTGTTGAACGCCTTCACTACGCGCGCCTTCGGAACCAGGCGCTGCACCTGCTCGCCGAGCGAGTCGTTGAGACCGACGTAGAGCTGCGGCTTGCCGGTGGAGAAGTCGAGCGGATTCGTCGCGTCGATCACGACCTTGCCGTTGAAGTTCTCGAGGCCTCCGAGACGGATCGCGTTCTCCGTTCCCGCGCCATGCGTCGCGAGCACGATCAGATCGCCGAACTTCGCCGCCTCTTCGAACGTGCCGGCCGACGCGCGCTCGCCCGCGCCCGCGGCCCAGTCGCGCAACTTCTCCGGATCGCGCGAGCCGATCTTCACGTCATGTCCGAGCTTGATGAAACCGCCGGCCAGCACTTTGCCGACATCGCCTGATCCGATCACTCCGACGTTCACTTTTTCCATGGCCCGGATTCTACTCTGCCGCCCTTCATCACGAATTCAACGTGCTCCATCGATGTGATGTCGGTCAGCGGATTGCCGCGCACCGCGATGAGATCGGCCGCATATCCCGGCGCGATCGAGCCGAGCGAAGCGGACATCCCGAGCGATGCGGCAGCGAGCGATGTCGCAGATGTGATTGCGTCCATCGGTGACTGCCCGCCCTTCTGCACGCGATAAACCAGCTCCTGAAAATTGCGGCCGTGCGATCCCGCCACGGCATCCGTTCCGAACACGACGCGAAGCCCGCGCGTCGCAAGCGCTTTCTTGAACACGTCCAGCGCCTTCGGCACGGCCGCGTGCATCTGCGCGAATCCCTCCGCCGTGTAGTTGCCGATACCGAGGAAGTGCGACTGGTTCTCGAAGTAATTGCGGAAGACGAGGTCGATGTTCGGATCGAAATACGTCCCGTGCTCCGCCATCAGATCGAGCTCCGGCTGGCCGATCAGCACCCCGTGCTCGATCGAATTTGCGCCGGCGAGCACCGAGCGCCGCACGCTCTCCGGCCCGTGCGCGTGCACCGTGACGCGCAGCCCGTGCTTCTTCGCTTCGTCGCAAATCGCGTTCATCTGTTCCTGCGACATCGTCGGTCCGCCGCCGTTCCGGATGCTGAGCGACGCGAAGACTTTGACCACGTCCGCCTTCTCCGCGGCGAGCTTGCGCACCGCTTCGCGCAACTGTTCCGGCGTCAGCTTCTCGTCCGAGATCGGATCGATCGCGGTGAGAATCCGGCAGCCCGGCAACACGCCGCGCTCGATCGCATCGCGCAGCGGTTTGTCGGCCGGCGCGCCGAGGGATTGCACGGTCGTGACGCCGCCGAGCAGCGTCTTGTACGCGTTCTCGGCCGCGTAGAGCACGCTCTGCTCGGCCGATTCGTTGCGATCCGTCTCGTCATCGTGCGAGCGGCCGTCCGCATCGAAGTGCCACGCGACGTGCACGTGTGTGTCGATGCCGCCCGGCATCAGCGTCATCCCCTTGAGATCGACATCGACTTTCGACGGATGTTCATCGATGCGCACGATCTTCGATCCGTCGACGACTACGGCCGCGTTCGCAAACGAATGGCCGCGTCCGTCGAGCACGCGATCGGCGCGGATGACTGTTGCGCCGGACGCAAAACCAGCGAGCAGGAGTGTGAGGGCTGCTGTGTACACGATTCGCATTGTCCGCAAGATTATGTTCATTTCACTTCTCGCAATTCTCTTTGCCGCACAGATTCAGCCGAACAACCTCGTCATCCCGATCGGCGGCGCGCCGCAGATCCTGATTCCCGCTGCGGGCTCCATCCAGGGCGCGAACGGCACGTTCTTCCGCAGCGACATCACGCTCGTGAACTACGCGGCGCACGATCAGCTGGTGCAGATGCGCTGGTTGCCGCAGGGCGCGAGCGGCACCGGCGTGGCCGCGCGCGAGATCACGATTCCCGCGCTGAGCGGCATCGTCTCCGAAGATTTCGTGACGAGCGTGCTGCAGCAATCGGGGCTCGGATCGATCCTGATCACCGGCCTCACGGCGTCGCGCACGACGGACAACAGCGCGCTGCTCTTCGCCACGTCGCGCATCTGGTCGAATCAGCCCGGAGTCTCGACAGGCACAGTCTCGCAGTCGTTCCCCTCGATCCCCGTCTCGAGCATCAACAGCGCAAACCTCTCACTCCTCGGCCTGCGCCGCGACGATCGCTATCGATTGAATGTCGGCCTCGTCAATCTCGATCAGACGAACGAGCAGCAGTTCCAGATCACGGCCGCGTCGTCAGGAGCTTCGCCGCAGTCGGTGATCGTCACGGTGCCGCCGTTCTCGATGGTGCAGACGTCGCTCGTCGGCGTGCCGCTGGCGAACCTGCAGGTCAACGTTCAAAATATCTCGACGCCGCTGCGCACGAACACGTGGATCGCGTACGGATCGTCGGTCGACAACACCACGGGCGACGGCTGGAGCGAAATCGGATTCACCGCGCCGCCCGATCAACCGCTGCCGTTGAAGCTGGAGGGCCTGCAATGAAACCTGGGACGAAACCCCGCAGTCACGATGTGATCCAGCGGATGATTCCGCCGCTTGCGGTGTGGGTTGTGGGGAAAGTTCTGGAAGTCCCGAACGTGCAGCGCGCTCTGCACAAAGTGGATGCGAAGTTCTACACGGAGAAGCGGACGGCGGGCAAACGTGCGGCGAACAATCGCGCCTGGCTCGCCGCCGGCGCCGCCGCGATCGTCCTCGGATTTGGAATGATCGCGCGCTCGACGAAGCGGTAGGAGCGTTGAAGCTTCCGTTTCTCGGGATGCCGGGCAGTTCCTGGAGCGGAGCACTTCCTCCGCTGACCGCCGCGCAGCGTGCGCTGGCGGAGGAGCTGCGCCGCGATGTGGCGGCGTTGTGTGCGGGCGCGCCGCGCAGCGTGCCGGAGACGCTCGTGCAGCCGGCGAATTACATCGAGCGCGAGTTGATCGCGGCGGGATACACACCGGCGCGGCAGCACACGAGTCAGGGCGACAACATCGAAGTCGAAGTGCGCGGCACGTCGAAAGAGATCGTGGTCATCGGCGCGCATTACGACACGGTCGATGAATCGCCCGGCGCGGATGACAACGCGAGCGGCGTCGCGGGCGTGCTTGCGAGCGCGCGGCGATGTGCGGGCAGGCGCCCTCGCTTGTCGATGCGATTCGTGTTCTTCGTGGCCGAGGAGCCGCCGAACTTCAAGAGCGAGACGATGGGGAGCTATGCGTATGCGAAGCGCTGTCACGACCGCGGCGAAACGATCGCGGCGATGCTGAGCATCGAATCGATCGGCTACTACGACCCGCGGCCGGGCTCGCAGGTCTATCCGCCGTTGCTCGCGCCGTTCTTTCCGTCGACCGGCGACTTCATCGGATTCGCCGGCAACACCCACTCAGGCGCGCTGGTGCGCGAATGCGTCGGAGCGTTTCGCAGGCACGCGAAGTTTCCGAGCGAAGGCGCGGCGATGCCGGAAGCGATCGATGAAGTGGGCTGGTCGGATCAATGGTCGTTCTGGCAATTCGGCTGGCCGGCGTTGATGGTCACCGACACGGCGCCGTTCCGCAATCCGCATTACCACCGGCCGAGCGACACGCCGGAGACGCTCGATTACGAACGGACGGCGCGGGTGGTGGAGGGGGTGATCGGGGTGGCG
>C688J18823_10000518_pt1 | contig 22447 bp, 14 predicted proteins | sample HopSoiMetagenom1_FD_18823 | JGI IMG/M metagenome (IMG submission 18823) | reverse complement strand
GGACCGGATCAACTTGATTTCCAAGGTCCCAACGCGCAGGTTTCATTGCGCAATCCGCAATTCCGGTACAGCATTCCGCTCGCGACGAAGACCACCTTCAGGCTCTCGCTTGAAAAAGCGTCATCTGACATCGCGTTCAAGACTCCGGAGTTTAATGCGTTACCGAGTAATCAGGCTCCGGATGGAACTGTGACTCTGCGGCACGATATGGACAAGGGCCATATACAGATGTCGGGACTATTCCGCAGTGTGGGAGCTTTCTTACCAACCGGCGTTCGAGAGTCGGTATTTGGATGGGGATTTAACTTTACTGGATCGCAAAAGACGTCGGGCAAGGACACCTTCGTCTATCAAGCCGTCTACGGCAATGGCATTGAGCGCTATTTGAACGATACATCCGGGCTGGGTATCGACGCTTCTGTAAAAAGCACAGTGGATCGTCATCTCAAAGCGGTTCCAGTAGTTGCTGCCTACGGAAGCTATCAGCATTTCTGGATGGATAGACTGCGATCCTCCCTCATGTATGGATTCGTGCAAGTCGACAATACGAGTTTCCAACCCGGGACAGTTTTCCACCAGAGCAATTACACCGCCACAAACCTGATTTGGAATGTCGTTGGATCGTTGCATGTAGGTACAGAGTTTCTGTATGGATGGGTCGTGAAGAAGGACGGCTCCTCGGGAAATGTTCCTCGACTGATGCTGAGCGCGAAGTACAACTTTGTGAAGGCTCAGACAACCGCGAAGTAGCTGAGCTGGATCTGCGAACACAAAGCACCACAACCCACAACAATTGGAGGAAGGTGATGAGCACTGCAGCAATTGCACAAAGCAATCGTGTGGACCAGTTCTTTACCGCAGCAGAAGCCCGGTTTGACCGTTGGCGACGACTGCTGGACGCAGGGCGCGCCTGGGAGGCCGGAAAAGAGACGGATCCAAATTCGACTGTTGCTGCATTCCAGGAATTGAAGCAGTGGGAAGATTACTTCGCCTACCCCGGCCCCATTCTGATGCGCAGTCTGGAGGAGAGCATCGCCTGTAGTGACGCCAGACGATCGGTTCGATTGGCACAACTGATCCACGTCGCTCTTATTACCCATTCGTATCGCAGTAATTCAGCTGAGTGGGATGGCGAAGAACAACCGGTCCGTTTAGGAGACCGTGTTCCCGGCGGAGATGCCGTCGCCGTTCACCGTCCCTATTTCGAAGTGCTGGTGGTAACGCCTCTGCGACGGGATGCATGGCCCGAAATGGCACAGGAGTATAAAACACTTCGCCGTCCGCAGGACAGATTCATCTACGAGTTAGTTTTTGTTGGAAGCTTTGAAGATGCAGTACTCGCATCGATTGTGAATGGCAATATCGAGACGGTAATTGCATCCGATGGTGTTCCGTTCGCCTCTTCTCATAGTGCGCCGGTCTTGCGTGAGTTTCTGCTAGCGAACCTGTCTGCGAATGCGTTCAGTACACGTTCGGGCGAGCAGACTCTGGAGCTCGCGAAAGCGCTGAAGCAGATTCGTCCGGAACTCGACTTTTTTCTTCTGAGCGGAAGCGAAGTGGAAAAGGTTGCGGGCAATGCCGGCGCTGCCGAATATATTCGACGAATTTTCTATCAGGTTGAGGAACCCCTGGAGCTGCACCTCAGCATTCTTGACGCAATCGCCGACCGATTTGACACGCCTTACTTCGACAATCTGCAAAAATACGCCCAGCGTCCCATGGGTACGTTTCATGCGCTGCCCGTCGCCCGTGGGAAATCGATCTTTAAGTCGAATTGGATTCGAGATATGGGCAGGTTCTACGGCATGAACCTGTTCCTCGCAGAGTCATCCGCTACCACCGGCGGCCTAGACAGTCTGCTGGAGCCGACTGGAAACATCAAAGTCGCCCAGGAGAAGGCTGCTCGAGCCTTTGGAGCGGACCATGTATTTTTCGTCACGAACGGCACTTCAACCTCGAACAAGATGGTTGAGCAGGCATTGCTGGGTCCGGGCGATATCATGCTCGTCGATCGAAACTGCCACAAATCACATCACTATGGCGCGGTCCTTTCTGGAGCACTTCCTCTTTATCTTGAAGCTTATCCTCTAACGAAATTCTCAATGTATGGAGCAGTTCCTCTCACCTCGATAAAGAAAGCACTGCTCGAACTCAAAGCAGAAGGGAAACTGGACCGCGCTCGACTTCTCGTGCTCACGAACTGCACATTCGACGGACATATCTACAACGTTGAACGGGTGATGGAAGAATGTCTGGCGATCAAACCTGACCTCATTTTTTTGTGGGACGAGGCATGGTTTGGATTTGCAAGATGGACTCCTTTCTATCGCCGGCGCACGGCCATGGGAGCTGCAGACATTCTGGAGCATAAATTTAAAGATCCCGCTTATCGCGCCGCTTATGAGGAGCAAAGGAAGAAGCTGGGAGTTAACCTCGAGCTCTCGAATCCAGAGGTGCTAAAGACGCGTCTACTTGCCGACCCTGACAAGGTGCGCTTGCGTGTTTACCAGACGAACTCGACGCACAAGTCAATGTCGTGCTTGCGTCAAGGTTCGATGGTACTGGTCAAAGATCAGGATTATCACACTGTGGAGGAGCAGTTCCACGAAGCGGTGTTCACTCATGCTTCCACTTCTCCCAACCTGCAGATCATTGCATCCATCGATGTAGCACGACGACAGATGGAGCTGGAGGGATACGAACTTGTCAATCGTGCGATTCAATTGGCTCTCGACGTCCGCCGTGAAGTCAATTCACACCCGTTAATCTCAAAGTATTTTCATGTTGCCGGCGCAGACGAGATGATCCCTGAAGAATTCCGCACTTCCGGATTCGTAGATTATCTGGTGCCGGGGACAAACTGGTCTACGGGTGTGAAATCTCTACGTGAAGATGAAGTTGCGCTTGACGTGACGCGGCTTACGCTGGTGTGTGGCAGTGCAGCGTTCGACGGCACGCAATTCAAAAACTTACTCGCCGCAGAGTACGACATTCAGCTAAATAAGACATCTCGCAATAGTGTGTTGTTGCAAACTAATATCAACAACACTCGTAGCGACATCGCACATTTGATCAAGGTTCTCGTGGGAATCTCGCAGCAGATAGAAACGAAGCTTCAGCGTGGCGGCAAACAGGCGCAGCAAGTTTTCGCGGCACGGGTAAAGGCACTGATGGAGGATGTGCCCGATCTTCCAAATTTCACTTGCTTTCACAACACCTTCCGCAAAGATCCTGATAGCTCAACGAGTGAGGGGGACATGCGCTCTGCTTTCTTCGGAGCATATCGCGAGGATCAGTGTGAGCATGTGAAGCTCTCGAGTCCGGAAATTGATCGGCGCCTCAAGGAGGGTCCCGATCTGGTCTCTGCAAACTTTGTGATTCCCTACCCGCCCGGGTTTCCGATCATGGTTCCCGGTCAGGTGATCAATCAGGAAACGATCGACTTCATGCGCAAGCTCGACGTCAAAGAAATTCACGGCTTCGCCGCAGCGCTTGGTCTGAAGCTGCTTAAGCCGTCGTATCTGGAAGCTGCTGGCGGTCGCGGCCGCGGCGTTGAAGAACCAAAGCGCGCGGCGCGGAGTTCCGCTGCCTAGCGACAAAGACTGGAAGGTTGCGAGCCAGCATCGCAGTAATTTGCTCGACGTGTAAGTAAGGTCCTTGCAGGCCACCCAGCGATCGGACGGTTTCCGGCTAACACATGGGGACGGTGATGGTGTCCAGTGACCTATTTCCTTAACTAGGAACAGGCGCCTGCCCTGGCCTTTTATCCCATCCGAGCCACACGCATGGTCCTTTTCTGCCGACTTCAATTTAGGCACAAAAGTAGGGATGTTCATTTTCCTGGCCTGACAGGTTTACCAGTTGCTGGCCCCGCCATTCCTTCTGATTATGGATATCGCACGCCGAGGTTGAGGGCGGCAAACCAGCAGCTATTCATTTCGGTGGCCTGACTCTCAACTAAACCTTTGCCTAAAAGAGCTTCGCCACGCGGGCCTTGGCTTCCTGCTCTCGGCTTATACGCGAAGCGGCCGGCAAACACAGAGGTGACTAGACATGTTCAGTTGGTTCGCAGCAACCCTACGCCAATACCCGGAGATCGCCATCTTTCTCACGCTCGCGCTGGGATATTTTTTCGGCAAATTTCAATTCCGCGGCCTTGGTTTGGGATCGGTCACTGCCACGCTGTTGTCGGGGGTCCTGATCGGACAGATCGGAATTACGATTTCGACACCCCTAAAGGCCACAGTCTTTCTCATGTTTCTGTTTGCGGTGGGGTATGGGGTTGGACCGCAGTTCGTTCGAGGAGTGGCGAAAGATGGAGGACCGCAAGCCCTGTTTACCATCGTCCAATGTGCGCTCTGCCTGGCGGTGCCAATCGTAATTGTCAAACTAGTCGGTTATGACCTCGGCTACGCAGCAGGACTTTACTCGGGCTCTCAGACGATCTCTGCGGCCATGGGACTCTCAACCGACGCCATCAATCGCTTGGGCTTTGGCGCTGATCAAACCAAGGCGCTACTCAATTCGATGCCGATAGCTTATGCCGTGAGTTACATCTTTGGGACGGTTGGCTCGGCGATTGTTATCGGATTGCTTGGCCCTGCCCTGCTCCGGTTCGACCTCGCCAAAGCCTGCAAGGATTATGAGGAGAAGCACGGTGGGACCAAGGAACTTGGAGGAGCCGGCACTGCGTGGCACCGCTGGGAGGTACGGGCATTCCGCGTGCAGGCGAACAGCAGGGTCAATGGTCTGCGAGCTGCTGAGGCCGAGGCGCTGGTTCCCAACGCGCGAATTTTTGTGCTGCGTCTGCGCCGCAATGGAATCATTGAAGAAGCAGCTGCAGATACGGTATTGCGCGAAGGCGATGTCGTAGCCGTTGTAGGTGCGCGTGAAGTCCTAGTAAATATCATCGGCGAGCGAGCGAAGTTGGCTGCGGTTTCAGGAGGGCGCGAAGGGACTACGATCGGCGGCCCAACTGTCATAGAAGAAGTTGACGATCGAGAACTCTTGAGCGTTCCGGTCGAAGGTATCGACGTTTGTGTAACTAAGAAAGAGCTAGATGGAAAGACCCTTGCTGAAGTAGCGCAGCAACCCGGAGCACGCGGCGTCTTTCTGCGGAAGATTACGCGGGGAGCAGTCGCTACGTCGATTCCTATCCTTCCGAACACAAAGATATTTCGTGGCGACATTCTCAGCATCACAGGCCGCACTCAAGACACCGGTGCTGCCATCAAGATGATCGGCATTCCTGATCGGGCAACGGATGTCGCTGACGTCGCATTCATTGGCGCTGGAATTACGGTCGGTGCCTTAATCGGCGCACTGGTTTGGAAAGTAGCAGGCATACCGATAACTCTTTCCACCGCGGGCGGCGCGCTCATCTCCGGACTCGTGTGCGGATGGCTGCGCTCGGTGCGGCCGACCTTTGGCCGCATTCCCTCTTCTACCGTGTGGTTCATGAACTCGGTCGGCCTCAACATCTTTATCGCAATAGTCGGTATTTCCGCAGGTCCAGGTTTCGTGAATGGGTTGAGAACACAAGGTATCAGCCTATTTCTGTGGGGTGCCGTAGCGACAACCGTGCCGCTCATTCTCGGTATGTACATCGGCAAGTACCTCTTCCGCTTCCACGATGCCATCCTGCTCGGTATTGTCTCCGGCGCACGCACGACAACGGCTTCCCTGGGCCTCGTCTGCGATCGGGGGAAGAGCCAGGTTCCGGCGCTTGGATACACCGTGACCTACGCAGTTGGAAACACGTTCCTAACTATTTGGGGCATGGTGCTGATCGTGCTCTTAACCTTCGGATCTTCGAAATAGCAACGAGGAGAAATCATGGACCTGAGCAAATTTGAGACGTTAAGCCCGTTCGAGATCAAAGACGAGCTGATCAAACTCGCCAAGAAAACCTCCCGCACAACCCAATCAGCATTCCTCAACGCCGGCCGCGGTAATCCGAATTGGATCGCGACCACTCCCCGCGAGGGCTATTTTCTCCTCGGCCAGTTCGCGGTCACGGAGAGCAAACGTGTGATGGAGCACCCTGCCGGTCTTGGTGGTATGCCACAGGCTCAAGGCATCGCTGGGCGCCTCGACGCATGGCTTACGAAGCATGCAGACATGCCTGGCGCTCCCTTCCTGTCATCCATGGTGACATTTGCAGTAAAGAAATTCGGATTTGAGCGCGATGCTTTTGTCCATGAGCTCGTCGATTCAATCATGGGCGATAACTATCCCGTTCCCGATCGAATGCTCGTGCATAACGAGCGCATTGTGCACGAATACCTGATGTGGGCTGTCTGCGGAGAGCCGGTGCCCGCCGGCAAGTTCGATCTGTATGCGGTCGAGGGCGGGACCGCTGCGATGTGTTACATCTTTAAATCGCTGAAGGTGAATCGGCTGCTTCGTCCGGGCGACACCATTGCACTCGGCACGCCGATCTTCACACCTTATCTTGAGCTACCTCATCTGGAGGACTACGGCTTGAACTTCGTCACCATCCAAGCTCCTCAGGAGAACCGCTTCCAGTTCACTGATGCAGAGCTCAAAAAACTTGAGGATCCGCAGATCAAGGCGTTCTTCCTGGTCAATCCGGGTAACCCGACAGGCATGGCGCTGAGCCGGGAGGTCATCGGGAAAATCGCAACGCTGGTTAAGACCAAGCGTCCCGACCTTCTGCTCCTTACTGACGATGTCTACGGGACCTTTGTCGAGAACTTCCGATCGCTGCTCGGCGAGCTGCCGCACAACACGATCGGCGTCTACTCCTATTCGAAATATGTTGGCTGCACCGGATGGCGGCTCGGAGTTATTGCGGTCCACGAAGACAATATCTTTGACAAGATGATTTCCAAGCTTCCCGATGCCGATCTAAAGGCACTCGACAAACGCTATGGCGCGCTCACGCTTGAACCTCGCAAAATCAAGTTCATCGATCGCATTGTTGCCGACAGTCGCGACGTAGCTCTCAATCATACGGCTGGGCTCGCATTGCCCCAACAAGTAATGATGAGTATGTTCTCGCTCGCCGAGCTGATGGACACGTCCAAGCAATATCAAAAAGCATGTATTGAGATCTTGCATCGTCGTATTACCGCTCTGATCGAAGGCCTGGGCTTACAGCTCACTCCGAACCCTTTGTATGACGCCTACTATGGCTTGATCGATTTCGAGTTTTGGGCGCGCAAGAACATCGGCGAAGAAGCTGTTGAGTATCTCAAGAAGAATGTGCATCCGCTCGACCTCGCTTTCCGTCTGGCCGAGGATCACGGAATCGTGTTGCTCAATGGCGGCGGCTTTGAAGCACCAGACTGGTCGCTGCGTGTGTCGTTGGCCAATCTCGACGACGAAGTGTACGAGGAGATCGGGCGCGGCGTTCGGGCGATCGCCCGTGGCTATCGACATGCATACGAGGCTGCCCAGCGAGCCGAAAAAGCTCAGAAGGCCGTCGCATAGCCGGAGCTCACGCGCAGGCGGACCAATTCCCTTCCCCCTGCGCTCCAGCTCACCTTCGCCTGCCGGCTCTCGTCGTGGGACGAGGAGATTCCCGCAGATCCCCGATTTTTGGCACGGCATGCCGGGGGAGCCGCTCTTACTCGAAAGGTGGTCCACCACCCCAGGGAACAAACCGAGTTGCTGGGACCCTCAGGATTGCTGCAGGCTCATCCTTTTAAGTTTACTGAGGCTTTCCTAACCACGAATACTGCCACCCCGCAGATACGGTTTGGAAATTCCCACCGAATCTGACGTATGCGCCTCTGCTGTAGCTGAATTTCAGAGACTGATGGAAGCTGATCGGTACGGAGACCGTTCCTCCGACTCTGGAATTTGACTGCAGACTTGCTGAGCTTTCAATTCCATTGAGGGTAGTCCTACCTCCACGCCAGAAGTTGGTGTCCAGCGATGCCCACAATCGTGGCCGCACATCGTAACTCAAATGCCCTTCGAAGGCGGCCACAGGCTTTTGGGATTGGGTGTTTGTTCCGGCGGAAAATTGATTTCGCGAAAAGAAGTCGCGGTTGGGGGTGAAGAACGCTACGCCGCCATACGCGTCCACTATCCAGTGCCCCCAACGCCGTGAAAGTCCGAGTTCCGGCTTGAAAATCCAGCGGTTTCCGCCCGGATTGATCAGCCGTGTCGGATCATATTGGCCAGTAGGAGCGACTACCTTGAGACTCAGACCTATTAAGGTCCTCTGTTTCCAAGACCGAAACTGCGGTGCGGAAAGTGCTGGTCCACCCTTCAGGTTGACGGAGAATCGAAAAATTGTATCCACCAGGCCGGAACGGTATACCTTGGTTTCCGTGCCAATCACCTTGCCCCGGAAGTTTCCTACGGCATAGGGGAGGGAGGCGGTCGCGTTTGCAGAACGTCCAAAGAAATTCAGCGCGTGATAGTAACTGAGTATTGAAACATAGATCCTTCCATTGGAGTCTGTAATCGGTACCGCCCCCTCGAACAGAATGTCGCCACTAAGAAAGGAGCTCGTGAGGACAACTGCGTTCGAGTGAACGGGGGTTATTACGTACGCTCGTGGAATGAGGTCCTGCGCGAACGACAGTCCGACTACGGACACAATCATCGCTGCAGCCAGTGTCAATCGACGTCGCATCCCGGAGCCTCACAAGCGCCGTCTCACAGTGCCCCCGCGGCTGTCGCACGAGGACGTCGCACGCGAATTATGCGATTCGCTAGCTCACGCGCAAGGCTGTACGGAACGGCGATCAGGACGGGTCCGAGCACCAGGGCAGCGCCGGGACGGACTTCGCGGAATATGAGGGCCTGAGAAATAATATCGAGGAGAATCGCGACTGCTACAAGATCGCGAATCCCGATGACAGCGGTCCGCAGCGCATGCTGCCGGTGTGAAGCGTGGAAAGCAATCGTCCATAGAAATGGAGACAGATTCGCCTGAACGTCTTTCTTGCCATGCAGAACGCCCAGGATGATAGCGACGATCGGCTGCACGATGAACCTAAGCTTGCCCGGACCAGTCAGGCGAGCCTGCATGTCCTGAAAAAAATGCTTAGTGAATAAATAAGGATCGCCAGTGGTTATGATTCTGTGAATACTGCTTGGCACCGAGGTCAACAACACCACAGCAACGATCGCGAATAAGATCGAGCTGCGGGAAAGTTTCATGAGAATTAACGCCGCGTGTCGCAAGCTCCTACTGTTGCCATCCTCCGCCTAACGCTCCATACAACTGCACAAGGGACAAACGCTCGTTCAGTTGCGCCTGAGCCAAGGTCAACTGCGCGGAAAAGAAACGAGTATCACTGTCCAAGACCTCGAGATAGCTGGTCACACCACCCCGATAGCGGGATTGTGAGAGAGCTGTGGCATCTTGTGCCGACCGGGTTAGCAAATCCTGTTGTTCGCGAAACTCCTGATCTTTTCTGTAGCCAACCAAAGCGTCGGACACTTCTCGAAATGCCTGCTGGATCGATTGCTGATAAACGAGTACGAGTTCTTCCTTCTGAGCCTGTGCCAATCTCACTCCCGAACGAATTCGGCCGGCCTCAAAGATTGGCTGGACTAGCTGCCCTCCAAAACTCCACGTTCCGGCAGAACCCGAGAAAAGATTTGTCAGTGCAGAACTCTGATATCCGGCCGTCGCTGTCAACGTAATCTGCGGAAAATATGCTGCTTTAGCAACTCCGATCCGCGCGTTCGCAGCGACCATCGATTGCTCAGCCGCCTGGATATCGGCTCGTCGTTCCAGGAGCGATGAAGGAAGCCCGGCAGGAACCACTGGAGGAAAGGTGGTTTCCAATAGTGTCTTGCCGCGAGGAATTGCTTCAGGGTTCTTGCCGATCAGAATGCTGATGAAGTTTTCTTGCTGCTCGATCCGTCGCTCCAAATCAGGAATGATTCCTGCGGCCTCGTAAACTAATTGTTCCGACTGCCGGACGTCCAGCATTGAGGTAACGCCACCGGAAGCGCGGACTTTCACCAACCTAAGTGAGTCTTGACGCGATGCAAGCGCGTGGGTCGAGATCTCCATTTCCAAGTCGAACTCGCGCAGTTGAAAGTACGCGGCGGCCACGCTGCGAACGAGGGTTGTCATGACTGCTCGCTGATTCCATTCGCTAGCCAGCAATTCGGCGCGCGCCGCCTCAGTCGCCTTTCGGAACCTCCCCCAGAAATCCAGTTCCCAGGCCATTGAGAGACTCACGCTATTGGCGCTCGTTTCAAAGACGGGAAAGTTCTTGGTTTGTGGAAATCGGTCGCTTGAGGCTGCAGCACCGCCGACAATCGTAGGAAATTGGTCGGCACGGCGGATTCCTAGCACAGCTTGAGCCTGTAGCACGCGCGCGGCAGCAATACGCACGTCGTAGTTCTGCCCCAACGCGGTGCGGATCAGCGCTTGTAACTGCTCGTCCTGGAAAACTGTCCACCATCTCTCGTCTGCCAGCGAGGGGGCACTCGTCTTGTCGGCATTGATAGCGATCCCCCGATACACATCTGGCACTGCAACTTGGGGGCGCTTATATTTCGGCCCGACTGTGCAACCAGCAAGAAAAATTACCAGCGCCATCCAGCTCCTGCTGACCATGCTTAACTGCCTCCTCATCGTTTAGGCCGCTGCTGCCTTAACTTCAGGTCCAGGTTTTTTCTTCAACCGGTCGCGGTAGGCGAGTCGCTGGACCACATCAAAGCTGACGGGAATCAGGAAAATGGCCAAGAATGAAGCCGCGAGCATGCCTCCTATGACTCCCGTGCCTAGGACCTGCCGCGAAATTGCGCCAGCACCGGCGGCCTTCCATAGCGGCACACAGCCAAGAATGAAGGCGAAAGACGTCATCAGGATCGGTCGAAGACGCAACTTTGCTCCGAACAGCGCCGCGTCTTCGGCAGACTTGCCTTTGTCGAATTCCATTTTGGCAAACTCCACAATCAAAATGGCATTCTTTGCGCCCAAACCGATAAGCATGACAAGCCCGATTTGCGCGTAGACATTGTTCTCGAGTCCGCGCATCCAGAGGAACAGGAACGCCCCAAACACCGCGACAGGCGTACCCAGTAAGACGCTGAGCGGCAGTGACCAGCTCTCGTACTGCGCCGCCATAATGAGAAAGACGACAAAAAAAGCCATGCCAAAGATCGCCGACGGCGAAACTCCTTGCGACGCTTTTTGCTCCTGGTAAGACATGCCCATGTAATCGAAGCCCATTTCGTTTGGCATCGACTTGTGGAATACCTCTTCCAGTGCCGCCATTGCTTGCCCTGAGCTGTAACCGGGCGCTGCAGCTGCATTGATCTGTACGCAGTTGAACAGGTTGTAGCGCATCATGAACTCAGCGCCACTGCGTGGATACGTGGTCGTCAGCGTACTCAACGGCACCATCCCACCCGTTGCGTTCCTGACATAAAACTTGCCAACATTTTCGGCTTGCGTGCGAAAATCACCATCAGCCTGGACATACACCTGCCACTGCAAGCCAAAACGATTAAAGTAATTAACCAGCGCACCGCCCATGAACGCCTGGACGGTTTCGTATAGGCTGCTGAGTTGGATCTGCTGACTCATCGCCTTTGCGTTGTCAACTTTTATGCCTACTTGAGGCACTCCAAACAGGGCTGTTGTCATCACACCCGCCAATTCGGGACGCTTGCGCGCTTCGGCCACGAATAGCTTCGCATTTTTTGCGAGAAAGTCTGCACCACTTCCTGATCGATCTTCCAGAATGAAAGTTGCTCCTCCGGAGGTTCCCACACCAGGAATCGCGGGCGGCGGAAACGAAAACGCAATGCCTGACGAAACGCTTGCAAGTACGCTCTTCAAGTGGGCTTTGATGCCGTCATAACTGGTTTCCGGAGTTTTGCGTTCCTCCCAGGGCTTCAGCGAAACAAAGAAAAATGAGCTATACGTGGCGTTGACGCCGCTTAACATGCTGTATCCCATGACTGAACTGACGTATTGGACACCCGGCGTCTCCATAAGGGCCTTCTCGACTTCCTTGGCGGCTTCAGACGAACGCTGGAGCGAAGAGGCCTCCGGCAATTGCAAACCGGCGTAGATGTATCCCTGATCTTCGTCAGGCAGAAAGCTCTTGGGCGTCTTCTTGCCAAAGAACATCGCACCGGCTGTTAACAAACCAAGCAGGAGAAACGCAATACCAGCCTTATGAATGAGGTGCGCACACCAACTCACATAACCGTCAGTAGTGCGCCCGAATACGCGATTGAACCAGCGGAAGAAAGCGCCCAAGGGACCTCGAGCCTGTTTTCGCGGACGTAATAGCATTGCCGACAGCGCAGGACTGAGCGTGAGTGCGTTGAATGCGGAGAAGATTACAGAGACAGCGATCGTGACTGCGAACTGCTTATAAAGCTGGCCGGTGATACCGGGAACAAATGCTGTAGGGATAAAAACCGCGGCCAGAATCAGCGCGATCGCGATCACTGGTCCAGAGACTTCCTCCATGGCTTTGACCGTGGCGTCATGAGGTGACAGTCCATGCTCAATGTGGTGTTCGACAGCTTCAACCACAACAATGGCATCATCGACGACCAGTCCAATCGCCAGGACGAGCCCGAACAGGGACAAAGTGTTGATAGAAAATCCCAAAATAGGGAAAACAGCAAAAGTTCCAATCAGGGAAACAGGGACGGCAAGTAGCGGAATGAGAGTGGCTCTGACTCCCTGGAGAAAGATATAGACCACCACAATGACAAGAACCAATGCCTCTATCAATGTCTTATAAATTTCGTGGATACCCTCGCTGACGGCGAGAGTCGTATCGAGTGCGACGATGTAGTCCAGTCCTTGCGGAAACCTGCGTTTCGATTCGCCCATCATCTTAAGCACGGCAGCTCGCGTCTGCAGCGCGTTACTTCCTGGCGTTAGATATAAGGCGATGAGTGCCGCAGGCTGAGCTGGTTTACGTTCGTCTGCAACTCCCAGCCGCGCGAGATAAGAATAATACTGTGATCCCAATTCCACCCGCGCTACGTCCTTCAACCGCAGGAGCGAGCCGTCGAGTTGAGCGCGGACCACGATCTCATCAAAATCCTCCACCGCTGGCAGCCGCCCGGGAGCTCGCACGTTGTAAGTGAACTGCTGGCCTGAAGGAACGGGTTCTCCACCCACCTGCCCAGCTGGATTCACTTTGTTTTGCGCCTTGACCGCATTGGTGATGTCAGAGACGGTGACTCCGAGTCTTGCCAGCCGATCAGGATTTACCCAGATGCGCATTGCGTAAGGACCCGCGCCAAAGATCTGAACCTGGGAGACACCCGAAACACGTGTGAGCGCATACTGCAAGTTGATCGTGGCGTAGTTCGCCAGGAAGATGTTGTCGTACACACCGCTGGGCGAATAGAGATCGAGCAGCATGAAAGGAGCGGTCGTACCGGGCTGCACAATCACGCCTTGCTGAACCACTTCGCTGGGTAACTGCGAGTTGGCTTGTCCGGTCCGCATCTGCGCCAGGATCTGATCGGTGTTGACGTCTGTCCCGAGTCGGAAATCGATGTAAAGACTGCTCCCGCCCCCCGAACTCGCGCTCAACGAATACATGTAGTTCATACCGCTGACGCCCGACACCTGTTGCTCAATCGGAGTCGCTACCGACTCAGCAATCGTCTGTGCGTCGGCTCCGGGATAGGTCGCCTTCACTTGAATCATTGGATCGGCGATATTGGGAAACTGTGCCGTCGGCAAGCCGAGCATCGCCACAATGCCGATCACAACCATCAGAATTGCAATCACGATTGCGACGATGGGCCGGTTAATAAAGAATTTCGCCATGGTTAATTGCCTTCGGCCGAGGGGACCACGTACGGCTTCGGAGTGACAGGGATTCCTTCCTTCACTAACTGTGGTGCCTGCGCTGCGAACGTCTGTACTCTCTGAATGCCTTCCACGACGACCCGTTCGCCCGGCTTCAATCCCTGTGCAACAATCCAGTTCGTGCCGACACGGGCGCCCATCTTGACCGGCCGCATTGTTGCTTTGTTGTCAGAGCCGACTACGATCACTTGGTATTGCGATTGGACTTCGATTATGGCGGCCTGGGGAACTAACAAAGCTTCTTTCGCGGTAGTAGTTTGCACGCGCACTCGTCCAAATCCACCTGGTCGCAAGATGGCGCCTTTGTTTGGGAATGCAGCCGCCAGTTGAATGGTTCCCGTACCAGCCGTGATCTCGCGGTTTACGAAAATTACCTTTCCCTTAAACGGATAAGCAACGTCGTTGGCCTGTAGATATTCAACCAGAACTGGAGTCGCAATGTTGCCTCTGGTTAATACCTTTGCAATTTGCGGAGCGAAGCCGAGATACAAACTCTCACTAATGTTGAAGTAGGCCCAGATCGGGTCGATCTGCGAAACTGTGGCCATCTTGCTGGTACTTCCGACTAAGTCGCCGAGTTGAGAGTTTGCCACTCCAGCGATGCCGTCGACCGGCGAATAGACCTTGGTCCACCCCAGGTTGAGCTCAGCCTGCTCCTGCGCCGCTTTCTCGGCCGCCAATCCTGCTTTAGCCGAATTGACATTCGCCATGTCATCATCAAGCTGTTTTTGGGGGATGGCGCTCTGTGCCGCCAGCGGCGTATCCCGCGTCACATCGTTGGTTGCCCTCGTGAGGGTTGATTCCGCTCGGCCTACTTCTGCTTTGGCTTGATCCAGCGCGGCCTGCAGGGGCCGCGGATCAATTTGAAAGAGCAGTTGTCCCTTCTTAACCAAAGATCCATTCACGTAGTCCTGACTGAGCAGGTATCCTTGCACCTTGGGCGTAATGTCCGAATTTACTGGGCCATTCAGTTGCGCTACCCACTCGCCGTAAACCGGGACATCCCGTTGCTCAACTTCCGCAACTTCGACGTCAGGTGGTGGAGGCGGAGCCGCTGCTTCTTTTTCAGCACAAGCTACGAGCAGCAGGCCTACAAGTCCAATCAGACTGACCTTGAGAAAGTTCGCCACAGAATGTATGAGGAAGAAGGATTGGAGCTTGGATGAGTTCCGCATCAGGTTCTCCTTCTGGCTAGAGAAGTTCGCCTATGAAGCCGTCGCTCCACGCAAGCTATGGCGCCTCTCTCTAACTGGGGATTCTGCGATTCAAGCAAAGAGAACGTAACTAGTAAATCTTGCAGTATTCCTAAATTGACAGTACCGCGAGATGACTAGCCGACAAGCTGGTGACGATCCGAACCAGGAGTTGGGCTACGCCTCAGAGAGAATGCGAAGAAACGTTCGGCAGAGGTCTCGAGTAGACATGCCGAACCTGTCAAGCAGAGAGAGAATACGTAATCAACGTCGCGTGAATCGCATGCAAAGCGAAGCGCCAGAGAGCAGCAGGCCAAGTAAACCGATGAGTGGCACAAGACTGCCGGTTTTTGGCAACTCAGCCGGCACGGGAACAATCGCTGAACTTGGCCCATGAGACACTTCTACGCGAGCAATCAACACTGGCGCATCGCTCGGCAACGGTGGCAGTGGCGGCGGCACAGTTCCCCTTACCTGTCTCTGGTGTTCGACGACCGTTTCGGGAGCTTCAGTAACTTTCGTCGCTGAGACTGTCATGCCCTTCTTCAGATGCCAGACGTCTTTTTCTTCTCCGTTAATCTTGAATACTTGACCATCTGGCACCGTGAAACTCTGATTCTCTCCGTTTTCCATCGTAAGAATGACGGACTTGGGCGGCGTCACATGCCATACTTTGCCGGTAACGGTTTGGACCGTAGTAACCGTCCGCGGTGTTGTGGTGGTCGTGATTGTGCGCTCAAGGTGCATTCCACGTTTGAGCTCATGAACGCTGAGTTCTTTGCCATCTGCGGAGATCCTGGCGTCATCTGAAACATGTCCAATGTGGCGAACTTGCCCGTCCTCCATTTTCACCCAGACATCACTGCCAGACACGTGCTCGACTACAGCACGGTCCACCTTAAATTGCTTCGTCGGCGTTCCCTCAGTTGCGCTGGTAGTCGTTTTGACTTGCGCCGTCGCTGCCATCGTGAATGCCAGCAATGTGGCAATCCCAAAACTGTCCAGAGCGGTTCTCGAAAGTGGTTTCATTGATTTGTCTCCTAGTTCTTCTCATTCCTCGCGGCGGCATGCCCGGATGCTAACTGCGCAGTAGTCGTCGGAATAATCTGTGTAAGCGAAGCGTGTACGATGAAGCGACTGGGAGCGCTTCCGATGAAGTAAAACGGATAGCACGTCACCAGAGTTACTGCAGACTTAGTGCGCGGCCGAAGCACTGAGCTTTCACTTGGTTGGACGATTTCAATCTCATCTACAACGTAGCTGGCATATGCACCGCCACTCTCCAGTTCAAGGACATCCCCCGGAATCATGTCTTTCAACCCACGAAAGAATCCGTCACGATGTCCGGCGATGCCAATATTCCCGGATTCTAGTGGACGCGCTGTTCCCGAGATGCGACCGACTCCCCGGTTCAAACTCAGCTCATCTGTTCCTTCCAAAACCGGCACTTCCAACCCAATCTTGGGAATTCGCAGGACTGCGACAGGCGCGCTAGAATCCAACAACAAAGCCTTTTGATATTCCGCGATTCTTTTCGGAGACCACAAACCGAAGTCAACTCTGGAACCGCGCGGCAATTCATTCTTGCCAAACTCGGTCCGAGCGCTGGCCTCATGCTGTCGGAAGATTCGTAGATCTGCGTGAGAATGAAGAAAGCCATCAACACGAACTCCCACATAGGCGGCCAACAGTCCAACGCCGAAGATCAACAGCAATCGATCAAGCCAAAAACGTGGTTTCATCCCACGCGCAATGTAGGAAAATGTGACCGCGAGTAGAACTGTCAAAGCTGACAGCGATTGAAACGGTTTTCGGGTCGGCAGCCTGAAATCAGTTTCTTAAATCTAGACTCAAGCCTGGACCGAAGGTGATGGAAGAGTGGCGTAACAAGACACTTCTCGATGGCATCAGACCTGTCAATTTGCTCATCGAAGGCTGTGTCGCGTCGATTTTGCCGCCGCACAGAATTACCTTTGATTTTGCGAGGCAAAGTCTGCTAACGTGTAGATGCCGCTGAGATTATCGACGCTGGAGCGCCTATGATCGAAGCTGGCCCCTGCCTACGAAACGTCCTGAATATCCGTCTGTATGTTTTGCCAGTCTGCCTGGGTGCTGCCCTGGCGTTCACGACCTCGGCCTTTGCGCAGTCTGAAGATGATGTGCACGTTGTGCCACGGCCCGGGACCATGGATCGTTCCGACTGCACAACAGACACGGATTGTATCTTGGGATCCAGCAACCACTTAAAACTTCGACCGGAGCGCCTTCGCGTGGACGTTGATCTGGTTCTAGTGCCAGTGGTCGTTACCGACACGTTCAACCGGCCAGTGACCGGCCTCACCAAGGACAGCTTTGAACTCCTTGATGATGGAGAAAAGCAGAAAATTCACTTCTTTTCCTTGGAAGATGGCCCGCTCTCGGTGGCTTTGGTGTTGGATATCAGCAACAGCATGGTCAATCGGGTTTCTGTCGAACGCGACGCATTGGCGAAATTCTTCCAGAACGCGAATCCTGACGACGAATATTTCGCGATCGGTGTCTCCAGTTCACCTTTGCTGCTCGCGGATTCCACACAGGGGATCGGCGACATCCAATCTCAGCTCGCTCTCGTACAACCCGCTGGTTATACTGCCCTACTCGACTCCATATATTTCGCCTTAAACAAATTGCGATCCGCGCGCTATGCGCGAAGAGCTATTTTGATCATTTCCGACGGCGGAGAGAACGACAGCCGATTCAACTTTCGGGAAATCAAGGCTCTTGCCGAAGAATCCGACGTTACGGTGTACGCCATTCGCCCTGTCGACGCCCTGCCTATGTTCCGGACTATCGAAGAGAAATTAGGAAATCGCCTTCTGTCTGGGATCACCGAAGCAACTGGTGGACGCACGGTTTCTCTCGGATACAACGACAATATCCCCGGCGCGGCGGCAGCGATCAGTACCGAGCTCAGGAACCAGTACGTACTCGGGTACCACCCGACGGAGAGTTCCCGTAATGGCAGGGCACACAAAATTAAGGTGCGCATGGCGAAGTCTTCAGATTCAGCACCCCTCCACCTGCAGTACAGGAAACAATACTCAACCAAGTGAGCTGGAGCCCGACACCGGAAGGTGCTCGGGAATTGGCGGCAAGCTTGGTTGTTTTCCCATAAGGCAGCGAAAGCCTCGGAATATTCGACATATTCTGTTCACGATCGAGTTCCAATCGAGGAATGGAGTTTTCTAAACGAGCTGCTCTTCCCTGTTCAAAATGACAGTAGCTGTTTTTCGTGCGCCACTGTTAGAGTCGCCCTGCTTCAATTAATACACAATCTTTCGCTGGGCAGCTGTTTTCGTGTTACGCTTCCCAGCCTCCGGTCCAACTCCCTTCGGAGGCAGATAGCATGAATAAGCCCACTGTGTTGCTCGCCGATGACCACATGATGATCGCCGAAGCATTTCGGCACCTGCTTGAGCCTCACTACCAGGTTATCGCCACCGTAAGTGATGGCCGCGCTTTGCTCAAGACAGCGTTGGAGCTGAAACCTGATGTCGTTGTGGTGGATATCGGCATGCCATTGTTAAATGGCTTGTCCGCTGGCCAGCAACTCAAACAGAGGATGCGAAGGACCAAACTGGTATATGTAACTATGAACGAAGATCCTGACGTCGCTGCCGAGGCGCTTCGTACAGGCGCATCGGCTTATCTGTTGAAAAGTTCAGCAGCTTCTGAGTTGCTAAAAAGCATTCGTGAAGTATTGCGAGGTGGGACGTACGTTACGCCCAAAATTAAAGTGCTCATCGAAGACTCGTTCATCCGTTCCAATAAGCCCAAGACGGCTGAGAAGAAATTGACTCCGCGTCAGATCGAAGTCCTACAGCTCTTGGCTGAGGGGAAGACGATGAAGGAAGTTGGCTCAGTTTTGTCTCTGACAGCGCGCACGGTTGCCTTTCACAAGTACCGGATCATGGACGTACTGAACTTCAGAAGCAACGCTGAGTTAGTGCAGTTCGCGCTAAGGAACAATATCGTTGCTAATGATCCATTCTCGGTGAGCAAACTGGCTGCACGTCCTGTGGCTTCCGACCCGGCTGGATCTGAGCGAAGAAGCGCTTAGCTGCCTCGACGCGCTTGCGATGTTGTTGGCCGGCGCCAGTATCTCCACACGGACTTCGAGAACAGCTGGCGCTTAGTAATCTTGCAAACCGTCCCTGCACCTGACTGGAACATATCCCTTAATTGTCGAGTCGAAACTAAGTACTTTGAGCATTGGCACAATAAATCAGGCTTCCGCCCGACTTACCTGAGCGACACTAGCGAACTGTAACGATTACCAGTGTCGCTCTGATTGGACTACGCTTAGGGTCGTGTGACGGTTCTGCCCAGCATTTCGCCGTGAACCAAAACTGCTGGACGGTTACTTAATCGATCGGTTGCATGCCGCCACAGTGAAGCCTCCAGTTGCAAAAACGCCTGCGCAAGTCCTGCAGTACCCACTCCATGCCGCCTATGATTACAGAGCGAGCGCGACAACAAGTGCAGCCAAGCCTGCGACCGCACCGGCACGTCCCCGCGTACTGCTCGCCGACGATCACACCCTCGTGGCAGAAGCTTGCAAGAACCTTTTGGAAGCTGAGTTCGAAGTTGTGGGAATTGTCGCCGATGGTCGAGCGCTGCTTCGCGCAAATGCAATCTTGAAGCCCGATGTGATTGTTAGCGACATTGCCATGCAGTCTCTTAATGGTCTCGATGCCGGGGAGCAAATCAAGCTTGCAAATCCACAAGCAAAGCTTGTCTATCTCACCATGATTGCGGATCCGGAGCTTGCGGCTGAGGCTTTCCGGCGTGGAGCCTCTGGTTATCTGCTCAAAACTTCAGCCATTCCCGAATTGATCACGGCGGTGAAAGAGGCTTTGAACGGGCGCGTATACATTTCGCCTCAGGTAACGAAAGATGCTCTATCGGAGTTTCTGAGAAGCCATAAACGTGATTACGGAAGCAAGTCACTCACACCGCGGCAACGCGAAGTGTTGCAGCTTCTTGCCGAAGGTCGTTCCATGAAAGAGGCGGCCAGCGTACTGAATCTCACAACGCGCACAGTCGCATTCCACAAATATAGGATTATGGCGACCCTCGGCGTCAATACCAATTCAGAGCTTATACAGTACGCAATTCGACATTTTATTATTCCCGGATAAGTATTCCCAATACCAGCCACGCTTTTCCGAATCTCTTCCCATTCCGTAGTCCGTCGTGACAACTCTCTGCTATTTCTGCCAGTTGGCTGCACTGGTGCGTTCGGATGAAATCGGAGAGTCACCAACCAGGCTCGCTCGACACATGTCACCCGGGAGGAAATGCCATGCATCCGCGAATACTATGGTTTTATTTAGTCATCATTGCTGGCTTCCTTGTGGCGTGTTCGAGCAAACCGAATGACGCCAAAATCGCGCAGGAGATTCAAAGCAAAGCTTCTGCCGATCCGATTGCGCAAGGGTCGGAGCTCTACGTTAACTCGGATAACGGAAGGGTAACCCTGACCGGCAGAGCGAAAACTCAGGCGGCGCGGGAGCAACTTGAGAGCATAGCGAAGCACGAACCTGGAGTTATCGATGTCGACGACCAGACTTCTGTCGAACTTACTTCTACGGCAAGTTCCGAATCAACTCAAGTACCTTCCTCCTCCGAGAGTGCAGCTCCTACGCCGGTGGCAGCTTCCCCTGCACTGCCGCCGCCTCCTCCGCCACTTGTCGTCCCTGCAGGAACAAGGGTGACCATTCGCACGAATCACGCCTTGGGGAGCAAGACGAGCCAAACTGGCGGAGTATTCACAGGGTTCATTTTGACTGCCATCACCGTGGGCGGAGAGGTCGTCATTCCGGCCGGATCGGAAGTTACCGGAATCGTGAAAGAAGCCAAGAAAGCCGGCGGTTTTAAGGGAGCAGCCATTTTGAGGCTGGCACTCGAGTCCGTCACCATCAACGGCCACCCGTATAACGTTCAAGCGGAAGAGGTGGCTCAGACCTCAACCGGCAAGGGCAAACGAACAGCCGGGATGATAGCCGGGGGCACCGGCGTCGGTGCCGCAATTGGTGGTTTAGCTGGCGGCGGAACGGGAGCGGCGATTGGCGCTCTCACTGGCGCGGCGGCAGGCACGATCGGCGCTGCCACAACGGGCAAGAGAGACATCGAGTTACCAGCGGAAGCAGCTTTGAGTTTCAGGTTGACTCACTCGCTCACGCTTAGACGAGCTTAGCCAAAGCCCGGACTCCATTTAGCCCAAAGATGGGTAGTGGAGCTCAATAGGAGAGGCGAAATGACAGTAGCACAGCAAATCGCTCGCAAGTTGATGACCTTCGTCTGTGTAATGTTGATGGTCCCTGGAGACACTTTGTTACGGGCACACGACAAGGGGCAGGAACAGGCCAAAATTCCTAGCGAACAACTTGATTCGTTGGTTGCTCCTATCGCTCTCTATCCTGATCCATTGCTGGCTCAGACTCTGGCGTGCTCTACCTACCCGCTTGAAATCATTCAACTTCAACAGTGGCTGGGAAAAAACAACAGTCTTAAAGACAAAGCTCTCGCTGATGCGGTGCAAAAGCAAGATTGGGATCCAAGCGTCCAGGCGTTGGCTGCATTTCCCGATCTAGTCAAACAGCTCTCGGACAATATCAAGTGGACCACCGACTTGGGTAATGCTTTTCTGGCGCAACAAAACGACGTTATGGACGCAGTTCAACGAATGCGCGTAAAAGCGAAAGATAACGGCAATCTAAAGTCCACCGAGCAGCAAAAAGTAGAGACCAAAGTTATCGAGAGTAAAAGCGTTGTTGTAATACAGCCATCTAGTCCCGAAGTAGTCTATGTGCCTAGCTACAATCCCACGGTTGTTTATGGTGCACCTGCATATCCGTATCCTCCAATCGCGTATCCGCCGCCGGGCTACTACGCCGCGGGAATGGCGATCTCATTTGGCGTCGGTATGGCGATGGGAGCAGCTTGGGGAGGCTGTTGCGGCTGGAATGCTGGATGGGGAGGAGGAAACAACAATGTTTATGTCAATCGCAGCAATAACTTCGTAAACAACTCCAATCGCAATTACAACCGGCAGAGCGTTAATCGGGGGAATGGCAATGGCTGGCAGCACAACCCGCAACATCGCGGTGGTGCTCCGTATTCAAACAATCAAGTTGCTTCCAAATTCAATGGCACTACTCGAGGGTCGTCGGCAGCGTCTCGTCAGGCAAACGCACGGCAGAATGTTCAACGGTCAGGTGGTCGTACTCAGGCCGGCACTATGGACCGCGGCCCCCAGAGCAGTTTCAGAGGCGGTGGCGACCGGGGTGCGTCGGCGGGCAGCATAGACCGCGGAAGCAGAAGCGGCGGCTCGGGCGGTGATCGCGTCGGTAATCGAAGTGTTTCTCCCTCTTCGGGCTCTCGCGGGTCGGGAGCCTTCGGAGGGTCCGGCGGA
>C688J18823_10000517_pt1 | contig 22457 bp, 19 predicted proteins | sample HopSoiMetagenom1_FD_18823 | JGI IMG/M metagenome (IMG submission 18823) | reverse complement strand
AATCGATTGAAATAGTTGATGAAATATCCGCCCATAAAGGCCTGGATCGTCCGATAAACGTCACTCAGGTTGACGCCTTGCTTCAGAACCTTGTCACGATCCACATCAACGAATTTCTGCGGAACACTCGGCAGGAAAGTCGTATTGATGCTGCCAATTTCGGGACGTTTGCGTGCAGCCTCAAGAAACGTGTTGACGTTTTTCGCCAGGAACTGAATATCAGAGCCGGAACGATCTTCGAGCAGAAACGTGAATCCGCCGGCTGTGCCGACCCCCGGAATGGCCGGCGGAGAAAACCCGAATATAACCGCCTGTGGCACTCTGCTGAATTCACGATTCAAATTCTGTCGTTCGTTCCAGTGAAGCTGCGTTGGGGAGTTGAACGGAAACATAGGCATAGCCCTGGTCTTCATCGGGAAGAAAGCTCGTCGGCACGCGATGGGCGAAGAACCCGGCAGCCACGCCGAAGGCGACTAGCAACACTGCCATAACAAGGGTTTTCTGAAGGAGTACCCCACTCCAACGTACGTAACCGGCGTTTGCGCGCTCGAATACACGGTTAAACCAGTCAAAAAATCTGCGTAGCCGCCCATGGCTTTCCTCCCGTGGACGAAGCAGGAGCGCAGCCAGTGCCGGGCTCAGGGTAAGCGCATTGAAGGCGGAAAAGAGAACCGAAATCGCGATCGTCACCGCAAATTGCTGGTAAAGGCGTCCAGTGATGCCGGGAATGAACGCCGTGGGCACGAATACGGCGGACAGAACCAGCGCAATTCCGACGACTGGACTAGAGAGTTCCTCCATCGCCTTCAACGCCGCGGCTTTGGGCGAGAGTCCTTCCTCGATGTGGCGTTGGACGCCCTCAACGACAACGATCGCGTCGTCGATCACCAGACCGATCGCCAGGACCAGCCCGAACAGAGAAAGCGTATTGATCGAAAAACCGAATAACGGAAACACAACAAATGTGCCTATCAGAGATACCGGCACCGCAAGCAAGGGAATCAAGGTGGCTCGCCACCCCTGGAGAAAAAGATAGACGACCAGGATCACCAAAATGAGAGCAATCACCAGCGTCTTGACAATTTCTTTAATTCCTTGCGTTACGGACAGGGTCGTGTCCAGGGAGATGTCGAAGTCGAGATCCTCCGGGAAGCGTTGCTTCATCTGAGACATGAGCTTCTTGACACCGTTGCCTACATCCACCGCATTCGATCCGGGCAGTTGATAAACCGCGATAACTGCTGCAGGTTTNCCGTTGAAGCGACTGGCAGCGCTGTAATCCTGCGACCCTAGTTCAATGCGGGCGACATCACGAACACGGACGGTACCTCCATCCGGTGTTTCCCGCAGCACGATCTGACCGAATTGTTCAGGCGACACCAAACGCCCCTGGGCCAAAACGGTATAAGTCAGCTCCTGACCTTTGGGGACAGGCGGCCCCCCGGCCTTCCCCGCGGGATTCACGGTGTTCTGCGCTTGAACGGCGCTAACGATTTGAGGAACTGTGATGCCCAGCTTTGCCAGTTTGTCGGGGTTCACCCACATTCGCATCGCGTATTGGCCAGGGCCGAACACCTGGACATTGCCGACGCCAGGCGACCGAAGGATCGGATCAACGAGGTTGATGTAGGCGTAGTTCCCCAGAAAGGTCGGGTCATAGGTTCCATGCGGCGAGTTCACAGCGATCAGCATCAGCGGGGCGGTCACCGATTTTCGCACCGTGACTCCGTAATTGTTCACATCCGACGGAAGCTGCGAAGCGGCCTGCGTCTCACGCGACTGGGCCAGTATGAAGTCGTTATTTGGATCGGTTTTTGTATCGAAATCCACGATCAAGCTCGTAGTCGAGTTTGCCGAGGCGTTCAGGGAGTACATGTAATTCATGTTGTCCACACCGTTCATCTGCTGTTCGAGAGGCGTGGCCACTGCTTGTTCCAGAGTTTGCGCGTCGGCGCCGACGTAGGTGGCGAGGATCTGGATTTCTGGCGGAGCGATTTTTGGGAACTGGGCAACCGGCAGTCTAAGCATGGTCAGAGCGCCGACCAGCACGAGCACGATCGAGATCACTATCGCGACGATGGGACGATTGATAAAGAACTTTGACATGACTCACCTACCCGTTGCGTACGCGGTGAATGGCTTTGGATTAACGTGCATGCCAGGACGAACCTTCTGCGTTCCTTCCGCGACGACCCGGTCCCCGGCATTGAGCCCATCCAAAATCACCCAGCGACTGTCCACCTGTGCCCCCACTGTAACGGGACGAAATGCTACTTTGTTGTCGTAATCCAGTACGGCAACCTGGTAGCCGCCTTGTAACTCTGAAACTGCTCGTTCTGGCACAAGCAATGCATCATGTTGGACGTCGACGAATACCCGCACTTTGGCATAGCCGCCAGGCCGCAAGATGTTGTTGGGGTTCGGGAACAGTGCGGCGATGCGGATTGTTCCAGTGCTCTCATTCACCTGGCGATCGGCAAAATCAAATAATCCCAGATGCGGGTACGTAGAGCCGTCCGCCAGCACAAGCTCGATCCGCAGATTTTTTTGGTCCGCTCGCGTACTTGCTTCCGTGGGGAAGCGTTTTCTGAAAGCGAGATACTGAGGCTCTCCCACCGTGAAATAAACTTTGATCGGATTCAGCGTCGAAACAGTGGTAACGGCCCCGCTGGCTGGGCTAACGAGCGCGCCGACCTGGAGTTGTGCCTGTCCCGCGATGCCATCGATCGGCGCTACGAGGCGCGTAAAGGCGAGGTTAATCTTTGCAGTCTCAAGGGCGGCCTGAGCAGTCTTGATCTGGGCTTTGGCGGTTTCTACGCTGGCAATGGCTGCGAGGTTGTTTTGAACCGCGTTGTCGAGATCCTGTTGGGTTGCGGCTTGCTCTTTCGCCAGTGGAGTGTATCGCTTAACATCAAGCTCGGTGCGACCCTGCACCGCTTCGGCGTTGGAAAGCTGAGCTTTCGCTTGCGCCAACTGGCCTTCTGCCTGGTCCAGCGCCGCCTTAAACGGCCGGGGGTCGATTTCAAAAAGGAGTTGTCCTTTCTTGACGAACGAACCCTCCTGATACCCCTGTATCAGCAGATACCCTGTTACCTGGGCTCTGACGTCGGCGTTGACTAATCCGTCGAGCGTGCCAATCCATTCGTGAATAATGGGGACATCTTGCTGCTGGACCTGCAGCACCTGGACCTCAGGAACACCTCCCGGAGCGGCCTGCACATGCTTGTGTGGGCGAATTGCTCCAACGATAATTCCAATTACGATGAGGGCGACTACTCCGCCGCCCCAGAGGTAGCGCTTTGACGCGTTCATATTCATCTCCGCCGGTGCCGCGATGAAGTGCTATGTAGGCCTGCAGACAACTGCAATTAGGCCAGAAGAGCCAGGAGTCCAGTGCGAAGTTGAATAGTGCTCCCGCATCGCCGAGCCGATCCGCTAGTTCTTGACGAAGCAACCACCAATTGGTGGCAATGTAAACCCATTTCTTCGTTAGCCATTCTTCTCCTCAATTAACTCTTAATTAGCTGGTCGAGAAAGATGTGCAGAGCAAGTTTTCTTGATCGATCACCGGAAGCCCGTTTGGCCTCTGCATTTGCCATCTGGATTCGTTGGTGGTTGAAACGAAAACTGAAACGAAACTCTTTTAGCTTCTCTGCCGCAGTGCCTCGCCTCCCCCTGGCGATCAACTTCCCGCCAAGCGATTCCTGTTTGGGCGTTAAGCCCTGCAATCGTTCCGCACGAACGCTTCCAAACGAATGTCCCTCCAGGAAATGGAGTCCACATCGACACGCGAGCAACTTCGCGGAAGACATCGACACTGGTCCATTTCATGCAGCCACTTGCCCTCGCGCGAGCATTGAGGCCGAGTCAGGGGTCGTGCAGGCACTTCGGCGAACAAGACGGTTTGTGAGTCATCGGCGGAAGCACCGTTTCACCCCTATTTTTGTCTTGCCCGCACCGAACGAATTGCACGCACAGTGCCACGGCCGACGACGACGGCTTCCTTGTCAGCCCCAGCCTTAATCCGCCGCATGTGAGGCGGCGGTCAAAGACCAATGTCGATTGAACGACTCAGTGGCGGCATATAGACATGGCCCACTCTCTGGCTCGCAGCCTGCGCCTTTCGGGTTGGATAACGCGTTCCGGCACTTCTTGCGTCAGCATAATGATCATTCTGATATGGCCTTGAACCCTTCTGCACCGTTTCGAACTCACAACAGCAGCATCATTTGTGAGTTGGTTTATTTCTAACCTTCAGGAAGGCATCGTCACGCGGACTACTCGGCGCGAAGTGGTGCAGTTGCGTGCGATCCTGACCCTGCCAAACCGCCTGACTCGCGCCGCTGATGGCACGATCGGACCACGAGAGAGAAATTTATGGATGAGCAAAAACCGTTGGAGCTGATCCCCGATTTCCTGGGTGAGACTCGGCATGAGTTTGTAGCAAAACTCGCTTACAAGTATTGGGAGGAGAGAGGCCGCCCCTTCGGTTCCCCTGAGGCCGACTGGTTCCGAGCGGAGCGAGCTGTGTACTCATCATTGTTGGCGTCAGGTTTGATTACCCAATCGGCGAATGACCTTCGGAACATGGCCGAGAAGATCTACAGGTAATGCACTGTGGATACTTAGCGACAAGTCTATCCGCTAGCTCAGCCGAACGAGGACCACGACGGATCTCGGCTCTACGAGGTAACTTAGCGTTCTTAGAGGATCGCTCGAGTTCGCGAAGTCGTTTGGGGTTGGCAATGCAGTGTCGACAATTCTGGTCCACTCGGACGCGGTACCTTCCTGGATCTGAAAATCCAAGTTCTCCCAGTAGCCATTGATCATTACGTAGATGTCCTGGTCATTTTGAGATGCGCCGTGGAGGCAGAACGCCAGGCTGTGGGAATCGGGGGACAAGTCGGTAAGTGCGCTCGTTCCGTACCATGCGACGTCTTCACGCCAGAAACGGCTGCGACCTAGCGTCCGGTGGCTCCTGCGGAAGTCGATCATGCTCTTGAAAAAACGGAAAACATCTTGATTTTGTTCGAGCTGGGACCAGTCGAGCCATCCTGTTATGTTGTCCTGATTGTACGGATTGTTGTTCCCGAATTGCGTATTCAGAAATTCATCTCCGGCTCGAAACATCGGGGTTCCATTCGACAGCATAAGGAGGCAGAAAAAATTCTTCACCTGCTTGCGGCGCAGCGCCAGCACCTCGGCAGGGGCGCCTTGGTCGCCTTCATATCCGCAGTTCCAGCTGTAGTTCTCGTTCATCCCGTCCTGATTATTTTGTCCGTTAGCCCAATTATGCTTTTCGTTATAGGAGACCAGATCATACAGGGTGAAACCGTCGTGCGAGGTGACGTAGTTGACGCTCTGGTAAGCGTGATACGCGTCGTTACGGTTGTCGGGGAACAAATCATCGCTTCCGTAGATCCGCCGCATCAAGTCGGGAACCATACCCGCGTCACCTTTCATGAACCGGCGCACGTCATCGCGGAACCTGCCGTTCCACTGGAGCCAAGCGATACCGGGAAAGCCTCGTCCCAACTGGTACGCCCCCGCGTCCCAGGGCTCAGCGATCAGGCGTAACGGACCCAACTCCGGATCGCCGGCAATCTCTGCAAAAATCGGCGCGTGCCCCCAGTTCAGCGATCCATCGGCATTGCGGCTAAACACGGAGGCCAGATCGAAGCGGAAGCCGTCAACGTGCATTTCTTTTTTCCAATAACGTAAGCTGTCCATCACCATTTTGCGAACTTGACTCCTGCCAAAATTTAAACTGTTGCCTGTACCCGAGTAATTCGCATACGGGTTGGCGGGATCAGAGGTCATCATGTAGTAGCTTGCGCTGCCCAGGCCTTTATAACTGTAGATCGGGCCTCGGTGGTCTCCTTCGCAGGTGTGGTTGTAGACAACATCAAGCACGATGCCGATCCCCGCCTCATGAAACGCTTTCACCATATTTTTGAATTCTAGGTGCTGCCCGTGATCATGGTCGCTGGAATATTGAACGTGCGGAGAAAAGAAGTTCAGAGGCATGTAGCCCCAATAGTCGCCTTCCTGCGGATCGCGTTGGAATACCGGCATCAACTCGACCACCGTCACGCCGAGATCTTTCAGATAAGGGATCTTGTCGACCAGGCCGGCATACGTCCCTTGCCGCGACGAATCTACACCCGAGTTGGGGTTCTCGGTGAAACCCCGGAGGTGGAGTTCGTAAATGATCGCATCGGCCTCATGACGTGGTGGTTCGGAATCTCCCCAATCAAACTCCGACCGGTGGCTCATCAACGCCCCGAGCGGCGCCCTTCCCGCATTCGATCCTTCCCGCATGGCCGCCGTACGGTCAAACTCGGGTGGAAAGAAAACAGCTTTCGCATACGGGTCGAGCAGGACCTTCTGCGGATCGAAGCTGTGAACACCAGGCAAATCCTCTCCCGCCACCGAGTACGCATAGTAGCGGCACTGGCCAATATCTGCGATCGGAATCCGGCAGTGCCAGACGTGTCCGGACTTGTTCCGCAAGAAGTCGAAGCGGTAGACGAATGCCGGAACCACCACTTCGGGCGCAGCGTAGAACAACAACGTCACGCTTTCCGCGTGCTCTGCGCAGATGGCGAAATTGAAGGCCTGCTCCTCCTCGATCCAAGTGGACCCTAACGGCAAAGGGCTGCCCTCGACCTGCTCCCAGGTTCGGGCTTTCATCAGTTCGCGGTTGAAGATCGAGGGCGTGCCATCGAGTGTCGACCCTAGCTGTTGCATTGCAGTCTTCATCCTGCCTCGCTCATCACGGCTCTGGGGACACCAGAACGCTAATTCGCCAACTGTTCGATCTTTTCCGATTCCACGCGCTTCGACAGTTCCGTCAGTTCCTGCAACCACTCAAATGCCGTCGACGATTCCAAGTCTTCCGGACTTCGCCAACGCCAATTCCCGCTGGCACGGCCCGGGATGTTCATGCGACTCTCTGCTCCAAGGTTCAGAAGATCTTGTAGCGGTGCAACCGTCAAGGCCGAGATCGACGACCAAGCCAGATTCACCAGGGATGGGGCGGCGTCGTCACTCGCGCCCGAGGCGCGTTTCAGATAATTCCAGAAGTTCTGCCGCTGGTATTCAGGCAACTGTTCGTACCATTCCCGGGTAGTAGCATTGTCGTGTGTGCCCGTGTAGGCGACTGTGTTCGGGACAAAGTTGTTGGGAAGATGCGGATTGTCGGAGCGCCCGTCAAAGGCGAACTGCAAAACCCGGGTCCCAGGCAACTGGAACCCGTCACCGCTCACCGCTGACCTCCGGAACCCAGATCTCCGTAACCAAGAGCGTTGTTTACGATCTGCTCGGCCTCGCCTAGGATTTCATGGAGATGCGACGCGCTCTGGAAGCTCTCCGCGTAGATCTTGTAGATGTTTTCGGTCCCGGAGGGCCGGGCAGCGAACCAGCCGTTTTTCGTGACGACTTTCAGTCCGCCGATGGGAGCTTGATTGCCCGGTGCCCGGGTGAGCTTGGCGGTAATCGGCTCGCCTGCCAATCCCGACTCCTTGACTGAGTCTGGAGTGAGCGCGGAAAATTTTCGCTTTTGCTCAGCAGTCGCGGGTGCGTCGATGCGCGTGTAATGGGGGGCGCCAAACTCTGCCGTGATTTCCTGGTAGTGCTGGCCAGGATCCTTGCCCGTTCGGGCCGCAATCTCGGCGGCCAGCAGGACCATGATCAGCCCATCCTTGTCAGTGGACCACACCATGCCGTCTCGGCGAAGAAAGCTTGCTCCTGCGCTCTCTTCTCCTCCAAAGCAGCAGGAGCCGTCGAGGAGGCCCGACACAAACCACTTGAACCCAACCGGGACTTCACGCAACTCACAGCCGAGTTTTTGTACCACACGGTCAATCATGCTGCTGCTCACCACGGTTTTTCCAACCGCAATCGTCGGACGCCATTCGGGCCGATGCGTCACGAGATAACGAATTGCCACGGCGAGATAGTGGTTCGGGTTCATCAGACCGGCCAGTGGAGTGACAATCCCGTGACGGTCGGCGTCGGTGTCGTTGCCGAACGCAACCTGATACTGATCTTTCAAGCCCACCAGCCTCGCCATCGCATAGGGGCTGGAGCAATCCATGCGGATTTTCCCGTCGTGGTCGACCGTCATGAACGAAAAAGTTGGGTCGATGGTTCGGTTGACGACCTGAACGTTCAGTCCATGAATCGAGTCAATCGGATCCCAGTACGGAAGTGATGCCCCACCAAGAGGGTCTACGCCCAGCTTGAGATGGGCGCCGCGAATGGTGTCGATGTCGATGACGTTGCTGAGATCGCGAACATAGGGGAGAACAAAATCTTCCTGACGCGTGGTCGCGGCTCGAATCGCTTTTTCAAATGGCACGCGTTTGACTCCGGCATTTCTCGCGCGCAGCAGTTCGTTCGCACGATTCTGCACCCAAGCCGTGACTTCTGTATCGGCTGGACCACCGTTGGGAGTGTTGTACTTGAAACCACCGTCCTCGGGAGGGTTGTGCGATGGCGTAACGACGATGCCGTCAGCGAAGTGATCCTTGCGACCACGGTTGTATGCTAGGATGGCGCGCGAGATGACAGGAGTCGGCGTTACACCGTCGTTTTCCTGAATGATCGTGTCAACGCCATTCGCCGCCAGCACTTCGAGCGCAGTGCGCTGGGCGGGCGCAGACACGGCATGCGTATCCTTCCCCATGTAGAGAGGCCCGTCGATGGCTTGGCCTCGCCGGTATTCGCAGATTGCCTGTGTGATCGCGAGAATGTGCGCTTCGTTAAAGGTGCCGTGGAGAGGAGATCCGCGGTGCCCGCTCGTCCCGAAGCTCACCAGTTGATTGATGTCGCCTACATCGGGCTTCTGTTCGAAGTACTCTTTTTCCATCCGCGCAACATCGATCAACATCTCCCTGGGCGCAGGCTTGCCTGCGAGTGGCGAAAGCGGTGCTTCCCAAGCCGTTGTCGCAGGCTGTGTTTCTAGGGTATGGGGCATGGTTCCACCTTCCAAATCTCGGTTGTGTATTCGTGAATCGTGCGGTCGGCAGAGAATTTTCCCGAACTCGCAACGTTCAGGATCGCCTTTTGCGCCCACGCTCCGGGATCGCGATACAGTGCGCCTAAACGTTCCTGTGCTTCGACGTAGGACTTTAGATCAGCCAGGTGCCTATAATGGTCGCCTAACAACAAAAGCGTCTCTCGCAACGGTTCGAAGGCTCCTGGCTCGAAGCGGCTGAAGTAGTCAGAGGAAATAAGGTCGATGGCAGCGCGAGTCTCGGGCTCGTGTTCATAGTGCCACCCCGGACTGTACCAGGAGCGGCTATTTTCAACTTGTTCCACAGTGAGTCCGAACAGGAAGAGGTTTTCTTCTCCGGCCTCTTCTGCCATTTCGATGGTCGCTCCGTCCCTTGTCCCGACAGTGAGCGCGCCGTTCATCATGAATTTCATGTTGCTGGTTCCACTGGCCTCATAGCCCGCGGTAGAAATTTGATTGGAAACATCACTGGCGGGAATGAGCCTCTCGGCCAGCGACACGTTGTACTCAGGCAGAAAGACGATTTTCATGCGGCCACCTACAACGGGATCATTGTCGATCGTGCCCGCCAGATTATTGATGAACTTGATGATCGTTTTTGCCAGCCGATAGGCTGGCGCCGCTTTTCCCGCGAAAAAGAACGTGCGCGGCACCATATCCAGATCCGGATTCTCACGCAGCCGGTTGTAAACGACAATGATGCGCAGCGCATTCAGCAATTGCCGCTTATATTCGTGAATGCGCTTAATCTGGCTGTCGAAGATGGTATCGGGATCCACAGTCTGGCCAGACGTAGCCTTGAGCCAGTCGGCGAAGCGCACCTTCGCTTCGCGCTTTGCCGCCAGGAACGCTTGCCGAAAGACAGAATCTCGGGCCAACGGCTTGAGATCACGAAGTTGGTTCAAGTCGGTGATCCACCTTTCGCCAATCGCAGCCGTAATCACTCGAGCCAGGCTGGGGTTCGACTGGAGTAGCCAGCGGCGCGGCGTGACACCGTTGGTCTTATTGTTGAAACGCTCAGGAAATGTCTCCGCCAGCTCCTTCACGGTTGTCGTCCGCAACAATTTTGAATGAACGGCCGCAACGCCATTGGTGCTATGCGAACCCACAATGGCGAGATTGGCCATGCGAATCTTGCGTGCATTACCTTCTTCCACGAGGCTGACGCGTTCGACTCGCCCTTCATCGTTCGGAAATCGCATCCGAACTTCATCGAGCAGGCGGCGGTTGACCTCGTAGATGATCTCAAGCTGGCGGGGGAGGAGAGTTTCAAACCATGCCACCGGCCACTTCTCGAGCGCCTCGGGCAGCAGCGTGTGATTGGTGTAAGCCAACGTCTTGGTGGTCAGATCCCAAGCTTCATCCCAGCCCAGGTGCGCAACGTCCAGCAGAATGCGCATCAGTTCTGCAACTGCCATGGAAGGATGCGTATCATTGAGCTGAATGGCAGCTTTCTCCGGCAACTTTCCCCAGTCGCTATTGAGCCGGAGAAACCGGCGGATCAAATCTGCCAGAGAACAAGCGACCAGAAAATATTCCTGCACAAAGCGCAACTGTTGCCCGGCGGTTGTCGAGTCATCGGGATAGAGCACTCGGGTCAGCGATTCGGCTTCGAGTGTCGCGCCCAGCGCCCCCACGAAATCTCCCGTGCCAAACTCCTGAAGATCAAAGAAGTCTGCCGCCGCCGCCGCCCACAGGCGGAGCGTGTTGATGGTTTTCCCTCCATAACCTACGACTGGCCGGTCAAAAGGAATACCGAACAGGGTCGATGGAGTGCCCGGTATCACCTCGACTCGTCCATCCCGGAGTTTGAACGTGACGTTCAGCTTGATATCGACTTTCTCGTGATGGCGGCTGATCTCCCATGGATCACCGTCGCGCAGCCAGTTGTCGGGGTTCTCCTGCTGCCAGCCGTTCACAAACGACTGCCGAAACATCCCATATTCGTAGCGCAGACCATAGCCCGTCGCCGGAAGTTCCATTGTGGCCATCGAGTCGAGGAAACACGCCGCAAGACGGCCCAGGCCTCCGTTTCCCAGTCCCGCATCCGGTTCCTGCTCGATCAACTCCAGCCAGTCGATATCTTGCTTTTCGATCACTTCCTTCACGACAGGATCGAGCAGAAGATTCCTAATGTTGTTGGTGAGCGAACGTCCCAGAAGGTATTCCATGGAAAGGTAGTAAATGCGCTTGGCATTTTGCTGCTCGTAGGTCGTCTTGGTTTTCACCCAGCGCTGGGCCAGAACGTCACGCACGGCATGGGAAACGGCTTCGAAGCGCTCGCGGGCACTCGAGACTTTGGGGTCGATGGCCCGGTCAAAAACCAGGTGCCGGTCGTAGAGCGCGTCTTGGGTTCCGGCGAATGCAATCTCCGCCGTTCCATATTGCTCGAGAAGTTTCGGAATGTTCGGTGCCTTCGGCGTCAACGGAAAAACCTTTGCGGAATCCGGGCGCGACATACTTTTTGTGCTCATTCGGGGTCCCCATTGCACCGTATTAGCTTGGCTGGCGTTCTATTAGAAGAGATGCAAATTCTCGACAAGCGATGACAACCGAAATCGGATGGGAGAAACAATTGATCGATGGCATCGCCGATACTTTGGTATCGGGCCATCCGATCTGCAATCACTCCATTCCTCAACGAGACGAAGCGGCCTGTCCGGCGGACTCAAGCCCCGTTCCCATGCGTTTTTCTTCGATTACATTCGTTATATTCTTCAGCCGTGCCGCGCCATTCATCTGTGGCGCGGTCACAACACGACAATCCGGACTGCACGCGGCGACCCATTTCTCGTTCGACCCAAATGAGAATGAGTGGCCCTCACGTAGAGCAGCCGCACAATTCTCAGTCCTCCACGAGCAGGAGGCTAAACCCCGTAACCCCGGGTTCAGGTTGCTAAACGTAGACTGTTCCAGAGTGCTTGACCTAGCTCATGGGGCGCAGACTCTTCGCGTCGTCATGACGTCTCGAATGACCATACATTGACTGCCGTTGACCGCCTTGTGGTCTAGATATCGATAACCTGCTCATGTCAGCCAGCGAACTACCTTCCTTTCTTGCCGTCGCCGGGTTTGAATCGGAAATTGGTATGGCGATGTTCGTGCAGTTACTCGGAGATGAAGCGACTTTCCGCGACACTCATGGGACCGAAGCCCAAGATGCGGAACGAATCGCCCCATTAGGAGGAAGAGTATGAAACAGACATGGCGCGGCCCTTCCGCATTTCGCATCGAGGCGGGCGAGGCCAAGATTTTGACCGATCCGTTTCTGTCCGATAACCCATCCAGGGACAACGGATGGAGCCGCTACCTTACAGAGAGGAACTCGACGCAGGGAGGTGACCGATGAAGGCGATTGTGGTGACAGATCAGGCCGCGGGAATGGCCGGGATGAAGTTGGTGGAGCGGCCCGACCCGCAGGCGGCGATAAACGACGTCGTTGTTCAGATCCATGCGTCGGCACTCACCGGGGATGAGGTGTCGTGGCCTTCGACCTGGACCGATCGCATCGGCCGTGACCGGACACCCTCAATTCCCGGACACGAACTGGCGGGAGTGGTCACCGCTCTCGGCTATGGCACGACCGGGCTGTCGATTGGACAGCGGGTGTTCGGCCTGACGGACTGGTATCGCGACGGCACGCTGGCTGAGTACGTAGCCGTCGAGGCACGCAACCTCGCACCGCTGCCAGGCGACGTTGACTTCTCGGGGGGGGCGGCCCTCGTGATGCCGGGCCTGACCGCATGGCAGGGGCTGTTCGAGCACGGCCGCCTTCACGCGGGGCAGAGCGTCCTCGTGCACGGTGCGGCCGGCGTAGTCGGTTCGATGGCGAGCCAACTCGCACGTGGGGCCGGCGCGTACGTCATCGGCACCGGGCGCACTGGTGGCCGTCAGGCGGCTCTCGACTTCGGCGCACAGGAGTTTGTCGACCTCGATAACGACGCCCTGGAAGATGTCGGCCGAGTCGATCTGGTTTTCGATGTCCTCGGCGGCGACATCGCTAAGCGGTCTGCGGCCGTGATTCGCGCCGGAGGAACGCTGGTGACCATTGCCGGCCCGACCGAGGCGCGGCCCTCTAACGGACTGACAATCGATTTCGTCGTCGAACCCAATCGCGCGCAACTCAGTGAACTCGTACAGCGCGTCCGGGACGGTCGGCTGCGGACAAACATCGGCAAGGTGGCCGCCCTGGACGATGCCGTCGTCGCCTTCAACCCGACCGAGCGGGTCAAGGGAAAGACAATCATCCGCGCGCGGTCATCCGTGAGCGACACGCGCCAATTGATACACGCGGCCGGCCAGCGCTTTCCGGATCGACCGGCTGCATGAAGAAGGTAACGCGATCCAATCATATTATTCAATGTGGGATGCCTTAGGACGCTGATCTTGGCCTCAGGTTTAGAGCGCATGCCGCAGTCAGAATTCTCCGAAAAACAGGAAAACATATGCCGACATACAGCAAGAACCCCGACGCGGTATCTCGTCTCTCTCGCGAGCAATACCGCATTACTCAAACTAACGGGACTGAGCGTCCCTTTGACAACGCCTATTGGGACAACAAAGAGCCTGGCATTTATGTGGACGTGGTGTCTGGCGAACCACTGTTTGCTTCGATCGATAAATTTGACAGCCATACAGGCTGGCCGAGTTTCACTAAACCGATCGAGCGCGAAAATATCGTAGAGAACACCGATATCAGCCACGGCATGACGCGGACAGAAGTTCGGTCAAGCCATGGCGACAGTCATCTTGGGCACCTGTTTTCCGATGGCCCACGCGCGGCAGGTGGACTCCGCTATTGCATTAACTCAGCCTCGCTGCGGTTCATTCATTTCGATGAACTCGAGAGGGAGGGCTACGGCACCTATCGCGAGCTATTCGAGACTGAAGAAAAGGAGAAATAACATGAGCACATTTACCGAACGTGCAATTCTTGCAGGCGGTTGCTTTTGGGGCATGCAGGACCTGATGCGCCGCTACCCCGGGGTCATTTCGACACGGGTCGGCTATTCGGGTGGCGACGTGCCCAATGCGACCTACCGCAACCACGGCACTCATGCTGAGGCAATTGAAATCATCTTCGATCCTGACAAGCTCAGTTACAGGGCGCTGCTGGAGTTCTTCTTCCAGATTCATGACCCGACCACACTGAATCGCCAAGGCAACGACAGGGGAACCAGCTATCGTTCCGCCATTTTCTACACAAGCGACGAACAGAAACGAATTGCAAGTGACACCATCGCCGATGTCGACGCGTCGGGGATTTGGCCCGGTAAAGTGGTGACTGAAGTCGCGCCCGCGGGTGCTTTTTGGGAAGCCGAGCCGGAGCATCAGGACTATTTGGAGCACTATCCTAATGGTTACACTTGCCATTTCATTCGGCCTAACTGGAAGCTGCCGCGCCGATATGAGAAAGCTTCGTTGGCTTCCTAAACAGAAAACTCATTTCAGGCCGAATGTGAGCGAGTATCTCGATGCCTCGCCTGAGTCGGCTATATCAGCAACCGGGTTTATGGAGTGCAAGCCGCTTATTGCGGACTTTTCCAAGGAGACGTCTATGATTTCCGAAAGCAAATCCGTTACGCCGACCGTTTTCTATCGCATGCTTAACGCGGAGGGGCTGGAAATCTTTTATCGCGAAGCCGGTCCCCGCGATGCCCCCACCGTTTTGCTCTTGCACGGCTTTCCTTCGTCTTCTCATATGTTCCGCAACCTGATTCCCATACTTGCGGATAAATATCATGTCGTCGCCCCAGACTTCCCTGGATATGGCGAAAGCTCCGCACCACCGGTCAAGGATTTCGACTATTCCTTCGAACGGTTAGCGGCTGTGACCGAAACGTTCACCGAAAAGCTGAATCTTTCTTCATATTCGCTATACCTCTCAGACATCGGTGCATCGGTTGGCTTCCGGTTAGCTGTCATGCATCCCGAAAAAGTGACCGCTATGATTGTCCAAAACGGCGGCGCCCATGTGGAAGCTCTGAATAAGGAGTTCGCAAAGGGCTTATTTGACTATTGGGAAGATCGGAGCGAAAAGAATGCTCAAGTTCTACGCGACTGGCTTCTGACGATTGAAGGAACCAAGTGGCACTATCTGCATGGTGTTAGCGATCCGTCGAAGATCAGCCCTGACAATTGGGTGATCGACCAGGCTTATCAGGACCGCCCGGGGAACAAGGAAATCCAACTTTCAATCCTCTACAACGCAAAAAGGGATCTGGATGTCTTTGCCGACTGGCAGGAATATTTCCGCAAACAACAGCCGCCCATGCTGATCACTTGGGGCAAAAACGACGGAATCTTTACGGTGGAGGGTGCTGAACTCTTTAAAAGAGATATCCCCAGCGCGGAGCTTTATCTTTTTGATACGGGCCATTTCGCGTTGGAAGAAGAGAGGGATCGGATTGGGTCGCTGATGCATGAGTTTCTCGACCGCACGATAAACACAAAAACGCGCAAAGCTGCATCCGCCTAACTTTGACGAGGGTTGCCACGATTTCTGTTCCGATCGTGGCAGAGGCATGCGCACGCAGAGGAGCTGGGTTTTCGCGATTTCTCCAGCTTGTTCCTGGTGAAGGAGAATCGCAGACAACTGGGAAACTCTGCGTGTTGCATTTCTTTATAAAGGTCAGCTCAAACATCACGAGTCTTTGCAATGGACGAACGAAGCGAAAGTGGCGATGCAAGGCTAAACCTCGAATCTGGCGATCGAATTGAACTGTTCTAGTTGCAGTGGGATTTCTCACCGTGGTGATCGCGGACTCGTTGTGTGGGGCCTTCGAGGAGCGGCCGTGGAGGTTAACGATAGTTAGGAACTTCGGAATTCAACATTCCTGAGAGGCGGCATAGAAAATGCCATGCACGTCTCGGACGAATGCTAAACAGCAATGAACTCCATTCGACAGAGGCGTCGTAACGGAAAGGGATGAAATGAACAGCGACTATGTATTTCTGTGTGGTGTAATGTGGTGCGGTTATGGACAACAAGAAGCCGGCAGAGAACTCCTCAGGGCAGCCCTGTCTCGCGATGCGGATATCAGCACTCTGGCGTGGGCTATGTTTGCGAAAGGAAAGACTGCCCTCAGGGAGAAATTGGTAGCCGGGCACGGATCTATAGAGTCGTGAAGGTTTCTTACCTTTTCGACGACCTCCCGAACCTGCGTACACCTAACCAAACTCCTCGGATGAGCAAGATCATGCGAGATAAAGATCATTCAGACAACGTTGTGAAATCGCGGTTGGCGTCTACTCAACCGTCCCCGCCATTAGATTGCGAGCCCTCTATCTTCGTCTCCACTAGATTGACCTGCGTTGCTGATGAAACCTGGCCGTGAGATTCCCAACTTTTTCATTTTTGCGATTAATGTAGTCCGCTTTAACCCCAACCGGGCAGCCGCGCCACCCGGGCCCCCGATGACCCAACCAGTCGCCTGGAGCGCCTGCAGGATGACGGCTCGCGCAGAGTCGGTAAAGGTGCCCTGCACTCGACGAAGTGGCACGGGACCATTTTCCGTTGCTGGCAGAGGATTTGGAAGGACTCCGTCATTGGACCTGATCACCGCTCGCTCGATCAGGTTCTGAAGTTCCCGTACGTTCCCCGGCCAAGAATACAAGGTGAACGCATCGAGCGTTTCCGGTGGTATATGCCGAATTGGCTTACCCATGCGCCGAGAAAAAGTTTCGACGAAATGCACAACCAACCCGGGTATGTCCTGGCGGCGTTCGCGCAAAGGCGGCAGCAGAACGGGAAACACGTTAAGACGGTAGTACAGGTCACTGCGAAATTCGTTGAGCGCTACCATCTCGGTCAGATCGCGGTGGGTCGCTGCCACCACACGCACATTGATGCGATGCGTTCTCCCACTGCCAAGCCGCTCAAACTCCTGTTCTTGCAGGACACGAAGCAGCTTCGGTTGCAATGCCAAAGGCAGATCTCCAATTTCGTCCAGGAAAAGGGTTCCCGTATCAGCCATTTCGAATCGCCCAATCTTTTGCGCTATGGCTCCGGTAAAAGCACCTTTCTCGTGGCCAAAGAGCTCACTCTCTAACAGATCAAACGGAATCGCAGAGCAATTCAGCTTTACGAATGGCCGCCCACAACGCGCACTCAGATTGTGAATAGCGTGAGCAATCAGTTCTTTACCCGTCCCGGTTTCCCCTAGGACAAGGACGGTGGAATCAGTCGGTGCCACGCGCTCCACCTCGGAGAGCACGAATTCCAGAGCAGGACTGTTGCCGATGATCTGGTCGAATCGGCTGACCTCAGGACTCGCCCGTTCACATGGTCGAATTTTGTCGACTCCGTCCACGGATGAACTACACCTTTCCGCAGGACCGAAAGATCTAACTATTCAGTGCTGCCCGCACAGTATCAAGCAAAGCGTCATCATCAAATGGTTTGCTCAGGAAATCTACCGCTCCAGCCCTCAACGCTTGCATCCGCATCTTCTCGTCACCGAGCGCCTGTGATGAAGATGATCGGTATTCTTATACGATCTTGGTTTAGTTTTGATTGGAGGTCTAAACCTGACATTCCAGGCATGCGGATGTCAGCGATCAGACATGCGGTCCGTTCTTGTTCCCCAGAGTTCAGGAACTCTTCTGCGGATGCAAATGTCAAGGCCTGGAACCCAGCCTGTTTCATAAGGCCGTCCAGGGCCCTCCGCATCAACTCGTCATCATCGACAATAACAACCAATGGCGATCTCTCCTCACTGGTCATGCCTAATAAAAACTTAGTCCTGAGCAAGAAAAGGCGCAATTATGCCTTGGTATAACAGCGGCCGGATCGAACCCGGCAAATTAAGGAAGCCGGCGCTGTCGGTACTTGTTAGCTCGACAGGAAAAGCTGAAGCCTTTCCGCGATACTACGAGTCTCGTGCAGTTCACGTTCGCGCCGTGTCAACCTGTCGAATCGAGCATGTATAGCTGAAATCTCGGACTCTTACTTGCGACGGAGCTTCGGGCCGTCAAATGGCTTGGTAAGGAATTCCAGGACGCCGAACCTCATCGCCTTGCCGGTCATCGGAATGTCACCATATCCGGTTGTAAAGATGATCGAAATCTGATGACCGCTTTCTGAAGTTGCTGGTGAAAATCCAGGCCGCTGATGCTTGCTATTTCATGATGGCATGCAGCAGCAACCCAGCCAGTCCGCCTCCGATGAGAGGTCCGACTATGGGCACGATTGCATAGCCCCAATCCGAGGACCCCTTGTTCGCGATTGGCAGTATCGCGTGTGCAAGCCGCGGCCCCAAGTCTCGAGCGGGATTGATCGCGTAACCAGTAGGTCCACCAAGCGAGAGGCCGATACCCCAAACCAGAGCTGCAACTAGATAGGCGCCCAGACCCGGTACCAGGCCAGGACCCAGCGACTGCTTTGGAGAAGATGGCGCCCACCACAAAGACGAGCACGAATGTCGCTATAACTTCGCTTATCAAGTTCGCAATGAAATTGCGAATCGCGGGTACGGTGCAGAAGCAGAGCAATTTGAAGTCTTTGCTTTCGGTCTCTTTCCAATGGGGCAAAAAGTGCAGCCACACGAGAATGGCTCCAACGAACGCTCCAGCCATTTGCGCGATAAGGTACGCAGCGAATTTCGCGAATTGCCCTGTTTCCACCGCAAATCCAAGGGTTACCGCAGGGTTGATGTGAGCGTCACTGCTGCCGCACGCAACAGCTGTGAATACTCCCGCCATAACCGCGAATGCCCAACCGCTTGCAATTACCATCCAGCCGGCGCCTTCCGCTTTCGAACGCTTCAACAAGACGTTTGCGACTACTCCGTCCCCAAGCAATACCAAAACGAGCGTACCCATGAATTCGCCGAAACACTTCACCAACATCAGAAACTCCCGTTTTTTTGGTTCAGAGGGTAGAACTAGCTCACCCAATCGAACGAACGCGTCACCGCCCGCTTCCACAGGTTGTACATTTCATCTCGCTTTTCGCTTTTTAGGTTTGGCGTCCAGGTGCGGTCGGCCGCCCAGTTTGCGCGTAGGTCAGACAGGTCTTTGAAGTATCCGACAGCGAGACCCGCGGCGTACGCCGCACCGAGAGCGGTGGTTGCATCCTTCGTTGCTGGACGAACCACGGCTCTGTCAAGAATGTCAGCCTGGAACTGCATCAACAGATCATCAGCCACCATGCCGCCGTCTACCCGGAGCGCGTCCACTTTGGTGCCTGAGTCTTTTTCCATGGCTTCGAGTACGTCCCGTGTTTGAAACGCGGTCGCTTCCAATGCAGCGCGCGCAATATGTCCTTTGTTGGCATAGCGCGTCAGCCCGGTGATGACGCCGCGGGCGCTGTCTTTCCAATACGGGGCGTACAAACCTGAGAATGCAGGCACGAAATACACCCCGCCATTGTCTTTCACTGTTCGTGCCAGAGATTCAATGTCAGAGCTCTGTTCGATCAGCCCGAGGTTATCCCGCACCCACTGCACCAGAGCGCCAGTGATGGCTATGCTCCCCTCTAGTGCGTAGTGAGGCTCTTGTTCGCCGAACTTGTATCCCACCGTCGTCAATAGACCCGAGGTGGAGTTAATTTTCCGAGTACCGGTGTTCATGAGCAAGAAACACCCAGTCCCGTAGGTGTTCTTTGCTTCTCCTGGTTCAAAGCACGCTTGGCCAACTAGGGCCGCTTGTTGGTCGCCGAGGATGCCCGCTATGGCCACGTCCTGTAGTGATCGTTCCTTTGCTAGCCCGTAGGTTTCGCTGCTGGAATGAATTCTCGGAAGCATCGCCTCCGGGATTCCAAACACGTTGAGAATCTCCTTATCCCAGGACAGGGTCTCGAGATTCATGAGCTGAGTGCGGCTGGCATTGCTGACATCGGTGATGTGAACGCCACCCAGGCAGCCGCCGGTCAACTTCCAAATCAGAAACGTATCGATGTTGCCAAAAATCACGTCGCCCGCCTCGGCTTGTTCGCGAGCACCTTTTACGTGTTCGAGAATCCAGCGGATTTTGAGACCGCTGAAATACGTGGTGAGTGGCAGGCCAGTCTTGCTGCGAAAACGATCCTGCCCACAAGTTTTCGCTAGCTCGCTGACGTAGTCAGCAACCCGCGTATCCTGCCACACCAGCGCGTTCGAGACGGGCTTGCCGGTTTTGCGATTCCATACGACGGTAGTCTCACGCTGGTTAGTGATTCCGACGGCGACCAGGTCGCTAGCCTGAAGGCGCCCTCGAGCCATGGCTTCCCAAATCACTTCGCGTGTGTTTTGCCAGATTTCTTCTGGGTTGTGTTCAACCCATCCAGGTTGTGGGTAAATTTGTTCGTGCTCCTTCTGTGCCACCGCGGCAACACGCCCCGAACGGTCAAACACAATGAACCGCGTGCTGGTTGTGCCTTGATCGATTGCCCCGATGTAGTTTGCCACTCTGTTCCTCCTGAAAATTGCCAGGCAGATCGACACGCCAGGCTCCCGGTTTCATAGATCTCAATCTGCTGCCCGACTGACCGATGACTGAGAACGTTCGTGGGATAAGCCCGCAGAATCCATCAAATGATTGATTTTCCCCACGTAGTTGTTGATCGACTCACGGGCGAATGGTTCAGACCACTGCAGTTCCCTGGCCATCAATGAACCGACCAGTGGGGCAGCCTCGATACAATCTCGCCACGAGTAAAACTGCATGCCGAGCCTGCGCGCGAGAATATCCTCGATAGTGGCTGCCATCTCATAACGAATCGCATAGATGATTTCCGCCCTGATTGCTCGACCTCCCACAAGAATCGTCTGCAGGAGAGCCGGCCTCTCTGTTGTTAGCTCAAGAACGCTTTCGGATGCAGTGCCGAATTTAGATGCCAGATGACGCGCTGTTCCTTCAGAAACCCGGTACTCGCGGCAAAGCTTTTTCCAATAGTCATCCGTGAACCCCTCACCGCCGTAGAGAATATGGTGGCGGGTCTGAGAATCGGTCTGAGGCACGCCCAGCACTTGCTGCATACAGTTAACCGTGTCTTCTGCCATGGCGCGATGCGTAGTCCACTTGCCACCCATGATGCTGATCATCCCGCTGGTAGGATCCATTTCAATCACATCATCGCGAGCCAGCTTTTTTGTATCGCCATCACTCGTCGAGCCTACTAGTGGCCGTATGCCGGCAAAGCCGCTGACGATTTCTTTTGGAGTGACAGGGTGTTCTAGATATTGATTGATGTGCAGCAACAAATAGGCAACATCTGCCTTCGTCACAAGCACTTCCGCATCCGGAGCAACCTCTTCTTCCGTAGTTCCAACCAGCAGCCTTCCTCCCCAAGGGATAGCAAACACGACTCGTCCGTCCGCTGTTTTTGGAATAAGCAAGGCATCTTCCGTCGGAAACACCTCCCGCGGCAAAAGAATGTGCGAGCCCTTGCTGGGCCGCATGCGCTTTTCCAACGTAGGATTGGCCAACCGCCGAATGGAGTCCGAGAATGGTCCTGTGGCGTTAATGATGGCTTTGGCCTTTAACGAAAATGTATCCTCACTGAGTTGGTCCTTGACCACAACGCCAGAAAGTTTTCCGTTTGCACCCCGCAGGAAATTGGTCACCTTTGCATAGTTCAGCGTATTTCCACCCGCCATGGCGAAAGTCTGCACCAGCGCGATGTTGTATCTCGCATCATCGAACTGACCATCCGCATAAGCCACGGAACCGACCAATCCTTTCGGGTTCAACTCGGGCATTCGCTCCAAGGTTTCCTCTCGCGAAAGGAACTTGCTGGGAGAAATGCGGCCCGGTCCCGCGAGCCAGTCGTAAATCTTCAGGCCAATATCGAGATATGCCACGTCTATCCAGTGATAGCTCGGTACGAGGAACTCCAGCGTTCGCGTGAGGTGCGGTGCGTTTTCCAGCATGCGGACACGCTCGTGCAAAGCGCGTACTAGAACCCGATATTCCTGAAGATCTGCTCCCTTGATGGCTTCCTCCAAGTAACGCACTCCGCCGTGAACGATCTTGGTGGCTGCACTGGACGTTGCACCGGCAAAATCGCCCGCTTCCAGTAGCACTGTTCGAATTCCGCGTAGCTGTGCATCCAACGCGCAAGCCGAGCCGGTCGCCCCGCCGCCAATGACGCACAGGTCGAATTGCTGGCCCGAAATGCTTTCGAGTTCCTGGCTTCTGCTATTCATAACCTCCCCAATGAATCAAAAGGTAACTTTGGTCCTGAACCCCAAAACGGGTGCATTTGACAAAGTGGGGTTTCCACCGACATTTACGTAGTACTGAAACGTGGGTTGCAGCAGAAAATACGGAGTCACCTGCAGTGAGTAGTTCAGTTCGATGGCTTTCTCAGAACCGAGAGGCGGCGCGCCCAGTAGTGTGCCGAAGTTTCGAAAGGGGTCGCTGATTCTGCTGTAAACTAACGCGCACGCGGCACGGTCGCTCTTGCGGGTCGGAAACGGTGCGTTGAAACGCACCCCAGCAGTTATCTGGCTGTTCT
>C688J18823_10000516_pt1 | contig 22458 bp, 24 predicted proteins | sample HopSoiMetagenom1_FD_18823 | JGI IMG/M metagenome (IMG submission 18823) | reverse complement strand
AGGTCCGTCGCGTCAAGCGGCCCCTGGTCGTGCACGGCTTCGGCGTTCCGTGGGTTGGAGCCGCTCATAGGTGCATCGTAGGAGGCGCCTCAACTCTGGATCGATGCGGTTGCCTATCCGGCGCGACCTGCCAAACTCCGTCGCCGCGATCTCCGACCGATGAACAGGGCAACAGCGCACAGGCCGATCAGCGTCGCGAGAGCTATCGCAGGCCACCCGAGCTTGCCCGTGAAACCAGTGTCGTGCTCCGGCGGGCCAACCAGGCCCGGGACCGGCGGCCGGACGCCGAAGGATTCGAGTTCTGTGGTCAACGTCTGGTCGGCCATATACCAACCCCCTATGGAGGACGTTCCGCCCGGCGACGTCTGGCGTGGGGGCATGAATGTCACCGGCAGAGGCTCCGCGTACGGGTAGACGTACTGAGTGACCTCGTCCGTCGCCAGGATCTCCATATCGGGTCCGAAGGATGAGGGCATCGAGTACGTCAGAACGTATCGAGGGCCCAAAACCCTTGTAGGTGCGGGAGTCAACCTCGTCGAACAACGACGGCACCCGAACTGCGTCCAGAAGCCGGAGTGCTCAGCGAGGACCGACATGTCCAGATAGTCATCGGGCCGGAGCCTCACCCCGACGTCGAGTCCCGGCCCAGAAACGGTGATCTGGTCGAAGGCGAGCTTCGCGGTCGCCTCCGAAGCGAGAACCAACAGGGCGAGGACCGTCGTCCCGACGACGGCCGTGCATCGGACCGCACGGGAGACCGTCATGGAGCCCAATGTATTGCATCCGCATCGTGGGGATGGGGTCGATCGAGAGCCGACACGTCCTTATGGTCGTCGACGCGACACCGCTGGCTAGGAGCTGCGGAACGCTGTTGCCCTCCGTCCCCGATGGCTGGAGAGGTGGTGCCCCCGGCAGGACTCGAACCTGCGCTTCCGGCTCCGGAGGCCGACGCTCTATCCTCTGAGCTACGGGGGCGAGACCGAGCGAGTCTAGCAACCGGCACCTGCGCGCCTGACCGTATGCTCAGCGGATGCCGCGCATCCTCCTCGTTGACGACGACCCGGCGATCCTTCGTCTGCTCGACGTGAACTTTCGGATGGAGGGCTTCGACGTCGAAGCAACGTCGCACGGCGAGGAGGCGCTCGCGAGCGCCGCACGGCAGACGCCCGACGTCGTCGTCCTAGACCTGATGCTGCCCGGCATGGACGGCCGCGAGATCCTCCGGCGGCTGCGAGACGAGCCGGCGACCGCGACCGTGCCGGTGTTGTTTCTCACGGCGCGTGGACGCGACGACGCCGCCGCCGGAGAGGCCGAGCGCTACGTCCAGAAGCCGTTCGACACCGTCAAGCTCGTGGCATCGGTGCGGGCGATGCTCGAGGACGACGTGCCGTGATCGAGGAGCAGCTCCGGGACTGGCTGGCGGCTGGTCTCCGGTCGGCCGCCCCCGCACTCGACCTCGATCGCGACGTACCCACGCCCGAGCTCCAGGAGCCGCGGCAGAAGGAACACGGCGATTTCGCGACCAACGTTGCGCTCGCTCTTGCGAAACGGGCAGGCAGGCCGCCGCGCGAGGTCGCGGATGCCGTGCTCGCCGCGCTCGAACCGGTGCCGTTCGTCGAGAAAGTAGAGGTCGCCGGGCCGGGATTCATCAATATCTGGACGACCGACGACTGGCTGTTCGACACCGTGCGGACCATCGCGGCCGAGGGACCCCGGTACGGCCACGGGGCGCCGACCGGCGAGCGGATCCAGGTCGAGTTCGTGAGCGCCAACCCGACGGGGCCCTTGCACGTCGGCCATGCGCGCAACGCGGTGCTCGGCGACGCGCTCGCCCGGCTGCTGGAGGCCGCCGGACACACCATCGAACGCGAGTACTACTTCAACGATGCCGGCGGTCAGATGGACCGGTTCGGTGCATCGGTCGAGGCCCGCTACCTGCAGGCGCTCGGCCGCGACGCCGACGTGCCGCAGGATGGCTACCACGGCGCGTACGTCGCCGCGTACGCCGCGGACATCGTGCGCGAGTATGGCGACGCCTTCGTCGATCTTCCGCTGGAACAGCGGTTCGTGCGCCTGCGCCTGGAGGGCGCCCGGCGAGCGATGGATGGCATCCGTGCGACCCTCGCGCGGTTCGGCGTCTCGTTCGACACTTATGTGTCGGAGGCGACGCTCGAGGAACGCGGCGAGATCGGTGAATCGATCGACCGCCTGTTCGCAGCGGGGAAGATCTACGAGGCGGACGGGGCGACGTGGTTCCGGTCGACGGACTACGGCGACGACAAGGATCGCATCGTGATCCGCTCCAACGGGAAGCACACCTACTTCGGCGCGGACTGTGCCTACCTCATCGACAAATTCGGCCGCGGGTTCGATCACTTGATCTATGTCTGGGGCGCCGACCACCACGGGGACGTCGTCCGAGTGAAGGGCGCGGCCGAAGCCCTCGGCTTCGATCCCGGTCGGGTCGAGCTGCTGCTGTATCAGTTCGTGGCGTTCGAACGCCACGGCGAGCCGCTGCAGATGAGCAAGCGTGCGGGCACGTTCGTGTCGCTCGACGAGCTGATCGACGAGGTCGGCGCGGACGCCGCGCGGTTCCATCTCTTGCTGTTCTCGAACGACCACTCGATGCGGTTCGACATCGAGGAGGTGGCGAAAGCCTCGATGGAGAACCCCGTCTACTACGTGCAGTACGGGCACGCGCGGATCGCGTCGATCGTGCGTAGAGCCGAGGCGTCGGGGGCTCCACTTCGCCCCGTCGAGGATGTCGATCTGGCGCTGCTCGGCCAGGAAGCCGAGCTCGACCTGCTGCGCGCGCTCGCCGATGTGCCGGAACTGCTCGCGCGTGCGGCGGACCTCCGGGCGCCGCATCGCGTGGCGCACGCTGCGCAGGACGTCGCCGCGCGGTTCCATCACTTCTATGCCGGATGTCGCGTGGTCGGCGAAGACGCCGAGCTCACGCAGGCGCGGCTGTGGCTCTGCCGCGCGACCCAGCAGGTCCTCGCGAACCTGTTGGCGGTGCTCGGCGTTTCGGCACCCGAGCGGATGGACCGCGAGGATGACTGATCCTGACCTCGCAGAGCGCTTCGGCCTGCCCGCCTTGGTCGGCATCCGAGAGGGCACGGCGACGCTGTGGATCCGTCGCGCGACCGTCGATGTCATGGACATGCTCGAGGTCATACTTGGGACGCCGCGCGCGGGCATCGCGTCGGCGGCTGAAGGAGGCGCACGGACGTGACAGACCGCGTGACCCGCGTCGGGATGCTCGGGTGCGGCACCGTCGGATCGGCCGTCGCGCGGACCCTGGCGGCGCACGGGGACGACGTTGCGCGCCGCGCCGGCGTCCGCATCGAGATCACGAGGGTGGCCGTTCGCGATGTGGCCCGGCACCGTGACGTGCCGCTGACCGTCGAGGTGTTTACGGCCGACCCTCTCGATCGTCGACGACCCGAACATCGACGTCGTCGTCGAGCTGCTCGGCGGACTCGATCCGGCCCGGCAGCTCGTGGAGCGGGCGCTGGCAGCGGGCAAGCCGGTCGTGACGGGCAACAAGGAGTTGATCGCGGCCGCCGGCGCCGAGCTCGAGGCGGCGGCGCACGCGGGCGAGGCGGATCTCGCGTACGAGGCTGCCGTCGCGGGTGGCATCCCACTGATCCGCCCGTTGCGCGAATCGCTCGCCGGCGACCGCGTGACACGGATCCTCGGCGTGGTCAACGGCACGACCAACTACATCCTCACGCAGATGTCCGATCACGGATCGGCCTTCGACGAGGCGCTCGCCGACGCGCAACGCCTGGGCTATGCGGAGGCCGATCCAACCGCCGACGTCGAGGCGTTCGACGCCGCAGCGAAGTGCGCGATCCTCGCGTCGATCGCGTTCGATACACGGGTGACCGACGCCGACGTCTACCGCGAAGGGATCACGCACGTCACGGCGCAGGACATCACCGACGCCGCGCGCCTGGGCTACGTCGTCAAGCTCCTCGCGATCGCGGAGCTCGACGACGACGAGGTCTCGGTCCGGGTGCACCCCGCGATGGTTCCCGTCGCGCATCCGCTCGCGAGCGTGCGCGACGCCTTCAACGCGGTGTTCATCGAGGCCGACAGGGCAGGCCAGCTGATGTTCTACGGCCGCGGTGCGGGCGGCGAGCCGACCGCGACGTCCGTGATCGGAGACCTCGTCCGGGTTGCGCGCCACCTCGCGTACGGCGGCCGTATGCAGGGCGCTGGGGGCGCCGCTGCCGGCCGACGGATCCGTCCGATGGACGACACGCACGGCCAGTACTACCTCAACCTGCATGTCGAGGACCGACCCGGCGTCCTTGCCGAGATCGCCGAGGTCTTCGGCCGCAACGGCGTGTCGATCGAACGCGTCTGGCAGGAGGGCTTCGGCGAGGAAGCCGCTCTTGTGTTCATCACGCACCGCGCGCAGGAGGGGCCGTTCCAGAAGACGGTGCAGGAGCTGCGCGAGCGCGACGCCGTGCGTTCGGTCGTCAGCCTCCTCCGCGTGGAGGGGGAGGAGTGAGCGCCGGCCCCGACATGCGCACCCGTGGCGCGCATCAATGGCGAGGCTTGATCGAGGAGTACCGCGAGCGGCTGCCGGTCAGCGACGACACGCCCGTGATCACGCTTCGTGAGGGCGGCACGCCGCTCGTGCGCAGCGACACGTTGTCGGTCCACACCGACGCCGAGGTGTGGCTCAAGTACGACGGTGCGAACCCCACAGGCTCGTTCAAGGATCGCGGCATGACGCTCGCGATCTCGAAGGCCGCCGAGGAGGGCGCGCAGGCGGTCGTCTGCGCCTCGACCGGGAACACGTCGGCGTCGGCAGCCGCGTACGCCGCGAAGGCGGGGCTCACGTGCGCGGTGCTCGTCCCGAAGGGCAAGATCGCGATGGGGAAGATGGCGGCGACGCTCGTCCACGGCGCGAGGATGATCGAGGTTGAAGGCAACTTCGACGCATCGCTCGAGCTCGCGCGAGATCTTGCGGAACGCTTTCCCGTCACCCTCGTCAACAGCGTCAACCCGTTCCGCCTCCAAGGGCAGAAGACCGCCGCGTTCGAGATCTGCGACTTCCTCGAGCGTGCGCCCGACGTCCATTGCGTGCCGGTGGGTAACGCCGGCAACATATCGAGCCACTGGCTCGGCTACTCCGAGTACCTCGCCGACGGCGTGATCTCCGAGCCGCCGCAGCTGTTCGGCTTCCAGGCCGCCGGCGCCGCGCCGTTGGTGACCGGGCACCCCGTCACGGATCCCCAGACCATCGCGACGGCGATCCGCATCGGCAACCCGGCCTCGTGGGGCCTCGCGCTGGACGCCGCGCGGAGCTCCGAGGGCGGCATCTGGTCGGTCACCGACCGCCAGATCCTCGCCGCCTACCGGCTCGTCGCGCGGGAGGGCCTGTTCGCGGAGCCGGCGAGCGCCGCGAGCGTCGCCGGCCTGCTCCAAGCGCATGGGGAGGGGCGGATCCCCGCAGGCGCGACGGTCGTGTGCATCCTCACCGGTCATGGGCTCAAAGACACTGAATGGGCGATCGCCGGCGCGGCGAACCCGGTGAGCGTTCCGGCCGATGCGGCGGTGGTCGCCGAGGAACTCGGGCTGGACGACAGCGCGCGATAGGCTCCGGCGCACATGCGCGTCACCGTCCGCGTGCCGGCGACGTCGGCCAACCTCGGGCCCGGGTTCGACACCTTCGGACTCGCGCTCGACCTCTGCAACGAGGTGACGCTCGACACCGACGCGCGGCCCGGCGTCAGCTGGCAAGGCGAAGGCGCCGACGAACTGCCCGTCGATGGATCAGATCTCGTGTCGACGACGATGGCGTCGATCGCGGCGTCGATGGAGATGCCGCTTCCGCCGCTCGCGCTGCACGGCGTGAACCGCATCCCGATCGCGCGCGGGCTCGGGTCGTCGTCTGCGGCGACGGTGGCGGGCGTCGTCCTCGCCTCCCGGGTGCTGGACCTCGGTATCGACGGGGGTGATGCGGAACCGGCGGAGCGTGACGCGTTCTCGGTGTTCGCCGAGACCGCGCGGATCGAAGGCCATCCGGACAACGCCGCGCCGGCCGCGTTCGGCGGACTCACGATCGCCATCGACGGTGGCGTGCATCGACTCGAGCCGCACCCCGAGCTGCGCGCGGTCGTGCTCGTCCCCGGCGTGCGACTCGATACCGCGAGCGCTCGTCGCGCCTTGCCCGAGCGTGTTCCCCTCGCCGACGCGATCTTCAACCTCGGCCACGCGGCGCTCCTCGTCGAAGCGTTGACCAACGACCCGTCGCTGTTGCAAGAGGCGCTCCGCGACCGGCTCCACCAAGATGCGCGCCTCGACCTCGTTCCGGAGATGGCCGACCAGTTCGATCGCATCCGATCCCTGCGTCGGATCCCGGTTTGCATCTCGGGCGCCGGACCGAGCCTCCTGACGTTCCCGCTCGACGGCGACGAGATCCCGCCCGAGGCGCTCGAGGGTCCGGGCGGATGGCGGGCCATGCCGCTCGCGATCCGCCGCGAGGGGTTCACCGTCGATGCCTGAGCTCGCCGGCAGGGCGGCGCTGATCACCGGCGGGACGACCGGGCTCGGTCGCGCGATGGCAGAACGGTTCCTCGACGAAGGCGCGTCGGTCGTGATCACCGGCCGGGACGAGGTCCTCGGCGCCGACGCGGAGGCAACGCTCGCATCCCACGGCGCGATCCGGTTCCAACGAGCCGACGCCGGCGATCCCGACGAGGTGCGCGCGAGCGTCGACGAGACCATCGCGCTGCTCGGCGGCCTCGACGTCCTCGTCAACAATGCAGGCATCGGCGTCCAGGCGGGCGTGCTCGAGACACCGCTGGACGCCTACGACCGCGTGATGGACATCAACGTGCGCGGCGCCTTCGTGTATGCGCAGGCCGCGTTCCCTCATCTCGAGTCGCGCCGCGGCTCGATGGTGCACATCTCGTCGGACGCCGGCGTCATGGGCGAACAGGACATCGGCGTCTACTCGGTGTCGAAGGCCGCCTTGATCATGCTGTCGAACATGCTCGCGATCGAGGGCGGCCGGCGCGGCGTCCGGTCCAACGCCATCTGTCCCGGTGACACCGCGCCCGGGATGCGACACATGGGGCCGCCCGGCCGGGACCGGCCCGAGGACGATCCGGCGACGTGGCCGGTGCCGCCCATCGGTCGGATCGGCGTGGGGATGGACGTCGCCGACGCCGCCGTGTTCCTGTCCTCGGACCGGGCGAGCTTCATCAACGGCGTCGCCCTGCTCGTCGACGGTGGGATGCGGGCCGGGATGCGCACCGCGCAGGACCCCGGACCGTAAACTCGCAACAAGATGGTGACGCTCGCCCACATCTCCGATCCGCACCTCGGGTCGCCCTATTTCGTCCCAAACCTGATGAACCGCGTGATCGTCGAGCTCAACGAACTCGCGCCCGATGCGGTCGTCGTCTCGGGCGATCTCACCACCGAGGGATTCCGTCCGGAGTACAAGGCGTGGCTCGCCTACGCCGAACGGATCGACGCGCCGCTGCTGACGGTCCCGGGCAACCACGACTCGCGCAACGTCGGCTATGTCCACTTCGAGGATCTGATCGGCCCACGGATGTGGAGCACCGACGTCGGCGGAGTGCGCATCGTCGGCGTCGACTCGAGCGAGCCCGACCTCAACGAGGGAAAGGTCGGCCGCGTCCACTACCCGTGGATCCAGCAGGAGTTCCGCGCTGCGTCGACCCTCAACATCTTCGTGCTGCACCATCACCTGTTGCCGATCCCCGGGACCGGAAGAGAGCGGTCCACGGTCGGCGACGCCGGGGACCTGCTCGAGGTCTTGATCCACGCCGGCGTGGACGTGGTGCTGTCGGGGCACAAGCACGTGCCATACGTCTGGCGGCTCGAAGATCTGTACGTGGCGAACGCCGGCACGGTGTCCTCGATGCGCGTGCGCGGCCATGGGAAGCCGTGCTACAACGTGCTCGAGTTCGACGGCGCAGAGGTACGGATCACCCGCCGGTTCCCGTTCGACGCCGAGTCGCACCAGCTGGCGGCATTCGTGCCGGCCGGCGAGCGGCATCCTCGCGAAGAGCCCTTCGAGCACGCCGCCGCAGACCACGCCTGAACCAGACCAAGGAGGTTCCCCGCGATGCGCACGCTCGCCCTCGTCGACGGCGAGCACTATCCGCCGGTGACGCGCTGGGGGATCGAGGTCGCCCGTGAGCGTGGCTACGATGTCATCGCCGCGGTGCTCGTCGGCGGGATCGAGAAGCTGGCGCGCGACGAGACGCCCGAGTTCGGGGTGCCGGTCCGGACCGCCGGCGACGACCGGTTCGCCGCTGTCGCCGCTGCGATCGACGAGCTGTCGCCCGATCTCGTCTTGGATCTGTCTGACGAGCCGATCCTCGGGTATCGGGAGCGGATGGCCGTCGCTGCCGTCGCACTCGCACGCGGGGTCCCGTACGTCGGGCCGGACTTCAGGTTCGACCCGCCTGCGCGGGTTGCGCCTCCACCGGGCGTGCCGACCCTCGCCGTCGTCGGCACCGGCAAGCGGACCGGGAAGACCGCCGTCGCGGGCGAGGTCGCGCGTGCCGCCGCGCGGCGCGGTTCATCTCCCGTGGTCGTCGCGATGGGTCGCGGCGGCCCGCCGGAGCCGCAGATCGCCGAAGCGGGCAGCGTGACGCTCGAGACGCTGCTCGCGCTGGTGCGCGAGGGGCAGCACGCGGCGTCTGATTACCTCGAGGACGCCCTCACGACGGGCGTCACCACGATCGGGGCGCGACGGGCGGGTGGCGGGCTCGCCGGCGCGCCGTTCGCGACCAACGTGACCGAGGCCGTGCGGCTGGCGGCCGCGCGAGATCCGGGCGTGATCGTGCTGGAAGGCAGCGGCGCCTCGGTCCCGCCGATCGCGTGGGACGCCGGGGTGCTCGTCGTCCCCGCGACCTGTCCGGTCGAGTACGTGCGCGGCTACCTCGGGCCATATCGGCTCTTGCGAGCCGATCTGGCCGTCGTTACGATGGCCGGCGGACCGAGTCTCGGAACGGAGAACGGCTCCCACCTCATCGCGCATCTCCAAGGTTCGCTCGGCGATGCACGTGTCGTGGTCACCGACCTCGAGCCGACGCCGCTTGCAAGCGTCGTCGGACGCAGAGCCTTCTTCGCGACGACGGCTGCGCCCGCGATCGCTGCACGCCAGGTCGCGCATCTGGAGGCTGCGCACGGCGCCGACGTCGTCGGATGGTCCGCTCGGCTCGGTGACCGCGCCGGGCTTGCCGAAGACCTCGACGGAGCCGAAGGATACGAGGTGCTCTTGACCGAACTCAAAGCCGCCGCCGTGGACGTGGCGGGCGCACGTGCGGTCGCGCGCCGCGCGGACGTCGTGTTCGTCGACAACCGGCCGGTGCCGGTCGACGGCGGCGACCTCGAGGCGCGGTTCGTCGAGGTGCTCGACCTCGCGGCCGGACGCGCGAGCGAGCGGACGGCGCGGGGGTTCACCCGATGACAGAGCGCGCGGGCCGGACGAGCCAGATCCTCATCTCCGATCGCGAGATGGGGCTGCCGTTCTCCAAGGGACTGCTCGCCTCGCAGATCATGGTGACGGGGCTGTCGCCGTACCGTGCCTACCAGGTGGCCGAAGAGGTGGAGCTGCGCTTGACGGAACAGCGCCGCGGGGCCATCGACTCCGGACAGCTCGCCACGATCACGCTGGACGTCATCCGCGACGTGGCGGGGGAGCGCTACGCCTCGAACTACCTCCGCTGGCAGCGGGTCGAGCACCTCGACGTCCCGATCGTCATCTTGATCGGCGGTGCGACCGGAGTCGGGAAGTCCACGATCGCGACCCAGCTTGCTGCGCGTCTGGGCATCGTTCGCGTGGTCGCGACCGATGCGATCCGCGAGGTGATGCGAGCGATGCTCTCGCCGGAGCTGATGCCGACGCTGCACGTCTCGTCGTTCCAGGCCGATCGAGCGGTGCGCGAGCCGCCGACGCGCTCGGCCGACGCCCTCGTGATGGGCTACCGGGAGCAGACCGCCGCCGTCTCGGTCGGCATCGACGCGTTGATCGAGCGGGCCGCGACCGAGGGCACGAGCATCGTGATCGAGGGGGCGCACGTCGTGCCGGGGTTCTTCGATGTCGACAAGCATGCGGACGCCATCCTCGCGGTACCCTTCATCATCGGGATCGACGACGAGGAGCGACACCGCTCGCACTTCGCCGCACGGGAAGACTCCGTTGCCTCTCGCCCTGCCACCCGTTACGTGGAGGGGTTCGACGGCATCCGGGCGCTCCAGGGGTACGTCAAGGGCCAGGCGTTCGCGCACGGCGTCCCGGTGATCCCGAACCACAGCTTCGATCAGACGATCGCGACGGTGATCGATCTGGTGATGGACAAGGCAACGTCGCAGGCCGCCGAAGTCTCCGCGGATCTCGCAGCGAACGACGCAACACTGATCTCCCAGGCAACACCGACCGTCCAGAAGGAAGGAAGCACCGCATGAAGCTGTTCCTCGACACGGCCAGCATCGAGGAGATCCGCACGATCAACGCCTGGGGCGTCCTGGGCGGCGTGACGACCAACCCGAGCCTCCTCGCGAGGGAAAGCACGTCGCCCGAGTCCGTCCGGAAGGAGATCTTGGCCGAGGTCGAGGGCGATGTGTCGCTCGAGGTCACCGAGCTCGACGCGGCCGGGATGGTGGAGCAGGGCCGGGCGTTGGCCGAGATGGGGCCGAACGCAGTGGTCAAGGTGCCGATGACGCCGGCGGGCCTCGAGGCCGCGAGCGAGCTGCGCCGTGGCGGGATCCGCACCAACGTGACGCTGGTCTTCTCTGCTGCACAAGCTATATTGGCAGCCGAGGCAGGCGCGTACTGTGTCTCGCCGTTCCTCGGACGGCTGGACGACGCAGGCGCGGATGGCATGGAGGTGTTGCAGAGCATCTGCGACCTCTATGCTGTACAGGGCTACGACACCAAGGTGCTCGCAGCCTCGCTCCGGCACCCGATGCACATCGTCGAGTCTGCCCTGGCCGGCGCCGATATCGCCACCATGCCGTTCGATGTCTTCACGAAACTCGTGAAGCACCCTATGACCGATCTCGGCTTGGAGCGATTCCTCGCCGATTGGCGAACCCTCCATACCGAGCTCGAAGGAGAGGCCTCCACCTGATGGACACCACGATGGACCGCGACACCCTCGGCGCGAAGCTGTTGCCGGAGTTGCAGCAGATCGCCCAGACGATGGGCGTCGAGGGCGCGCAGAAGCTCCGCAAGGCCGGCCTGATCGACGCGATCGTGGCCGCCGGCTCCAGCACCAATGGGGGCGGCGAGGTCAAGGCCGCTCGTACCAAGCGCCCGCCGAAGGCTGCAGGCGCCGAGGCGACGAACGACGAGACCACCTCGACGAACGACACCTCGTCGACGGACGACGCCGCTTCGACGAGCGACGCCGCTTCGAACAGCGATTCCGGCTCGAACGCCGAGACCGGTTCGAACAACGACACCGAGTCCGGATCGGGATCTTGGGACGACCGTCCCGTCCGCCGTGACCGCGGCGACCGGCCCAACGCCGATCGTGGCCAAGACCGCGGTAACGCCGATCGTGGCCAAGACCGCGGCAACGCCGACCGCGGCCCGCAGGACCGCAACAACCAGGACCGCGACGCTGCCGACCGCGACCGCCGTCGCCGGCCGTCGCGCGAAGAGCGCCGCCGCCAGCGCGAGGAGCGCCGCGTCCGCGACGAGGCCGACCGCGCCGAGGAGGTCAAGACGGCGCCGAGCCGCACCGGGATCCTCGACATCCTGCCCGAGGGCTACGGGTTCCTCCGCACGAACGGCTACCTGCCGGGACCCGAAGACGTGTACGTCTCGCTCTCCCACGTTCGCAAGCACCAGCTCCGCAAGGGCGACACGATCACCGGCAAGATCCGCGAGCCGAAGAACAACGAGAAGTACCCGGCGCTGCTGCTGGTCGAGTCGGTCAACGACATGGACCCCGAGTCGGCCTCGAAGCGCGCGCAGTTCGACAAGCTGACGCCACTGTTCCCGAACGAGCGCTTCCGCCTCGAGAACGGCCCGCTCGCGATCGCCGAGCGGATCGTCGACATGGTGTCGCCGATCGGCAAGGGCCAGCGGGGGATGGTCGTCGCGCCGCCGAAGGCGGGCAAGACCACGATCCTGAAGCAGATCGCCAACGGCATCGTGAAGTCGAGCCCCGACACGCACGTGATCGTCCTGCTCGTCGACGAGCGGCCGGAAGAGGTCACCGACTGGCAGCGAACGGTCACCGCCGCCGAAGTCGTCTACTCGACGTTCGACAAGCCGACCGACCAGCACATCCAGATCACCGAGCTCGTGCTCGAGCGGTCGAAGCGTCTGGCCGAGATGGGCCACGACGTCGCGATCATGCTCGACAACCTGACCCGGCTCACGCGGGCCTACAACCTCGCGATGCCCGCGTCGGGCAAGATCCTCACCGGCGGCATCGACTCCGCGGCTCTCTACCCGCCGCGGCGGTTCTTCGGCGCCGCGCGCAACATCGAGGAGGGCGGCTCGATCACGATCATCGCGAGCGCGCTCGTCGAGACCGGCTCGCGGATGGACGAGGGGATCTTCGAGGAGTTCAAGGGGACGGGCAACATGGAACTCCGGCTGGACCGGCAGCTCGCCGAGAAGCGGTTGTTCCCGGCGATCAACGTCGACGCCTCGAGCACCCGCAAGGAGGAGCTGCTCCTGCCGCCGGAGGAACTCGCGCTGGTGATCCGACTGCGCCGCGTGTTGCACGCCCTCGACGCGGGGGCGGCGCTCGAGCTGCTGATCGACAAGCTGCGGGCCACCAAGTCCAACGAGCAGTTCCTGAAGGACATCGCGAAGGCCCCGACCGGCGGCTGAGCCGGAATAGGCGGGCGTTGGAACCGGTAGCCTGACCGATCGAGGAGACGACCATGAAGCAAGGGATCCATCCCGACTACCAGATCGCGAACGTGCACTGCTCGTGCGGGAACACCTTCACGACCAGGTCCACCGTGAGCGAGATCCGCGCCGAGCTGTGCTCGAATTGCCATCCCTTCTACACGGGCAAGCAGAAGCTCGTGGACACCGGCGGACGGGTCGAGCGCTTCCAGCGTCGATACGCGAAGACCCAGGCAGCGCAGCAGGCCGCCAAGGGCTGATCCGGTGGGTGAAGCCTCCGCGTCGCCGGCGACGCCGGCGACGCACCTCTACGGCGGCCAAGCCGTCGTCGAGGGCGTGATGATGCGGGGGCAGGACCACTGGGCCGTCGCTGTGCGCGAACCCGCCGGCGACATCTACGTCGAGTCGCACGACGTCGACTCGCTCGCCTCGAGACAGAAGATCTGGCGCGCGCCGTTCTTCCGCGGGATCCTCGTCCTCGGGCAGTCGCTGCGGATCGGGATCCGCGCACTGATGATCGCGTCGAACCACGCGACCGATGAGGACGAGGAGCTGACGTCGACCCAGATCGGCGTCGCGCTGACGATCGCGCTGGTTGCGTTCGTCGCGATCTTCGTTCTCGGCCCGACGACGCTGTTCGTCTGGCTCCAGGACCGCGTCGGAGCCCACGGCGTGTTGGTCAACGTCGCCGAAGGCGTGTTCCGGGTGGGGCTGTTCGTCGGGTACCTGTGGGTCCTCGGGCGCACGAAAGACATCCACCGGGTGTTCGAATATCACGGCGCCGAGCACAAGACGATCGCCGCGTACGAACACCGGGACGAGCTCGTCGCGGAGCGGATCGACCGCTATCCCAAGGAGCATGTCCGGTGCGGCACGAACTTCTTGATCATCGTGATGATCATCACGGTGTTCGTGTTCTCGCTGTTCGGAACGCCGGCGTTGCTGTGGCGGCTGCTGTCGCGGGTGATCGCCATCCCGATCATCGCCGGCGTGGCGTACGAGGCGCTCCGGCTCGGCGCCCGGTTCCCCGACTCGGTCTGGATGCGCGCGCTGATGCGCCCGGGGATATGGTTGCAGGGGATCACCACGCAACAGCCCGACGCATCGCAGATCCAGGTCGCCGTCGCGTCGTTCCGAGAGGTCTTGCGCCGCGAGGCCGATGCACCGTCGCCAGGACGACCGTCATGACCTGGGTCGTTGATTCGTAGACGCGCGCGCTCGATGATAGATGTCCGACATCTGGAGGTTCCCCGCCATGTCTGATCTCGATCTTCCATTGCTCCCGAGCGCCGACCAGATCCGTCGTCGGAAGTTCGCCACGGTCCGCCGCGGCTACGACCCGGACCAGGTTGACGACTACTTGAAGCAGGTCGCCGAACAGGTCGAGGCGCTCGAAACCGATCTCCGTGATGAGCGGCTCATCGCAGCGCGGCAACGGCCGAGCGGCCCCGAGGCGCCGGCCGAGAAGCCGGCGGCGATGATGGCGCCCGGCCCCGCCTCCGCGGCGGCGACCGAGCCCGAAACCGAAGAAGCGGCGTACGAGCGGATCAGCAAGCGGTTCGCATCCGTCTTGAAGTCGGCCGACGCAGAGGCGCAGAAGCTGATCGAACAGGCGCGTGCCGAGTCGACCAAGCTCCTCGAGGACGCGCGTGCCGAGGCGGACCGGATCCGCGTCGACGCGCAGGCCAACGCCGAACAGGCGCGGTCCACGAGCGCCTCGGAGCTAGCGAAGGCGCGTGAGGAAGCCGATCGCGTGCTCGGCGGTCTCGAGCAGCGCCGGGAGTCGTTGCTCGGGCAGATGCACGAGATGCAGTCGCGTCTGCTGGCCGTTGCGCAGAACCTCGAGATCCCCGACGCCGACCCGGCCGATGGCGAGCACGCGCCGGCTGGGCAACCGACGCGGCCCGCGCAACCAACGACGTCGGGGCAACCAACCCCGTCGGGGCAACCAACCCCGTCGGGGCAACCAACCCGTCATCCGGGCCTCCCGCAGCGGTGCCGGCCGACCGGCCCAACGACACGTCGCGGCCGCCGGAGCCCGCCAAGGAGCCGGCGCCCGTTCCCGTCGGACAGGCCGCGAACGAGGCCGAGACCGTGGATCCGCGCTACGAGGACATGTGGGCGTCGACGGAGACCCGTTCTGTCGACATCCCGGACCTGTCGTCCCTCGACATCGACTTCGACGACGACAAGAAGGAGTAGCGGGCCCGTCAGCCGTCGCCTGCCTGGCACAATCGAGGCATGGCAACGGGGATGGATGATCGGCTCGGCGAGATCGAGGCGCGCTACGCGCAGGTTGAGGCCGAGATGGCCTCCCCCGAGGTCGCGAACGATCGCGACCGGCTGCGCGACCTCGGCAAGGCGTATGCAGAGCTCGGCGACATCGTCGGGCCCTATCGCGAGCTGAAGGCCGTTCGTGTGCAGGCGGCCCAGGCACGCGAACTCGCGCGCGACGGCGCCGACGCTGACATGACCGCCTACCTCGCCGAGGAGCTCGAACGGCTCGACGACCGCGAGGCCGAGCTGCAGACCCGGCTCGAGGGTCTGCTCGTCCCGAAGGATCCAAACGAGGGCAAGGATGTCATCGTCGAGATCCGTGGCGGCACCGGTGGCCAAGAGGCCGCGCTGTGGGCCGGCGACCTCTACGAGATGTACCGGCGCCTCGCGGAACGCCATCGGTGGAAGACCGACGTGATCAGCTCGTCGCCGGGCGAGCTCGGAGGGTTCAAGGAAGTCTCGATCGAGATGCGCGGCAAGGCTGCATTCGGTCGGCTCAAGCACGAAGCGGGTGTCCATCGCGTCCAGCGCGTGCCGGTCACGGAGTCGCAGGGACGGATCCACACGTCCACGGCGACCGTCGCGGTGATGCCCGAGGCCGAGGACATCGAGGTCGAGATCAAGCCGGAGGATCTCCAGATCGACGTCTATCACTCGAGCGGCCCGGGCGGGCAGTCGGTCAATACGACCAACTCGGCGGTTCGCATCGTGCACAAGCCGACCGGCATCAAGATCGAGTGCCAGGAGGAGCGGTCGCAGCTTCAGAATCGACAGAAGGCGATGCGGTACCTCCGCGCCCGTCTGCACCAGATCGCGCTCGACGAGGCGCATGCGAAGGACGCGGCGAAACGGCGGGCGCAGCTCGGCACGGGCGAGCGCTCGGAGAAGATCCGGACCTACAACTTCCCCGAGGGTCGCGTCACCGATCACCGCATCAAGCACACGTCGCACCAGCTCGACGATGTGCTCGGCGGCGGCGAGTCGCTGGACGGCTTCATCGACGAGCTGCTCGCGGCTGAGCGCGCGGCGCAGCTCGCCGACGACGACGAGTGATGCGGCCGGCCGAGGTGGCCCGCAGGGGCGCCGACTACCTCCGTCGGCACGGGGTCGACGCGTCGCAGGCGGTGGCCGAATCGGAGGCGCTGCTGCAACGCGTGCTCGGGGGCAGCCGCGCGGAACTCTTCACGCGTGATACCGGGCTCACCACGGCTGAGGCGAAGGCGTACGGACGGGCGCTGTGCCGCCGGTGCGCCGGGACACCGCTACAGCACATGACGGGGCAGCAGGGATTCCGCCGCCTGATCCTCGAGGTTCGTCCCGGCGTGTTCGTGCCGCGGCCCGAGACGGAGGTGCTGGTCGACGTCGTGCTGCAGACGCTCGAGCCGATCGAGACGCCGATCGTGGCGGACCTGTGCACCGGCAGCGGCGCCGTCGCCCTTGCGGTCGCCGATGAGCATCCCGGGACAGCGGTGTATGCCTCCGACGTCTCGGATGAAGCCGTAGCGCTGGCGGTGGCGAACGCGTCCCGGCTCGGCATCGCTATCACCGTAGGGCGTGGCGATCTGTTCGACCCGTTGCCGGCGGACCTCCAAGGAAGGGTCGATGTCGTCTGTGCGAACCCGCCGTACATCCCGGCCTCGCGGCGCCGCACGCTCCCCCCCGACGTACTGAACGATCCCGACGTCGCGCTCTTCGGCGTCCCAAACTTGTACGAGAACTTGTTCGCCCGCGCGCAGACATGGCTGCGACCCGGTGGGGCGGTGGCCGTCGAGATCGACGACGAGGCGGCGGAGACGGTGTCTGCGGCCGCCGTCGCTGCGCGCTTCACGGACGTGACGGTTCATCACGATCTCGCCGGCCGGGACCGCGTCATCTCGGGACGGCGCGCGTGAGCGCCGATCCTGTCGCGGAGGCGATCGACGCGACGCGACGCGGCGCGCTGATCGCGCTCCCGACGGACACGGTCTACGGGATCGCCGCCAGGCCGGACGCCGCCGCCGCCACGGCGCGGCTGTTCGAGGCGAAGCGCCGCCCGCGCGACCTCACACTGCCGGTCCTCGTCGGATCCATCCACGACGCTAGCGACGTCGGGGTGTTCGACGATCGCGCCGAGCGGCTCGCGGCCGCGCTGTGGCCGGGACCGCTGACGCTCGTCGTTCCGCGCACCTCGCGAAGCGCGTCCTGGGAGCTCGGGGGCGATCGCGCCTCGATCGGCGTCCGGATCCCGAACCACCCGTTGGCGCGCGCCGTGCTCGCCGCCGGGCCCCTCGCGACGACGAGCGCCAACCGGTCGGGAGAGCCACCCGCGACGACGTGCGACGAGCTCCGGGCCGTCTTCGGCGACGGTGTCTCGCTCTACCTGTGCGACGAGGCCCCGCTCGAAGGACGTGCGTCGACGGTGGTCTCGCTGCTCGGTCCGACGCCCGAGATCGTCCGGGCCGGCGACGTCGACGCCGACGTGGTCGCTCGGCTATCGGCGGGCTGAGGCCCACTGCTAGACTCCGGGCCCTTCCGATGGCCGCCATCCTTGTCGTATGCAGCGGGAACATCTGTCGCTCCCCGATCGCGGAGGGGCTCCTGCGGCGAGCACTCGAACGACGTCTGGACGACGACGCACCTGCCGTCGGCTCGGCCGGCACCATCGCCGTCGACGGCGCGCCCGCGATGCCGGAATCGGTCGAGGCGGCTCGCGAGCGCGGGGTCGACATCGAGACCCACGCCGCGCGGCGGCTGACGCCGGACCTCATCGGCGGCGCGGACCTCATCGTCGGCATGGCGGCGGAGCATCGCGACGCGGTCGGTCGTCTGGCTCCCGGCGCCGCGGCACGCACGTTCACGCTGAAGGAGCTGACGCGCCTGCTGGAGGGCCGGACCGCAGCGGAGCAGGAGGCTCGGCTCGACGCGCGCGTCGGCGAGGCGGCGGCGGCGCGCGCGAGCGGCGCGCCGGCGAACCGCTTCGACGAGGACGTCGTCGACCCGCTGGGGATGCCGCTCGAGACCTACCGCGCGATCGCCTGGGAGCTCGATGAGTGGACCGACCGACTCGTCGCCGCGCTGTACGGCGCCGTGTCGGCGCGAGCGGAGGGCGTATGACGCGGATCGCCATCGCGGCCGATCACGCCGGGTTCACGCTCAAGCAGGACCTGGCGGGATACCTGCGCGAGCAGGGCCACGAGATCCTCGACGTGGGGACGGACTCGACCGCAACCGTCGACTACCCGGCGTTCTGCGCAGCGGCGGCTCGCGCGGTGGTCGCGGGTGATGCGGAACGCGCGATCGTGCTCGGCGGTTCCGGACAAGGGGAGCAGATCGCGGCCAACAAGGTGCATGGGGTCCGAGCGGCCCTGTGCCATGACCTGTACCTGGCACGCCTGTCGCGCAAGCACAACGACGCGAACGTCCTCGCGATGGGCGCGCGCGTGATCGCGGCCCCGTACGCCCGCGAGATCGTCACGGCGTGGCTCGCGACTCCATTCGACGGCGGACGGCACGTGCCGCGGATCGAGCAGATCGCGGCCATCGAACGAGAGGAGATGCACGATGCGTGAGTACGCAGCCGATTGGGAAGCGCTGAAGCAGACCGACCCCGAGGTGGCGAACGCGGTCGCGGCGGAGCTCAACCGCGAGCGAACCAACCTCCGGTTGATCGCCTCCGAGAACTACGCGAGCCCCGCGGTGCTGGCGGCGGTTGGCTCGACGATGAACAACAAGTACGCCGAGGGGTATCCCGGCCGCCGCTATTACGGCGGATGCGAGTTCGTCGACATCACCGAGCAGCTCGCGATCGATCGGGCGAAGGCACTGTTCGGCGCGGATCACGCCAACGTGCAGCCGCACGCCGGCGCCCAGGCGAACATGGCGGTGTTCGGTGCGTTCCTGACGCCCGGCGATCAGAGCGAGAAGGTGCTCGGGATGGTGCTCGCGCACGGCGGCCACCTCACTCACGGCTCGCCCGTGAACGTCTCCGGTATGTGGTTCAACTTCGTCGGGTACGAGGTGGACCGCGAGACCGAGCAGCTCGACATGGACCGCGTGCGCGATCTCGCGAAGGAGCACCGCCCGAGGATCATCCTGTCCGGCTACACGGCGTATCCGCGCGAGATCGACTTCGCGGCGTTCCGCGAGATCGCCGACGAGGTCGGCGCGCTGCTGTGGGTCGACGCCTCGCACTTCATCGGGCTCGTCGCGGGCGGCGCGTACCCGTCGCCGGTGCCATACGCCGACGTCGTGACGTTCACCACGCACAAGGCGCTCCGCGGCCCGCGCGGCGCGATGATCCTGTGCAAGGAGGAGCACGCCAAGGCGATCGACAAGGCCGTGTTCCCGATGATGCAGGGCGGTCCGCTCGAGCACTGCATCGCCGGCAAGGCCGTCTGCCTCAAGGAAGCGGCATCCGAGGACTTCAAGGACTACGCGACGCGGGTCGTGCGGGACGCTCGCGCCCTGGCCGCGGCCCTCGAGGACGAGGGGATCCGGATCGTCTCCGGCGGCACGGACTCCCACCTGATGCTCGCCGACGTCCGGCCCGTCGGGATCGACGGCAAACGGGCCGAGACGGTGCTCGACGACGTTCAGATCGCGGTGAACAAGAACCAGATCCCGTTCGACCCGAACCCGCCGTCGGCACCCTCGGGGCTGCGGCTGGGGACGCCCGCCTGCTCGACACTCGGGATGGACGAGGCGGAGATGCGTGAGATCGGCAGCATCATCGGCGACGTCGTGCGGACCCCGGACGACGACGGCTCGAAGGAGAAGGCCCGAGGCCGGGTGAGCGATCTGATGCAGCGGTTCCCCCTGTACGCCTAGGGACTCCTTGCCGACGGCGGCCGCGCCGGACACACTGCCGGGGACGTGACCTCCTACCTCGCCGTTTTCGTCGTGGCCGCGCTCGTCACCTTCGTGACGACCCCCTTGGTGCGGCGGTTCGTCATCAGAGTCGGGGCGATCTACAAGCCCAACGACCGCACCGTTCACAAGGTCCCGCTCCCGACCATGGGCGGCATCGCGATGTACATCGGTCTCGTGGCGGCGCTGATCGCCTCACAGCTCCTGCCGTTCTTCCGGCAGCTCAACCTGGTCAACAACTCGGCCGCGGTGCTCGTGACCTGCACGCTGATGCTCGGTATCGGCGTGATCGACGACACCCGCGGGATCCAGCCGCTCACGAAGCTCGTCGCGCAGATCTTCGTCGGGGGCGTGCTCGTGCTGCTCGGCGTCATGCTCTCCTATTTCTGGCTGCCGGGGTTCGGCTTGTTCGTCCTGTCCGGCGACCTGCCCGTCGCGATCACGATCCTGTGGGTCGTGGCGGTGGCGAACGCCGTCAACCTCGCCGACGGGCTGGACGGCTTGGCCGCCGGGATGGTGGCGATCGCGGCCGCGGTGTTCTTCATCTACAGCGTGCTGAGTCCCGGCCCGCTCGGGATCAGCTCCCAGCCGGCCCTCCTCGCCGCGATCATCTGCGGCGTCTGTATCGGGTTCTTGCCGTGGAACTTCCATCCGGCAAAGATCTTCATGGGCGACGCCGGCTCGATGCTGCTCGGGATGCTGCTGTCGATCACGACGATCGAGGGCGTCCACCGGACGATCACGACGCCGAGCGCGACGCCGACCGGCAGAGACATCGCCCTGGTGGCGGGAACGATCGCCGTGCCGATCCTCGTGCTGTTGATCCCGTTCTTGGACGTCGCCTACGCGATCGTTCGGCGGACCCGACGCCGTCAGGGGATCGCGTACGCAGACAAGGAACATCTGCACCATCACCTGATGGAGATCGGCCACGGGCACAGACAGGCAGTGCTCTTGCTCTACCTGTGGAGCCTCCTGCTGTCCGGCGGCGCCCTGGCCGTCCAGCAGATACGCGGCCGCCTACCCGTCGGTCTGGTGCTTGTAGGAGGTGCCGCCCTGTTCCTCGTCACGGCGTTGCCCCGGCTCGATCGGCGACGAGCCTCCAGCACCCATCGAGACGGTTCGAGGAACGGCGAAGCCGCGGGTTCCCTCGGTGCCGCATCGGCCGCCGAGGCCGAGCGCGATGCAGGCGATGCGCCGCCGCGAAACGTTCCGGGGACTCCGTGAAGCGTTGCACCGACCGTGCGAACCGTCCCGACGGACCGCGCCGTATAACCCCCTGCAGGTCCCGGCGACATTGAAGGCTGTTCAAATTCGCCCGCCTTGGGTGATAATCGCCGCCGCTCTGTGGGAACATCCCGCCCGCAGGTCGTTGCCCTAAGGGGGTTGGTTCGTGACCGAGATCGACGTACGCCTCGAACGCGTCTCCAAGCTGTTCGCGGACGTCGCGGCGGTGGACGATCTATCCCTGGATATCGCAGAAGGCGAGTTCTTCAGCCTGCTCGGGCCTTCCGGGTGTGGCAAGACCACGACCCTGCGCATGATCGGCGGCTTCGAGGACCCCACCCGGGGCACGGTGTACCTCGGCGGACGCGACGTCACCGACGACCCGCCCTACAAGCGGGACGTCAACACGGTCTTCCAGTCGTATGCCTTGTTCCCGCACCTCGACGTGTACGAGAACGTGGCGTTCGGCCTGCGCCGCCGCAAGGTCCCCAAGGGGGAGGTCGAGCAGCGGGTGAAGGACGCGATGCGCCTGGTCGACCTGGTCGGATTCGAGACGCGGCGGCCCCCGCAGATGTCGGGTGGCCAGCAGCAGCGCGTCGCCCTCGCGCGTGCCCTCGTGAACAGCCCCAAAGTCTTGCTGCTGGATGAACCGCTCGGCGCACTCGACCTCAAGCTGCGCAAGAAGATGCAGCTGGAGCTCAAGCGGATCCAGCAGGAGGTCGGGATCACGTTCATCTACGTCACCCACGACCAGGAGGAGGCGATGACGATGAGCGACCGGCTCGCCGTCATGCGCCACGGCAAGATGGAGCAGCTCGGCCAGCCCGAGTTCGTCTACGAGAACCCGGCGACCGAGTTCGTCGCAGGGTTCCTCGGCGCCTCCAACCTGCTCGAGGGCGAGGTCAAGGAGGCGAGCAACGGCCGAAGCACCGTGCTGCTGAGCAACGGTGGCACCGTGACACTGCCCGGCTCGCGCATCCCGTCCGACGCCGGTTCCCGCATCAAGGTGGGCGTTCGGCCGGAAAAGGTCGAGATCACCCGTGGCGGTGCGACGTCCAACGGCGACAACAGCGTCGAGGGCACGGTCCAGATGGCCACGTACATCGGCGTCAGCCACCAGTACAAGGTGGCGACGCAGGACGGGACCATCCTCACGGTTTACGTTCAGAACCTCGGCGCCGACGAGGCGCCGCGGCAGGGTGAGGCGGTCACGCTCACCTGGAAGCCCGAGT
>C688J18823_10000515_pt1 | contig 22479 bp, 28 predicted proteins | sample HopSoiMetagenom1_FD_18823 | JGI IMG/M metagenome (IMG submission 18823) | reverse complement strand
CCGTTGAAGACGCGGCCGGCGAAATCGAACTTGGAGCCGTGGCAGGGGCAGTAGAAGCCGCCCGGCCAGTCGGCGCCCATCTCCGCCTTCGCTTCGGCGGGCTTTTCCTGCGGCGAGCAGCCCAGGTGTGTGCACACGCCTACGAGTACGAGCAGATCCGGTTTCGCGGAGCGATGCTCGTTCTCCGCGTACTTCGGCTGCTCGGAAGCCTTGGAACTCGGATCGGACAGGCGCGGCTCGACGCTCTTCAGCGAGGCGAGCATTTCCTGCGTGCGACGAAGCACCCACACGGGTTTTCCGCGCCATTCGAAAACCGCGAGCTCGCCCGGCGCGATGCGCGAGACGTCCACCTCGATTGGTGCGCCGGCCGCGCGTGCTCGCTCGGAAGGCCACATGCTTGCAACAAAGGGCGCTGCTGCGCCCAAACCCGCGGCGCCGCCGACGACCGACGTCGCGACGACCAGCTTGCGTCGAGCGCGGTTCACTTTCGGGTCGACTTTTTCGTTGTCGTTCATGGAGATGGAGTTCTTGTCGGAAAGCGCAAAAGCTGGCGATTGTAGCGGCGCGCTTTTGCAATGTCCATGATTTGGCACGTAAGCACTTAGTTTTGAAGGAAATTTCCGTATACTTGGCGCCCCGATGCTGGTGCGCCTTTGGCTGATTTTTGCGCAGGCCGCGACGATCGCCGTTGCAGTCCTATTCGTCGTGTCGACCTTCCGCCCCGAATGGCTGCCGGCGCGCGGCAATCCGCCGGTCGCCATAGCGCAAAGCAGCGCGCCCGCGGGCGCAGCGGCGACGCGAGCGCTCTCCTATAGCGATGCGGTGCGCCGCGCCACGCCTTCGGTGGTGAACATCTTCACGTCGAAAGAAATCCGCTCGCCGCGCCATCCGCTGCTCAACGATCCGCTGTTTCGCCGCTTCTTCGGCGACCAGCTTCCGGACGAGGCGCAGCGCGCCTCCTCTCTCGGCTCCGGTGTCATCGTCAGCACGAGCGGCTACATCCTCACCAATCACCACGTGGTCGAGGCCGCCGACGAGATCGAGGTCGGCCTCGCCGACGGAAAGAAATTGCTCGCCAAGGTGATTGGCAACGATCCGGAAACCGATCTGGCGGTCCTGCGCGTCACGTCCGAGAACCTGCCCTCCATAAGCTTCGGCTCCTCCGAGACGCTCGCCGTGGGCGACGTCGTGCTCGCGATCGGCAATCCTTTCGGCGTCGGCCAGACGGTGACGAGCGGCATCGTTTCCGCGCTCGGCCGCACGGGGCTGGGCATCAATACCTTCGAGAACTTCATCCAGACCGACGCCGCCATCAACCCGGGCAATTCCGGCGGTGCGCTGATCGACGCGTCCGGGAATCTCGTCGGTATCAATACCGCCATCTTTTCCCGCTCGGGCGGCTCGATGGGCATCGGCTTCGCCATTCCGGTATCGACCGCAAAGATGGTGCTCGAGCAGATCGTCAAGAACGGCAGCGTGACGCGCGGCTGGATTGGGGTCGAGGTGCAGGAGCTCACCCCGACGCAGGCGGAGTCGTTCAAGCTCGCCACGCCGCGCGGCGCGCTCATCGCCGGCGTACTGCGCGGCGGACCCGCCGACAAGGCGGGCGTCAAGCCGGGCGACGTGCTAGTCGAGGTGCAAGGCAAGCCCGTCGCCGATCCGGCGGGCATGCTCAATCTCATCGCCGCGCTCGAGCCGGGTCAATCGGCGAAGGTGAAGCTGAAGCGTCAGGGCGCGGAAGTCGACGCCACCGTCACAGTGGGCCGACGTCCCAAGCCGCAACCGCGCGCCGAATAACTACTTCGTCAGGAAAGCCCTGATCGGGTCGCTCACCTTGGCGATCGAGAACAGGCCATCCAGATGCCCGCTCGTGCCGTCGATCTCGTGGACCTCGACGTAGTTGCCTTGTGCCTTGAGCTTTTCCGCCCAGCGCTTTGACAGTTCCGGGGGAAAGACCATGTCCGTCTTCGCGGGCAGGAAGAGCACCTTCGCTTTGATGTTGGCCTGCTGCTTTTCCAGGTTGTAGAGCTGGTTGGCCTTCGCCATCCACACGAAGTGCGCAGCGTCGGTCGCTGCTGCGCGTGACTGCCCGGTTTTGTAGAGGGAGTCTTCGATCGCAAACAGGTTGCCCATGGCGTCCGCGGGGTTCTTGCCCTCGGCGGCCCACTTGTACCCGTGCACCTTATCCGCCCAGCCGAAGTGCAGGGCAGTCAGCGTCACCGTCTTCAGAGACTGCGCAATTCCTTCGAGGGGTTCCGGACCGCCGAAGTAATCACCGCCCTTCCAGTTCGGATCCATCCTGATGGGCATCGCCCACAAGTCGAGCAGTCCGATGACGTACGGGTGGATATCGAGCCCCGGACCGATTACGTGGACCACGCGTTCCACCAACGCTGGATATTGTGCGGCCCACTCCATCGCCTGGATCGAGCCGCCGGACGCCCCCGCCACGGCAACGAGCTTCTTCACGCCGAGCGAGTCCACCAATGCCTTGTGCACGCGCACGGAATCGCCCATGGTCACGACCGGAAAGGTGGAACCGTAAGGCTTGCCGGTATCCGGGTCCAGGGTCGCGGGCCCGGTGGTGCCGACCATCGGGCTCTTCACGTTGAGGTTGACGAGCGTGTCGGCGCTCACGACGAAGTATTTGTCGGTATCGATGGCCTTGCCCGGCCCGATGATCGCGTCCCAATATCCAGCCGTTTTCTCGTCCGCCTTGTAGCGTCCGGCCGCGTGCGACGTGCCGGAAAAGAAATGCGCGACGAAGATCGCGTTGTCCGCAGCAGCATTCAGCTTTCCGTAAGTCTCATAACCGACGCGGACGTTCTTGATGGTCTTGCCGTGCTGAGTCGTGTACGAAGGCAGCGTGTAGAACTTCTTCTCGGTGAGCAGGCTTTGCGCGACCGCTATCGGCGTAAGGAGGAAAAGCGCCAGACCGGCGAACCAGTGCCGCATGATGATCTCCCTGTGGTGGTACTGCGGAGGATGCTAGCGCGTTTCCGCCGGCTCGGCAGTCTCGGCGTCGCGGCGCACGGCGACGAAGCGCGCGAAGAAGAGGCCCGCCTCGTACAGCACGCACATCGGCACGGCGAGCATGAACTGCGACAGGACGTCGGGCGGCGTGACGACGGCGGCGATGACGAAGGCGCCGACGATGACGTAGGGCCGTGCGTCCTTCAGCTGCGCGATGCTGACGAGTCCCATGCGCACCAGCACGATCACCACGATCGGGATCTCGAACGTGACGCCGAAGGCGAGGAACATCGTGATGACGAAGCTGAAGTACGCCTCGATGTCCGGGGCCGGCGTGATCGACTTCGGCGCGAAGCCATGAATGAAGGCGAACACCTTCTGGAACACGAAGAAGTAGCAGAACGCCACGCCGGAGAGAAACAGCACCGTGCTCGCGATCACGAGGGGCAGCGCGAGACGCTTCTCGTGCTCGTACAGGCCCGGTCCGACGAAGGCCCACGCCTGGTACAGGACATAAGGCAGGGCGACCAGGAATGCGGCGAGCGCAGTGACCTTCACCGGCACCATGAACGGCGTAATAACACCGGTGGCGATCATCTTCGCGCCTTCGGGCAGCGCGCTCATGAGCGGCGCGGCGAGCAGATCGTAGATATAGCCCGAGCCGGGATAGATGAAGAGGATGACGAAGAGGACCAGCACGGCGGCGACAGCGCGCACGAGCCGCTGGCGCAGCTCGATGAGATGCGAGATGAAGGTTTCCTGGTCGCTCACACGGGCTTGTGCTGTTCGGCGGGCTTCTCGGTGGCCGGAGTTTCCGTCTTGGCGCCTTCGACCGCCTTATTCAGATCATCGGCGGTCTTGCTGAGCTCGCTGTCCACCGCGGATTGCATCTCCGTCGCCGCCTGCTGCATCGAGTCGCGCATCTTGCGCAGCTCCTCGAGCTCGATCTCGCGGTTGATGTCGGCCTTCACGTCGGAGACATAGCGCTGCAGCCGCCCCATGAGGATGCCGGCCGTGCGCGCCACGCGCGGCAGCTTCTGCGGGCCGATGACGATGAGCGCCACCACGCCGATGACCAGGAGCTCCGAGAATCCGATGTCGAACATCGCTAGAGACTAAAAAGGCGCCGCGGGGGCGCCTTGGGTTCGGCCAGGGGGCGGCTCAGGCCTTGTGCTCGGTCTTCCCGCGCACTTCGCCTTCGACCGTCTTGCCGCTGATCTGGCCGGAGGCGCCAGCGCTCGACGCGGGCTCGGTTGCTTTGTCGCCGCCTTCGCGCATGCCGTCCTTGAAGCCGCGCACTGCGCCACCGAGATCCGTGCCGATGTTGCGCAGTTTCTTGGTGCCGAAAATCAGCATCACGATCACCAGAACGATCAGCCAATGCCAAATGCTGAGCGAACCCATAAATTGCGTCTCCTTGCCTTGACTAGCGCCTCGAGATCATGGGGCCGAGCGGCTCGGGCCCACCGAGGACATGCATATGCAGATGATACACCTCCTGATGTCCGACCCGGCCGTTATTGATGATGGTGCGAAAGCCGTCCGTCGCCCCGGCCTCGCGCGCGAGACGCCCGGCGATCGCGAGCATCTTGCCGAGCGCCGGTTGGTGCGCGGCCTGCGCGTCGTAGAGATTGACGATGTGCTGCTTCGGCACGATCAGGAAATGCACGGGCGCCTGCGGCCGGATGTCGTGGAAAGCCATCACTTCGTCGTCGTCGTGGATCTTCTTCGCCGGGATTTCGCCGCGCGCAATCTTGCAGAAAATGCAATTCGGGTCGCTCATTTTTTCCTCGAGGCCTTTTCATCCACGCCGGAGATGCCCTCGCGCCGGTGCAGTTCCGCGAGCACGTCGGCCGGCCCCACGCCGTGGCGCGCGAGCACGATCATGCAGTGGAACCAGAGGTCCGCCGTCTCGCGCACGAGGTGCAGCCGGTCGCCGCTCTTCGCGGCGAGCACGGTTTCGGTCGCCTCCTCGCCGATCTTTTTCAGCATCGCGTCGTCGCCCTTGGCGAAGAGCTGCGCGACGTAGGATTTCGCCGGATCGCCGTCCTTCCTGTCGTTGATCGTCGCGGCGATGCGCTCCAGCGTCTCGTATAGGCCCGGTTTCATTTTTTCTTGTAGATGGCCGCCGGATCCTTGAGCACCGGATCGGTCACCACCCAGCTCCCGTTGTCGAGTTTTCGGTAGAAGCAGCTCTCGCGCCCCGTGTGGCAGGCGATGCCGCCGAGCTGCTCCACCAACAGCAGCACCGCGTCGGCATCGCAGTCGAGCCGCAGCTCGCGCACGTTCTGCACGTGGCCGGAGTCTTCGCCTTTGCGCCACAGCCGCTTGCGCGAGCGCGACCAGTACACGGCGCGCTTGGTCCGCGCAGTTTCCTCCAGCGCCTCGCGGTTCATCCACGCGACCGTCAACACGCGCCCGCTCTCTGCATCCTGCGCCACCGCGGCGATCAGGCCATCCGCGCTCCAGGGCACTTCGTCGAGCCAGCTCATTCTCGAACCTCGATGCCGCGCGACTTCATGTGCTCCTTCGCTTCGCGCACCGTGAAATCGCCGAAGTGAAAGATGCTCGCCGCGAGCACCGCATCCGCCTTGCCGGCGAGTACGCCCTGGGCGAGATGATCGAGGCTGCCGGCGCCCCCGGAAGCGATCACCGGTACGCCAACCGCTTCCGACACGGCGCGCGTCAGCTCGACGTCGAACCCGTCGCGCGTGCCGTCGCGGTCCATGCTGGTAAGCAGGATTTCCCCGGCGCCCGCGCCTTGCATGCGCTTCGCCCATTGCACGACATCGATGCCCGTCGCGCGGCGGCCGCCGTGCGTGTATACCTCCCAGGCTGAGCCGTTGCGCTTCGCGTCGATCGCGACCACGATGCACTGCGCGCCGACGATGTTGGACGCTTCGGCCACCAGCTCCGGTCGCTGCACCGCGGCGGTGTTGATGGAGACCTTGTCGGCGCCGGCATTAAGGAGGCGGCGTACATCCTCGACTCTGCGCACGCCGCCACCCACGGTGAGCGGAATGAAGACGCGCGAGGCCACTGCCTCGATCACATGCAGGAGAATGTCGCGCTCGTCGGAGCTCGCGGTGATATCGAGAAAGGCGAGCTCGTCGGCGCCTTCGCCGTCGTAGCGCGACGCGATCTCGACCGGATCTCCGGCGTCGCGCAGGCCGACGAAGTTGACGCCCTTGACCACCCGCCCCGCGGTGACGTCGAGGCAGGGAATGACTCGCTTGGCGAGGCCCACGATCAGGCCTTGCCGAGGGCCTTGTCGGCGGCGGCCTGCGCGTTCTTCAGCTCGATCTTGCCTTCGTACAGCGCGCGCCCCGCGATCACGCCGATCACGCCTTCGGGCACAAGGTGCGCGCAGATCGCCTGCACGTCGGCGATGCCGGTCAGGCCGCCGGAGGCGACGACGGGCGTCTTGGTCGCCTGCGCGAGGCGCAGCGTAGCCTCGATGTTGATGCCGCTCATCATGCCGTCCCGGCCGATGTCGGTGTACACGAGCGCCTCGATGCCGTAGTCCTCGTATTTTTTCGCCAGATCCACCACGTCGTGCCCGGTGAGCTTGGACCAGCCCTCGACCGCTACCTTTCCGTCCTTGGCGTCGAGCCCGGCAATGATGTGGCCGGGGAACGCGTAGCAGGCGTCGGACAGGAAGCCCGGGTTCTTCACGGCGGCGGTGCCAATCACCACATAGGTAACCCCGGCGTCGAGATAGCTCTCGATGGCGTCGAGGTCGCGAATGCCGCCGCCCAGCTGGATCGGTACCTGGTCGCCGACCGCGGCGATCATCGCTCGAATCACTTTTTCGTTCTTCGGGCGGCCGGCGATCGCGCCGTTGAGGTCGACGATGTGCAGCCGCTTCGCCCCCTGCGCGGCCCAATGCTTCGCCATCGCCACCGGATCATCCGAGAAGACGGTCGCGGTCGACATGTCGCCCTGCTTCAGGCGCACGCAGCGGCCGTCTTTCAGATCAATCGCAGGGATGATGAGCACGGCAGTGCTCGCGGCGAATCAGGGTTGCCAGCGCACGAAGTTGGAGAGAAGTTGCAGGCCGGCCGACTGGCTTTTTTCAGGGTGGAACTGGACGGCAAAAATATTATCCCGGGCTACGGCGCAGGTAAAGGGCGCGCCATAGACGCAAGTGGCCGCCGTCACCGCCGGATCGTGGGGGGCGGGATGGTAGCTGTGCACGAAATAGAAGCGGCTCTTGTCGCTGATGCCCGCCCAAAGGGGGTGCGGATTCTGCTGCAGCACCTCGTTCCAGCCCATATGGGGGATCTTGAGCCCGGTGGGCAAAAAGCGCGGCACATTGCCCCGCAGCACGCCAAGCGCGGGGGTATCGCCTTCCTCGCCATGCTCGAAGAGCATTTGCAGACCCAGGCAGATGCCCAGATACGGCTTGGCGCGCAGCGCTTCCATGACGGCTTCGAGCGCGCCGCTCTCACGCAGGCTGCGCATGCAATCGGGCAGCGCGCCCTGTCCCGGAACCACCACGCGCTCCGCCGAGCGGATCAGCGCCGGGTCGGCGGTGACCGCGATTTGAGCCTGCGGAGCGACATACTCCAGCGCCTTTGAGACGGAGCGCAAATTGCCCATTCCGTAATCGACGACGGCGATGCGCACTGCCATTAGCGCCCTAGAGCGCCCCCTTGGTCGAAGGGATGGTGCCTTGCGTGCGCGGGTCGCGCTCGACCGCGTTGCGTAACGCGCGCGCGAACGCCTTGAACACCGTCTCGCACTGATGATGGGCGTTGTCGCCGCGCAGGTTGTCGATGTGCAGCGTCACCTGAGCATGGTTGACGAAGCCCTGAAAGAACTCGTGCACGAGGTCGACATCGAACTCGCCGATCAGCCCGCGCGTGTACTTCACGTGGTACTCGAGTCCCGGCCGGCCGGAAAAGTCGATCACGACTCGCGACAACGCCTCGTCGAGCGGGACATAGGCGTGGCCGAAGCGGCGCACGCCCGCCTTGTCGCCGATCGCCTTCGCCATCGCCTGGCCGAGCGTGATGCCGATGTCCTCGACCGTGTGGTGGGCGTCGATATGCAGGTCGCCCTTCGCGTCGATCTCGATGTCGATCATGCCGTGGCGCGCGACCTGGTCGAGCATGTGCTCGAGGAACGGCAGGCCGGTCGAGAGCTTGGCGACGCCGCGGCCGTCGAGATCCAGCTTCACGCGGATCTGCGTTTCCTTGGTGTTGCGGGTGACTTCGGCGATGCGCATGATCAGAGCGCTTCCTTCAGCGCGTTGATGAGTATACGGTTTTCCTCGGGCGTGCCGACCGTGACGCGCAGGCAATTGGCGAGTCCCGGATCGAGATTGCGCACGAGCACGCCCTGGGCGCGCAGCGCCTCGTACGTATGCTGGGCGTCGGGCACGCGCATCAGGAAGAAATTCGCCTCGGATGGAAAAACCGTCACCCCGGTAAAGGCACGCAGCCCGGCGCCGAGCCGAGTGCGCTCGGCGCGAATCTGGGCCGCCTGCGCTTCGAGCACGTCGAGGCGTTCGAGCATGAAGCGCGCCGCCGCCTCGGTGAGAACGTTGATGTTGTAGGCCTGCCGCACCTTGTTCAGCTCGCGCAGCCACTGCGGCCGGCCGGCGAGATAGCCCAGCCGAATGCCGGCGAGCCCGAGCTTGGACACGGTGCGCAGCACGAGGAGGTTGGGGTAGCGCGGCAGCTTCTCCATGAAGGTCTTGCCGGCAAAGACATGGTAGGCCTCGTCCAATACGACCAGACCGGGCGCGGCCTCGATGATCCGCTCGACGTCCGCTTCCGGATAAAGCACGCCCGTGGGATTGTTCGGATAAGCGACGAAAACGAGCGCCGGCTTTTCCGTGCGCATGCGCGCGATGAACGCGTCGGCATCGAGCGAAAAATCCTCGCGCAGCGGCACGGCGATCGCGCGCATGCCGGTGAACGTCGCGTTCATGCTGTACATGACGAAAGTCGGCGCCGGATACATTAGTGCCGAGCCGGGGCGGGCGAGCGCGAGCGCGAGCATCTGGATCAGGTCGTCCGAGCCGTTGCCGAGCAGAACATCCATCCCAACCGGCACTCGCATCTTGCGCACGATGAGCTCGCGCAGCGCCGCCGGGTTCGGCTCCGGGTAGCGGTTGAGCTCCACAGCGGCCAGGCGTTCCGCGAGCTCGCGGCGCAGTTCCGACGGAAGCGGATACGGGTTCTCCATCGCGTCGAGCTTCACCATGCCGGCGGCGTCGGCGACGGCGTAGGCGTGCATGGCCAGCACTTCCGGCCGGATCAGCTTGTCGGGCGTCACTTGCCGATCCTCATTTGCGCGGAGCGGGCGTGGGCACCCAGGCCCTCGCCTTCGGCGAGCGTGGCCGCAATGCGCCCGAGCTCGGCGGCAGCCGCGCGCGAAACCTCGATGACACTCGTGCGCTTCTGGAAGTCATAGACCCCGAGCGGCGAGGAAAAGCGCGCGCTGCCGGAGGTCGGCAGCACATGGTTGGGGCCGGCGCAATAGTCGCCGAGCGCTTCCGAGCTGTACTGGCCGAGGAAAATGGCGCCCGCGTTGTGCACCTTGCCGAGCGCGGATTCCGGATCGCGCACGCAAAGCTCGAGGTGCTCGGGAGCGATGCGGTTCGCGATGGCACATGCCTCGTCGAGATCGCGCGTCTGAATCAGCGCCCCGCGGCCGCTGAGCGAAGCGGTGATCACCTCGCGGCGCGGCAAGTCCGGCAGCAGGCGCGCCATGGCGGCCTCGACCGCGTCCAGGTGCGCCCGATCGGGCGATAGCAGCAAAGCCTGCGCGGCTTCGTCGTGCTCCGCCTGCGAGAAGAGATCCATCGCAATCCACTCCGCGGGCGCGCTGCCGTCCGAGATCACCAGGATCTCCGAGGGGCCCGCGATCATGTCGATGCCGACCTGTCCGAACACCTGGCGCTTCGCCTCGGCGACGTAGACATTTCCGGGCCCGACGATCTTGTCGACGCGGGCAATCGACTCGGTCCCGTATGCGAGCGCGGCGACGGCGTGCGCGCCGCCGAGCGCCAGGATGCGATCCACACCGGCGATGGCGGCGGCTGCGAGCACCATCGGGCTCGGATTGGGGCTCACCATGACGAGCTCGCGCACACCGGCCACCTTGGCGGGCACGGCGTTCATCAGCACCGAGGACGGATACGCGGCCTTGCCGCCGGGGACGTAGAGGCCGACACGGTCCAGCGGCGTGAGGCGCTGGCCGAGACGCGTGCCGTCGGCCTCGCGGTAATCCCAGGAGCTTTGCAGCTGACGCTCGTGAAACACGCGGATGCGTTCATGCGCCTTTTGTAGTGCCTGTCGCTGCTCGGACGGCAGCTCGGCCAGGGCGGCGCGCGCCTCATCGACCGTGATCGCCAGGTCGGCGAGCGATTGGGCGCTCGTGCGGTCGAAGCGCTGCGCGTAGGCGAGTACGGCGGCATCCCGGCGCGTGCGCACGTCCGCGATGATGGAACGCACGGCATCGATGACCTTCTGGTCTTCGCCGGCGTCGAAGCGCGTGAGCGTTTCCAGCGCGACATCGAAGCCGGCATCGATGGAGTTCAGGCGGCGCATCTTCACCGGGCCGCCTGCGCAAACGCGTCGATAAGGGGCTGTAGTGCGGAGCGCTTGGTCTTGAGCGCGGCCTGGTTGACGATCAAGCGCGCTGAAATCGGCAGGAGCTCTTCCACCTCGACGAGATCGTTCTCCCTCAGGGTGCGGCCGCTCGAAACGAGATCCACGATCGCATCGGCAAGTCCGGTGAGTGGCGCCAGCTCCATGGAGCCATACAGGCGAATGAGATCCACGTGCATGCCCTTCGCCGCGAAGTGCTCGCGCGTGGTTCTCACGTACTTGGTCGCAACGCGGATGCGCGCGCCCTGGCGGATGGCGCTCGCGTAGTCGAAGCCTTTCCGAACGGCGACCATCATGCGGCAGCGGGCGATGCCGAGGTCGACCGGCTGGTAGATGCCCTCGCCGCCGTGCTCGACTAGAACGTCGCGCCCGGCGATACCGAGGTCGGCACCGCCGTGCTGCACATACGTGGGAGTGTCGCTCGCCCGTACCACGATGAGCCGCAGGTCGCGGCGGTTCGTGTCGATGACGAGCTTGCGGGAGGTCTCGGGGTTAGCCCTCGGCCGGATACCGACGCGCGCGAGCAGCGGTGCGGTCTCGTCGAAGATCCGCCCCTTCGACAACGCAATGCTGATGCTCGCCATGTGAACAAACCATCCGGAATGCGCTCGAGTAAAAAAGCCGAAGGGGGCGCATTCTACCGCAACTTAGCTGAAGCGCTCGACGCGCGCGCCGAGCGCCGACAGCTTCTTCTCGAGCGCCTCGTAGCCCCGGTCGAGATGGTAGATGCGGTCCACCACGGTTTCCCCTTCGGCCACCAGCCCGGCGATCACCAGCCCGGCCGAAGCCCGCAGGTCCGTGGCCATCACGGTGGCGCCCTGCAGGCGTTCCACCCCGCGCACCACGGCGGTATTTCCCTGGATCGAGATGTCCGCGCCGAGCCGTTGCATCTCGAGCGCGTGCATGAAGCGGTTTTCGAAGATCGTCTCCGTGATGACCGCCGTGCCGTTCGCGATGCTCGCGAGCGCCATGAACTGCGCTTGCATGTCCGTGGCGAAGCCGGGATACGGAGCGGTACGCACGCTCACCGCCTTTGGCCTTTCCGTCGCTTCCACCAGGATGCTGTCGCCTGCGACCTCGATGCGGGCGCCGGCTTCGCGCAGCTTGTCGAGGGTTGCGTCGAGGCAGTCGGGCGCCGCGCCGGCGAGGCGCACGCGGCCGCCCGCCGCCGCCGCCGCCGCGAGATAGGTGCCGGTCTCGATGCGGTCGGCCATCACGCGGTGCTGCGCGCCGTGCAGAAACGGCACGCCCTCGACGCGGATCACGTCGGTGCCCGCGCCTTCGATCTTCGCGCCCATGGCGATCAGACAGCGCGCGAGGTCGAGCACTTCGGGCTCGCGCGCGGCGTTCTCGAGCACCGTGGTGCCGTCGGCGAGGACCGCCGCCATCATCAGGTTTTCGGTGCCGGTCACCGTCACGAGGTCCATGACGATGCGCGCGCCGCGCAGCCGCTCCGCGGTGGCGTGCATGTAGCCGTGCTCGATGAAGATCGTCGCGCCCATTGCCTGCAGGCCTTTGACGTGCTGGTCTACCGGGCGCTGGCCGATGGCGCAGCCGCCGGGCAGCGAAACTTTGGCTTGGCCGCAGCGCGCCAGCAACGGACCGAGCACGAGAACGGACGCCCGCATGGTCTTCACCAGCTCGTAACTGGCGGTGGGCGCCTTGATGCGAGCGGCGTGCAGCGCGAGGCGGCCCTCGGCCGGCGGGTCGGCCGTCACGCCCATCTCGCGCAACAGCTTCGCCATCGTGCGCACGTCCATCAGGTAAGGCACGTTCGTGAGGCGCAGCGGCTGCTCGGACAGCAGCGCCGCGCACATGATGGGTAGCGCCGCGTTCTTGGCGCCGGAAATCTGCACCTCGCCTTCGAGCGGGCGGCCGCCCCGGATGCGCAGCTTATCCACCGGCGCGCCACTCCTCCGGCGTCAGCGTTCGCATCGACAGCGCATGGATCTCCTCGCGCATGCGATCCCCGAGGGCCCGGTACACGAGCTGGTGGCGCTGCACGCGGTTCTTACCAGCAAAATCGGTCGAGACGATCAACGCCTGGAAATGCTGGCCGTCACCGATCACCTCCAGGTGATCGCAGGGGAGCCCGGAGGCGATGCTTTGCTTGATGCTGTCGGTGGTAACCATTCAGTACCTGAGCTTGTAGCCGGATTTCAGAAGCCAGAGAGTGAGCGAGGATACGGCGAGGAGGAAGCCCGCGACTATCGCGAGGCTCGCGCCAGGCGGGAAATCGGCCACCCCGAAGAAGCCATAGCGGAAGCCATCCACCATATAGAAGAAAGGGTTGGCGTGCGACAGGCCTTGCCAGAGGGGCGGCAGCGAATGGATCGAATAGAACACGCCCGAGAGGAACGTGAGGGGCACGACGACGAAATTCTGGAACGCGGCCAGCTGGTCGATCTTGTCGGACAGGACGCCCGCTATCAGGCCAAGCGTGGCGAGGAGCGCCGCGCCGAGAAGCGCGAACGCCAGCACCCACAGCGGATGGTGCAAGCGCAGGTCGACGAACCACACGGTGACGGCCAGCACGCCGGCGCCCACCACCAGCCCGCGCACGATGGAAGCAACGACATAAGCGCCGAAGAATTCGAGGTACGAGATCGGCGAAAGCAAAACGAACACTATGTTGCCGGTGATCTTGGACTGGATAAGGCTCGAGGAGCTGTTCGCAAAAGCATTCTGGAGCAGGCTCATCATCACCAGCCCGGGCACGAGGAACGACGTGTAGCGCACGCCCTCGTACACCTGCACCCGCCCTTCGAGTGCGTGGCCGAAGATCACGAGGTAGAGGAGCGCGGTCAGCACCGGCGCGGCCACCGTCTGCACGGCGACCTTCCAGAAACGCAGGATCTCCTTGTGGCAGAGGGACCAGAAACCGCTCACGACGCGCGTCCGGTGATGCGCAGGAAAACCTCTTCGAGATCCGGCGGATGCAGCTCCATCTCGATGATGGCGACGTTCGCCTCGCGCAGCCGCGCCAGCGCCGCCTCCAGATCGCGGTAGCTCGCGAGCCGCAGCTTGAAGATGGCGCCATCGGCCTCGAGCACGCGCCCGGGCAATCCGGGCGGCAGGCTCTCCCGATCCAGGTGTAGCCGCAGCTCAAGGCCGGAGAAGTTGCCCAGCAGGTTGCGCGTCGTGTCGAGCGCGGCGATGCGGCCGTCCTTCAGCATGGCGATACGCGCGCACTGCGTCTCGGCCTCTTCCAGGTAGTGCGTCGTGAGGACGATGGTGTGCCCCTCGCGATTCATACGCCGTACGAACTGCCAGAGCCCCTGGCGCAGCTCCACGTCGACACCGGCCGTCGGCTCATCGAGCACGATCACCGGCGGCTTGTGCACGAGCGCCTGCGCGACCAGCACGCGGCGCTTCATGCCGCCCGAGAGCGAGCGCATGTTGGCCTCAGCCTTCCCAGTAAGGTCGAGGTGATGCATCACCTCGTCGATCCAGGCGTCGTTCCTGCGCAGGCCGTAATAGCCCGACTGTAGTCGCAGCGTTTCGCGCACCGTGAAGAACGGATCGAACACCAGCTCCTGCGGGACAACGCCGAGCATGCGGCGCGCGCGGCGGTAGTCGGCGACCACATCGGCGCCCATGACACGCGCGCTCCCTTCGTCCATGCGCACGAGGCCCGCGATCACATTGATGAGCGTGGTCTTGCCGGCGCCGTTCGGACCGAGCAACCCGAAGAACTCGCCCTCCTCGACTTCCAGGCTGACGCCCGCCAGGGCACGCACCGGCCCGTAGCGCTTTGCCGCGTCGCGGACTTCGAGGGCTTTCAGCTGATGGGAAGCAGCCGGTCCACGCCGTAGAGCCGCGCGATGGTGCGCAGCGACTGCGGCGGGTTGGCGAAGGCGATCGCTTGATCGCGCGCCTTTGCCTCTCGCAGCCAGGCAAGGAGCAGCGCAAGCAGCGCCGAGTCCATTTCGCTCACTTCGTTCAGATCCACGGTCTGCACGCCTTCGGCGAGATGGCGGCGTCCTTCCTCGAGCAATGCCGTCACGTTGGCGAGCGTCACCGGGCCGGAGACCAGCATGCGCGGACCTTCGCGGCGGATCACTTCGTTTCCGCGGCCGCGAGGCCGCGGTTCTTGGTGCCGAGGTTCTTGATCAAGCCGTCGATGCCCGATTCGCGCACCACGTTGCTGAACTCCGTGCGGTAGTTCGCGACCAGGCTGACGCCGCCCACCATCACGTCGTAGACCTTCCAGCCGTTCGACGTCTTCTCCATGGCGTAGTCGATCGGCACCGGCTGCGCGCCCTTTTGCAGCACGCGCACCTGGACGGTGACGTCGGTGTCGCCCGGCTTCGCGCGCAGCGGGCGGAAATCGAGCTTCTGCTCGCTGTAGGCGGCGAGCGCGCTCGCGTAAGTGCGCACGAGGAGCGTACGGAACTCCTCCGTGAGGCGCTTCTTCTGCTCCGGCGTGGCCTTGTTCCAGCTCTGGCCGAGCGCGAGGGCGGTCATGGCGCTGAAGTTGAAGTGCGGCAGCACCTTCGCGTCGATCACCTGGATCAGCTTGGCGCGATTGCCGGACTTGATCTCCTTGTCCTTGGCGATGAGGTCGACAACCTCCAGCGTGACGTTCTTCACCAGCACATCCGGCGCTTCCTGCGCACGCACCGCGCCCACGCAGATGAGCGCCGCGAGGCCGAGGAAAGTGCTAATCAGATTTCTTCTTGTCGCTTTCATCATCGGGGTCCTTTTCCCTTGGCGGCTGACCGTCGTACACCAGGCTGCGCCGGCGCTGCAAATAGGCATCGCGCTGGAACACGTAGCGGTCGAGCGCTGCCTCCTCGAGGATTCGACTCGCATCCAGAAGGTCGGCGCGCGTCTGGACCAGGCGCAGGGTCACCAGGCCCCAGCGCGCCTCCCACGGATCAGTCTCGTTGATCGGGTCCGTATAAAAGTCGAGTCCTTTGCCGATGCCGTCCCGCACGGTGCTGGAGCCCAGAACGGGCAGCACGAGATACGGGCCCGGTCCCATGCCCCAGTAGCCGAACGTCTGGCCGAAATCCTCGTCGTGCTTTTCATAGCCCATGTCGGTCGCGATGTCGTGAATCCCCAGGATGCCGAAGCTGGTATTGAACGCTACCCGCACCCAGTCGTTGAAGCCGTCGGCGAACTTGCCCTGCAGGACGTTGTTCACGCCGATGAACACGTCGCCGATGTTGCCGAAGAAATTGCGCACGCGGTCGCGGATCTCGCCGGGTACCGCCTTGCGGTAGCCGGTGGCGACAGGCCTAGCAACGTACTGGTCCAGCTTGTCGTTGACACGGTAGACGCCGCGGTTCCAGCCCTCGAATGGGTCGCGTGCCTCCTCGCCGCCCAGGCTCGCACAGCCGCCGAGCGCCAGCGCGGCAAGCGCCAGCATCACGCGCAGCATCACTTCGTCGCTTCCTTCGGCTCCGCTTTGGCTTCCGGCTTGCCTTCGGCCGCCTTGTTGAAGAGGAACTGGCTGATCAGGTTCTCCAGCACCACCGCCGATTGGGTGAGCCGCAGCCGGTCGCCATTTTTCAGCATGACGCCGTCGCCGCCCGCTTCCAGCCCGACATACTGTTCACCGAGAATGCCGGAGGTCAGGATCTTGGCCGTGGTGTCGCGGGGAAACTGGTATTTCGCCTCGAGGTTCAGGGTGACCAGCGCCTCGTAGCTTTCGTTGTCGAAGCGGATGCTGGCGACGCGGCCGACGACCACGCCGGCGCTCTTCACCGGGCCGCGCTCCTTCAGGCCGCCGATGTTGGCGAACTTCGCCTGCACCTGGTAGGCCGCGTCGCTCGAAAACGAGGCGAGGTTGCCGACCTTGAGCGCGAGGAACAACAGGCCCGCGATGCCGGTGACGACGAACACGCCGACCCATAGATCGATGGTGGAACGATTCATTGGTGACTGCCTCCGGTGAACATGAGAGCCGTGAGGATGAAATCGAGGAACAGTATGGCGAGCGAGGAAGTGACGACCGTACGCGTGGTGGCGCGCGACACGCCTTCGGCGGTCGGCGGCGCGTCGTAGCCCTCGAAGACCGCGATCCAGGTCACCGCGACCCCGAACACCAGGCTCTTGATGACGCCGTTCCAGATGTCGTTGCGCACGTCGACCGCGGCCTGCATCTGCGACCAGAAGGCGCCCGCGTCCACGCCGATCAGCTGCACGCCGACGAGATAACCGCCGAAGATGCCCATCGCGGAAAAGAGCGCGGCGAGCAGCGGCATCGAAATTACGCCGCCCCAGAAGCGCGGCGCCACGACGCGCGCGATCGGATCGACGGCCATCATTTCCATCGCGGAGAGCTGCTCGGTCGCCTTCATGAGACCAATCTCGGCGGTGATCGCCGAGCCGGCGCGGCTGGCGAAGAGCAGCCCTGCGACCACGGGGCCGAGCTCGCGCACGAGCGAGAGCGCCACCAGCACGCCGAGCGACTCGGAGGCGCCGAAGCGCTGCAGCGTCTCGTAGCCCTGCAGCGCGAGCACCATGCCGACGAAGAGGCCGGACACGAGGATGATGACGAGCGACAGGACGCCGGCGAAGTAGATCTCGGCGATGGTCAGCCGGAAGCGGCGCAGCGCCGTTCCCGAATGCAGCACCAGGTAGGCGAGGAAGCGGCTCGCAAAGCCCAGGCGATGGACGTAAGAGGTCACGCCCGAACCGAGGCGCTCGACCCTTGCGCGCAGGTCCGCTACTCGCATCTAGGCGGCGGCGAGTTCCAGATCGGCTGCGTAGCCCGGCGCCGGGTAATGGAACGGCACCGGGCCTTCGGAAGAGCCGTTCACGAACTGGCGCACGAAGGGCTCGGCGCTGGCGCGAATCTCATCCGGCTTGCCTGCGGCGATCACCTTGCCGGCGGCCATGAAGTACACGTAGTCCACCACCCCCAGCGCCTCCTGCACGTCGTGCGTGACGATGATCGAGGTCGCGCCGAGCGAGTCGTTCAGCTCGCGGATCAGGCGCACGATCACGCCGAAGGAGATCGGGTCGAGCCCGGTGAACGGCTCGTCGTACAGGATGAGCTGCGGATCGAGCGCGATCGAGCGCGCGAGCGCCACGCGGCGCGCCATGCCGCCGGAAAGCTCCGTCGGCGTAAGGTGCGCGGCGCCGCGCAGGCCGACGGCATGCAGCTTCATCATCACCAGGTCGTTCAGCAGCTCGTCGGGCAGCGCAGTGTGCTCGCGCAGCGGAAAGGCCACATTTTCATAGACCGACATGTCGGTGAAGAGGGCGCCGAACTGGAACAACATGCCCATCTTGCGCCGCATGGCATAGAGCCCTGCCGGGTCGAGCGTGCGGGTCGCGTGGCCGAGCACGCGAGCTTCGCCCGCGCTCGGCCGCAGCGCGCCCATGATCACGCGAAGAAGCGTCGTCTTGCCGCAGCCCGACTGGCCCATGATGCCGACCACCGCGCCGCGCGGAATCGACAGGTTGATGTCGCGCAGGACCGGGCGCGCGCGGTCATACGCGAACGACAGGCCGCGGATGTCAACAATCGGTGGAGCTTCAGGGGCTTGCTGCACGGCGTAATATTATCGCGCATGGGGGAAACCGAACTCGCGGTGCGCGTCGACGCGCTCGCGAAACGATATGGAACTTTCGTCGCGCTCGAGGACGTGAGCCTGGCCGTGTCCCGCGGCGAAGCGTTCGGCCTAGTGGGGGCGAACGGCGCTGGAAAGACCACCCTGATCCGCTGCCTCCTCGACCTCGCCGCCTTCGACAGGGGAACGATCGAAATCTTCGGCATTTCCGCTCGCCAACCGGCCGCGCGCGCCCGGCTCGCCTACCTGCCCGAACGCTTCGTACCGCCGCATTACCTTACCGGTGCCGAGTTCCTGCGCGCGCTCAGCGCGCTCGCCGGCAGCGAATACGATGCAGCACGCGTGGAGGGCGTCGTCGCCGAGCTCGAGTTGGAGCGCGGTGCGCTCGCACGTCCGGTGCGCTCGCTCTCCAAAGGCATGACGCAGAAGCTGGGTCTCGCCGGCTGCTTCATCCTCGAGCGCGATCTTTACGTGCTCGACGAGCCGATGAGCGGGCTCGACCCGGCGGCGCGCGTGGCGGTCAAAGCCACGCTTGCGCGGCTGTCGGCCGAAGGCCGCGCGCTCTTCTTCACCTCGCACGTGCTCGCCGACGTGGACGAGCTCTGCTCGGCCATCGCCGTCCTCGACCGGGCGAAGGTGCGCTTTCGCGGCAGCCCACAGGCGCTGCGCCGCCGCTACGGCGAGAGCAACTTGGAACGCGCGTTCATGAAATGCATCCGCGATGGCGAGCCCGCTCTCCAGTAGGCCGCGCCTCCTGGTGGTGGACGATGATCCGCTCATCACCGACACGCTCGCCTTCGCGCTCGGCGCCGACTACGAGGTGCTCGCTTGCGCCTCGCGACGCGAGGCCGTCGAGCGGCTGCGCTCGCTCGAGGCGCCGCCGCCCCTTGCCCTGGTCGACCTCGGGCTGCCCCCGACCCCGCATGCTCCGGACGAGGGGTTTCAGCTGATCGCGGACCTGCTCGCGCATTCGCCCGGCATGAAGATCTTCGTCCTTTCCGGACAGAACGATGCCGCCAACGCGCGCCATGCGCGGGCGCTGGGGGCGTGGGAATTCGTCGCCAAGCCCAGCGACCCCGCCTTGCTGAAGCGCCTGCTCGCGCGTGCGCTGGTCGCGCCTTCGGGCGGCGAGGCCGACCTCGTCGGCGAAAGCGCGGCGCTCGCCCGGCTGAAGAGCCAGATTTCCCAATTCGCTGCCTCGCCCTACCCGGTGCTCATCGAGGGCGAGTCCGGCAGCGGCAAGGAGATGGTCGCGCGCAGCCTCCACCGCCTGTCGGCGCGCGCCAATAAGCCGTATTTGACGCTCAACTGCGCGGCGATCGCCCCCACGCTCGTCGAGCCGACGCTCTTCGGCTATGTGAAGGGCGCGTTCACGGGCGCCAGCGCCAACAAGTCCGGCTACTTCGAGGACGCCCAGGACGGCACGTTGTTGCTCGACGAGATCGGCGAGCTGCCGCTCGAGCTGCAGGCGAAGTTGTTGCGCGTGCTCGAGAACGGCGAATACCAGCGCGTGGGCGAGACGCAGCTTCGCATCGCACGCTGCCGCGTGATCGCCGCCACCAACCGCGACTTGCGCCGCGAGGTAAAGAAGGGCGGCTTCCGGGCCGACCTTTACCATCGCCTGTCGGTGTTCGCCCTTGCCGTGCCGCCGCTGCGAGAGATGGACGGCGACAAGCCGGTCCTGCTCGAGCACTTCCGCCGCCTGGCGGCCGCGCAGGCCGGCACGCAGCCTTTCGAGCTCGGCGCAGAAGCCCTCGGGCGCTGGCAGCAGTACGATTTTCCGGGCAACGTGCGCGAGCTGCGCAACATCGTGATCCGTCTCGCCACCAAATATCCCGGGCAGCGCCTGTCGGTGGCCGAGCTCGAGGCGGAGCTCGATCTCGAGGCGCCGGCGCCCGTTGTCGGTGCCGGCGGCACGATCGTCGACCAGGCGCTGCGCCAGCTGGAGCGCGCCGGCAGCTTCGACCTCGACGAAACGCTGAAAGCCTGGGAGCGCGGCTACATCGAGGCGGCGCTGAAGCTCACCCGCGGCAACGTCAGCCAGGCGGCAAAGCTGCTCGGCGTGAATCGCACCACGCTTTATAGCCGCATGAACACGGCCGAGGACGAGTAGCGGTGGCGCTCTACCTCGACCACTTCGGGCTCACCGAGCCGCCGTTTCGCATCACTCCGCACACCGATTTCTTCTTCGATGGCGCCGATCGCGGCGCGACGCTCGAGGCGTTGGTGTACGCCGTCACCCATGACGAAGGCATCGTCAAGGTATCCGGCGAAGTGGGCAGCGGCAAGACCATGCTTTGCCGCATGCTGATGGAACGACTGCCGACGGAGGTGGCGACGATCTATCTCGCCACGCCTTCGCTCGCGCGCGACGAGATCCTGCAGGCGATCGGCGACGAGCTCGCGCTCAAGCTGCCGGATCGGCGCACGGTGGCGCTGCGCGAGCTGCAGGAGCACCTGATCAAGCTCTACGGCGCCGGCCGGCGCGTGGTGATCCTGATCGACGAAGCGCACGTCATGCCCGACGACACGCTGGAGCAGGTGCGTCTGCTTTCCAACCTGGAATCGAGCCGGCACAAGCTCCTGCAGATCGTGCTGTTTGGCCAACCCGAGCTCGACGAGACGCTCGCCAAGCCGAGCCTGCGCCAGCTGCGCGACCGCATCACGCACAGCTTTCGCATGCGCCCGCTATCGGATCCCGAGGTGGCGAAGTACGTGGGCTTTCGCATGCGCGCGGCCGGCTATCGCGGACCCGACGTCTTCGCCCCGCGGGCGGCGGCGCGTATCGCGCGCGCCGCGGAGGGACTCACGCGGCGGGTCAACATCCTCGCCGACAAGGCCCTGCTCGCGGCTTATAGCCAAGGCAGCCATGCCGTCACCGAACGTCACGTGAAGGCTGCGATTGCCGATTCGGATTTCAGCGCCGAACCGCGCCGCGGCTCACGACCCATAGCGCTTCTGGGCGCGGGCCTCGCCGCGGGGGCGCTAATCACCGCAGGCATATATTGGTTCGCGGAGCGCGCGGAGGCGCCGCTGGCGGCTCCGTCAGCGCCAATCGCGAAACCTGTGGTGAATGCACCTGGGCGCGCGCCGGTGCGCATCGCCGCGCCCGATCTGAGCCAGGAGCTCGAGGCGGCGCTCGATGCGCAGGAGGAGGCCGACGTGCTCGCGGAACTCGCGACCGACGCCGACCGTCGTCTCACGCCGTCGCAATCGAAGCGCCTGCAGGCGTACTCGGCCGCCGGAGCAAAGCTGCTGGCGGAGCGGCTGGCGGCTACCCGCGAAGTGCTCGATCGCGAACCCGACGATGCCTATTCGATCGAGCTTTTCGTCACGGATAACGGCGAGCCAGCCAGGATGGAGCGATTCCTCCAGCGCGCACGCGATCTCGTGCCACTCACCGATCTTTTCGTCATCCCCATGACCGGNCCTTCGNGNAGCCGCCTGCGGGTGACGTATGGCACGTTTGCGAACGCCGACGCCGCGCTGAAGGCCCGTCAGCAGCTGCCGCCAAAGTATCAGCAGGCTTTCCGTGCTTCGCCGCGCAGCTTCGGCGAGCTCCGCCGGCAAATGTAAGAAGCCGAAAACTCCGGCGCGACAGGCGCTTACGCGACATTCCTCAGAAGGAGTGTGTGCTATCCTTCCACCACGAGGGAGTGCGCTGGGAATGATTAGGGGAAAGTGGTTCGCCGTGCTGTCCACGTGCGCGCTCGCGGCTTGCGGGCAGGCGCCGCTAAAGCCTGCACCGACGCACATCAAGGCTGAAGAGCAGCGCCCGCAGGGCTCGATTCCCGAGCCTGTGCAGGTCACGCCGCTGCTCCCCAAACCCACGGCGACGGCGCGGCCCGAAACCTACAGCGTGGTGGTGAACAACGTGCGCGCTCAGGAGCTCCTCTTCGCGCTCGCCCGCGATGCGCGGCTGCAGATCGACATCGATCCGAATCTCGGCGGCACCGTGACGCTGAACGCGATCGACCAGACGCTGCCGCAGCTTCTTAACCGCATCGCGCGCCAGATCGACATGCGCTATGAACTCGACGGCGACACGCTGATCGTGATGCGCGATTCGCCGTTCCTGCGCTCCTACAAGATCGACTACCTCAGCGCCTCCCGCAATGTGAAGATGCAGTCCACGGCGTCCACGCAGTTCGGCTCGAGCGGCGGCGCTGCCGCCACCGGTACCGGTACGACCGGCGCGACTTCCGTCATCGACGTCGCGGCGCAGAACAACCTGTGGGAATCGATCGTGCAGAACCTGAAGGACATCCTGCGCGAAACCGACCGCGTAATCCCGACGTCGACCCCGGTCATCGCGGCCGCGCCCGCCGCCGCACCGGCGGGCGGCGCCGTGCCGGGCG
>C688J18823_10000514_pt1 | contig 22498 bp, 17 predicted proteins | sample HopSoiMetagenom1_FD_18823 | JGI IMG/M metagenome (IMG submission 18823) | reverse complement strand
CATTTAGATTGTTATTGTTATTATTGTTATTGTTATTATTGTTATTATTATTATTGTTATTATTATTATTATTATTAGTTCTAAACGATCTTGTAGTTGTGGAAAGCGTTGTAAATAAGCTATTTGATGTTTCCTTATATTCTGATGTAAGCAAATTAAATAATGTTGTTTTTCCAGAGCTAGTGTAACCTACTAACGAGACAATAGGCATTTTAGTTCTTGATCTATTTTGGTGATAAAGTTCACGCTTTTGATGTACTTCATCAAGCTTCTTTTTGATAATAGAAATGCGTCTTTTTAGATCTCTGAATTTAACATCAACTGTGTATTCTCCCATACCACCCTTCCCAGGTCTTTCAGTACTCCCTGAAGTTAGTTTTGCATTTTCCCTTACCCGTGGCATTTCATATTTGATCTCAGCTAGTTCAATCTGTAATTTTGCTTCTTTTGTAGTGGCTCTTGAATGAAATATGTTAAGTATTAGTCTCTCTCTATCTATCACCTGTACTCCTGTTAGCCTCTCTAGGTTGTGAATTTGTTTCGAGGTTAAATGTTCATCAACAACTATCTGATCGGCTCTGGTTTCTTTTACAAATGCTTTGATTTCTTCAGCTTTACCAGAACCAAGGCCATATCGAGAATTATTCAGATACTTTTGAGTAACAACTTTTAGAATTTGATAACCTGCAACTGTAATAGACGAAGATGACTCTACCAGACTTTTTGCTTCTTCGAGACTAAAAGTATCAGGATGTGTTACGAGTATAACTTTGGTAAAATTCAGATTGCGCTCAAGACCAGTCCATATAATCTATCGTATCGTATTCATTTGTGTGTTTTCTTGAGCATGTATGTGAAGGATTTGCATTCGTAGAAGTTGACTTAAAATCATCAGTACTTCGTTCAGGAACGTATAACCCCGGAAATACTTCACCACAAGTTTTGCATTTTAACATAAGCATTGGCATTTTATTTATCTATAATCCAATAAGTATGTAATACTTATCTATATATAGACGTACTGCTTATCATGAACCGTGCTTGAACTTCATTATTATCACGGTTATGGATAATTGGATGTTCTTAAGTGGTCATCAGGACAAGCAGTGACTGAGGATAATTTATTGTCTACTCTAATGAATAATGTAGTCTCTATCAAACCTTCTAATTTTTACTTCGAATAATAATATAGCTCCATGTTTTGCTACCTTGCAGAAGTTCATAAGGATGTACTGTATTCTGACCTCTAAAGAAACAGAGATGTTATTTTTATCTAGAATAGTATTATATTAATAAGTACATCAGATATCATTCCTCTTCTAAATAAACGAAGTATTCTTCTCTGATTTGTTCCAATCATAATGTATTCCTCTTTGTTAGGACTCGTATCTTGAGAGAGTATCATGAATGCTTTCGATTTTGCTCAAGCATATATTCAGGCGCTTTTGTCTCTTCCTGGGACAGAATTGTTCTATTAAGAATAAGTTGAAGGATTAGTCATATTTTATCAGCTAATCAATCAAGTAGCGGTTCTAGGATATCATATTGATGCTGCGGTATTTATTCTCACTTCTGAAACTTTTACAGAATTGTTATTATCACTGTCATTATTGCCTTGCCCAGATCTACCATAGAATGAAACCTTGATATATTTAGCATCTACTCGTGGGACAATGCCATAATTTTCAAATTCGTTATTAGAACCCGAACTAGTTCCTTTAAGAATATCAGTAAATGTTTTACCATCCTTTGAAATTGATATCATAAAGTTATTCTCATGTCTATCGCCTTTATCCCATGCAACGTCTATGCTACACAGTTTCTTTATACTATGTAGATTAAGTTGAAGATACGTTCCAAAGGCTGTTGCGCTCCATTTTGTTTCTAGGTTATTATCTATAGTATTGGTAGGTATGTTTTTATTATTATCATCATTTATTGTAGGCGCACTAACAGTAACAGATGCAATAGACGCTGCTTCGCAATTACTGTTGTCACCATAATACGTCGTAATAGGATTGCTGAATGTCGTTTGTCCTTCGATTGAAGATAAATTGGTTGTTGTTAGCAATTGGTTATCTAGCATCTTATTAATATCATTCTTATTATTATCATTTTTATGTTGAGACGAAATACCAGTACTGCAATGCTTCCCCAAACACAATCCTCCAAGACACGGATTAGATGTAAGACATGCTAGATCTAACCTTTTCTTATCATTATTATCATTATTATTAGCATTTACTTCATGATTTTGATTTATTATAATGAATAATGTAAGGATTAATAATACTACTAGTTGAAACAGATGGACTACTGAATTGGTTGGCTTATTTTTCATCGACTTCATGAAGATATTTGGGATCAGAATATTTTTATCTGCTTTTATAGATTATTTAAGCAAATTGAATTTGTTGCTGCTATAAGTAAATATAATATATAATTTTTTAGATTTTATTTTTCGACAATTCTTTTACTGATTTTGTTTTCTATATCTAAAACATAACCGAAGTTGATTACTATATATGTTATGAATATGTAGATCTATCACAAAGTAAATATTTAACATTAATAATTTTCGCAGAAGATAATTCCAGCATGTTATTTCGATATTGATAATACTAATATTAGACATTTGATATGGTTTGAATATAAAATTACTAGATTTGTAAGTATAATGAAATTCTATGATAATTAAATTATGGTATAAATCTATATTTTATCTTTAATATTATTGCATATTAATAGACACTTTTCAGATCACAGATTATAATGCTATTAATATATAACAATTTGCGAGATTATAGATATATAATTTCTGAATAATAATTTTGTTGCATAACGATCTGAAGTTGCAATAGTCTTTTCAAATATGTAACTATATTGTATTTATTAACGAAACTGTAAGTGAGATAAAGCATCAAATGATATTAACTTGGAGTAAGTATTACGATCATTTCCCGATCCTTTTTCTATAAAGATACAAATTACATTGACTTTTGCATATCGTGATTAATTTTTATATTAAGACTAAGTAATTTATTCAGCTAATTAAGTCATATAAATATCACTAAATATCACATGCTAAATTTATAATTTTCCAAAAATATTAATAATTATTATGTGAAAGCAAAAATGGCAAAGTTATCTTCGATAACTTTTGTATCGCAATATGTCAATATTATGGCGTAGTTGGTGCCCGATTAGGCGGCTTAGGAGGTATCGGAGAGGGATTTGGTGAAGGATACGGAATAGATGAAATTAGAAATAATGCTGGACGTCCGGCAAGCACAATATTCACCTGTACATATTTGCCTTCTCTATATACAGTTAATGTAATATTATTACCCGGAGATTTATTCTGTTCAAGATATGATACTAGATCATCAAATCGTGTAATGTTTTTCCCATCGACGGATGTTATTATATCTCCACCATGTTTTTGACCATACTGATCTGTAGTAGACCCTTTAATACCAGATTTATCAGCAGAGCCATTCTTTATTATGTTGTCGACTACTACTCCTTTGAGATCAGACGGTAAATTTTTGAATCTTTGAGCCAAATCAGACGTAATCGACGTACCTGTAAGTCCAAGATAAGGGTGAGTATAAGTTCCCTTTTCAATCAAGACTGGAATTATTTTTTTTACTGTGTTGGATGAAATTGCAAATCCGATTCCAGAAAATCCACCAGTAGATGAAAGAATACCAGTATTTAATCCAATGACATGACCCTTCATATTTAGTAAAGGACCACCAGAATTACCAGGATTTATAGCCGCGTCTGTTTGAATTATATCTGATATGGAATATCCATAACTAGGATCTGGAAATAAACGACCTATCTGACTTACAATACCTGTTGTCATAGTATTATCCAGACCATATGGATTACCAATAGCTATCACTTGATCACCAACTTCAAGTTCTGAGGAATTACCTAATACAATTGGTTTAAAGAGAAATGGTGATGACTTTTGAGTGCTATTACTATCTGGACTTATCTTTAGCACTGCCAGATCACTAAAAGGATCTCGACCTGTTACATTGGCACTATATCTATTACCATCAATAGAGGTCACATCAACTACTTTTGAATTTCCTACAACGTGATTATTGGTAACTATATGTCCCTGTCTATCATAAACAAAACCCGAGCCCAACGCTGTTTGGTTTTCTCCTCCCGGTTGTTGTGAAGAATTTGGATTGGATATTGGTATCTTACTGGTAACTTGAACTACAGATCCTTCTACTTTTTTGAAAATATCTTTGATATTAGAAGTGAAATTAGTATTAGAGATATTATTAGCATTAATTTGAAGACTAGACTGATTTGATATTGGGGATGCAGTGGCGATCTGAAATAAAGAAGAGTGTGACAATAGTATTGACAATGTTATACTTACTAGTAAGAAAATCATGCCCAAAAACAACTGAAATTTATTTGACTCTTGTTTGGATACACTCATTAATAAGTCTGAATATTTGAAACAATATATACATTATTATTTTAAAATGTTCTATTGATATGCTTCGCTGCTATTTTGATCTCTGCACATTTATTATGTAAATAGAAAGGTCATTAATTGGATATTTATGGAATTGCACAATATACATACTATTCTTCGATAAACATTATATCTCAATTACAATAATATATATTTTATAGCGCATCATCATTAGCCATCAGACCAGGTATTATTGTTATTATTGTTATATGAATTGACTAGTTCAGTTGCCATTGATCTTATACTGGTAGTCTGTATAGGCAAGCACTCGACTAGTATCTTGTTTCGAATGTTGGTCCGATAGATGACTATCCAGTGAAATATCGTACAAATCCTTCATCTCCTCAGATTTCTACTCGCTGTCTTTATCTATCGCTAAGCCGTCAAAATAAAATGTGCTCTCTGTATCTAGGACTAGAATTTCCAATATGATGTTCAATCCTCTCTAGTCTGTGTGGACATTTTCTTCGAACCTTGTGAAAGATATAGATAGACCATTTTGAAGTTGTAGTCATATCTATTACCTATTCTTGTTGGTGATGAATATGATATTGCCAATCGACTTTTTATTGTATAACTAATTTGACAAGACAGATGGATAATTAGTTGATCATGTTCATACATCATGGGAAGTCAATTCTTCTATCGAGTGTAGAGATCTAGAATATCGCACCCCAATGCAGTATAGAAATAACATATTGTGAGTTAATATAGTGCATGTTAATTATAGCGCGTCTGAAATCACCTTGAATAAGATCAGATTAGGCCTGTCGCTTAACTTTAGACGACTTAGTGGTGTAAACACGAAATTGTTTTAATTATCTGTAATGCCTATTACGTCTTCTGTTATAAAAGTTAAAATCGAAAAGGCCAATTGTCCCAAAGGCGGTCAATGCAATTACCGCTTCTGCAATAGCAACCGATATCTTCAGACTCATAATCTACTACGTAGTTCGATCTGACATTTTTATCTATTAGTAAGAATACACAATTAACATTCTGAAAAGCTTTATTCCTTTCTCGGACGACGGCTAACACTTTTTCAATTTATTTCGATAAGTTAGCGGAATCTTAATTAGTCAAGTATTATACAAAAAATTGCTAATTGAGAATTATATAGTTATGTATTGATTTCTATTTAAAAACAGGTTATTTAATCTAATTATTCTAAATTTATATCTCACAGATAGTTATATAAATAATAAAAAATTAGAGGGATCACTTACCTATCTTAAACATTTTTGTTCCACAGACAGTACAAATTCCCTGCGTTGCAGGCTTGCCGTTTTTCATAGTGATCTTTTTCTCATCATTCATTGACCTTTTTGATTTGCATTTAACGCAATATGCTTCCATGATAATGCAAATGATTAAGCGAGATAAAAAAGAAGCGGTGTATAAAATGATTGTCTGAAAGAATAGTGATACTTACTCATCTTAATTTCTTATGTATAAGTAATATTTTAGATAGTTTATTGTAATAAGTAGGCTATTGTTTTATAGTTTTCGTCATTATATATCTAGTTATTCCTATTTCCTACTACTTTGAACTTGTAATGTTTAAAGACTTCACGGTAATGACGAACGTAGCTCTCTGCTACATCATGGGTTGAGAACGAACATCTAATACCATCAATTGCGATCTTTTTATCGTGCAAATCTACGACTTCGATCACATAAGATTTCGGCAATTTTTTGGCATTTCTTAAGACTATAGATACACTAATTAGTAAGAATAAAATAGTAGACAGAATAATTAAAGCATATTCAAATCCCTTGCCAAAGTTTATGAAATAAGTAATTAGATTATTATCAATCCATTTATAAGTAATATTTAGAACCTCCAATAGAGTAGCTATAATAAAATTCAACATCATTATACGTATTTGTAAATACGTACTTATTACTATACTTTCCCTTTTATATATAAGTCCTCTAAAAAACACAAAATATATTATAAATATATGAAATCTTATTCATTTTCTTATTTTTGGAATTAAAGGTCATTACTGTAAAATGTGTCGATCCGATCAATAACCTTAATTGCTAAAGCTTATTTAAACACGGAGATGGATTAGTCATGTATGTTTTTAAATAATTAGTAATTTAAGTATATTAGTTTCGGCGTCATTCATTGCATTTAATTACATCTAACAGCTAAGCCATTCGAACAATTTGAATAAGACGATCAAAGTTATACTTTGTTGGTTTTTGTTTATACAATCTCAATATTTGAATAATTTCATTTTTTGGTATGTTTAGTAGATCATTTATTCGTCTGGCAATCACACCATTAAGTAATAATGCCTGAGTTGCGGAGGTTACATTAGATATCTTTCTGATATTACTAGAGCTCTCAAAATCAATAATATTCACATTATCATGTTCGGAAATTAGTACATGACGATCAAGACGACTTAGCTCTCCATGATCCAAATGTATTTTATCGAGATCATAACATTTCTTTAAGACAGTAACAACTATGCCGCGAACTTTATATGTGGAAAGATTCTGTTGTTGTCGAATCCAATCTATTATAGTTAAGCCATCTATAAATTCCATAATAATAAAATTCTCGGTATATGCGAATAAACTAGGGCCAATACCAATCGAGTTTGCAATCGTATGTAATAATACTTCTCTTTTCATATCTTTTCTGTCAGCATCTGTTCTTCTTATCTTGCAAGCATAGACTTTATCCTCTATTTCTACCTTTACTACAAGACCCACACAACCTTTACCTACAATATTCATTCTACCAATTTTCGTTCTTCCTCCAAATAAGATGGTATTAATCCCAAGAGAGCGTATTTCATTCAAACGGATAGTATAATCTTCAATGTTAAAATTAGGGTAACAAATAATTGTAGCTAGTTCTGACTGAGTTATGCTAATTTTATTATATTGTAAGTCTTTCTGTAGTGGCAAGTGCATTAATTGCTTCCCTTATTATTCCGTTTAATCTAAATTCATTAGCAGTATACACACGTAGTGTTTGTTGAACATCTTTTTTTAATCCACTACTAATTCCGGTGCTTTCAATTTTTTTAGAAACCAGCATTTTTATATAATCTTTTGCGCTTATTATATTTCTTTTAATCAACGCTGTTACTCTCATCTGTTTATTGATCCATATAAGATTACTTATTTTACTATTCTTTGAAATAAAATTGATAGTTTCTTTTTTTCTAAAAACCTCTGGACCCATCTTCTCAGTGTATGGCGATAAGAAAATGGATTCTAATAAGAATATAAATGCAGCAGATCTTTTTTCATCTGTAATACAAGTGCTCTTTATTACTTTAAAACCGACAAGTTCTAACTGTTTGGATAGAGCATCAAGACTTCTCTTTAATTGACCCCAAATAATATCTGGACTCCTCGGATTGTGCCCAAATTCCATCACCAATAAATTTGGATAAACCTCCTCGTGAGGTCTGGCGTATCTCTTTTCTTTTATGAAAAATTCTAAAGATGGTTTCTGTAAAAATCTTCTGGCAGCAAGTACAAATTTCCCGACGCTCTCGTTAGAAATTGCTGATCCTAGGTTTCTTCTAGAATCCACCGGATCAATTATAACAAGAGGACTTGCAAAGGTCTTTATTATATCTTCATCCACCCTATTAATAGAAAATACATTTCCTTCTTTCTTAATATCAGATATAGCTTGTAATAACGATGGAAGTGAACAATATTTTAAAATTAGCACTTCAATGACATATCCACTAAAACCATTCGTCGCGATTTCTGCTCCATATACATTGATAGATTTGAGCATTCTTTTCAAAAGTCTAATATGTCTTATCATTTCATTATTTAGATTGTCTTTAACATATTCTGTATGGAAGGGAGATCGGTCAGCAGCACTTTTCCAATTTCCCATCTTTACATTATAACAAGGTACAATATTAATCCTGACCCCTTTAATGAAAGCTTCAACATACGGATGATCAGAATATCGCATATATGGTCGGTATCTTCGTAAAGATTCTATGCCTATTCGTTTGCCTAAACTTTCAAATTCTTCGGTATCAACAGATTCATCGATTTTTACGAAAATATCTATGTCCGTATCTCCCTTTAACCACGTTCCCTTTGCAAATGATCCACCAAATGTCACTTCAATTATTTTTGAGGATCGATAATTGCTAACAAGATCTCTTGCCTCATTAGCTATTCTAGATATCCTTTTTACTTCTGCTAATGATGGTTCACAATATTGTAATGCTTTATTTAGTATAGTATTTATGCTCATTTTGCATCTACTGTAAAAATATTTGAATAAATTGGACCAAACCTACTAATAATACTTTGTTTTAATTGTAATTTTGTAATGATGTCAGATCCAAATGTGTGTCCATTATACTTTGACAACATATTTTTTAGATCCAAGCTCCTAGTTCTAATTCGAAACAGAGTCAAATGTGGCGTAAACTCTTTGTCTGGTTTAAAACCGATATCCAATATTCTTGATATTATCCTGTCACTAAGACTAATTAGCTGTTGTCCGCCTGTTTTATCCACACCTACCCATACAACTCTAGGAAAATACAAATTTGGAAATACTCCGATATTTACGTATGTTATATTAATAGGTTTAAAGTATAAGTCTGCTAACCGCGTTCTAATATTCTCAATATTTTTTAAATCTATCTCTCCCAAGAAAATGATGGTAAAATGGAAGTTATCATTTCTCACTGGTCTGATTATTTGCTGACTCCATCGATTTTCGGTGATTAACTCATTTTGCAATCCATCAAGCAGAGATGTGTTAGATATATCTAATGCAATAAAGGCACGCATACTATTATTTATCTAGATTTTTCAATCAAAATTAGTTGAAACCGTTCCGATTCTTATTGCACTATGTGATCTATTCGACCTCAAGAGTGTTTATTTACTTGACATTGAGTAAGGCATTGCTAGGTAACATTCTTCTTAATTTTTATAAATCATAAAATTAAGAGAAGATCTTTATTACATCTGCAAATCTTTTTCTTAGGCTTACTATACTCGTGTTTCCGGCTAATGCCATCCGTCCTTGACTTACTTTTTCTCCTTCTTTGATACAGGCTGCATATAACACAGCGACCGCTAATGCATTAGGATCCTTTCCAAAAGATATGGGGTCTTTTTTCACCATACTCAACATTTCAAGAGCCTTTCTATATGACTTCTCAGAGACATTTGCATTATTTGCTGTTCTTGACAAATAGTTACCACAATCTACTAAAGGCAGATTTTGGATCTTAAGATGTCTCAAAAGTAGACGATAACATTTACCTGCAAATACCTTATCAGTATTTGCGGCTTTAGCTATCTCTTCAAGTGTTCTTAATATACTAAGTTCTCTACAAGCTGCATAAATACAGGCAACAATCATAGCTTCTATAGATCTTCCCTTAATCAGTTTTTTAGTAAGAGCTTTTCGATAATAATATGCTGCCTTTTCTGTTACTGCGTCAGTTAGAGAAAGTTTATCTTTAATTCTTGACAATAATGCAAATGCATTTTTTAGGTTTCTTGTATAGGCCCTGCTGTTAAAGTTAGAAATTTTATTCCATTTCTGTAATCTACGTATTTTGCTCATCTGTTCTGGGCTTATGATAGCACCGGCTGCATCCATATGCGAATCAGAAATGTAAGTGGATAAACCTCTGTCATGAATAGCAAGTGAAGTAGGCATTCCACTTCTCTCTTTACCCCTTAATGCTTCAGCTGTATATGCACGCCATTCTTTTTCTAACGACTCAATGTTTTCTTGTATAACTACGCCGCAGTTACTACAAACAATTTCTCCGGCCTCTGCGTCAAAAATAGTTAAGGTACTATTGCATAGAGAACATTCAACACCGCTATTGCGTTCTACTTCTCTATTCTGATAATCTTTTTGTGCATAATTGGATGATAACATAAAAAAGATAAGATATAGAAAACCCTATAAAAAGCATGTTTATTTATGGTTAGAAAAGCACCAATTGTACACACAAGTATCTTAAATTATAAATTTATTATACTATAATTTATATAATATTAGGATTAACAAATAGCTTTTAATTATATTAGTAAAAAATGAGATAAATATAGAGATTTTCCCATTTTGTCCTTGTTCTTTAGTCGTTTCTACAAATTGATCCACGTTATTGCATCTTTAACAGAATAGATCTATCTTCAGTTTGTTTTGTTAAGATCATATTCCACATCATGGTCTATGGAATCATATAACCGTGAATTATCATTTTAGTTATAAATGAGCTTTATTTTAGAATTTACCACGTATAAAACTTTTATGGATGAGGCAATTAACAATAAGATAACACAATTTAACATAAATACTAAGTATCAGAAATGAAGCTGATATTTATGCAATAACGTAAAGTCATTTGTAATGTGTATTCATATTGTAATAATTGATTTAATATAAGTAGTCAAATTAAATATGTGAATAAAAGATCAATCAGACTTAATATATTGAATTATGTATAGTGAGCTATGAATAAAGACATTTCGTATGCTATTAATTATCATGAGGCAACGAATCATTCCGAAATTAGTCTAATGACTTCAAGGTATCGCTTAGATTGGAATAATCGCCCTATGCCTTTTAAAGTGTATACTGATAATTTATTTACGTATAATCTTCCAACAGATTTTCCTGTACCAACCATGAACGCCATTAAGTCTATTTGCAATAGATATTACAATCACAATTCTGGAATTATAAGCGATTCAAATGTGCTTCGTAATGGTAATATAACTTTAAAAGACTTGTCAGAAATCCTATTTTTTTCGGCCGGAATTACCCGGGAGATGAGATATAATTATGGTACTTACTATATGCGTGCAGCTTCTGCTACTGGTGCGCTTTATCCTATAGAATTATATATCGTTTGTCGAGATCTATCACCAAATTTAAAAGCAGGAGTGTACCATTTTTGTCCTGCAGAATTTAACCTTACTGAAATTCGTAGTGGTGATTATCTGACTCAATTGTCTGCAGCTACTGGAAATAATTCAAACATCTTAAATTCTCAAATTTCCATTATATTTACATCATTTGCTTGGAGAAACGCATGGAAATATCAAGCAAGATCTTATCGCCATTGGTATTGGGATTCTGGTGTAATAGCTGCAAATCTTCTTGCAGTAACCACTTCGATGGGGCTTTCTGCTGAACTGGTAATGGGGTTTGTAGATGATGCACTCAATAATCTTCTTCGATTGGAGAAACAAAAAGAAGCAACAATAGTTATGGCTGCTATTAACACAAGATCATCATTAGAGAAAGTTGAAATCAAAGATACTAAAAAAGTGGAAGAAATACAGCGTATTCCTAATTTGCCTGTCTTAAAAGTTGTCCCATTATCAAAAAGTGGGGAAATAGATTATTTTGAAATTTGGAGACTACATCAAGCCTCTAAGCTAGACAATAAAAATGAAGTAAAAGAATGGGTTAAGAGTTATGACCACAATACAGACGAAACGGTGTGGAAGGCACCTGATATGAAACATGAGTCATCAAATAATACTATCAAGATTTCCAGTGAACATTCATCATTTAAGGAATTCATATCGTCTAATTGCAGTGTAGCAGGTTTAGGTGAAACCATACTAAGAAGAGGTTCAACACGCAGGTTTACTGTGGTCCCTATTCCATTCTCTATATTATCTGTCATACTATCTTGTGTAACTACAGGAACACCTATGGATTTTCTTCGAAAAGGAGACACATTAATAGACATCTATTTAATAGCTAATGGGATAGATAACTTACCACGAGGGGGGTATTTCTTTAATAGTAAATTGAATAGTTTGGAAGTACTGAAAAGACATGTTTCAAGGGAGATGTCTGGATATCTTTGTCTAGGTCAATCTCTTTTTAGCGATGCTAGTGCAGTTCTATTTCTGATGTGCAACTTAAAAAATATACTTGACGTTTTGGGTAATAGAGGATATAGAGCAGCACAATTTGAAGCTGGAGTGATTGCTGGAAAAATATATCTGTCAGCATATGCTCAAGGTATAGGAGCATCAGGATCAACTTTTTTTGATGAGGCAGTAACTGAATTTTTCTCTCCACATGCAGAAAATAAGAATTCAATGATTGCGATCGGAATTGGTAGGCCTGATTATAAAGCGAAGGCAGGAAAAGTATTGCCTGTTAAGTTGACTAGAGAACAGCTATTGGTTGGCAATGTATAATTAAGATGCCAAAAAGGATCCATCATATTAGCATTCTATAAAATATTAATATTTTTCTAGCCATTACTAGGACAATCTGAATTTATCCAAAGCTGTTCGTTTATCAACTGTGACAAATCTTTTACAAGTAAAACCCTCATTCATTAATATCATATTTACTCATGCTTTTTGCCTCTAACTACTAAAATAAAGAAAGTATGATCTCCTCATATTACTAAACTAATAGCCCGAGTATAACTAACAAATAAAGTGATCACCATTCATATTTTTGGGAGTATAATTACTGATAATCATGCAGACGCTATCTCGTTGTGATTCGATTTTATTTAAAATTTCGTTTTTATGACTACTCAAAATATGTTTGTCTGAACAGTTAGTATGAATTATTCCTATTTCACAAAATTCGCAAGTTGTAACAAAATCAAGTTCATCAAACCTCCGGTTACAAAAGTTACAGAAATCAGATCCAATATCCGAATTGTAGAGTGGCTTTAACCGTGCTTTACACCAAAGAACTATCAAATTTCCTCATCATATTATACAATATACAATAGGACAAGAAATGCCAAGGTATTACTTCGTTAATATAAATTTAAGGCTGGAATATCTTTATTATATTAATTTCGGTTAGAATTATAAAATTGATAGATTATTTAGGCTATGGATGAGAAATTGATATTGTCCGCAAATATCTGTAAAGCAGATTTCCTTTTATAGTATAATTTATTCTACATAATTTGGTGTACTCGAAATTTCAGGTCTCGTAATGTCTAAACAAATTTGCTTGATTTTGATTACGACATCGTTAGTGACATTGCTATTAGTGATAGCTACATATACAGTAGCAACGAGTGAAGTCGTGGCACAAGATCAGGGACAACCAATTAAATTCTCAATAAAAAACATTGTTATAAAACCAACAAGCAATAAATCAGCTGATGTACAAGTAGATTTTTCTGCGTATAACCCAAGCAAAGGAACAGTGATTGTAGAGGAAATTCAGTACGATGTGTCACTAGATGGAACAAGAATTGTATCAGGAAGTATCGGAGAAAGGTTAGAGGGCTTTTTGGCATCATCAGCAACAATTTATCCCATTGTAAGCGGTACTGAAGTAATATTAAAGGATAAACAAGTAGCACACAAAAGTAACGTAAATCAAGTTGTTTGGAATAAAATTATGGAAGGGATAAATAAGAATACCAAATCTAAATCCAAATATCTAATTACAGGAACAATAGCCTATAAGCAAGGATCAGTTTTAGAAAAAAATGGAGGAGAAAATAGTTTTAGATTGATCTTTCCTTAAATCTAATTACATTTGTAGTACGAAATTAAAATGCTTAAGCGTGTCTCATAATCTTTTTTTGCTTTCCTGCTGCTTTAAGTTACAACGTATGCCTATCATAATTTCTTATCAGACTCATCTGATACATACAAATAAGTATTCAAGACTATAGCGATAATCGAATACAAATGCTGGTGCTGCTACCTATTGTATACTAGAATTGGGATAAAAACATACTGACACCATGACATATCAGACACTGGTGGTAATATAGAATCTCGATTATTAGCAACAACCTAAGGAAAGATAGGGGAACGTCATATTCATCGCATCTTCGTCTACTTGTCCATAAATATGTAGTCTCAGTTATAAGCTAGCAATTCTAAAGCAATTGACAGCCTGAATACTCTTTATAGTAACATAGTAACATCGAATATTGCTATATAAATATTAGTTGTCATCCATCTGTATTTTATGACGAATTCTCTTATGTCCATATATTTCATAGCTGTAGAACAGATAGTTGGAAAAATAGTAGGGAAAAAGTTAATATGTATCCGAGTAATTTTCTTATCAAATTGAAATTCAATAAGTAAATGAAAATGGAACGTTTTTCTATCCCTTATTCCTAAAAAAATAACCCTGCTTTCAGTTTCAATACATGTAGACAATGTGGCTGGTAAAATTTATAACATATCAGAGGAATTCAAAATGCTTAAGGCTTAGAACATTTCTTTAGAATACATTATGCTTGACATAGATGCACTTGACCAATTATGCAATCATATTTTTACACTTGATTCTACCATACGCTTCGCAGGTATCATAAATAAGATGGGTAAACTCATTGCAGGAGGAATGAAACGGGGCTTAGAATCCATGGAAAATAATGAAAAGTCATTGGAATTATATATGGAGTTTGTTCTCAAGAATGAGATGAATAAAGATTTTGACCCCGAATTTGGTAGAACCATATACAGTTTTTCAGAAAGAGAAAAAGTTAAACTTGCATCATTTCCATTGGATGATAACTATTTATTACGAGTGTCTATCGACAAAGATGGAGCACACAACAAAATAATCGAAAGGATATTGGAACTACTAAAGAAAAGTGGATTGAAATGATTTTAAGGTTAGATAAGTTATTTTACAATGAACATTTGGATTATTTCATTTTTTGAAGTGGTGGTGACTTAATAGTCTTGTCTGAATATTAATATCAGTAACAACTACTTAACCACTCATCCATGTATAAATGATATAATAATACTGATACATACCAGAAACAGAAAGACATAAGAATATGATGGATTTAATGCAATTATATCAGGATTGAATATGCAATTATATCAGGATTGAATATGCAATTATATCAGGATTGAATATGCAATTATATCAGGATTGAATATGCAATCATAACCATTACTGCAATTTCTACTGGTAATGGTGTAGGTATTTTGTCTTCATTAGTCCAGGTTACTTAGATCCCGATTGAACGACAGTATTTGGGAGCATATATCTTTTGAAAGTAACTTCTTCCTAAATTGTGCCCTGAGGAATAGCAATAGTGGTGGTAGTATAATCGTGAGAAATTTTTTCTGTTGTAATTCTTTAGCATTACTTATAGTATAAGTTAATACATATAAAGAATGGATCCGAAAAGAATGCCACTGAAAAAGAGGATTATGATGCTTAAGTTCATTCTATGAAGGTCATGGTGTAATTCCTAGAATCTAAGTTTGAATAACCAATTTGTTACTATAAATTTTTTGTTCGGATCATATTGTCCCGCGAGCACTATATGGCTAGTCAATAGTCAGAAATATGCAGCTATTGTGCCATCCATGTCGCAGAATGAAGGATCAGTCATATCCTAAGTTGATACATATGTAATGCATTATGTAATCGCCGGGAGAAATGTAATTGAATTGCGGTCGTGCCGCACATCTGTACTAGAAAATACTTCTTTCAAGATAGGTTGGCAATAGGAGTACTGAAGGATATATTGGTATTCAAAATCATAATACAGATTCTCATGTTTCATTTAAGAATATTAGGATAGAGGAGAAGTAGTCAATATCGAAGGCATATTAACATAGTAACTGCAAGCTAATCCGAAGTATTATATATAATTTAGATAATAAAAATATGTCACACTGTGATACCTTGTTATGGTGTATTTGTTTCCCATTGTTCCCGGAAACAAACGACATTAACGAGNGCTGCTGTCACAGTGTGATATAATTATCTTATTTTCCAATAATTCTAAAGGGGATAATGCACGCGAATGGTAGAAAGATATAGTTACTCCTAAAATGCTCTAAGCAACAGAGTATATAGTGTCCTCAATTAAGTATGTCAGGCATCATTTCTATCTTTTAATTTCATTTTTATTCCATGTTTAGGACGTAGGGTGACAAGCGGCTGAAGTACAATGGGATATTCGGGCATGACTTGCATTTTCCCTGTTATTTTATACAGATATTGTACTCAAGGTAATTTAGATTTTAGTGGCCTGCTGGCTCCGTCTTAAAGGCCTCGTCTATACTGAGAAAGTTCAGCAGGAAAATGAATTATAGAACACAATAAATGTAACCCTTAATAGATTCCTTTCTAAGTTACAGTTGGAACGACTACGGCCATAATTTAATTATTAGTTAGTTTACTGGACTCCTATTTGATAAAGATGTCATTTTTCTCGTTTACCTCATATCACTAGTATAGCTGCGGTTTACCACGGCCTGCTTAGCCACAGAATGTATGACAACCTTTGTGCAGATGGGTAAAAGTTCGGTACAACGGTAATACTGATCTTTAGCGATATTGCAAGTTTAATAAGAAATTTCTGAATGGAGTTCACAGACAAGTAATGCAATATTGTGCTGCCGGTGCAGTGCTGCATGAGAAATATGGTTGGGATGGGGATTGGATAGTTCGTATCCCAAACAGGGAACTGGTATCAATATTTCATGGGGGCATTTTAAAAACAATACTCGACCTAAATGATCGTGATGCAAAATCTTTTTGTGAAATAGCAGATGCGTTAGAAAAAATGTATTTAGCAGACAGGATCTGATCGGTGATGGTTGATTTTGCATTAACATATGGAATGAAAAACGATGATTTGCCTAAAGAGATTCTAACGCAAGGAGTGAATAAAGATGATTTGCCTAATCGTATACACCAAAATTTATTTTTAGATTTGTTTAGGGGATTTCCACTTAGACATGAATTAATTGATTCTAAAATGTTTGAGTATCAGATTTTCTACCCGAAGGATGCCCCATGCACTAATACTTCAAATCACATCAAGCAATAGGATAATAATTGGATATCTAAGAAATGTGTAACTCATGAAGTAATAGCTGTTGATAGGACTAACAATTATGCGATGATACAACATAATATATCAGACACTTATCTGTGATGTGTGTCTTAGGGAACATATTTCCTCATTTCATCCAAACCAGGACGGGATTCCTTATTCCCCCAGTTATATTCTGTGCGGAATAAACAACGATGATGAAATGTACTTTCTGCATCCATTGGGTAGTATACCTGAAGAATTGATAAATAAAGCAAAGAATCACAGCGACGTTATGTCTGTAGTCAAGTGGTGCAACAAAGAAGACATGGGATTTGAAGGACGCATTCAAGGGGATATTATTTTTGCAGAGGTTGAACTAAGAATATCGGAAATATTAGCTCACAAAGATATAGACGAAGTGATTTATGAATTTACGATAGGTAAAATACTAAAATGTGCATTGCGCTGAGTTTGCATACACATCCGGGGAAAAAGTTTATGGCATGTGATTGGCAGCATGATTTGAAAAGTTTAATTAATTACATAAAGACTCATTCCGAGCGACAAGATGCAACCATCGGTAATAGGCATGAACTGAAACTGACGGCATCATAACAGGAATACTAAACGAGACATTGCCATCTGAAATGAATATATGGTCATCAGTCGACTTGTTTAACACATCTGTGATCCTTGGTTCAGAACTTGTCATGCATAACCCTGAGCATCCTACTGTTAATAAGCAAATACCGGCAGGCAAGGCATTGCTGCTATCTATGCAGCGAGGGTCTACCAATAGGGCAATCGGCGATTGAATGGAATGATTAAGTTGGCGAAATTAGGCATCGATTATTTGATGTTTCATTGAAATGGCACTAGCAATTGCTTTTTATATACAATTCCCGATGATATTCTTTATCCGATGTTAGGACAGTCAAATGCAGGCTAAATCCTCTTTAAGATATATTTTGGCATACGATGCAGATTGCGGTTCATGTACTAGATTTATGCAAGTAGTTGATTTTCTTGACAAATATGAAAAAATAGATTTTATCTCATTAACTAGAGCTGATCAACAGAGTCTGCTTGATAAAATTTCTGCTCCTCTACGTTACAAGTCATTTCATCTTATCTTCCCAGACGGACAAGCAAAAAGTGGATCTGAAGCCCTTCTTGATTTNATAGCAATACTACCTCTAGGGAGGGTAATATCTCTAATAATTAATTATTTTCCTGGATGTAAGCAGATTATGAGATTTATTTATAATAGATTTTCAAGACTACACAATACGGGCTCATGCAATGTTAATAATACGTGATGCTTTATTACAAACTGATGCCTTTAGCTTGTATAATAAAATGAATTGTTTAATTACTGGAATTTGCATCATGGTGAGATCGGTTATTAGCTAATCGCCTCATTTCGAGTTAGAAAACTCAGACCGAAGTTAAATGACTTTGATTTGTAATTGAAACTTCAGGTGTTTATATCGGCACGCCAACTGGCACAGGAGCATCAATGAGCGTAGAGGTCCAGTCTCAACTTAATCCCTGCAATCGATATTCTAAGTCTTGCATTTCATTCTTGATAAAACCAGGTATCGGGTTAAGGTATCCGAATTGATAAGTATAACCACCGATATTATTCTCAAATGATGACATGGTTTGAAATGTATAATGAATTTATCAAAAACCTCGAGAAGGTAAACCAACTACAGAGAGACTATATTACAAACCTAGAACGGATAAACTACTTGTATAATGAATCTATTAAGAGCATTGAGAGGGTAAATGATCTTTATAATCAGTCCATTAGAAATTACGAGAAAATGAGCAAATCATATGAACAGCAATTTGAGAATATGCAGAGAATGAATCAGAAGTGGCTTGATGTCTTTTCAAAGTCATGGGAGCAGGGGCAAAATGAAAAGCGTTGAAGGACTTTTTAACAAGAACTTTAAAAGAATAACAAGTATGAAAAACCGAACTGGGTCACTCTATACATCTGATGTCTTTTTAAGAGCATATTTATAATGTGAATTGCTTCACATCTGTGGTAGGGATTTTCCGATATAATTATACTGGGCATTTCAAGAACCCGATACTGTCCGATGTGTTAAGACTTGTCGGCTAAAGACTGAATCAAATACATTGGATCACATCCATCAATTGCTACTATCTAAAGATATCATAATTTGTACTGTCGCCAGATTGTTTCCGAGCTAACGAATCCATGAGTACTAATAGTTTTAGCGTTTATTGAGCTCATTAATTATGTCTTCTATATGCATAGCTAGTTTGGTTGGTAACTGGAAAATGAGCAGGCGTTCCCTCTCCCAACATCGCCCGTCAGGTTTCTCTTAAATAACTCATTAAGCTTAATTTATAAGGCATGAAAATAGGATTGACCAAGGTTGAGCAGTCTAATAAATATTTAGGTATTTGCTTTTAGTATATAATTGAAAAGAGAGTTCACTATACAATTACAACATGTAGCACCCACAGGCTTTCAGATAAAAACGAGCGCATAATATTCATTCTCTGTTAGAGAATACACAGGGACGAAAAAATCAACTATAGCGTTAATGTATATATAATAATAGTCCTAATTTAGGATAATGAAAAAAAGGGTTCGTGTTTCTCCTTTAATTAAGACAGCTGTTTTTGTATCTGTAATTGTGTTCTTAATTGGTTTCTCGTATAATAAGGCAAATCCGATTTATGGTCGGATTGATAACCCCACTAGTACTAGTGATGCGAATACAAAAAATAATAGTAGTATAATTTACCCAAATATTACGAAACAGACTGGACAATCTGAACCTTCTGCAAGTCCTACTATAGGGTCTACATTAAGGCCTAACATGCCATCGTTACCAAAATTCAATAGTAATATTATTAACAAATCTTCATCCCAGTCGACAAACATCTCTGAATCAGAGAACCATGTTCAAAATAATATACCTGGAATTCAGAGTGGAGAAGGTCAGGAAATTGATATAGAGGAAGAGGAAGAACAAGCTCTAAATCCTTCACAAGTTCAATCACTTAAGGCAAATTTGGTTGTTCCGGACAGCTCTCCTTTTAAAAGTGACCAATGTACTCCTTCAGGTAGCCTTGAAAAATTTGTACCAAATCCTTTCATGAAGGATCTTAATACAACGCGTTTTATTGTTGGAAATTGCATTACAGTAACCGGGAAGGTAACATGGACTCATTATATTAATACAGATGGCGACGCAAACTTTAATGTAAAACCTGATAGTAAATACTCCTCGCTTCTGACACCCGTAAACATGAATAGTCAGAAATTAAAGGGTGCACTACATGTGGAAGTAGTTTGCCAAGGTAAGAATACATCGACCGATCCAGTTAAGAAAAATCAATGCAAAGATCCTAAATATAATGGTCCTGACTTCAAGGGTGTATTGCCAACAGTTGGGCAGCATGTAGAAGTAACAGGCATTTATGTAATTGATGTACGAGAAGGAGGACATGCAGAGTTGCATCCGGCATACCATATTAAGTCAATTTTATAATGTGAGCGCCCTCTCACTCTATAAAGTGTCTTCATAGCTATCTAATTTCTCAGGTAGAAGATCTTACAGAACTAGAGACATACCAAANTTTTTTTGGGAAATATTTAGTGATGAAGAGTCTAGATGTGAAATGAGTAATAATACTAACATTAAAAATTGCTAAATATATATACCTGGTGCATTTTTATCTCTCTTTGGATACTGTATGTGCTATTACTAGTTTAGATTTTGAATTGCGCGCGACTATTTGATTTTGGTATGATAAGATACGAAATTCTGTCATCGCTGAAGAAGATTTCCTTAATTTTCTGTATTACATCGTTATGATGGATCCTTTGGAATACAAACAGCAGATTACATAGGTCCATCAGTTCATCATTAAAGGTATTGGTTGAACAAAAGTATTCCTCCTACTATAAGTTAAAAATTTCATAGGCCTACCGATAACGGGGGTATAATTCTTTACACTTGGTAATTTGATAAAAGATAGCAACTTTCAGCCAGCAACCAAGTCTAATCCTTAGTCTTTATAGTATCATAAGGATCTTAGTTAGGAATTTAACTATATGTTATAACCCGGATATAGCAATATATTCCCGTTTTGATATAGCATCTCGTGCTGTTGAGAGGTCAGAAGTTCACATTATCCAAAAATGCTTACCCACCAAGTGGTGACCAGCCAAATGCTATTAATACCCTAGCTAGGGGTGTATTAGAAAGGCGTGGCTGTCAAACTTTACTTGGTGTTACAGGTAGTGGCAAGACATTTACTGTTGCCAACGTGATTGCTCGGTCTAACCAGAATGCCCTCGTCATTTCTCACAACAAGACGTTAGCAGCTCAACTATATACGGAGTTTAAGGAATTTTTCCCTCATGACAACGTTGGCTACTTTGTTAGCTTTTACGATTACTATCAGCCTGAAAGCTATATACCCCAAAGTGATACCTATATTGAAAAAGAGACCGAAATAAATGAAAGAATAGAAAAAATGAGACTAGAGGCCACCGCAATGATAATGTCTGGGGAGCCTACCATTATCGTCGCTACAGTCTCTTGCATTTATTCGCTTGGCTCTCCTGCTGAATGGGATGCATCTGCGTTGCGATTGGAAGTCGGTACTAATATTACACGATCAAAGATCATTCAGCAACTGATTAATGCTCGGTATGAACGAAATGATATTGCCCCAGCACAAGGTGCCTTCAGATCGCGCGGTGATACTATTGACATATTTCCAGGATATACTAAAGATATGATCCGAATTTCACTCTTTGACGAAGAAATAGAACGGATTTCTATCTATGATCCGCTAACTTTAAACCGAATTAAAGAATTAGATACAATCAAGGTATTCCCAGCAAAGCACTATATTATCGATGATCAATCTCGTAAAGTCGCAGTAGAATCTATTAAGCGAGAACTTGAAAAATGGGTTCCTGAACTGCCAACTGAACTGGAAAAGCAGAGGATAAGGTCTCGAGTTGGCTATGACCTAGAAATGATACAAGAGTTGGGTTATTGTTCAGGTATCGAGAACTACTCTAGACACTTTGATGGCAGGCTGCCAGGCTGTCCACCTTACTGTTTACTTGATTTTTTTGGTGAGGATTTCCTTCTTATAATCGACGAGTCACATGTAACCATCCCTC
>C688J18823_10000512_pt1 | contig 22523 bp, 19 predicted proteins | sample HopSoiMetagenom1_FD_18823 | JGI IMG/M metagenome (IMG submission 18823) | reverse complement strand
AACCGGCTGCCCCTGACTTCGTGCCGTTCGAAGTCTGTGCTAGTCCCCGGAGCCTCATGCCGAGTCGGCAACCGGTTCACAACACAGCAGCTAACGAGTAGCTGACAAAGACAAGCGACCTCACCTTCACCGCCGTGGGCTGGGATTTTGAGTGAAATCAAAATTCATTAACAGCGATCATTGTTCTGCTCTCTCGAATGCAGCTGATACCGGGATCGCTCGTTCGGCTCCAAACTTGAACTTCACGATGACATGGCCTTCAAAACCGCACGCGGTGCATTCCGGGCTGAGCTTTTGAACGGGCGGGCCAGAGGGGATGAAGAGTGGGCGTGCGAACTCTTCTTTCGCCCCTATGGGGCTGGGCTTGTTTCTCCTCAGTACCCACGCCTTACGGCGTGGGCTGCATTCTTTCGCCGCTTCGCGGCTACGCGCCATGATATTGTCCCAGGACCCTGCGAAGTGGGGCGCAACAAGGCTGTCGCGTAGATCCACGAAAGGAGTTCTCAAGGAGACTCCAGAGCTTGTGTGTGATTTGGCGCTTACACGGCACTGAAGCGCCGCTCCCCCACGTTTGTTACCGCTATCCGAGGAATAGGCGACACACGGGACGTTTCCCAATCTCCCTGCCTTTGTGGATGCTGCCCACACTTTACCAACGCCGCGAAGGATCCAATCACGCAGCGCGTTTCGTCGCAGAGTGTAGGCATGCTGAAAGCTCGCGCAGAACCTGCTCGTAGTCGGCCGGGTGTCGCATTTCTCGCGCATTTCTTGCGGGAGAAGTGGGGCCTTTGACTTCCCATTATGATCCTTTCCATCCAGAAATATGCGCGCCTGTTCGGCTCGTCACCGCGCAGGTCCTGGCCGCCGATCTAAGCTCGCTGCATGCCTTGGGGTCTGAAGCGCTACTACGGTAATGGAGGTTCCCACTTCATTACCTGGAGCTGTTATCGGCGCATGCCGCTGCTTGATAGGGAACAAGCGCGAGATCTACTCCTTACCGTGCTGGAGGTGATGCGCGAGCGGTATCACTTTGGTGTCGTCGGGTATGTTGTGATGCCGGAGCACGTGCACCTGCTGATTTCCGAGCCGCAGATTGGCAATCCTTCCACTGTCGTGCAGGCCGTGAAACTGGGGTTTACGCGACGTTGGCGGGCAACCACAGGTGTCTCCGGACAGTTCTGGCAGCGCCGGTTTTATGACTTCAACGTGTGGAGTCAACGGAAAGAAGTCGAGAAGCTGAAGTATATGCATAGGAATCCGGTCGTGCGCGGATTGGTGGAGAAGCCCGAAGACTGGCGGTGGAGCAGTTATCGCTCTTACGTGTATGGCGAGGATGGCCTGGTTCGGATCAACGACTGGAGATGGTGGGAGAAGAAGATTCGGGATTCGACTGGGGTAAAAGGGTCATAGAAAAGCCCACTTCTCGAAAATCAGCGCTTCTCGAAAAGTCCCACTTCTCGAAAAGTCCCACTTCTCGCGCAAAGGGCGCGCGAGAAATGGGGCACCCGGCGAGAAATGGGGCACCCGGCACCCGGCTTCCGCTTTCGTGGATGCTGCCGACACTTTACCAACACCGCGAAGGATCCAATCACGCAGCGCGTTTCGTCGCAGAGCGGAGGCATGCCGAAACCTCGCGCAGAACCTGCTCGTAGTCGGCCGCGACCGCCCGCTCCACATGAATGCGGGCACCCTTCACTCCAGCTTCCTGCGCCAACCGCTTGAACTCGGTCTGCAGAAAAACTTCCAATTGCTGCGGCGTCAAGAAGGCAACTTGAATGGTTGCGGAGTGGCCGCTCCCGGTCTCGATCTTCACGCAGTATGGGGATTCGAATTGTTGCGTTTCCAGTGTCAAGCGCTTCCTCCCTTTTTGAGCGACGAAGGTGGTCGGCAAGAGTGGATGCATTCTAGCCTGTTCGCCGCTCACCGCGAGATTCGAAGGTGCAGGTCCACTCCCGCGCGGCTTGTTCATGGCGGAATATAGGAACTTGGGCGGAAACGATGGGGGCTGGCCCAATTTTTCCGAAATCCCTGCCGTGGTTGCCCCGTCCTTCCCGCGTCTGTGCGGGAGGGTGGGCCTGCGCGGAAACTGGGGACAGACGGGACATTCGCCAAAATTCCATTCTCGAAAAATGTGGCAACGTTCCGGGTGTCGCCGGTTCTCCAGCCGTTCGAAGTGCCCCACTCAAGCCAAAATCGGGCTTGAATGGGCCACCCGCCAAAATTCCATTCATCGAAACGCTGTGGCAACGTTTCGTGTGTCGCCGGTTTCGCAGCCGTTCGAAGTGCCCCACTCAAGCCAAACTCGGGCTTGAATGGGCCATTAGTCCACTCAGGCGAAACTGGGGCTTGAGTCCGCCACCCACCTTGACACCCATTCCTCTTCTGTGACACAGTCCCCTTGTTCCGTCGTTCCTCCCTCCAAATACTCCTCCATTTGTCCGACTGAACGTTTGACGGGCCGAGCCAACGAACACGTTCGAAATTCAACTGGAGGTTCGTTATGTCGCGAAACCGTTTCTCGACGCTCGCTTTCTGTATTTGCCTTGCGACGACTACCCTGTCCTGGAGTCAGCAGTCCACCGGCATTCCCACCAACAATTGGAGCGAATTCACCCGCAGCAATTTCCATCGCTGGAATCCCTACGAGAAGACGCTCGGCATCCACACCGTTCCCAACCTGAAACTGAAGTGGAGCTACACCGCCGGTAATGCCATATATTCCTCGCCTGCAGTATTGAATAATGTGGTCTATGCCGGCTCTTACGACGGCAATATGTATGCCTGGAACGCCACCACCGGAGCCAAGCTGTGGAGCTTCTTCACCCAGGCCGGCAGTTGGGTCTACTCGTCGCCTGCCGTGGCGAACGGCGTGGTTTATTTCAGCTCGGTGTATCCCGGCGTGCCCGGCGTGATTTATGCGGTCAACACCAGTAGCGGGAAGTTGAAATGGAGCTATCCAACGTTCAACGGATCCTATGGCACGCCTACAGTCGCGAACGGCATTGTGTATTGCGGCGATTGGGGCGGCCACCTGTATGCGCTGAACGCGACGACCGGGGCTCTGAAGTGGACCTTCGAAAGCGGCGTCCAGATCGCCTCCGCGCCCGCCGTGGTCAATGGAGTGGTTTACATCGGCTCCGAAAACCACAGCATGTATGCCCTGAACGCAACCACCGGCGCGAAAATGTGGAGCTTTCCTACTGGCGACCAGATTTCAAGCTCTTCCCCATCAGTGGCGAATGGTGTTGTCTACTTCGGCTCGCTCGACAAGAAGTTCTATGCCGTGAACGCAACCACTGGCGCGCTGCTATGGAGCTACAATGCCGGAGCGTGGATTGTGTCGTCGCCTGCCGTGGCGAATGGCACCGTCTACTTCGACAACTACGATGGCAAGCTCTTCGCGGTGAAGGCCAGTACCGGCGCGCTGCTGTGGACCTACGTCACTGGCGGCATAACTGGGTCCTCGCCCGCTCTGGCCAACGGAGTTGTCTACTTCTATTCCGAGGACGGCAATGCCTACGCGCTGAACTCCAGCACCGGAGCCCTGCTGTGGACCTACCCCACTGGCAGCGGACACGGAGCAGCCTCGCCGGCGGTCGCCAACGGGATGGTCTACTACACCACAGGTACCAACACCATCTACGCCTTCGGCCTGAACTGAACGAGGCTGTTAGCTTCGAGTGCCCCACCCATTGGCGCGCTGCTTGCGACAGGGTGGGGCTGACTTTTTGGCACGTAGGCTGGGGGAGATTTCGTTTCGAGATCGGAGGAGGGTTAAGGTGAAAATCTCCTACGGTCGGCATCCCGCCCAATGTTAATTACACTAGTCCCAGGTACTGGGAGAGGCCATCAACTTTTCGGTGGGAGCAGACCAAATAATTCGGTCGGAGCTTGATCCCAAAACTTATCGCTGCTTGCGGGATGAATTGTGCGGTGTGCAAGGCGCGCTTGCGACAGCGGAATCCGTGCCTTGGGTGCAATTTTGCCGAGAAGAATCGGCCGAAGACACGAGTGGAATGTCCGCTGCGTGTTTGCCGGAAGCGCGCCGGCAGATTTTGCTGCGCATGCGCGGAATTTCCTTGTGCGCGGTTGCGGCATCTCGATCAGCGCTACCGGACGAAATATGGCATGAGCCAAATTGAAAACCTGGAATTCATCAAGGCGGAAGGGATCAGGAAGTTGGTCGAGAGGGAAGGGAAACGATGGTTTTCGAAGCGAGGCGTGCTTTGTGTGCATGACCGGAAATATTATCCGCAGGATAGATAGAACTCGAAGTCAACTTCGCAACGTTGCGTGTGTCACCGGTTTCCCAGTCGTTCGAAGTGCCCCACTCAAGCCAAAGTCGGGCTTGAATGGGNCACCCGCCTCACTCAAGCCAAACTCGGGCTTGTCGGCCACCCACCCTCCCGCACAAGACGCGGGAAGGGTGGGGCAACCACGGTAGAGACTTCGGAAGGTTTGGGAAAGCCTCCCACTCAAGCCAGAGTCGGGCTTGAATGGGACACCCGCCCTCACTCAAGCCAAACTCGGGCTTGTCGGCCACCCACCCTCCCGCACAAGACGCGGGAAGGATGGGGCAACCACGGTAGAGACTTCGGAAGGTTTGGGAAAGCCCTCGCGAGCGCGCAGCGGGAAGACTCTGTCGGGCCGTCGAATCCACTCAAGCCAAAATCAGGCTTGAATGGGCCACCCCTCGCAGTCTTTCAGACCCATGCGCAGACAGTCAGGACTGAGATTCGGAGATGCGGAATGTGCCGACTATACCTAAGAAGTCACCCGCGCTGTCGTGCATCGGAGTTCCCTGGACCTCGACCCATACGGCGGAGCCACCTTTGCGTCGAAGCCTGAAGTGGAACGCACCCGCATTGCCCTGCTGCTTACTCTCGAAGAGTTGGCGTGCGGCGTCGAAGTCCTCCGGGAAAACGTACGAGAAGGAGGGTTGCTCAGCGAGTTCGGATGGGTCCACACCCAGGATCGCTGCCATGGCGGCATTGGCGTAAAGAGTGGATGCGTCGGAATCGATAATCCAGATTCCGTCTTGGGAGTGGGCAGCCGTCCTCGCAGAGGATTGCATTGTGTGGGTGGATTGTTCAACGGGCGCAGGGTGGAACACTGTCTTACTTGGCATGGTGAGCTATGCGATCCTAATTCTTGTGATGGGCGGCCTCGGCAGTGACGTCGTGTACGCAGGCCAACCATCCATCGGCCTGTCCGTCATTGCTGGAAGTTGATTTGTAAGCCGCCGTAACCCTGCGGCGACCAATGATGTCGAACTCGGCCTCTTCTTCGTAAGCTACATCGTCGCCGCTGAGTGCCTGGTCGAAATAGCCGTTCAAGGTGTCAAAGGCGCTTTTTCCGAGGACGTCCAGAATTGAGCAGCCGATGATTTTTTCCAGAGGCTTCTGCAACCAGTCCGCATAATGGAAGTTTGCCCAACGATACTTGAGATCGCGTCCGCAATGAGTAAGCGGTGTACCGAGGGTTTCGGTCAGCGTCTCCAGGCGTCTGACATCAAGCTTGCTCGACCGGGCGGCAGAAAGAGCGGCTTCCACTACTTCCGGTTTCGGTCGCAACAAGGTCCGAACTTCTCGGAGCAGCGCGTCCAGGCCATCAATTTTGGGGATGACATTGGTGCCGAGAATCGAGGCGGTGCTCTTNCTTATGCTGTCACCGTACAAAGTAAACAGGACAGTTTTGGTGGCGGGCAGGCTCTGCTTGAGGATTCCGGCCACTTCGATTCCGCTAAGGCCGGGCATTTTGAGGTCCAGGATCAGAACATCCGGGCGCAGCGCCAGCGCAGTTTCGACGGTTTGGATTCCATTTTCTGTGGCGGCACAGACTTCCATGTCCGGCTGCTGCTCCATCATCCAACGCACCACTTTGCGAATGGCTTCGCTGTCATCGGCGATGAGTACACGTTTGCGCAAGTGAGTTCGGGCGGACAGCCACCACGAGGAGATGCAAATCACGATACAAGCGGCGGGCGGAGAGCGACATACAGCAAAAGCCTGAGGCGTGCGTGGCGGGCTCGTGGGCAGGGTTTCTATACGAGACTTACGAAAACTCTCAACGGATCGAGCCCGAATTCCACATTCTCAAGCTTAAGCATCGGGACAACTGACGAAACAAGCGGTTTGCACTTGTGGAGAGCGGTTTTTTCTTACTGCTTCTTCTCCGTGCTTAATCCGTTCACGTGCTGCTGCAGGAACTGGCGCACCGCTGTCCACGCCTGTTGGTTCTGATCGAATGTGAATCCGCCGTGATTGGCGCCTGGCACTGTGTAGAGTTGGTTGGGGACCTTGGCAGCGTCTAAGGCTTTGTGCAGCCGAACGGACTGCTCGTATGGAACGAGCGCATCTTTATCGCCGTGGATGGTGATGATCGGCGGAAGGTCGCGGGTTACGTAGTTGATCGGCGAGACGCGTTTTGCAATTTCATCGGCGTTGGGCTGGTCGCCGAGCCAGACAACCGTGTAGGACTTGGCGTTAGGACCGTGGAGTTCGTCGAGGACGTCGGCAATGCCGAACCAGTTCACGATGGCCGCGACTCGCGGGTCCTTGCTCGTGCCTAGATTCTGGCTCCAATCTTCGTCGCCGGCGCGGCATTCGCGGTCGAATCCGGCGGCGGGCGTGAGCATGCCGGTCGTGAGGGCGAGATGGCCTCCGGCAGATCCACCCTGGAGAACGACGCTGTTGGGATCGAAGTTGAATTTTTTGGCGTTCGCGAAGACCCAGTGCAGAGCGCAGCGGCAGTCCTCTACAGCCGCGGGGGCGAGTGAGATGCGTCCGAGGCGGTATTCGACATTGACGGCGGCGAAGCCCATCTGCAGGTAGGGCATCATCTCGAGGACACGTTCTTCTTTTGTGCCTTCGATCCATCCGCCGCCATGAATCACGATGACTACGGGTGTCGGCGCTTTGGCGTCGGCGGGAGTGTACACATCGAGCTTGTTCTGATAGTTGTTGGCCGTGTGATAGACGATGTTCGTTTCGACTTTGTAGCGAAAGAGTTCGGCGGCGAACGGGGCGGCGTCGGCTTGCGCCAGACAGAAGGAAGCTAAAAGCGGCAGAAGGGCGGGGAAGAAGAGTTTGCGCATGAGTTCCTCGAATGAGTTCGATTTAGAGGGTCAAGAATTGGCCCCAATGTATTGGGACAGACGAGACTATCGCCACTTGGGGACGGGGTCAAAAGCGCGGCTTTGAAAGAATGCGGTATTCCGTGAGAAGATTTAGCACCCTCGTCGAATGATTCTCAAGTCTGGGTTCTACCGGAAACAGGTTTATTCGTCTGTTGCGGGCAGTGCGGTTGCACTGTGCCGCCGGATACTGCGGATTCGTTCTCTGGCAGGTGCCCCTGCGCGACCTCAAAAAAAATTCGAAATCTCTACCTTGTCGCACAAAACGCGACAAGGATGGGGCACCGCCGGGAGTTGGGGTTTTCGTTGGGCTTTGCTCTTGATCGGGTCGGGCCTAGTAGCGTCCGCAGGGGCCCAGCAGAAAGATGCTCCGAAGGGCGTGGTGGTGCAGCCTGGAGCACCGGGGGCGCCGACCAAGACGCTGCCGCCATCGACGCGGGGCACTTTGCCCCCCGCGTCCGCTGCCGACGTCGAGTTTATGCAGGGCATGATCATGCACCACGCACAGGCGATCGAGATGACGGCGATGATTGCGTCCCACACCGAGAACACCGAGAGCAAAGAGCTGCGGTCGCTGGGGGCGCGCATCAGCAGTTCCCAGGCAGACGAAATTAGATTCATGAAGCGCTGGCTGGCGGCTCGCGGTCAACCCGTTTCGAAGCCGATGGCGGACATGCCTGGAATGGACATGTCGCATGAATCGATGATGTTGATGCCGGGAATGCTAACTCCGGAACAGATGGAAGCATTGCGCAAGGCAGAAGGTGCGGAGTTTAGCCGTTTGTTTCTGGAGGGCATGATTCAGCACCATGGCGGCGCATTGACGATGGTGAAGGATCTGTTCAACACTGCAGGCGCTGGACAGGATGCCGAGTTGTTCGACTTCGCGACGGACGCCGATAACACGCAACGGGCGGAAATCCTGATTATGCAAACCATGTTGAAAAAAGAAAAAATCGAGGAGAAACGATGAACCGACAGCCCAGTGTTGTGCTGTGCGCGGTGGTGGCTGTGATTGCACTTTGTTTTGGTGTGAACCGTACGCAGGCGCAGGCGGCACAGCCCGCGGCTCCGGCGCAGACAGAGGCGCAGAAGGATGCGAGTGCTGCCGATGGCAACGATAAAGAGAAGAAGCAGGAAGAGGATGAGGAGGAAAGTCTGTTTGCGCCGCAACCCGCGCCGCCGCTGCCTGCGGGCATGACGGGATCGGATGCGAACGATCCGCGGGCCAAGCTCTCTCCCGGTATCGACAATGCGGGTGAGACTGCGATGGGGATCAAGCATCTGCTGCTGCTCAAGAAGCCGGACGCATTTCAACTTGGGGTTGATAATCCGGATGATCCCAAGGTGACGACGATGATGGGGCAGCTCGGAATCGGAAATATCGCGAAGATTCCGAAGCCGGCGCATCTGGTTATTGCGCAACTGGCCTTTGCGAATTCGGATATGGCGTTCCAGGGAACGCGATTGTTCTTGGGAAATTTCTATGGTGTGAATATTTTCGATATCTCCGATCCGGCGAAGGCGCAATTGCTGACTTCGATGGTGTGCCCTGGGGGACAGGGCGATGTCTCGGTGTACAAGAACCTGATGTTCATGTCGGTGGAGATGCCGAATGGACGGCTCGATTGCGGAGTGCAGGGATTTCCGCCGGAGCCTGCGCCGCCGGCCGACGAAAAAGAAAAAGATAAGGAGAAGGAAAAGGACAAGAAGCCACATCTGCCGGCAGCGCAGAAGGATCGTTTCCGGGGCGTGAGGATCTTCGATATCTCGGATATCAGGAGTCCGAAGCAGATCGCCGCCGTACAGACCTGCCGCGGATCGCATACGCACACGCTGGTGGTCGATCCGAATGACAAAGACAACGTGTACATCTACGTGTCGGGAACGTCGTTTGTGCGCCAGCCGGAGGAACTGGGTGGGTGCTCGGGAGAGAAGCCGGATAAAAATCCGAATACCGCTCTTTTCCGCATTGATGTGATCAAAGTTCCATTGGCCGCACCGCAGCAGGCGAAGATCGTTTCGAGTCCGCGCGTGTTCATGGATGCACGTACGGGAGCGATCAATGGCCTGAACAACGGCGGCACGCATGGCAAGAAAGGCGCGGAGAAGCCGGCCGACACCAACCAGTGCCACGACATTACGGTGTACTCGGCGATTGGGCTGGCGGCGGGCGCCTGTTCCGGGAACGGGATCCTGCTCGACATCAAGGATCCGGTGAATCCGAAGCGAATGGATGCGGTGAATGATCCGAATTACTCGTACTGGCATTCGGCGTCGTTCTCGAATGACGGCAGCAAGGTTGTGTTCACCGACGAGTGGGGCGGGGGATTGGGCCCGCGATGCCGCCCGAATGATCCCAACAAGTGGGGAGCGGACGCTATCTTTCGCTTGAAAGACGAAAAGCTGACGTTCGCGAACTACTACAAGATGCCGGCGGCGCAGGGCGACACCGAGAATTGCGTTGCGCACAATGGGTCGCTGATTCCGGTGCCGGGACGCGATATTGAGGTGCAGGCGTGGTATCAGGGCGGGGTGTCGGTGGTGGACTTCACCGATCCGGCGAAGCCGTTTGAGATCGCGTACTTCGATCGTGGTCCGATTGATCCGAAGATGCTGGTGCTGGGCGGCGAGTGGTCGGCGTACTGGTACAACGGTTACATCTATGGATCGGAGATTGCGCGCGGGCTGGATGTCTTTGAGCTGACTCCGACGAAACTCCTGACGCAGAATGAGATCGATGCGGCGAAGGCGGTTCAGGTCTCGGAACAGAACGTCCAGAACCAACAGAAGATCGAATGGCCGGCGAATCTGGTAGTGGCGAAGGCGTATGTGGATCAGTTGTCGCGGGCGCAGGCGCTACCGGCTGGTCAGATTACCAAGTTGCAGAAGGCCATCGACGGCGCCGAGAGTTCACACATGAATAAGAAGAAGGTGGCCAAGCTGAAGGGGATGGCTCCTTCGCTGGAGAAGAGCGCGAGCGCGGCGAAGACTCCGGCGGACGCGAACCGGATGCATGGGTTGGCGGAGGTGTTGAAGCGGCTGTCGGCTGCCGCTTAATCCGCTTGTCTTTCAGACACAGGTGCTTCTAAAACCGGGGACTCGGAAAATACTCCGTCCCCGGTTTTTTCCTGACTTGAGCTTTTCCCGAAAGTTCGTGCTGGAACTGGCGTCGTGCGAATTTGCCCCCACTCGGAGCCTTGGATTGAGGAGACATGAATCCCTCTAAGTATCTCTCAAAGCGGTACTTGTCGGGTCACTTACAAATCAGGTGCGGTTCCATTGACTCTAGAGAGAACAGGTGCAGAATGAGTGCCACGTTAGCGCGGGGTGTCAAGTTTCGCGTGACCGAAGGAGTTGGGGATGAAAGCATCAATGCCATGGAAGATTCTTTGGCTGCTTCCTCTTACGGTGTTCGCGTTGTCCTGTAGCTGTGCTCGAAAGCCCCAGGTGTCGGAGCAGAAAGAGCAGAGGGCAGCGACGGGGTATGCCATGAGCGGCTCATGGGGAATCGATGTGGCAAAGCTGCCGGGGACGCGGTTTCAGGCCACATTCCAGGACAACGTGGTGCGCATTGATGCCGACACGGTGAAGCGCACGGCGCGCGGAGTGAACAAGAGCCACGATATCTTTTTTTTCGACAATGTGCCGGAGTTGCGCGAGAAGGTAGTTCCGGGGAAGGTGGTTTTGTTCGAGGGATTCACGTTCAAGCGGATTCAGGCCATCGCGATTGACGGTTCGAGGCTGATCGTCGGAACCGAGAATGCTTCCCTGACGGAGCTTCTTAAGAATGCCGACATCGAGTGGCACGCCCCCATCAATTTCCAAGAGTTGCATGCGCAGAAAATGCGGGCCAGGGCTGCGCTGGCTCGCGCGCCGAAATCGAACGTGAGGGAACTGGCAAAACGCATCTGGCAGGTGATTGAGCCACGAGTCTACGCAGACGAAGGAGAAAACGAAGCGCCGACTGAGAAGGAAGAAGATGGCTGGGATACGAAGTTCAGTCCCAAGTTTAGTCCGGACCGGCTGGATTTCCAGGTGGATATTAAGAGAAAAGGCGGACTGTTTGGCATTGCCGACATCGATGCCGACCTGAGCGGCAAAGGCTATATTCAGAATTTTGAGACGTCGCTGTCGATGGCCGTGAACAACGGCAACATGGACCGTTTTGATTTCTCGAACAAGAACGTCAACGGAACGGTCGATTTCAACTGGACGGTGGGAGTTCCCGATAAACCGGGTGAGATGGGGGAAGAACGAATCAAGCTACCCTCGTTGATGACCACACCTCTGATCGTTGGAGGAATTCCGTTCACGCTGGAGATCGGTGAGGCGCTTCTGTTCCATCCGGCCTTCAACACGAAGCTACAGATCGCAAAAGGCGCGTTTCACGTGGACTATAACGGCGTAACCGGGTTGAAGGTAAGCTCGGGAAACGGATCTGCCGAAGGCCAGAATGAGAGCCAGGCGACGGCGGATTCGTCGATTCAGACCTCGACCGCGAATTCACCGTTGGCAGCGTTTGGACTCGTCGTTGCGATCGCCCTGCCGCGATTTGAGCTGAAGACCGGGGCCGAAGAATTTGTGGAACTCGTTCCCGACTCCGTGGCGGACTACGCTGCACAATTGCTGGAGAAAACGAAGATCGGGCACTACATCCACAAGGCGGTAAAGAACGTCCTTGAGACCGGAGCCGCAGCAAGCTTCCAGGTGATCATCTCCACGACCGCTTCGCACTCCGGAAATCTCAGCCTGGTACCGTGCCAGAGATTCACCATGCATGTGGAAGGACAGGTGAAGGCGGAAGCAAAGATACTGGGCATCAGCGTGCCCAAGTTGCCGGATGTTCCCTTCGAGAAGCCGTACAAGGTGTTCGAGAAGGACGTCGACCTTCCTGTCCCCAACGCTAAGATCTGTACGGGTTGATGCGAGGGCCGGGTGCAAGTTCAGGCGTGGGGGATAAGGGGCTATGAGCACAACCTGCAATCAGTGTGGAGCGGCAATCTCACCGGGACAGCGGTTCTGCAATTCCTGCGGCACGCCACAAATTCAACCAGCCGTCCCGCCGAAGCAATTCTGCGTCACGTGCGGCAGTTCGATGGCGCCTGGCGCCGCGTTCTGCAATAAGTGCGGAGCACGTGTGGCGGCGAGCGCGCCTCAGGCTGCAGTGCCTGTGCCCCCCGCGGCGTCTCCAGAACCGACTCCTGCACCCGTTACCGAGTACGATGACACTGCGACCGTCACGTCCGCACCGAGCGAGGTGGCGAGACCAGAAACTCCCGCATCGGCTCCGCCATTCACGCCCGTGCCGATGATGGCTGCGCCCACGCCTGTTCCGCCAGCAGCGACCCAGACGACATCCACCAAAGGCGGCAAGGGGTGCATCACAGCACTCATCGTCACGCTAGTCATCGTCGTGGTCATTGTGCTGGCGATCATCGGCGGGATGATCTACGTCGCGCACCGGGTGAAGAACAAAGTCCAGGAGTACGCGAAGGAGGTTCAACACATCGGCGACACGCTGGCGCAACCCGACCGGAACACGAATGCAGATTTCAGCGATGTGCCGGGGAGCTTAACCGTCGGCAAGGCAGTGGCGGCGGATTGTCCACAGAACGATGCGGGATCGGATGGCGCGAACGAGACTGCGAGAATTCCGCTGAAAGAAGGACTGACCTGGGTGCAGGCGTGGCGCAGATTCAACGGCGATGTTGAGATGATCGACAGGGTTCAGGCGGTGAACCCCACTCAGATCGAAACTTCGTCTTCAGGACTGGGATTTTCCAGCGACAAGGCTGTTCAAGGTAAGGAACTCAGTACCAGTCGTGCAGTGTGTCGACTGGACCTCGAGAACGCCAGCGAGTATTACACCGAGAACAGGGCGATACTTCCACACGTCATTCCGCACACGACCACATTTTCTATGTCGCGGAAGTCGTTTGAAACCTTGAAGGAGACCGGGAAGGTTACGTTCACTTATCAACAATTCGCGAGGACTGCCTCACAATTGGTGCCGACGCCGCGGACCGCAGAATTGACGCGGGTTGAAGCGGATGATGTGAGCTATCCAGTGATCCTGAACGGGCAACCTACAAACGTTCCTGTGATTCATGCGCGCGGGCATTTTCAATTCACCGGTGCGGAGAAAGTAAAGACACTCTGGTCCGATCCTTCGGCGCTCGATGGCGATGGCGAACTATTCGTGTTGGATGATGCTGCGAATCCAATGATGCTGCAGTTCGGATTCGGTCCGGTATTTCAGATCCGAGTTGTGAGCATCACCTACCCGGAGGACAAACCGAAACCCCAGATCGAACAACAGCTTGAGAAGCAGAAGAAGGCTGTAGTCTATGGCATCTACTTCGACTTCAATGAGGCGACCATCAAGAAGGAATCGCAGCCGGTGCTTAAGGAAATTGCCGAGGCGATGAAAAACAATCCGGACTGGGTTCTCACGGTAAATGGGCACACCGATAACATTGGGGGCGACAAGTATAACTTCGACCTATCGCAGAGACGGGCGGCATCGGTGAAGAAAGCGCTAGTTAAGCAGTACGGAATTGCGCCGGAGCGGTTGACGACCGGTGGTATGGGAGCTTCGAGTCCGGTGGATACGAACGAGACTCTGGAAGGCCGGGCACGAAACCGTCGGGTCGAGCTCATTCGGCAGTGAGACCTTAACGTGGAGCCACTCGGCCAAATGCTCGCTCGGAGTGCGGGCTGCCGGTAGAAGCTACAAAAACCCGTAAGGCTTAGAACCCGCGTGGCGAGACGGAGTGCGGAACTGATGGCGTCACTCACATCTTCGTTATCACCGTAGGACAACCAACACTGCGACACGTAAACCCTACGCCCATCTAGGGAACATAGAAGAGCAACAACAGTCCACCACGGTTGGTAGTCCCACCGAACCTGCCACGAATTTCAAATACATTCAATCCCGTACTTACACGTGTGTCCGAAGCGCACCCGCAGACGCACCCCCCGGGGCATCTAATCGTAATGGCGAGAAAGCAAGAGTTGCACTCCACGCGCAAGAGGAGGCCGAAGCTCCATGAGCGCGAGCTGGATGGCAAGCCTGTACAGAACAAACTGCTGGAGCAAATGCCGGAAGCAGAATTCCTGGCATTGAAGCCGCATCTTCGGTACACCGAATTCCGAATCTCCGAATACCTGGAACGACAGGGGCATCCAATCACGGCCGTTTACTTCCTGAACAAAGGTGTCGTCTCGATGCTCATCGAGACTCCGGACGCGCGCAGCGTGGAGGTTGGCATCTCCGGATGTGAAGACATGATTGGGCTGCCCGCCGTCGGTGGATTGTACGAATTGACATACAGCGTGGTAATACAGACTTCGGGCGATGGATTTCTAGTTCCGATCGCGACCGCGAAACGCGTCTTACCGTCGCTGCCCGGACTGACGCGGATGCTGCTGAGGAGGCTTGCGATCCAGTCGATCGAGCAAGCGCAGAACACGGCCTGCAACCGGCTCCACAACCTGACGCAACGGTTGGCCCGATGGCTTCTGTCGACACATGACCGGCTTCCGACCGACCAGATCGTGACCACGCACGACTTCCTGTCGAAGATGATCGGGACGGATCGGGCGACGGCAAGCCTGGCGATTGCCGAGTTCGAACGTAAAGGCGTTTTGCGCCGCGGACGGGGCTCGATCACGATCACCGACAGGCACAAGCTGCAGGCACAGTCCTGCGAATGCTATGAGATCGTGAGCCAGTTCAATTCCGAACTTGGACTGAGAACATAGTCTGTGGGATAGCCAACCGACACGCTGCCATCGGGCGCATAAAGATACCCGAGCTTCCACCGGTCTCATCGGTCTCGATATGCAGGAAAACGACGAAAAGTGGAAAGAGCTGTGTGCCCAGGCCGCGGTCGAACAAGACCCGCAAAGGTTGTCCCAACTCGTGAACGAGATCATCCGCTTGATTGACCTGCGGAAGCGGCATATCGCCAACAAGCAGTCCGCAGCAGATGACAAGCCAGGACAGAACGGACGCGACGAGTGACGCCGGTTCGCACGAGTCCGAAACATCTCAGCAGCTACGAAAACGAAAGATAGAGCCCGGGTCTGGGGTGAGCACCGAGACCCGGGCTGGCTGTTCCGTGAGTTGGCGAACGGAGAGGGGATATCCGGCTGGCCGGCTATCGCCAGAGCCTGCCGGTGAGCGGATGACTCACCCTCGCGTGTCGGCGCTCTGCCTGGTTTGGCGGCGCAGTTCGCGATCCGGAACAGCGATGCTACCGCGTACTGCTACTTCTTCTGCTGTTCGCGAATGTAGGAGACGACCATTTTGATCTGGTCGGGAGCCAATCCCTTGTTCGCGAACGCGTGCGAAGCTTTCTTCTCTTTGCCGCCGTTCGCAATCGCTTCTGTTAAATCCGCGTCTGTCGCTTTCTTGCACTGGTCCGAAATCAGGCTGGGAGATTTGGCCTTGCCAGCGAGATCAGCGCCATGGCACACCGCGCACTTCGCCTTGTAGAGAGAAGAGCCATCTTCCGCGGCCCAGGAGAGATTCGGGAGAACCAGGAATAGTGCCAGCGCGATCATTATTATCAGGACCACAAGCTTCATCATCTTCATGATTGCGGTTTCCTTTCAGATCTTTTCGTGCTGCCAGTTGCTGTGCGCCAGACGGCGAAGGACGCAGAGCGCTGTTTCAGGACTGAATAAGAACTTACTAACCCTCTGTCAGTTTCGACAGGCGCAGGCAAATGGTCAGTGATCAGGATCACGCGCGCGGGTGATTGTGGCGGGACGGCAAGTCTGTAAAAGTGGAGCAGATGGCGTGAAAAGACTCCGACTTCGCGTGATATGCCGCAGTATTGGCTGATCGAGCCCGTGCGTGATTCCTCATCATGCTTCTAAGCGCATAGATATAAAGCACATCCGACGTGGGGAATTGCATTGCATTTGGCAGCGCAGTTGCGTTTCTCAATATGCAACTTGCGCCCGAGGTGTTCGTCGTGGAACCGTCGCTCATGGTAATCGGACTGAACCATCGCACGGCGCCGCTCGCGATGCGAGAGCGTTTCTGGATCGGAGAGACGAAGCGATACGAGGTCCTGCGAGAACTGAAGAACGCCGAGGGGATCGAAGAAGTGGTGGTCCTCTCCACCTATTGCCGGACCGAGTTTTTACTATGGGCGAATGAACCGACGCAAGCGGCGAACTCGCTGCTGCAGTTCCTTGGAGCGCGACATAGTTTGAAGCTATCCGAGTGGCAGCACTTCTACCGGTTGCTGGATGAAGCAGCCCTGACCCATATATTCCGCGTGGCATCGGGGGTGGATTCCATGGCGCTATGCGGGCCCGAGATCGGCAGTCACGTCAAGTCGGCGCAAGAACAATCCGAGACGGTGGGAGCAGCGGGGCGATTCCTGAATGCGGTTGTAGATCGTGCGCTGCAAGTAGCCGGCCGGGTGCGAGGCGAAACTTCACTTTGTAATCACGAGGTCTCTACGGCCCGCGCAGCTTTCGAAGTGGCCCGCCAGATCTTTGGAGAGCTGCAAGGCCGCCGGTTGTTGTTGCTCGGAGCAGGTGAGCTCAGCCAGGCCTCGGCGCGTTACCTGGTGGAACGCGGAGCCGGGCCGGTGGCGGTGATCGATCAATCCGGGAGCCGAGCTCGTGAAGTAGCCGAATTGCTGGGAGGTACTGCGGCGACTCTGGCTGATCGCTGGAAGTCGATCGTAGAAGCGGATATCGTGATTTCGGCCACAGGATGTCCGCACGTTGTGCTCACGCGCGAGGAGGCCGAGAGAATCGCTCAGGAGAGGAACCGCGTGGCGCTGGTGATCATTGATCTAGGTATGCCGCGCGACGTGGATCCGGAGGTGCGACGAGTGGATGGCATTCTGCTCTACGACCTTGATGGCCTCGAACACGCCGTAGCCAGCCATGCAAACGAACCGAGCGGGATCCCCGCAGATGCCGAAAAGATTGTTGCGGCGGAGGCACAAGCTTTCTATAGCCAATTGCAGGCGGCGAGCGTCGTGCCCACGATTGTGGCCCTGCGCGAGCGCCTGAACGATATTTGCCGGCAAGGACTGGAGTCCTTTATGGAAGAACGCGGACCTTTCCGCAGAGAGCAGGTTCAGTTGCTTCACGCAATCACAGCACAAGTCATACAGAAGATAGCCAGCTCTCTCGTTCGCGAACTCAAGGACCTTCCGGAGAAGCAGGAGCAGGAGGAGATGACCGCTGCGGTCACACGCCTGTTCCACTTGCAATCGCCAGAAAAGGCGCTTGCCGGCACCAGTTTGGAGAAGCAGAACAATGAGCGAAACAAACAAAGAGCAGTTGCAATCAACTACTAGGCCTGGGAGCGACGGGCGATGGACCAGCACGCAAGCGTACGCATTCGCGGCATTCTGCCTGGTCCTGGGCGTGGCACTGGGATATTTATTCCGCGGGTCGGCGTCGCCGGGAACGAACACCGTGGCGCAGGCAAGCACTCAAGTGCCAGGGGCGCAAAAGCAGGCTCCGTCGGCGGACATTCAGGCTACGCTGGCGCAGGCGGCAGTGCCTCTACTGGATGCAATCAATAAGAACCCGAACGACTATGAGTCGCTGGTGCAATTGGGGAACGTGTACTACGACGCTCAGCAGTATCCGAATGCGATTCAGTACTACGAGAAGGCGTTGGGGATTCATCCCGAAAATCCCGATGTGCGCACCGACATGGGAACGGCCTACTGGTACTCCGGCAACGCTGACAAAGCGGTGGCCGCGATGGAAGTCTCGCTGAAGTACCGGCCGGGGCATCCGCAGACACTGTTCAACCTGGGCTGGATCAAGTGGCAGGGCAAGGCGGATCCCAAGGGCGCTGTGGAAGCGTGGGAGAAGTTGCTGAAGTCCAATCCGGACTATCCGCAGAAGCAGCAGGTTGAGCAGTACATGGCGAAGGCCAAGGAGCACGCGGCTAGAGGATAAGTTGAATTCGGCGCCACTTCATACTCCCTCATAAGGCGCTGTCAACAGGGCTTCCGAAAGGAAGCCCTGTGTTTTTGATCTCAGAGTTGTGCGAGATAAATAGAGACAATCTTTTACGATTCTGAACAAATCAAGACTGCAGTTGACATTGAACCGCCTATGATTGCTCCGCTTGTTAGTCGATCTAATTAGCCTGGCAAGAAATAAAAAAACTCATGCATTGCTGAATAAGTTTTGGATCTTCCCTCAACGTCCGCTCAGTGGAGGACTCCATGTTATCCGCCGCTTCGTTGCTCTTGCGTCGCATTCTTGTCGCTTCCTGTTCGCTCACAACGATGTTTGTAATCGCCGGTACGACGGCTTGTGGGTCGGGCGGGTCGTCATCGGGCGGTGGCCCTACCTTCAGCGGGAATACGTCCGTCCATGTTTTAATTTCGAGTGCCGCAAACGATCAGCTGAGTCGTTTTGATATCCAATTACAGAGTCTCAAGCTCACGGATCAGTCCGGAACTGTGATCGAGTTGCTTCCTGCAGATCAGGGACTGGAATTCATTCACGTAAACGGCGGCATCGAGCCTCTGCTGACGGCCAGTGTTCCGCAGGGTATCTATGCGTCGGCGACGGCCGCTATAGGGACTGCCGAATTCAGTTGTGTCACTTTGCAGCCATCGGGTGGTCTGGTCATCCATACCTTTGCCTATGGGCAAATGCCCGCGGAGAACGTCACCGTAGATGTCCCGTCGCCCATTACCGTCACCGGTTCGAATATGAGCGTTGTGGTCAATATGCAAGTTTCTAAATCGGTGGCCTTTTCCAATTGCTATGATCCGAACGGCCAATACACCTATTCAATTACACCGACCTTTGAGCTTACTCCCGTTTCACTATCGCCCCAGCCAACGAACTCGAAGAACGGAAAAGTGACCGCATTGGATGGAAAAGTCGCATCCGTTGATCTGGCCGGGAATAGTTTCCAACTTTCACTACCTCCGGATCTCTACATAGAACCTAACGTCGTATCGATCAAGAGCAACAATGGCACGACATATGATGGGATTAGCGGATTATCGGGCCTGTCTCCAGGCACGCTGATAGACATGGACGGAGCGATTCAGGCGGATGGCTCAGTTTCAGCAACGCGCATTGCAGTGCTGGATGCGACTACAACGAATCTGAGCATGCAAACTGGTCCGATCATACAGACCAACAGTTCCGTGCCGCTATTCGCAGCCTTTGAACAACGGCAGCAGGGATATTTCTACGATACGAAGCAGGCTGCTATCTGGATTCCGTACGATCATTCCAGCGCATTGTTTCAGATAGCCGGAAATTCCACGAACCGGCTAAGTCTTCCGTTCGTGGCGACTTTCAACGCTTTGAATATGGTCCCAGGGCAGAACGTCTATGTTACGTCTCACGCTGCCCAGGTCACTGGAAATCCATATACTCCAGCGGCCACAATCACCCTGTTCCCTCAGACGATCAATGGCACCATCGCCGCTTCGTCCACCAGCGGGGGATTCGCTGTCTATACAGTTAATCTGTCGCCCCTCAGTCTGTTTCCGCAACTTGCGGTGCAGCCAGGGCAATCAACTCTGCTGAGCAATCCGAGCCAAGTGGATGTCTATGTCGATAGTAATACCCAGAAGGTAAACATCACATCTCTCGCTCCAGGGAGCACGTTACGTTTTTATGGGTTGGTCTTCAATGACAACGGGGCGCTAAGGATGGATTGTGCGCAGGTCAGCGACGGTGTTGCATCCGCGCCGCCTTCGAATGCAGTCATCAGATTACAGGCCGGACACGGACAAGCCACTTTGCGACCGAAGAATGGGTCAATGCCACAGGTGATTACGACGGTGACACGATCGTACTAGAAGCCGTAGGCCGAATCGGTTATCGTTTTCACGTATTTGTGGCGCAAGTCAACTGGCGCCGTCTTAAAAAGCGGAGTTTCGTCGTCCTCCTCAGGGCTTCCGAAAGGAAGCCCTTGTGTTTTTGACGTCACGCCGTGCAAAGAGCGCTCACACCGCGACGGAGTAATGTATGTTGGAAAGCGGAGGACTGAGTGTCGGGCCATATCCACTCGATCGAGATCGTTTTCCTGTTGCTGCTGTTCTTCGTGGTGGCGTTCGGATGGTTCGCGAAAAAACTGCAAATTCCATACCCGATTGTGCTCGTTATTGGCGGTTTGCTCTTGAGCTTTATCCCGGGCATTCCGAGAATTACGCTGAATCCCGACGTCGTGTTCCTTGTGGTGTTGCCTCCTTTGCTTTACAGCGCGGCGTGGGGAACGTCCTGGCGCGAGTTTTCTTACAACCTGGTGAGCGTTTTGTTTCTCGCGTTCGGGCTGGTGACGTTCACCGTGGTGGGCGTGAGTTCCGCTGTAGAGTGGTTTTTCCCCGGGCTGGATTGGCGCATGGGCCTTGTCCTGGGAGCGATCGTGGCGCCCACGGATGCCATCGCGGCCACATCGATCGCGTCCAGGATTGGGCTTCCGAAGCGTATCGTCGAAATCCTCGAAGGGGAGAGCCTGCTCAACGACGCGAGCGCGCTGCTGGCACTTGAATTTGGCATCGCCCTGCTCGTGAACGGGCAGCGGCCCACTCTTGCGTTAGGAGTGTTGCGCTTGCTGTACCTCATCGTTGCGGGAGTGCTCACAGGGCTGGTGATCGGGGAAGTCGTTCACCAGCTCGAGCACCGGATTGATGATGCTCCCATCGAGATCGCCCTCAGCCTGCTAACCCCGTATGTGGCTTATCTTAGCGCCGAAGCGATGGACGCCTCGGGCGTGCTGGCCGTAGTAGTTTGCGGACTGTACCTGGCGCGAAAGAGTTCGCATTTCTTTTCTCCGGGAGTGCGACTGCAGGCCGACGCGGTTTGGGAATCGATGACGTTCGTGCTGAACGGCTTGGTATTCGTCATTATCGGACTGCAACTGCCTTACGTGCTGAAGATGATCGGTGGTCAGAAACTTCATACCCTGATTCCATATGCGGCTGTGTTTTGCGTGTTCCTGATTGTCCTTCGGCTGATCTGGGTTTTCCCGGGATCATATCTATCGTTCTGGATCCGGCGGCGCATCCTTCACCAGAATGAGCCGTGGCCAAGTCGGAGGCGAATCTTCGTGATTGGGTGGACGGGCATGCGGGGTGTGATCTCGCTGGCTGCGGCCATTTCTATTCCGCAGGTTCTGGCGCGTGGCGAACCGTTTGTCCAACGGAACGTAATCATCTTTCTGACGTTCTCGGTTATTCTTGTGACGCTCGTGTTGCAAGGATTAACGCTACCCTACGTGATACGAAGTCTTGGGCTGGCGGGCATCCCGGCGGGGAATCAGGAAGAGCGCTACGCCCGGAAAATGATGACTGAGGCTGCTCTGGCGCGCCTCGAGGAAGCGAAAGCTCAAGCCACTTCGGACCATACGGAAGCTTACGACGACCTCGCCCGCCACTATCGCCGGCAGCTGGCGACGTTCGACGAGGGTGGCGATGAATCCAGCGATGGCGCAGATCCGAACTTTTACAGGCAGTTCGTGGAGCTGTCTCGGGAACTGCTGAAGATCGAGCGGCGCACCGCAGTGGAGCTGAGGAATCAGGGACGGATCGGGGACGAGTTGCTGCGGGAATTACAACAGGAGTTGGATCTTGGGGAATTGAGACTTAAGGTTAGGTCCGGGTCAAGGTAAGAAAACTTTGGCGGTCAGTCCGCGGAATTTTCTGAGGCAACGGATTCGGGTGAGCTTTCTTCTTCGCCTGCGTTTGCAAATTCGAATTTCTTGAGCTTGTAGCGCAGGGCGTCGCGGCTGATATCGAGAAGGCGGGCGGCGTGGGTCTGGTTGTTGTTTGCCTGTCGCATGGCGAGTTCGACCATGGCGCGCTCGACTTCTTCCAGTGAGGTGCCTTCCTCAGGGATGTAAAGGCGCGGCAACATGCGCCCGTTGGGGAGTTGCTTGCCGCCACCATCCGCGGGAGCACTGCTGGCCTCGAATGCCGTCATCCCGCCGCGGGCGGCATTTCCTACTGCGAATGGCAAGTAAACGGGACGGAGGATCGGTTCATCCTCGAGAATCATTGCTCGCTCGATGGAGTTTTTCAGTTCGCGCACATTCCCTGGCCAGTTATGGGCGAGCAGAAGACGGCGCGTTTCCTGGCTGATCCCCTTCACGTTCTTCTTAAACTTTCGGTTGTACCAGCCGATAAAGAACTCAACCAGCGGGAGAATGTCTTCAGCGCGTTCACGCAAGGGCGGGATGAAGATCGCGATGATTGCGAGACGGTAATAAAGGTCCTGGCGGAAGTGTCCTTCGCGCACGGCCTTCTCGAGATCGCGATTTGAAGCCGCGATCACGCGAACGTCCACCTGCATGTCGCGAACCCCGCCGATACGACGGATGACTTGATCCTCGAGCACGCGCAGAAGTTTGGCCTGC
>C688J18823_10000511_pt1 | contig 22553 bp, 18 predicted proteins | sample HopSoiMetagenom1_FD_18823 | JGI IMG/M metagenome (IMG submission 18823) | reverse complement strand
GGAGCCGTTCGGCCACTTCCTCGCGGCGCTCACCCGCGCCGTCAACCACGCCACGCAGGCGGGCGTGCTGGTGGTCAGCGCCGCGGGCAACGAGGCCGTCGATCTCAACGGCCGGCTGATGTCGGTGCCGGCGCAGTCGGGCAACGGCGTCTCCGTGTCCGCCACCGGCCCCATCGCGCAGGCGAACTTCGACCGCCTCGCCTCCTACAGCAACTTCGGCGCCTCGGTGGTCAACTTCGCGGCTCCGGGCGGCGACCTGGTGCCGCCCGCCGGCGTGGTGCAGGACCTGGTGCCCAGCTGCGGCAACCTCCGCGCCGGCAACCCCAACACCTTCTTCTTTGCCGCCGGCACCTCCATGGCCACGCCGCACGTCGCCGGCGTCGCCGCGCTCCTGGTGGGCCAGCTCGGCCACGTGGGCGCGGCGAAGTTGAAGGCGATCATCGGGAACACCGCGGCAGACGTGCTGCCGACCGCGCAACAGGGCCGCGGCCGCGTGGACGCCGGCGCCGCCCTCCGCTGAAGTTTCGGGGACACCTTACGTAAGCTGACGTATGGTGTCCCCGAATTACGGGAAGCGTCCGGTGGCAGCGAGCAGATCGATGCGCGCCTGCCGCGCGCTGTCCTCCGCGACCAGCGCGGCAGTCGCGGCGTCGCGCGCCTGCCGCTCGGCGTCGATCACTTCCAGGTCGTTGGTCGCGCCTTCGCGGTACGCGAGCGAGGTCATGGTCAGCGCTTCGTTGGCGAGCCGCGCCGCCTGCTGCGCCGTCTGCAGGCTCTCGTCCGCGCGGCGCACCGATTCGAACGCCGTGCGCACGTCCGAACGCGCCTGCCGCAACAGGCCCTCGAGCTGCGCCTTCGACTCCTCGTACGCCGCGCTGCGCTGGTCGTGGAAGCCGTATCGTGCTCCGCCGTCGAAGAGCGGGATGCTCAGCACGAACTGAACCTGCCATCCGCTCTCGGGGAACGTGACGGTGGCGGGGTGCTGCAGGAACGGCTGCACCACTGCCTGCAGCAGCGGAAGGTAGTCGGCGTAGCTATCGCGCAGGACGCGCCGCGCCGCCTCGGCGCGCTCCTTCTGCGCCCGGACATCGGCCCGCAACGACTGCGAGTCCTCCATCGCCTGCTCGGAACTCGGCGGCACCGCGAGCGCGACCTGGTCCTCGACGTCGACGGGACCCTCCTCGCCGACCAGCGACCCGAGCGCCTCCATCGCGCGGAAGAGGTTGGCCTGCGCCTGCGCCAGCGCCGATTGGTTGGTGGCCATCTGCTGGCCGGCGCGCACCTCGTCGAGGCGGTTGCCGCTGCCCACTTCGAATCGCGCGTGCGCGTCGTCGAGGTGGGCCTTGGCCGCGTCGCGCGCCTCGCGGTTGATCTGGACGAGACGGTGCTGCGCCATCACCGCGAGGTAGAGGCGCGCGGAGAACACGGCGACCTGGCGGCGCGCGTCCTCGGCCGAGAGCTTGGCGACGTTCAGCTGGTCGCTCGCGTGCGACCACTCCAGCCACCGCTGCGGGGCGATCAACGGAACGGTGAGCGTTACGTTTGCGGACTGCTGGCTCCCGTACGCGGAGACCTGCCCGTTCGAAATGCGATCGTGGTCGAGCTTGGTGACCACGCCGTTTGCTGTGAGCGTCGGCAGGGACGGCGCGCGCGACTCCTTGAGGATTCCCCTCGCGCGGACGATCTCCTGCTCGGCGACGACGGAGGTCACGCTGCGGAGCACGGCCCTCCTGACCACCTCCTCCATCGACAGCCTCTCCTGCGCGAACGCCGGCGCGGCGAGCAGGACCATCGCGACGACGCTACGCAGGCGCATGGGCGATCCCTTCATCTTCTTCCTTCGGGTGCGGCCGGCGATAGCGATCCGCGAGCGAATAGAGCGCCGGCACCAGGAACAGCGTGAAGAAGGTGGAGACGGTGAGGCCGCCGATCACGGCGCGCGCCAGCGGCAGGTTGGTCTCGCTGCCCTCGCCGATGCCCAACGCCATGGGGACGAGCCCGACGATGGTGGCGATGGTGGTCATCAGAATCGGCCGCAGCCGGGTGCGGCCGGCGCGCACGGTGGCGGTGACGATGTCCAGGCCGTCGCGCTCGCGCAACACGTTGGCGAAGTCCACCAACAGGACGCCGTTGGAGACCACGATGCCCACCATCATGATGATGCCCATGCCGCTGTTCACCGAGAGGGTGGTGCCGGTGAGCCAGAGGGAGAGCGCCACGCCGGAGATCCCCAGCGGCACGCTGAACATGATCACCAGCGGGTCGAGCAGCGAGCGGAACTGCGAGGCCAGCACCATGTAGACCAGCGCGATGGCCATGATGCCGGCCAGCGCCAGGCCGTTGAAGGCGTCCTTCTGCGCCTGCGCCTGCCCGGAGAGCGTGGCGCTGAAGCCGTCCGGGGGGCGCAGATCGCGCAGCGCGCGCTCCACGGCGCCCGCCGCCGCGCCCAGATCCTTGCCCGGCGCCACGTTGGCGGTCACGTCGACGATGCGCTGCAGGTACTTGCGATTGATCAGCACCGGGCCGCTGGAGCGGCTGATGCGGGCGATGGAGGCCAGAGGCACCAGCTGACCGGTGGGGGTGCGGATGGCGATGTCGGAGACGTCGTCGATGTGCGAGCGATAGCGGTCGTCCATGCGCACGTTGATGAAGTACTCGTTGCCCGTGACCGGGTCGGTGAACTGCGTGGGCTGGATCTGCGACGAGCCGGTGAGGCTGGTGAGCACGGTCTGGGCCACCTGCTGCTCGCTGAGGCCCAGCCTGCCCGCCTTGCCGCGGTCCACCTCGACGTGCAGCTCGGGGTAGTTCTCCTCGCGCGAGATCTGCACGTCGGTGAGCAATGGCCTGCCGTCGCGGTCGTTGAGCCCGCGCATGGCCTCGTAGACCTGGCGCGAGAATTGGCTGCCCTGCTCCAGGTCGTACCCCAGGACCTCCACGTCGATGGGCGCGGCAGATCCGAAGTTGAGGATGCGCTTCACGATGCCGCCGACGAAGAAGTAGAGCTGGGTGCCGGGCAGCGCGCCCTGGATCTCGCCGCGCAGCCGCTCGCTGGCGGCGACGTCGCTGATGGGCCGGGCGCCCCGCGGGACCAGGTTCACTTGCAGCGTGCCCGCGTGCGGGCCGGTGTTGTTGCTGAAGACCGCCGTGCGACCCACCGGCAGCCCGCTGTCGGTGATCATGGTGCTGTAGAGCTTGCCCCGGCCCAGCGCCTTGTCCACCGCCTGCTCCAGGCGGCGCGCGATCTGTTCGGTCCGCTCCACCCGGGTGCCGATGGGAGCCTTGTAGGTGATGCTGAACTGCGATTCGTCGGAGTCAGGAAAGAACTCGGTCCCCACGCGCTTGAAGAGCAAGAGCGAGCCGACGAAGAAGGCGAGGATCACCGCCACGGTGCGGAACCGATGCCGCAGCACCGAGCCCAGGGCGCTGGCATAGGCGTCGTCCAGCTTCTCCAGCGCTCCCAGCACCCGGCCGGCGAAGCCCCCCGAAGGCTGCGTGGCGTGGCCTCCCGGCAGCCACATCATGCAGAGCAGCGGCGTCACCGTGCGCGAGACGAAGAAGCTCATGATCAGCGCGAAGGAGATGGTGAGCGCCAGCGGCAGGAAGAGGTTGCGGGCAATGCCGAAGAGGAACAGCACCGGGAAGAAGACCACGATGGTGGTGATGGTGGAGACCAGGATGGGCATCGCCACCTCCTGCGCGGCAGAGAGCACCGCCTGGCGGCGGTTCTGTCCCATGGCGAGGTGGCGATGGATGTTCTCCAGTTCGACGATGGAGTCGTCCACCAGCCGGCCCACTCCCAGCGCCAGCCCGCCCAGCGTGAAGACGTTGAGCGTCATCCCGGAGAAGAAGAGCAGCACGAAGGTGGCGACGATGGAGAGCGGGATGGCCACCGCGACGATGGCGGTGGCACGCAGGCTGACGAGGAAGACGAGGATGACCAGGATGGCGAGCAGCCCTCCCTGCACCGCCTCGTGCTCCAGCGCCTTGACCGCCGAGCGGATGTAGCTCGACTGATCGAAGGAGATGGCCAGCTTCACCGTGGGCGGCACGCCGCGCAGTCCGGGGAGCGCTGCCCGCACCGCGTCCACCACCGCGATGGAGTTGGCTCCCGGCTGCTTGAGCACGCGCAGGTAGACGCCGCGCTGCCCGTTGATGCGCACGATCTCGGCCTGGTCGGCGGTGGCGTCGACCACCGTGGCCACGTCGCTGACCCGCACCGGCTGCGAGGAGCGCGCGCCCGCCTGCGCGGGCCGCACCACCACCTCGCCCAGCGGCCGCGCCTGCTGCACCTGGGTGTTGGCGAAGACGTTGTAGTCGCGGTCGCCCACCTTGAGGTTTCCGCTGGGCATGAGGAGGTTGGTGTTGCGCACGGCGTCCACCACGTCCAGCGGCGCCAGCCCCCGCGCGCGCAGCGCCTCGCGCTGCAGCTGCACCTCGATCTCGCGGACCTTGCCGCCGCCCGGATTGGCCGACGCCACACCGGGAATGCGCTCCAGCTGCGGCTCGATGACGTTGAGGGCCAGGTCGTAGAGCTGCTTCTCGTCCAGCTCGTCCGAGCCCATTGCCACCTGCACCACCGGGATGTTGGTGATGTCGAACTTGATGTTGAACGGCTGCTGGATGCCCGGCGGCAGCGTGTTCATGATCTGCGAGATGCGCTGCGAGACGTCGAACTGGGCATTGTCCAGGTTGGTGCCGTACTGGAACCAGACAGAGACCAGCGAGACGCCCTGCTTGGAGACGCTCTCCACCCGGTCCACTCCCGGCGAGGCGGAGACGGCGCGCTCGATGGGCATGGTGATGGACTTCTCGATGTCGGTGGGCCCCGCGCCGGTATAGAAGATGGCCACGCGGATGAGCGGCACCGTGATGTCGGGGAAGAGGTCGACGCTCAGGTTCTTCAGCGAGACGAACCCGAGCGCGAGCGTCATCAGCGACATCATGAGGATGAGGACGGGGTTGCGCAGCGCCAGCCGCGTGAGCCACATGGCCGGCTACTCCTGCACCGCGCGCGGGGCCTTCACTTCCGACGCCGCCGCGCCGCCAAACGGATCCACGCCGCGCGAGGGGCGATCGGCGATCCGTCGGAGAGGCCCTCCAGCCCGGCGGTGACCACCTCCTCGTCGGCGTGCAGGCCGGAGACGACCTCCAGCCATTCCTCGCCGTCGACGCCGGTGCGCACCTCGCGGCGTTGCACGGCGGTGGCGCCGGCCTCCGGACCGGCCTGCAGCACGAAGACGTAGCTGCGGCCGTTGCTGATCTGCACCGCGCCCACCGGCACGGTGAGCGCGCCGGGATGGACGCCGGTGACGATGGAGGCGCGGCCGTACATGCCGGCGCGCAGCTCGCCCGACTGGTTCTGCAGCTGGACCTCTGCGTCGAGGGTGCGGGTGGCCGGATCGAGCGAGGGCGCGAGCCGGACCACTTGTCCCTCGAAGCGGTGGCCGGGGACGGCGTCGAGCTCCACGTGCGCGGTCTGGCCGAGCTTGAGGCGCAGGACGTCGTTCTCGTTCACGCTCACGAAGAGCCGCAGCACGTCGATGCGGTCGACGGTGACGATGGCGCTGGCGTTGGCCTGCGGCCCCACCAGCACGCCCGGATCGAGGCGCCGCGCAGAGACCACGCCGTCCAGCGGCGAGGTGATGCGCGTCTCCCCCAGCTTCACGGCCAGCCCGCCCACCTGCGAGCGCGCGCCGGCCCGGGTGGCCTCTGCCGCGGCCAGCGCCGTCTCCGCCTGCTGCAGTTCCTGCTTCGACACGCGGCCGGCCGGGGCCAGCGCCCTGGCGCGCTCGAGGTTGGCGCGGGCCAACGCCGCCGCCGCGTCGGTCTGGGCGGCCACGCTGCGCGCCGCCGAGAGCTGATCGGGCAGGTCGCTGGGGCGCACCAGCGCCAGGAGCTGGCCCTTGTGCACCTTGTCGCCGCGGTCCACCAGCACCGCGTCGAGGTAGCCCAGCGTCTTGGCGCCCACCTCCGCCTGCAGCAGCGGCCGCAGGTCGACCGGAGCGCGGACGGTCTCTTCGACGTCGCGCGCGGCGACGCGGGCCACCGCCACCAGCGGGGGCGGTCGGGTCTTCTTGGCGTCGCCGGCCCCCTTGCTGCAGGCGGCGCAGATCAGGATGGCGAGAATGGAATTCCGCACGCGGCCTACCTAGCCCGGTTTCGCTTGCGAATGCAACCGTTGATCGCGCAACGATTGCGGTGTACACCACCGCCCGATGTCTGCCCGCCCCCGACCCGCCCTCGCCGAGGAGATCGCCCGCGGCATCGTCCGCGTGAAGAAGCGGCTGATCGCCGAGGCGGACCGCCGTCTCGCCGAGCGCGGCGAGGGCGTCCTCGCCTTCCAGGTGCTCAACGCGCTGCGCCGCTGCGGGCCCTGCGCGCAGAACGAGCTGGCCCAGGAGGTCGGCCAGCATCCCACCGGGTTGTCGCGCCTGCTCGACGAGCTCGACCAGGGCGGCCTGGTGGAGCGCGAGCGCGACCCCTCCGACCGCCGCAAGTTGGTCGTGCAGCTCACCTCGCGCGGCCGCACCTTCCTCACCCAGCACCAGCCGCTGGTGGACGCGGCGGTGGAGCACGTGCTCGCGCCGCTGGCCGCGGCCGAGCGGCGCACGCTGCGCGAATTGCTCTGGCGCATGCTCGAGCAGTAGCGCCTCTGCAATGTTGCGTGCGTGTTTCGGGCGCGCGCCCTGCATTGACGCCTCGCGCGGACCGCCGTTACGGTCTCGCACGAACTCTCCGGAGGACCGATTTGCGCCGACTTCTCCCCATCGCCGTGCTGATCCTCGCCGCCTGCGGCCGCAAGGCCAGCACCGGCTTCCGCACCGACGCCGTGACCCGCGGGCCGGTGAGCGAGATCGTCAACGCGACCGGCGACGTCTCCGCCATCGTCACCGTCAACGTCGGCTCGCAGGTCTCGGGCATCATCGACAAGCTGCTGGTCGACTTCAACAGCCCGGTGAAGAAGGGCCAGCTGCTGGCTACGCTGGATCCGCGTCTCCTCCAGGCGCAGCTGGAGATCGCGGGCGCGTCGCTGGAGTCGGCCGTGGCCAACGTGGAGAAAGCCCAGGCCGCGTACGACGACTCGGTGCGGATCGCAGCCCGCACCGTCGACCTGCGCAAGACCGGGCTGGTGGCACAGGCTGACGTGGACACCGCCACCGCCACGCGCGACGGCAGCAAGGCGGCGCTCTCGGCGGCGAAGGCGGCCGTCTCGCAGGCCAAGGCCGCCCGCGACATGGCTGCCACCAACCTGGCCTTCACCAGGATCACCAGCCCCATCGACGGCATCGTGGTCTCGCGCTCGGTGGACGTGGGCCAGACGGTGGCGGCGGCGTTCCAGGCGCCCACCCTCTTCCTCATCGCCAACGACCTCACCAAGATGCAGATCCTCGCCAACATCGACGAGGCCGACGTGGGCAAGGTGCACGAGGGGCTGCAGGCGAAGTTCACCGTCGACGCGTATCCGGGCGAGACCTTCACCGGCGCCATCAGCCAGGTGCGGCAGGCCCCCAACACCATCCAGAACGTGGTCACCTATCAAGGCGTGATCTCGGCGCCCAATCCGGATCGGAAGCTGCGCCAGGGGATGACCGCGTCGGTCACCGTCACCACCGCGCACAAGGACGAGGCGCTGCGGGTGCCCAACGCCGCGCTCCGGTGGAAGCCCGACGATGCCACGGGAGGCGCGTCCGAGGCACCGGCCGGTCAGCAGCGGCCGGGCGGCCCGCCACAGGCGCGCAGCGCTTCGGCCTCGGCGCGCGGCGGGCGCGAGCCGGGGGCGCAGCAAGGCCCCGGGCGACCGGGACGCGTGTACAAGGTAGAAAACGGGCGGCCGGTTCCAGTGATGATTCGCGTCGGCCTCTCCGACGGCCAGCGCACCGAGGTGATCGACGGGCTGGCCGAAGGCGACCAGGTGATCGTGGGCGGTGGCGACGGCGCGGGGGCGGGCGCGGCATCGCAGCAGAGGCGCCGTGGACCGTTCTGAGGGCTCCGGCAAGCCGCATGCGATCGTCGAAACGGTGGGTTTGGAGAAGACCTATCGCATGGGCGACGTGGAGGTGCGCGCGCTGCGCGGCGTCTCGCTGACCATCGGCCCCGGCGAGTTCCTGGCGGTGATGGGCGCCTCGGGCTCCGGCAAGAGCACCTTCATGAACCTGATCGGCTGCCTGGATCGCCCCACCCAAGGCGCGTATCTGCTCAACGGGCGCGACGTGGGCAAGCTCTCGCGCGATCAGCTGGCGGGCGTGCGCGGACAGCAGATCGGCTTCGTCTTCCAGGGCTTCAATCTCCTGCCGCGCACCAGCTCCATCGAGAACGTGGAGCTGCCCATGCTCTACCAGGGCGTGAGCGCCCGCGAGCGGCACCAGCGCGCGTCCGAGGCGCTGCAGCGCGTGAGCCTGGGCGACCGGCTCGACCACACCCCGGCGCAGCTCTCGGGCGGGCAGCAGCAGCGCGTGGCCATCGCGCGCGCGCTGGTCAACCGCCCCACCCTGCTGCTGGCCGACGAACCCACCGGCAACCTCGACTCGCGCACTTCGGTGGAGGTGATGGGCATCTTCCAGGAGCTCAACGACCAGGGTCTCACCATCCTCCTGGTGACGCACGAACCCGACATCGCAGACCACGCGCGCAGGGTGGTGACGTTCAAGGACGGCGTTGTCCTGAGCGACACGCGCGTGCAGCGCAGGCGCATCGCGCGCGAGGAGTTGTCGCGCCAGGAGGCCACCGCGTGAACCTCAACGCCTCGCTGCGGACGGCGCTGCGCGCGCTGCGCAAGAACAAGCTGCGGTCGCTCCTGGCCATGCTGGGCATCGTCATCGCCGTGGGGGCCGTGGTGGCCACCGTCGCCATCGGACAGGGCGCGCAGGCCAAGGTGGCGCAGCAGATGGAGTCGCTGGGCACCAATCTCTTGATGGTGCTGCCCGGCAGCATCGCCATGCACGGCGTGGCAACCGGCTCCGGCGCCACCCAGAACCTCACCCGGGACGACGCCACCGCCATCGAGCGCGACCTCACCTCCTCCATCGCTGCGGTGGCGCCCATCAACCGCACCGGCGCGCAGGTGGTGTACGGCGACCAGAACTGGTTCACGCAGGTGCAGGGCACCACCGCGGCCTATCTTCAAGTACGCAGCTGGAACATGGCGCAGGGCGAGACCTTCGGGCGCGAGGAGGACGCGTCGGCGGCCAAGGTCTGCGTGCTGGGCAAGACGGTGGTGGACAAGCTCTTCCTGCCCGGAGCGCCGGTGATCGGCGAGCAGATCCGCGTCAAGCACGTGCCCTGCAAGGTGATCGGCGTGCTGGCCTCCAAGGGGCAGACCTCGTTCGGCCAGGACCAGGACGACGTCATCCTCATGCCCTGGTCCACGGTGGTGCGGCGCCTGATCGGCTCGCAGGCGGACACGGTGGGCCAGATGATGGTCTCGGCGCGCTCTCCGTCACAAGTGGACGACGCGGAGCGCGAGGTGACGGCGCTGCTGCGCCAGCGGCACCACCTGACCGACCAGGCCGAGCCCGACTTCCAGATCCGCAACCTCGCCGAGATGCAGGACGCGATGAAGCAGAGCACGCAGACCATCGCCTATCTCCTCGAGGCGGTGGCGGCCATCTCGCTGATCGTCGGCGCCATCGGCATCGCCAACGTGATGCTGGTCTCGGTGACCGAGCGGACGCGCGAGATCGGCATCCGCATGGCGGTGGGCGGCCGCTCGCGCGACATCCTGGTGCAGTTCCTCACCGAGGCGGTGGTGCTTGCCATCGTGGGCGGGCTGATCGGGCTGGTCATCGGCGTGGGCGTGTCGCGCTGGATGTCCGTGCGCTTCGAATGGCCGGGGCTGCTCTCTCCAATCGCCATGGTCGGCGCGCTGCTCGGCGCGGGCTTCTCCGGCGTGGTCGCCGGGTTCTATCCGGCCTTGCGCGCCTCCCGCCTCGATCCCATCGACGCCCTCCGCTTCGAGTAAGGGGTCGCCTGGCCGCAGGTGGCGAGGAAAAGGCTCGGACCCTAGTCTCATTGGGTGACGAGGAAATTGGATTGGGCGGCGTTGGAGCGGGAGGCGGAGCGGCGATTCGGGATCAAGCGATTCCGGCCCGGGCAGCGGGAGTTGATGGAGGCCGTCCTGCGAGGGCGCGATGCCGTGGGCATGCTGCCCACCGGCGGCGGAAAGTCGCTCACCTACCAGATTCCCGCCCTCTTCCTCCCCGGCGCCGTGGTGGTGGTCTCGCCGCTGCTCTCCTTGATGCAGGACCAGCGCGAGAAGGCCGAGGCCGCGCGCATCGAGGTGGCGAAGCTGGACTCCACCCTCTCCACCGCGGAGGAGCGCGAGGCGGTGGAGGAGATCGCCGCGGGCGCCAACGACCTCATCTACGTGACGCCGGAGCGCCTCACCAACCCGGACTATCTCGCGCTCCTGCGCGAGCGCGGCGTATCCCTGCTGGCGGTGGACGAGGCCCACTGCATCTCGCAATGGGGCCACGACTTCAGGCCCGCCTACCTGGCCCTGGGAGAAGCGGCGCGCGCGCTGGGCAGGCCGCCCATCCTCGCGCTCACCGCGACCGCCACGCCCGAGGTGGTCGAGGACGTCGTCCGCCAGCTCGGCATGCGGGACGTGGAGCTGGTGCAGGCCGGCGTCGATCGCCCGAACCTGTTCCTCGAAGTGCGCCGCAGCGTCAACCGCGAGCTCAAGGAACGGGCGCTGCTGGAGGCGCTGGAGCGCGAGCGCGGCGCTTGCATCGTGTACTGCGCCACCGTGCGCAAGGTGGAGGAGCTCTACCGCTGGCTGCGCGGGCGAGAGGACGTGGGGCGGTACCACGGCCAGCTCAAGGCCAGGGAGCGCGAGGAGACGCAGCGCCGCTTCATGGAGGGCGAGCTGCGCCTGGTGATCGCCACCAACGCCTTCGGCCTCGGCATCGACAAGCCGGACATCCGGCTGGTCGTCCACTGGAACTTCCCCGGCTCGGTGGAGGCCTGGTACCAGGAAGCGGGCCGCGCCGGCCGCGACGGAAAGCCGGCGCGCGCCACCCTGCTCTACCGGCTCGAGGACAAGCGCATCCAGTCGTACTTCCTGGGTGGCAAGTATCCGACGCGGGAAGAATCCCTTCAGATCTGGAACGCCCTGGGTGAGCAGAAAGCGTCGGCCAAGGGGCTGGCCGAGGCCACAGGTCTGGGCGAGAAGCGGATCCAGGTGATCGCCGCTCAGCTGATCGGCGCCGGCGCGGTGGAGCGGCGCGGGCGCTCGCTGGTGAAGGTTGCGCCCCTGGACGGCGCGGGCCTTGCGCGGATGCTCGCGGAGTACGAGCGGCTCAGGACGGGCGATCGCGAGCGGCTGGAGACGATGATGCGCTTTGCGCAGTCGCCCCGCTGCAGGCGGCGACTCTTGCGCGAGTACTTCGGCGAGGAGCCGGGCGACGAGTGCGGCAACTGCGACAACTGCCGGTCGGGCGCTACCCGACTGGCGAGCGAGCGTCCGCTGCGCGAGCACGAATCGGCGGCGCCCTGACCTTTCCGGGGTGGCGGGCGATGGCGATGTTTGCCCCGGAGGTGTCTGCCATGGGCGTGCGCCGGGAGTGGCTGTGGGCCGCGGGCGCGGCCGGAGTGCTGTTGGGGCTGCGCCGGGCGCTGCCGCGGTACTCCTTCGCCGGCAAGGTGGTGGTGGTCACCGGGGCCTCGCGCGGCCTGGGCCTGGTGCTGGCGCGCCAGCTCGCGCGCCGCGGCGCGAAGCTCGCCATCTGCGCCCGCGACGGCGCGGAGCTGGAACGCGCTCGGGCCGAGCTCGCAGGGCGTGGCGCCGACGTGCTCGCCGTCTCCTGCGACGTGAGCGATCCGGCGCAAACCGCGGCGCTGGTGGCGCAGACGCTCGGGCGTTACGGCGCCTTGGACGTGCTGATCAACAACGCGGGCATCATCCAGGTGGGCCCGCTGGAGTCGATGGGCCTGCACGATTTCCGCGAGGCGATCGAGATCAACTACTTCGGCATGGTCCACACCACGCTGGCTGCGCTTCCCCACCTGCGCGGGCGAAGGCGCGGCCGCATCGTCAACATCTGCTCCATCGGCGGCGCTGTGCCGGCGCCGCACCTGCTTCCGTACGTCGGCTCCAAGTACGCAGCCGTGGGATTCTCCGAGGGCCTCTCGGTGGAGGCAGCGCGCGACGGCATCCGCGTCACCACCATCCTGCCCTTCGTCATGCGCACCGGATCGCACTGGAACGCGCTCTTCAAGGGCGTGCGCGAGAAGGAGGTGGCGTGGTTCGCCACCCTGGCCTCGCTCCCTGGCTCCTCGCTGCGCGCCGAGCGTGCCGCGCGGCGCATCCTCCTCGCCTGCGAGCGCGGCGAAACGTACGTCACCGTCGGCATCCTCGCCAAGGTGGCGCGCGTCGCGCACGGGCTGGCTCCTGGGCTGGTCAACCGCGCCGCCGCGCTCGTCAACCGGCTGCTGCCTGCGCCCGGTGGGGCCGGCTCGGGTGATTTCGGCGAGCCCGGCTGGCTCCACCGCCCACCCGGCGCGCGCGGCCCGCTCACCCGGCTGGGCGACGAGGCGGCGCGCAACAACCGCGAGGTGCCCTGGGCGCCGCCGGCGGGGAGCTGAGGCGTTGGAGATCCCGCTGCTGCGCATCCTGCTCGTCTCCGCGGTCGTGATGGGGATCTCGCACACCGTCGCCCGGGAGAAGATCTTCGAGCCGCTGCGCAGCCGCTGCGGCGGGATGAGCACGTGGAGGGGATACCTGATCTCCTGCCCCTATTGCGCCTCGCACTGGCTGGCTTTTCTGTTGGTGCCGCTCACCGGCGCCTATGGAATCCACGTGGTGCCGCGCTGGCCCGTGGTTTCGCCGCTGCTCGACTGGTTCCTCTCCTCCATCCTGGTGACGGTGGTCGCCGCGATGCTGCGGGTGGGCTTCTACTTCATCGACGAAGAGGCGCGGCTGGCCAGGACGAAGAAGCGCGCGACAGAAGTGGAAGCCGAAGATCGCGAGCGCGCGATACAGTGAGGGCATGTTCCGCTTCGTGAACCTCGATGGCAGCGGCCCCAATGCGGGTGCCATGGTCTTCCGCTGGGCGGTGCTCGACAAGCTGGCCGGCCGCCGCCGCAAGAGCCCGAACACCGCGCAAGTGCCGTGCGTCCCCGCCGACGTGGGCCGCCTCGCCACGCCGCCTGCTCCGGGCGAGCCCGCCCGGATCACGTGGCTGGGCCACGCCAGCTGGCTGGTGCAGCTCGACGGCGCCTCGCTGCTCATCGATCCCATCTTCGGAACCCGCATCTCCTACCTGATCGCGCGCAAAGTGCCGGTGCCGCTGCAACCCGCGCAGCTGCCGCGCATCGACGCCACGCTGGTCACCCACGCGCATTACGATCACTACGACCAGCCCTCCGTGAAGGCGGTGGGCGCCCGTGTGCTGCTCGGCGAAGGTTTGGGCAAGGGCCTCGGGCTACCGAAAAACGAGATGCGCTGGTGGGACGTGGAGCGGATCAACGACCACGTGCGCGTCACCTTCGTGCCGGCGCAGCACTGGAGCCGACGCGGCCTCTTCGACACCAACCAGACGCTCTGGGGCGGCTTCGTCGTCGAGGGTTCCCGGTCGCGCATCTACCACGCCGGCGACACCGCCTGGTTCAAAGGCTTCGCGGAGATCGGGCTGCGCTTCCCCGGCATCGACGCCGCGCTGCTGCCCATCGGCGCTTACGACCCGCCCTGGTTCATGGAGAAGCAGCACATGAACCCGGAGCAGGCGGTGCAGGCCTTCGCTGACCTGGGAGCGCGCAGGTTCCTGGCCATGCACTGGGGCACCTTCAAGCTCACCGACGAGCCGCTGGACGAGCCGCCCAGGCGGCTGCGCGCGGAATGGCAGCGGCTCGGATTGCCGGAGGCGGGGCTGCACATCCCCGCCATCGGCGAGACGCTGGACCTGCGCTGAGGTCAATCGGACCCGATATGGTGTCGGTCAAGGTTGACGCTCCGCTTGCGTCAGCCCCGCCACGAAGTTGGACTGCGGCGCTGTGCGCAAGTCCGCGAGCGTGCCCTGCTGGACCAGGCGGCCGCCTTCGATCACCGCGATGCGTTCCGCCAGCACGGCGTCGGCCGGATCGTGCGAGACAATGAGCGCCGGCAGCCGCCATTCCGCGAGCCAGCCTCGCAGCGCGCCGCGGAATTCGCGCCGCGCCATCGGATCCAGCGAGGCGAAGGGCTCGTCGAGCAACAGCGCGTGAGGGTCGCGCGCCAGCGCCCGGGCCAGCGCAACGCGCTGCCGCTCCCCGCCCGACAGGCTCGCCGGTTGGCGGTGCGAGAGGTGCGCGGCGCCCAGGCGCTGTAGCCATTCGCCGGCGCGGCGCACCCGTTCCCCCCCGTCCAGATGGCGAAGGCCGAAGGCGACGTTGGCCTCGACGTCGAGGTGCGGAAAGAGCGCGTAATCTTGTGGTAACCAGGCGAGGTGCCGCTCCTCGGGCCGCAGGTCCACGCGGCCTTTCGCGTCGAAAAGGATCTTGCCGTCCAGGGCGATCCGCCCGGAATCGGGGCGGAGCACCCCGAGCAGGAGCCGCAGCAGCGTCGACTTGCCCGCGCCGTTAGGTCCCACCATCAGCACGGTCTCCCGATCGACCGAAAGCTCGAGGCTCAGTTGGAGCGCGCCGAGCTCGCGCGCCACGCGGATCTCAAGCACCGCGCGCCTCGGTGCCGGGAAACGGGGCGGCCGGCGCCATCCGCCGGAGGACGAAGAGGATGGCCAGCGACACCACCACCAGGATCAAGGAGAGCGCCTGCGCCGCGCGGAGATCGGACTCCATCGCCGTATAGACCGCCAGCGGGAGCGTCTGGGTGCGGCCGGAAAGGTTGCCCGCGAAGAGGAGCGTGGCGCCGAACTCGCCCACCGCGCGGGCCCAGCTCATGGCAGCGCCCGCCACAAGCCCCGGCGCCGCCAGCGGCAACCCCACGCGGAGGAAGGCGCGGAACGGCGACGCGCCCAGCGTCCGCGCCACCACCAGCAAGTTCTCATCCACCCGGCGGAAGGCGGCAATGGCGGCCTGCACGAAGAACGGCGCGGACACGAACGTCTCCGCGAGGATCACCGCCGGGGTCGTGAAGGCGAGCGCGATGCCATGCCGCTCGAGCCAGCCGCCGAGCAGGCCGCGCCGGCCGAAGGCGAGCAAGAGCCCCACTCCTGCCACCGCGGGCGGAATCACCGCCGGAAGCTGGGTCAGCGCCTCGAGCCAGCGCGACAGGCCGTCAGGGGTACGCGCCACTCGCCACGCCAGCAGCGAGCCTCCGCCCACGACGAGCAGCAGGCTGCAGGACGTGGTCTGCAGGGAAAGGCGAAGCGCCGGAAGGAGCAGCGGATTGCGCAGTCCCCCGACGAGATCAGCCCAGCCGAGCGTCGCGACGAGGCCAACGACGGGCAGCACCAGGAACGCTCCCAACGCCAGCGAGGCGGCGAGCTGCACGCCGCTCCAGGGAGTCGGTCCGCGCAACCTCAACTTCCGCTTCCGTTCCCGAACCCGAAGCGGGAGAGGACTTCCTGGCCGGCGGGCGAGAGCACCAGCTCGACGAACTCCCTGGCCAACGCGGCTTCTTTCGACTTCTCCACCGTGGCGATGGGGTACTCGGCTTCCACGTTGACGCGCGGTGGAATGGCGATCATTTCCACTTTCTGCCCGGCCGCCGCGAAGTCGGTACGGTAGACGATGGCCGCGTCCGCCTCGCCCAGGCCCACCTTCGCCAGCACCTGGCGGACGTTCATCTCGCGCGAGACCACGCGGGCCTCCACCTTCGCGCGGAAGTCGGCGCCGTACTCCCTCGACGCGGCGTCGAGCACCCGCAGCGAGTACGCGCCGATGGGCACGTCGGGAACTCCGAGGACGATGCGGTGCGCCTCCGGCAAATCGTGGAGACCGCGGAGCCCCGCGGGATTTCCTTTCGGCACCACCAGCACGGGCTGGTTGCGGGCGAAGACATGCGGAGCCGAGACGAGGTTCGCTTCCTGGAGCGCCCTCATGTGCTTCAAGTCGGCAGAGGCGAACACGTCGGCCTGGGCGCCGTTTTCGATCTGCGTGCGAAGCTCCTGCGATCCGGAGAGGTTGAAGACGACCTTGACGCCGGGGTGGGCGCGCTCGAAGCGCTGGCCCAGCTCGGCGAAGGACTCGCGCAGGGACGACGCGGCGAAGACCACCACCTCGCGCTGGGCGCGTGCCGCGGACGCCAGCCCAAGGATCAGGACCAGGCCCGTCAGGCGGATCCAGCGCATGGCTGCTCCCGGCATCCCTGGTTTGTCGCCTACGCTTGACAAAGAGTCAACCCGGCTCAACGCGCGCGCAGCTCGGTGACCAAATGGCCGGACTTGCGCGTCTCGTACCCGCCCAGGCTGGCGAGCTCGCGCCGGAAGGCCCGGCTCTCCAGCGTCTCGACGATGCGCCCCGCCCGCGGGTCCGCGCTCCACTCCTTGGGGAAGACCAGGTCGAACCGCTCCTCCGAGAGCGGGACGAAGTCCAGCCCGTGCGCCACCGCAGCACTGCGCGCCACCACTCCGGCGTCGGCCGCGCCCATCGCCACCGCCTGGGCCACTTGCAGATGGCCGCTGAGCAGCCGATCGTATCCCTCGATGGCGGAGGCCGGGATTCGGGCCTTGCGCAGCAGCCGGTCGAGCAACCGTCGCGCGCCGGCCCCGGGCTCGCGGTTGACGAAGCGGATCTCCGGCCTGGCGATGTCCTCGGGCTTGCGGATGCGCAGCGGGTTGCCGCGGGCCACGGCGAATCCCTCCTCCAGGTGCGCGAACGTGACCACCACCATGGGACGGCCGCCGAAGACGCGCCGCACGAACGGAACGTTGTACTCGCCTGCCTCCTCGTCGAAGAGGTGCGCGCCGGCCACGTGGGCATGTCCGCGGGCCAGCGTCTTGAGCGCGGCGTCGCTGGCCGCCGAGATCCAGCGCAGCCGCAGGCCGGGCCAACGCGCTTCGACGCGTGAGGCCAGCACCGCCAGGCCCGGATCGCAACCCGTCACCAGCACGTTGCCTTCCATGGCGGAGAGCTGGCTGAGCGTGTGCAGCGGCGCCTGCTGACCGCTCTTGCGCGCCCTGCCCACCAGCGCGTCCGCCGCCGAGACCAGCGCCAGCGGATCGCCGAGGCGCAGGGCATGCGCCACCCAGCGGCCCGCCACCGATCCCACCACCGCGCGCTGCGGAGTCTTCTCCTCCACCGCCGAAGCCAGCTCGGCGGTGAGCTCCCCGCCCTCCTCGTGCAGCCAGAAGAGGTTCTCCAACCTGCAGCCGAGTACCCGAGCCAGGCGCAGGGCGATCAGCGTGGAGGGCTGGCCCCGCCCCGATTCCAGCACGCTGAGGGTCTGCCGGCTGATGCCCGCGCGCTCGGCCAGCTCACTCTGGGTGAGGCCGCTGGCCTGCCGCGCGCGTTTGAGTCCCGTCTCCAGTCTGGCCATGCGCAGGACGTGTCACGCGGCCGCAGGGTCGCTGTCAACCTTGGACGTTGCGCGCGCCCTTCGTCCGGGAGAGCATCGCACGGATGGCAACGCACCGGCGGCTCTTCGAGGCTCCTCCCGCGGAGTTCATCGGCGCCCGCAACGCGCTGGCCCGCGAGCTGCGCGACGCGGGCAAGGCCGACGAGGCGAAGGAAGTGGCGGCGATACGCAAGCCGACCGCCACGCTCTGGATCGCCAACCAGTTGGGCCCCCGCCACCGCGCGCAGGCGAAGGCGCTGGTCGAAGCCACGCGCAAGCTCGAGAAGACCCAGGCCGGCGGGTCAGGCGATCTGCGCGCCGCGATGCAGGAGCAGCGCGAGTCGCTGCAGAAACTGATGGAGGCGGTGGGCCCCATCGCAGCCGAGATCGAGGCGCACATCACACCCGAGGCGCAGCGGCGCATCCAGACCACCGTCCAGACGGCGGCCGCCACCGAACCGGATTCGCTGCTGGAGGGCACGCTCGCACAGGAACTGGAAGCCACGGGTTTTGGCGAACTGCTGGGCAAGGCTCCTCCGCCCGCGCCGGCGGCGCAGGCGCCGAAACAGCGGGAACGAACCAGGTCGCAGGAGGCGAAGCCCGACAAGAAGGCCGAGGCCGCAGCCCGCCGCGCCCGCGCCGAGCACGCCCGGTCTTTGAAGAAAGCAGAAGCCGAAGCGAAGCGCCTGGATCAGCGGGCTCGCGCCACCGAGAGCAAGACGGCCGCCGCGCAAGCCGCGGCCGATCGGGCGCGCAAGATCGCCGAACAGGCGCAGAAAGTTGCCGCCGAAGCCCGCGGACGCGCAAACGAGGCCGCCGCCCGCGCCCTCGAGCTCCGAAAGACAGTGTCGGACTAAGTCACGAAATCCGCGCTCACACGCGTCACTCGCACCCGTCACCCGTTCTCGAACCACCAGGCTTCAGCCGGCCCTCTGCATCTCCACCGTCGCGTGCGGATCTCTCGCCGAGGCNTTACCGCCCTCGAAGATCGCAAACCGCGTTGCCAGCGCTCCCAGGTTTCCCAGCACGCCCGCCGCGATCCACCCCCACCTCGGCTTCCGCGGNAAGAGCGACAGGANCAGGCTGGCCGTCTTGCACGCCTTCGCGGCCCTCCACAGAGCNCCGGAGATCCCGCGGTGCAGCGGCAGCGCCACCCGCTCCACGCGCCCCACCTCGTGCTCCAGCGCGATGTCGTTGAGCAGCTCGGCCAGCTTTCCCGCCACCGCCATCCGGCGCACCACGCGCTGTTCGCGCGGCCGCAGCGGCAGCATCTCCAGCGCGCCCGCCGCGCTGGCGGCCGCCGAGGCCACGAACACCGGCGGCAGCGTGGTGCGCGCCTGCTGCCAGAGCGGCACGGCCGTGTTCGCCAGCAGCACGCCGGTGTAGCTGGTCAGCGGAAGCCCCAAAACGCCCGCCGCCACCGAGACGGCATCGCCGATACGCCCCGGCAGCAGGGACGCTGTCGCCGCGCCGCCGAACGCGGTGAGGAGCCAGCTCCCCAGGTTCATGGGCGAAGTGGGTCGGAACACGCGGAGCATGTAGATGAAGCGCTTGCGGATCCCCAGATCCTGGATGAGCAGCGCGGCGCTCGCCATCGCGCCGCCCACCGCGATGAGCCTTCCAGCCCTGCCGATGTGCACGAGCGACCGCCTGCGCAGCAGCGACGCCGCCGCGACTGCCGCCGAGGCGCCGGCCAGGCCGCCCACGTAGAAGTAGGTGGGGATGGCCCACTTCCACACCGTCTCCTTGAGCAGCGGCAGCCCGTAGTAGGAATCGGTCTCGGCCGTGGCCTCGCCGCGCGCGGGCCGCGTCTCGAAGGGCCGCGCCTCGTCGAGGGTGGCCACCGTCTGCTGCGCACCTTCCCCACGCAATTCCCCCAGCGCCGGGTCGATGTTGCGCCCGTCGGTGGGGCGCGGCTGCACCAGTTCGGGCGTTCTCATGGCGTCACCACCGCGGCCAGCACCAGCGCGGCCAGGCCCACTGCGGCGGCGCCCATCGACGTCCAACTCCGCTTCGACCGCTTGGTCGGCACCACCGGATCCGGCGGGAGGTTGTACTTCTCGGGCTTGTCGCAGAGCAGGAAGAAGGCGTTGAGCCCGCCCGTGCCCGGCTGGCTCTGCTCGTCCTCTCCATAGAGGTACGCCTCCCGCATGCCTCGCGCCTGCAACTCCTCCACGCGCTCGCGCGCCTTGACCCGCAGCTCCACCAGATCGCCGTACTGGATCGATCCGGTGGGGCAATGCTTGGCGCAGGCGGGCGTGAGGTCCGCCTTGAGCCGGTCGTAGCAGAGCGTGCACTTCCAGGCCCGGCCGTCGTCTTCCCGGCGGTCCACCACGCCGAAGGGGCAGGCCGACACGCAATAGCCGCAGCCGTTGCAGATGTCGGGCTGCACGTAGATGCTGCCGAACTCGGTGCGGACGATGGAGCCGGTCGGGCACGCCTCCAGGCATCCGGCGCGCGCGCAGTGCTTGCAGACGTCGGACATCATCAGCCAGGAGAAGTTCCCGGCGATGGTGCCGCCCAGCGGCACGGGCCGCTCCACGAAGGAGACGTGGCGCCAGGTGGAAGATCCCAGGTGGCCAGTGTTGTCGTAGGAGAGGCCGGTGAAGCTGAAGCCGTCGTCCGGCAGCTGGTTCCACTGCTTGCACGCCACCTCGCAGGCCTTGCACCCGATGCAGAGCGTGGTGTCGGTGAAGAAGCCCTTCATCCCCTCACTCCTTGGAAGGCTCGTGCTGCAACGGCTGCTGCTTGAACGGCCGCAGCCCGATGATGTCGCGCGGCATCGACAGCTCCGGCAGCTCGCGGTATCCGCTCACCGCCGCCCGCCGCGCGCGCCCACGCCGGCCGGGGCGGATGTCGCCGGTCAGCGCCTTCGATTCCTGGATGTGCACGTTGGGATCCGCCACCAGCGGCAGCAGGTCGTTGGCCGAGTCGCCCCGGACACGGCCGGTGTATCCCCAGTGGTAGGGCAAGCCGATCTGATGGACGATGCGACCGCGGATGCGCAGCGGCCGCAGCCGGCGCGTGACCAGCACGCGGCATTCGATGTTGCCGCGCGCGGTGGAGACGGTGGCCCAGCCGCCGTGAACCAGCCCGCGCTCGCGCGCCAGCTCGGGCGAGACCTCGCAGAACATCTCCGGCATCAGCTCGGACAGCCACGACAGCCAGCGCGTCATGCCGCCCGCGGTGTGGTGCTCGGTCAGGCGGTAAGTGGTGAGCACGAAGGGAAAGCGCGGATCGGCGAAGGCGCGGTGGTAGGGGTTGCCGCTGACGTGCCACTCCAGCCGGCGCGGGTTGCAGCTCTGCTTGTAGAGCAGGTTCTGCGCCACCGACTCCTCGGGTTCGTAGTGCGTGGGCAACGGGCCGTCGAGCAGGCCGGCCGGCGCGTACAGCCAGCCACGGCCGTCCACCTGCATGATGAAAGGATCGGTGCCGGAGATGGCGTGGAGCCCGGAGGCGCCCAGGATGGGCCGGTAGTCCGGCGGGCGATCGAGGATGAAGTCGGGCTGGTCGTAGCCGGTCCACTTCTGCTTCTCGGCGTCCCACCAGACGTACTTCTTCCGCTCGCTCCACGGCTTGCCGTCGGGCCGCGCGGAGGCGCGGTTGTAGAGGAGCCTCCGGTTGTCGGGCCACGCCCAACCCCACTCGGGCGCCACCCAGTGCTGCTCGCGCGCCGGCTTGCGGCGGGCAGACATGTTCTTGCCGCCTTCGTAGACGCCGACATAAATCCAGCAGCCGCAGGCGGTGCTCCCGTCGTGCCGCAGCTGCAGGTATTTCTTCAAGGGCTTGCCGCTGAGCAGATCCTTGCCGTTGATCTCGGCGACCACCGCCTCGGCGTCGGGTTCACCGGGTTTCAGCTCGGGATAGTCCCAGGTCACGGCGTGGATGGGGCGGTCGCGCTCCAGCGCGGAACGCGCGTAGAGCTGCTTGAGCCGCTTCCCTAGCTCGTACGTGAACTGCAACTCGCTGCGACAGTCGCCGGGCGGCTCCACGCACTTGTGATGCCATTGCAGCATGCGCTGCGTGTTGGTGTACGAGCCGTCCTTCTCGGTGTGCGCCGCCGCCGGGAAGAAGAAGACCTCGGTGCCGATCTCCTCCGGGCGCACTTCGCCTTCCACCACCTCGGGCGCCGTACGCCAGAACTCCGCGGTCTCGGTGAGCTGGAAATCGCGCACCACCAACCAGTCCAGCTTGCGCAGGCCCTCGCGCTGATAGGCGCCGTTGCTCGAGCCGACCGCAGGGTTCTCGCCCATGACGAAATAGCCGCGCACCTTGCCCTGGGCCATGTCCGCCACCGTGGTCATGTGCGAATGGTCGCCGGTCACCGCCGGCAGCCAGTGGAACCCCCAGTCGGAGTCTTCGGTGGCGGCGTCGCCGAACCACGCCTTCATCAGGGAGACGAAGTAGGCGGGGAACTCAGACCAGAAGCCCGCGCCCGACGTGTTGATCTTGAGGTACTCGTCGAGCTTGTCGTGGTTGCCGTGCGGCATCGGCACGTAGCCCGGCAGCAGGTTGAAGAGCGTGGGGATGTCGGTGGAGCCCTGGATGCTGGCGTGCCCGCGCAGCGCCATGATCCCGCCGCCCGGCCGCCCGATGTTGCCGAGCAGCAGCTGGATGATGGAAGCGCTGCGGATGTACTGCACGCCCACGGTGTGCTGCGTCCAGCCCACCGCGTAGCAGAAGGCGCCGGTGCGCTCCGGCCCGGAGTTGTCGCAGAGCAGCTCGCAGACCTTCTCGAACGTGTCGCGCGGAACGCCGCAGATCTCCTCCACCGCCGCGGGCGTGTAGCGCGCGTAGTGCCGCTTGAGGATCTGGTACACGCAGCGCGGGTCTTGCAGCGTCTCGTCGCGGCGGACGTAGGTGATGTCGCGCCCGCGCACCTTCGACGCTGCCTCCTGTGGGACCATCTCCTTGTGGCCGGCAGCGGGAATCTCCTCGCTCCCCTCGTACCTCCACATCTCCTGGTCGTACTCGCCCTGCTCCGCGTCCCACCCGCTGAAGAAGCCGTCCAGGTCCTCGGTGTCGCGGAAGTCGTCGGACACGACCATGGCCGCGTTGGTGTAGGGCACCACGTACTCGCGGAAGGCGCGGTCGTTCTCCAGGATGTAGTGGACGATCCCGC
>C688J18823_10000510_pt1 | contig 22570 bp, 45 predicted proteins | sample HopSoiMetagenom1_FD_18823 | JGI IMG/M metagenome (IMG submission 18823) | reverse complement strand
ACACGAACCAGATCAAAGTAATAGTAGTCCCGCGGGATGAGGAATACCTGCATGTGAGCGAGGTATAAGCATGACCACACACACCCCACAACGCGCAAGCTCCTTATCCGAACTGATAGACCACTACCGCGCCACAGCTACCATCCTTGCCCGGCAGCCCGACACACTGCCACGCCTGCTAGCGGCCGATTACCGCTTCGTGTCGGAGCTGCTCGTGCTGGCCCTCCAACGTGGCACCGTGGCGATGCTGGTGCGCGAGCTGCGCGGCAACCTGAACAGGCGGGCGAGCTACATCCACTGTGAGAAGCGCAACAAGACGCTTCAGGTGGCAGCAAAGACGATTGAGAGATTGGAGAAAAAACCATGAAAGACACACTACAAGCTCAGGATGTACGTAGCGTCATCAGGCAGCAGATGGACCGAAGAGAGAAGCGCATCGCTGAATTGCGCCGGGAATTGAAGCAAGACATCACCACGCCAGGCAGGTTGGTAGAGGTGGCGATCCTGATAGACAAGCTTGACCACGCTATTTGCACGCTTATCGAGCTAGAGCACGCCCTACGCCTGTGCGGTTGCCCTGACGAGGCATACGCAAAAGTGGAGACCACACCATGAACATCACCCTGGCTCACACCCTGCTCCAAGAGCGTGGCTACTCCCTGGAATGGCGCGACGAGAAGAGCCGTGGTAAGCCTGTGTGTCGCGTCTATGCCACACGCGGCCAGAATGCACACTTCTTGTGCAACTTCAGTGTGTTCCCACGCACCACCACGAAGGCATTCCGGGAGATGATCGCACGATTGGAGGCACCGGCACAGGGATGAGCAATTGCGGAGCGCGTGAGCAGAGCACTATTTCAATACAGCGTAGTATCCCGTTGCATTCCGTAGAGTTCTATGGTACAATAAGAGCGTGCCTCAATCACGCTAAAGGAGGTCACAGTGATTACTATGAGCGACAGGCTATTAACTGTGAAGGAGGTAGCTCTACAACTTCAGATGTCAGAGGAGGCAGTCAGGCGGCTCTTGCGCACGAAGGAGATGCGAGGTTCTTTCGTATCGAACACATGGCGCATCCGGCAAGAGTACGTAGACGAATACTTGGAGAAGCATCTGAACACCAATCAAAAGAACACACAAACCGAATAAACGAGGCAAATCTATTTGGTTTGCCAGGCAACAGCATGGTCAGTTCCTTGCGATTGGAACCCGAGAGGAAACCGACCATTGGTTGTGCTGTCACCTGTTGTCTATTATACCTGATAGGCAACGGGGTAGGAAGGGTATAAGGAACATGGCAAATTTCGGCAATACAGGCCAACGATACAAAAATCAGAAACTCATTTCAACGGTAGCCAGGGGCAAGAAAGTCGTGACCACGCTTGAATGTGGTCACAGTGTTGAAGCCACCTGGGATACTCCTGAACAAGCTGCCCGTGTAGTAGAGTCCTCGAAGGACCGCATAGGCAAGCGACAACGCTGCACACAATGTAAATAAAACAAACACAGTGGAAAGTGAAGGGTAACGGGCATGGCTAACAATGAAGAGAAGATCAACAAATTCCTAGATTTTCCATACGACGCTTTTTTAATGGTGCGTCTTGAATATGTCCAAATCCTGGGAGATGAGTTAGAGGCAAAGTTGCTTCGTATCATCGAAAAGTACGTGGACATCGAACGCAAGCGCATCTATCGAGAGATGATCAATGTAGCACCTGCGAACAATGGGCAAGTGGTAGAGGTCACTAAAGATATCTGGGTGCCTATTTCTTACCGCCTGTTCATGAATGACCTCTTTGGAACGGTCACCAGTGAGAACACGGTGAAGAAAGCGTTGAAGGATATGACCAAGAAAAAGATCATCTTCCAGCGTTTTCAGCCAAAGAAAAAGTATGATGCTCCTGAATATAAAATCCACGTCAACCCACTGCAAACGCTTCTCAGTATGCTTCCTAATCCAGGGTATCAAAAGTTGATACCCTCATATATTGATACCCTCAAAGATTTACCCCCTCAAGAATTGACTCCCTCAGAGTGTCAAGAATTGATACCCTTAGCCGCTTTGAGGGTATCAAAAGTTGATACCAATATAACAGAGGTTACGGATAATAACAGAGAAGTAATAACAGAAGAGAGAGAGATTCCCCCCAACACTCTCGACAACACAACAATTGTGTCTAGCGACACCGCACACGCTTCTCTCACTGAATTTGATGAGAAGATGACGATCAAAGAGGCTGAGATACGCCAGATGCTTGAAGGGCAGGCAACAGAGGAGATCATCCAGCAAACCATCGAGACCTTCAGGAAAGCCGTCCTTGCGCATCGAGAGACGCGCTATCACGAGCTACCCATGCCAACGACATACGCTGAGGCTGTGATCTACCTTGCGCCTCATGGCGGTGTACCACCTGGCTATGATGCTGTCGAGGTGATGAAGCTGGCACAGAAGCTGTATGCAGAGGCTCACGATGAAGAATTGTTCAGAAACGACGAACCACAAGGAGACACCCATGCTACTCTGCCTGTTCCTGAGCATCCTCATCGGCTGGGTGAGCCTGCCGCTCCTGGTGGCGCTAGTGGTCACGCTGCCGGGCATGATAGATCACTGGCTGCACCCGAGGGCAGACCCGTTCTGGAAGCCCAAGAAGAGATAGCACAGACACCCACCACTTCTACGCCTGCTCAGTCGCTCTCTCTCCCCCAGGCTGAGCAGGCTGCGTCGGGGGCACGCACCAGGACGAGAAAGCCAGCAGAACCCAAGCCAGAGACGCCTAAAAGCCCACCTGTTGAGCCTCCTGCTGATATGGTGTGGGGGACCAAGAAATGCCTGCTGTGGTTCGACTTCTGGCGTGGGGGCATTCTCATCGGCAAGTGGAAGCTCATGCAAGCGAGTACGTGCGCGAAGGGGCTTGCTGAACAGTTCGATGAGCAAACCGTGATCCAGGCACGTACCGACATGGAAGCCGACCCGTACTATGCTGCTAAAGGCGGGTGCGATGTGTGCGACGTGGCCAACAATATCCACAAGTATCTGAAAAAGCGGCAAAGCAAGGTAATCGCATTCAGGAGCAAGCAACAACTTCTGGCACAGACTGAAGACCTTGTTGAGTGGCAAGGTCGTATGATGACCGTCACAGAAGCGGACGCGCTCGGCTTCAATGGCGGATTTGGCGCGTACCTATAGGGGGAAGGCATGGAAGAGCTAGCATACGACAACAACGAAGAGCAAGAGGCATTTAAGGCGTTCGTTTGCCCAACGTGCAAGTTTGAGATCACGCAAAAGACGATGCACGGATGGGTGAAACTCGACTTTGGGCCGCATACCGGGTGGAAGACGCAACTATCTCCCTGTCCTACCTGCTCAGAGAAAGCTCAGGCCAGGCGCAAAGCAGAAGAAATTGACCGTGTGCTCGGCAAAGCACGCATCCCCTTCCGCTATCAGGATTGGAGCTTTGCGAGTGTGCCCGTTGATGTGGATGGACACGCCAAAGAGCGTGCTGTCTTCTTTGCCAACCACAAGACGCCCAAGCATGGCCTGTATCTCTATGGAGACCTGGGGCAAGGCAAGACCGGTCTAGCCGTTAGCATTATTCAGGCGGTGATGCGACGTGAGGAAGATACGATCTTCATTCGTTCGCTTGATCTTATGGACAGGTTGCGAGAAGCCATTCACCGCGGCACGAGCGACGGAGATGAAGTGCTCCACCTGGCGAAAACCGTGCAGTGGTTGGCACTCGATGATCTGGCGACTGAGAAGCCGACACCCTATGTCATTCAGGAGCTGAAAGCTATTATCGAAACGCGTATGGATGCTGGGCTCTACACCATTATCACCAGCAACTACTCGCTGGTGGATCTCGAAAAGTACTGGCGTCCGATTGATGAGGCGACAAAGCGGCCACTCCCTGATGGGACATTCTATCCGGGGCGTCGTGTCCTTGATCGTATTGCCGAGTACTGCGAAGGTGTCAGGCTCCAGGGCCGCAATCTACGCAAGAGGTAAGAAATATGCCAAAGAAAATAAACGCATCGTATCGCTTTTGTGTGTGCTGTGGCGCAAAGGCCACGATGATAGACGGCATGGGAAGCCCTTGGTGTGATGCGCACAAACAGCGCCATGACCTGATCAACTGGGGCAAAGAACACGGTTGGCCTGAAGTCAACTGCCAGGCCTCAGAGGAAACGGTAGACATTGAGAAAAGTCGCTACCGCTACTACGCGGTTGGGGCTGAGTATTCCCTGTGGTTCACAGCGTGTGCCGTTGGCTCCGAACATTTCATACAAACGCTGAGTGCGACCGTGTTTGGAACAGAGCAGGGGGAAGTATGACCACACAAACACAACCGCGTTGCCGTGATTGCTGCGTGGAATTATCACCAGAGTGTATCCGGCGGATTGGCAGTCGTATCGGTCTCTGCGATGACTGCCGCGCCAAGCACATAGCCGCGTGGAATGACGCGCACACACGGCATGCTGGCGACACGCGCCCGCGCTGGCTGATTGGCGACTCATGCCGGGTGAAGCTTGGCAAAGTCACCTACGACGCTGTGATCATCGATATGTCCGACACAAGTCGGGCTGATGGCAACTACGACATGGTGCGGCTCAGGATCACCAAGACGGTCACAGGGCTCGATGGGAAGCCCTACACATCAACGTGGGAGCATCCAGATCCGGTGCAGAGCTACAAGCTGAAAAAGCCGTTGTTGAGAGATTAGGGGGAATTATGTCAAGCGAACTTTTCATCCACAGATCACTCCTGCCATTTCTGGCATGGCTTGCGCTGTGCACGCTCCTTGCAGGGATTATCCTGACGGCACTCGACAAGCTGAAGAAGCCACGCAAACCAGAGCCAGTGGTAGTCAAGTCCGCACAAAAGGACGATCTCGTAACGACGCTCGACGCGCTAGACCGTGTAATCAGGACATTGGAGCGCTACGACTTGGAAGAGTGGAAGGCACAGTACAGCCTTGTGGAAGAGGCTGAGTTGGTAGCTGAGCAGTACCAGGCGCGGCTAGAAAGTGAGAGAGAGGGATGATAATTTGGTCATATGGAGGTGGAACGCAATCCATTGCTCTAGCTATTCTCATTGCAGAGGGCAAGCTTCCAACGCCTGATATGATCGTCTTTGCCGATACAGGCGATGAGTCAACAGAAACCTGGGAATGGATGTATGAGCGCGTCCAGCCTCTACTTGCAAGGACGGTACACCGCTCTATCGAGATTGCAACACATGCCTGGGCGACTGTTGATGACTATGCACACAATGGCGATTTGCTTATGCCAGCTTATACGCAAGTTGGCAAGTTGCCAACTTTCTGTAGCTCAGAGTGGAAGACCTATGTCATTCAGCGTTACTTGCGCTCACGTGGCGTTGAGGAATGCGATATGTGGATGGGTATGTCTACCGATGAGTTAAGTCGTCTCAAAAAAAGTAAGGTGCAGTGGATCACCAAAAAATATCCGCTCTGCCTGGGCTATGGCTTGTGTATGAACCGCATGGAATGCGCCAAGCTCGTTCGTGATACGTTTGGCATGGAACCGCCAAAGTCAGCCTGTTGGAAGTGCCCGCATCGCACAGATATGCAGTGGCAGCATATGAAAACGTTTTATCCTCTCGACTTTGCCAAGGCAGTCCAGAAGGACTACGAGATACGCGCCAATGACACACAAGGCGGTGTATGGCTCCATGAGTCGAGATTGCCACTTGATCAGGTAGATTTTACGAAGTCCGGTTTGCAACCTGAGCTAATGCCGTGTGATAGCGGTATCTGCTGGACGTGAGGAGAGAGCAGAATGAGACCATTCACTTGCACCGCCTGCTCACAGCGCTTCCAATCCTGGCAGAACTGGCACGAGCACCGCGCCGTCATCCGCTCGTGTGAGATGCCACGGCACGAGGGCCACACCAGGCGATGTCTCTCTCAGCGAGAGTGGGCGCTGATGGTGCTGGCCGAGTGCCAGGGGATACAGGAGCGAGAGGCAGGATGTATTGTTGAATCGACAAGCGCATGTCAGGATACATCTGTGAACGTCCTAGTGACGCAAGAGTGTCGATGAAATGAAAAAGTGGTATGGTTGGACGTTCTCACCGCCAGCCTCACTACAGTGGCAGATAGTTGAGTAGTTGAGTCAACAATAGAGGGAAGGAATAGAACATGATGGGGCACTGTGGTACACTAGAACACAAATCTACATGTATTGCATCCCCGTATACAGGCCGTGCAGCAGATATTGCTCGTACCTGCTGCACTACACAACGCGAATTCGTCTCGCATTGCCTGCCTATCTGCATTCTAACTGATAGAGCCGAGCAATGCCTAGTAGGAGCATTGCTCGATGCAACCTGTACAGCGCATTTTTATCTTGGCACTAGCCTTTGTGGTCACACTGGGGGCTGCTCTGGGTGCATTCCTTTTCATTTCCTTGTGGCCGTACTTTTCCCTGATTGGCAAAGTGACCGCGGGAGTGGTCATTGTTGGTTTGGGATGTGCGGCTTCTCTCATGATTAGCTTTACCTACAACAAGATTGCGAGTTGGAACATCAAGCGTCGCCTGGTGGTGTTTGGTGAGATTGGCGCGTATCGTGAGCGAGATGGAAGCTGGACCCATTTAAGTGGTATCCATCAACAGATGGGTTTGCCTGCTCCAAATGCAGTAACGGTCACCGAAGAGGTTGAAGCGACCGACGATACCATACTTGAATTGTGGCAAAAAGGGTTGAGCTTACGGGATATCGAAAAGGTGACCGGTGCAAAATATCACCGAATCCAGAAACTGACGGCGGCACAAAAAAGCAAGTGATTATGAGCGTGATCGGGCCAATCAACGGTGATTATGGAACAATAAGAAGCTGATTGTGGAACTGATTATCACGATCATAGCTGGTAGAAAACTGATCATTATCTGCTGATTTTGTACGTAAAACGGCTGATTATCGGACTGATTGACCGTAATCACTAGTTTTTGTATACGTGTTGCGGGTAGGGGAGTGGGTACGTACATACGCAGATCATCCCGTAATCAGAGAAAGATAGAGAGGCATAGCATGACAACAACGATTATCGCAGCAATCCTTGATGGCACCCCACAACTCATCGCTAGCAAACCGTCCGACATATTAGGATGGATCATGATTGGCGGCATTGCCCTCTTTTTCACATGGATTTGTTTTGTCGTTGGGAAAAACTTTGAGAAGTTCTTGAAGGGCATTGCCTGGATTGTTGCGCTAGCGATTGTAGGGATTGTGCTTATCGTCATTTTCCAAGTAGGGCATCCAGGACAATAGAGAGGAATAAAACATGTCAGAAGAGTATCCATACATCGACTCCATCGCCTACTGGATACGTTGGAGTCAGGAATTGATTTTAGTGCTGTCCGTGCCATTGCTCACTATTGGCCTGGTAGTAGGGACATTTGACTTCTTGAGCGGGGGTACGCTCCTTCACTATACAGCCATCAAATACGGATGGACAGCGTTACAGGCTCTCGTCCTTGATGCCTGCTTTGCGATGTACTGGGTCAAGGCATTCATGGCAAAAGGTTGGGGTGTTCGTATTGCGAGCGGATTGCTCGGATTGCTCTTAGGTCTCGTTGCAGGTGGCATCAATTTCTTGCAGCAGGTATCCGAACTCTTGCATATTACGGCACTGGATTCACTGTTGCATCTGGGGTTTCCTCCTGAATTTTTGCTCCTCTTGCGTGCGCTTTTATCGGTCATTTTACTGGCCATCGGAGCATGTTCGGTAGCGCGTAAAGAGCGAGTCACGAAGAATAAGGAAACCTCAACGACGAAACCTGAAACCCCTGAGGAAGCAGAGGAAACCCCTCCTGTTTCCCAGGAAGCACTTGAGGAAACCCCTACTCTCACACTACAAGAAATCATGGCACAAATCCTTCAAGTGATTATGCCTGAGAATAGCGTGGAGAGTGTCACGAATGAGCCCCTAAAGCAGACTGAGAACTTTGGAACATATGACCAGCTAGCGATGTATCATCCTGGCGAAACTTTAGAACAATACACCTTCTCAGAGGCCAGCTATCAGCCTGAGAAGCCCAATGAAACCCCAGGAAGCCCCGTTGTTGTTCCACTTCTTGATGGAGGGGTGAAACGGGAAAAGGTCAAGGCAGTCTTGCGAGAAAACCCTAATGCGAGTCTCTCAGAAATTGAGGAAAAGTCTGGGGCGTCTCGCGGCTATGCCAGTAAAATACGGGATGAACTTTTAGAGGAAATACACCAGGAAATCCCTCGACTCAATGGGGTTCACTAGGAAACAGGGAAGGAAACACCCATGGGCAAAGAACAACAACACCTCGACCTGGCCGAACTCTCCACACTCTACGATGCACAACTGCAAGTCATCGGGGAGATGGAGCGCAAGATCGCCCGGCTAGAGCAGATTGCAGGGGAACTCTTCGAGATTGCGCCTGCCTGCACATCCAAAACACGGCTACTCAAAAAGTACCAGCAATTGAAATGCGTCACGCCACAAGAGCCACTCGAAGGCATCAGTGGCATATAGCAAGGAGGGAACCATTGACCATCACCCCAGAGATCCCGAAAACGGAGTGCCAGTTCTGTGGCCACTTGCACTACTGCGAACTCTCATGCAAACCGCGCCAACTCAGAGATGGAAGCTGGATTGATCGTCTGCTCTCCCTCTGCACGTTCTGCACACAGGGAGTGAAGCGTATCCCGGCCTGTGTACTCTTGCCGGAGAGGAGGGTGCGATGACAAGAGAAGAAGCCATAGAAATCATTAAGGAAACGAAAGCAGATTATAGCCAGAAGCAGCGTGTCCTACGCGGTCTGCAAATCCTGGCAAAGTACGATGATAATTTGGATCTGTCGTTTGAACACGATCAAATGTGGGCTGGCAGCTTTGACAAGACAGTTGCCAGCATGACCAGAGACGATTGTGTGGAGCTTGCACGATGTGGCTGGTTTGAAAGCTATGAGAGCTGGTCACACTTTTGAGGAGGACGAGATGAGCAAAGAAGATCGTGACGAGGTGCTACGCTCGGCACGGCAGCACGTGATGAACGCCTACAAGGATATTGCCGACCTTCCGCATGGGAGCGTGTCTTCAGAGGAGGGGACGCTCCTGAAAGAACAGGTCAGGACACTGCTCCTGGCGATGAAAAGGCGCGGCATGGCTATCGAGCTACCCACACCTTCCACCGACCGGGTAGCCGCTCTAGAGAAGGAGGTAGAGCAAATCAGGGCTGATCTAGAGCAGCTACGTGATTTGTATGAAGAGGGCACCGAAACGCCTTCGCAAGAGAGTGAACCCCATGCGTAGACGTATCGAGATTGCAATCTGTATTGCGTTCCTGGTGTGCGTGTTCGCGGCTACCATTGGAGTGGCCGTGATGCTTCCACCGGGATGACAGTGTGACCAATGTAAGTGACAATAGGAAGGAATGTAAACAATGGAGTTGACCATCATAAAAAAGGCAGATGACACATCACTTGGTGAAAAAGTCTTGCGTATCTCTATCGGAGGTTTCCCGGACAAAGCCTATATTACCTACCGTGGAGATCTGGGAGAAATACAAAGCCTGCTCTGGGATGTGACGCGGGCATTTGCCCAACTCATAGAGGAACCACCAATCAGTCCAGACGACGGAAAGAAGTACGCTTGACAAATGTAAACGACAATTGACTAGAAAGTTGAGAGGTGTGGCGATGAGCGCCCAAAGGTTGAAGAAGTGGCTGAGGAGACGACTGAACCGATATAGCCCGGACAGGGCACTGCGATGGATGTTTCGCCATGGTGTCAGGAAGGGCATAAAACGCGGTATCGAGATCGGTAGGCAGAGTGTGCCGCCGATCCTGAACCGTTGCGTACAGCACAATATGCCGACGTATCCCCGGATTGTGCAGGTGGCTGACGGTCGCTGGATCGAGATGTGGTGCTGCCCCATGTGGGCAGAGCACACCATGCACGACCTGGCTATGCCCGCGGTGTTCCCAGACGTGGAGCGCCAGAGCGACAAGCTCCCGGCAACTCTCGCTCAGGCACAACCCGGCGTGATGCTCTTCGATTATTTGCAGAAGCATCACGACGCGGGGCCGGAGACCCGGACACATCGGACGATACGACTCGGGGGTAATTCCCCCGACAACGATAGGAGATGAAATGGAACTAGAAGAGAGATACCTTGTACTCAAGAGAGCAGATATTGAAGCTGCATTAAGCAAGCAGGAACAAGAAGACTTGCTTTGGCTGGCAAACAATGTAAACATCTATCGACTGAAGCAAGGCAAGCCGGTTAACAACTATGTGGTCATCAACCAGGATGAAGCGTACTTTCCCGATGTACTGAAACTGATGGAAGGAGGCTCTGATGGGCACACCACAAACGCTCGATGACTCTGACTTGCCCATCGCTATTCCGGGGGCAGTCCAGACGCCTGACCTTCTCATCATTCGTGTGGAAGGGACGGCCGAGCAACTCCCAAAGCGGATGGCCAGGGAATTGCGACTGTATGGCTTCGAGGTCAGGTTTGTAGAGGAGGCATCTGAAGATGCAGGAGCGGAAAGTCAGGCGGGTTAACCTGCGCCAGCAACGCCCCTACTACTATTTGCGTGAGACGATCTGCGCACTGTGCCACAAGCTGGATTGGTGCCGGATGTGCCCACGCAGGCGCCGGCACAAGAATGTCACCTATGTGCCGATGCTGATCTGTAGCGAGTGCGCCAGGAAGAGAAAGCTGTGGGGAATAGATGATTGAGATTATCATTAGTTGTCTGAATTGCCATTTCGTGCATCACCAGGGAGATTGGTACATCCGCTTCTCTCAGGCGCTGAACGATTATCAGGGGCTGGCATGTCCCCAGTGCCATCAAACCAACTGGGGGCTGACTGCACGAATGGCGAAGGAGGAATGCGAAGATGGAAGACAAGACCACACAAGAGCTTATCCATAAGGGTTTCGAGGACATGAGACGCTGGATAGCAGAGGCAGAGACGCCAGAGCAACTCTCCTATCGTTTGACTGCCGCTCTAGAGGTACTATCAGGAGAAAATAAGGTTGACTTCCACTATTTCCGGGATATGAGCGGGCTGAATGAGGAGACGAAGTAGCCATGCCAGATGTAGACGGGCGCTACATGACCCAGTACGAACTTTACATCCGCCGGCGTGATCGTGTCATGCGCCTCGTTGAGAAGGGCACACACAAGCCCGTGCCGATGGAAGCGTGCCTGGCTTCCAGCAAGAGCGATGGCGTCTTTGTGCGGCCGTATGCAGCGACGGGCGTGTACCTAATGAGCGATGAGGTTCACTTTGTAAGTGAACTCCCGGAAATGGGAAAATAAAGGGACTATCATGACGATAGTCCCTTTATTTTCCTTGCCACGCCACTGCGAGCCGTTCCGCACCGCACCAGGCCGTACCTAACCATGGCTTGCCCCGCCGAACCATTCCCTGCCACTAGTGAAGATTGTAACATACATGATGTCACCTTGTCAATACCTTATCTTCACCGTCATGCCTACCGGAATTTGTCCTTGCTGGTACGATATCGAGGGCAAACACCTTGTCTACATTCACGGTGTTCAGACGTGTATTGATCGTACCATCTTCATGTCTGAGCGGTTGTGTATCAAGTTTCTCTTTGTGTTTTCTTACAGCGTTCGTTGTGTAAACATGCGTGACACCGTATTCCCTTTTAGCACGCCACGTCAAGATGCGTGCTGCTTCTGTACTCGTAATGCGCCCGTTGCTATCAGGCTGGATGTGCAACTGTTCTAATGCAGCAGCTTTCTGTTTTTCTGTGTAATGTGTTGGCATAGTTTCCTCCATAGTTATGTCAAGGTATGGACATAACTAAGCATACCATGAGAAAACGAGTTTTGCAAGAGGGCAAAATATTGGTGTCAAAAGTGGTCATAAGGTATTGACAAGGTATCGTCAATATGTTAATATTCTCTTGTCGGATGGAGATCCACAAAAATCCAACCTCCACCGACAAGGAGATATCAATCATGACACAGAAGACAACAGTTCGCAAGCAAGATACAAGAACATTAGCCCAGGTCGCACGAAGCGTTAGCGCCATGAGACGCCGCATAGGGGCTATCACACGCAAGCACAACAAGCTGCAAGAGCGCATCGCTCGCTTAGAGGCCGAGGGCCGTATCGTCAAGCTAAGCCACTATAACGACATTCTGACGGGCATTGAGTGCTGGTACGTCAAGGCTGACTCACTCAACCCCAATCCTGATAGCATCAACAATTGGTACTACGAGGTGACTTATTCAGCAGAGCGCGGCTACGGGTGCGGTTGCGAGGATGTACGGCAATGCGATTGCAAGCACGCGAAGGCACTGGGGAGTTACCTCCACCAGGAACAGGAAGAGCGCCAGGTCTCGCGCACGCGCAAAGAGCAGGAAGCGGCTTCGCGGTTCGGCCTGACTGTAGAGCAGGTGCGCGAGACGCTAGCGATGCCCGCCACGGTTCTGAACAACGCCAACCGTGGCTTTCAGATGATGCGCTGATGGCAAAGGACTATGTTGGTGTGGCCTGGGAAGAGATCAGGATCCACGTTGAAGACGATATACGGATAGGAGCATTTGAAGATATGGCAGCACAGAAGCAGTACCAGAACCCTCTCAAGAGGGGTGACACCGTGCGCATCGTGGGCGATGTATGTCAGGGGCTTGTTGGGGAGCTGAAGGTGATCGATCCTGAGCAGGAGGACGAGTGCTTCTTTGGAGTAGCCCTCCACGCTATCGAGGGATGGATATTCTTCAGCGCCGATGAGATAGAGCGCGTGGAGAATATTGATATGGCAGAGTTGCCGTTCTAGGCAGGAGGGAAATTATGGAAATTATCAGTTCTCGGCATTATGTGCTTGTCCTGAGAGACGGGCAGGGCAATACCAGTGATGTTTTTCAGCAAGGCGACGGGCGATTTAAGTGTCTTCGCTGCAATCGCTACAGATGCGAGCATGTGAAATTTGTCCAGGCAAGCGGACAGGTTCCACCGCGTCCGACTCAGGACGAACTGGCAAAGAACGCCCCGGACATATTGACGTTTTAGGAGGCAAAATGAAGCGTTACACCAAAGAGCAATTAGCGCAGATCATCGCACAGTTGCAGGCAGTGAGCGTTGATAGCCTGCCTGTCTTTCAGGTGAGTGTCATCAACGCCCACACTGACGAGCCGATTGAACTGAGTCAGGTACGTGGTTCAGGCGTTGTCTACATCAGGATTGGGCATGGCAGTACAGCGCGCAATTTCCCGGTATATGTAGAAGTAGTCGTATAGTCGAGCGGGTGTCATCCCGCTCAGGAGGTTTTGTATCATGGCTGAATTAGCTTTAGTACCGCAATCATCTTCTATCGCAATGGTAGAAAAAAATCGTTTGGATACATTGGCTGGCTATAATGCAAAAGAGCATCTGGTAAAGTGGATTGCCAATCAGAACGGCAAGAGTGCTGTCGTTGAGTATTATCCTGCTGCCTGGCGCTTATACGAATTGAGCCTACGCTACGGCGATGCCAACTTTGCCAATGATATTATCCATATGGATGTAGAGAAGAATATCGTCGTAATCCGCTCCAGGCTCTATCTGGGTGCCGATTATGCGGCTTCCCCTAAGAAGTCGGAAGCACACAAGTATGGCAAACTGACCGAACTGGATAAGGTAGAGACAAAGGCCATGGCACGAGCTGCCCGCAACTTTGGCATAGGAACTGAGCATGCTCTTGATTTCGACGATGTAGAGCCTGATCCACATGCCACCGTAGTCAATGCTGATCCAGGTACTCAGAGCGGCAATGCTCCTGCCAATCAGCAGAACGGTGCTAAGAGGACGGTAGACGCTCCGCCTGTAGTGCAATCACAACACCCACCTCTGGTGCAAGCCATGCTCGACGCGCGTTCCGCAGGCATGATCACCGGCACAACCAAAGAGGACAGGACAGCTTCCTGGGAAGAGCAGGTGATCATGATCTTCGGCAAGCTGATATCAGCAGAAGAGCAAGCCAAGCCGGAGAACATCGCTAAGATCAATGCAGCAATCACGCGGCACAAGAGTATTGCTGCAAACGGCAAGTAGTCGCGATACGTGGCGTGGCTGGCCGCCGAAATTGCCAGCCGGAGGGATTGAGATGGGTTGTGATATCCATGGAGTTATCGAAGTCCATATAGAGGGACATTGGCAAAAGGCATTGTCCCTTGCCGATATGAGCCCCAGGAATTACGGGTTGTTTGCTTTGCTCTTTGGCGTGCGTGGAGACTCGCCTTATGAGTATAAGTATCGTGGATTCCCCAGAGACATAGCCTGGTATTCTGAGTTTGAGTTTTGTGATGAGTGCGAAGGAAGCGGACATGACGAAGCGTCTCTAGAGATGAAGGAACGCTTCCACAAGTATCATCCTGATGAAAAGGAGTGCCAGCACTGTTGTGATTGGCACAGCGTTTCGTGGATCACCTGGCAGGAAGTAGAACGCCACTGGGATGAAATCATAAGGGTGATATCAGGCAGGTATCCAAATCCGGAATGGGAGTTCGTCTTCAATACCATGCGTTTCTGGGCGAGCTACCTTCCTGAAAGGGTGAAGGTGATCGAGTCTACCCCTGCACTCTCAACCGGAAAAGAGGATACGAGCAGGGTGCGTATGGTTGTGTGGTTCGATAATTAGCAAGTAGTTAGCCAGCGTGGGGAGTGCGACTCCACGCGAGGAGAATTTATTATGGTTAAGTTGATGATCGTGGATCTTGATGGAATTGTTTGCGACAACACGAAGCGCTTTGAGAAAGCAGAAGAGGCTAAGCAAGCCTTCATCAATGACCTACTTGCCCACTTTGGCAAGGTTGACTCTGCATCAGAGAAAGATGCTACCAATCTCTACTGGCAAACCGTTTTCAATCCCGAACTTGTGAGCCTCGATACGCTCATAGAAGGCGTACCAGAGGCTCTAGATCGGCTCTATGGTGAATACGGCGTCATCTTCCTCACAAGCCGTCCTGAGTCGATGAGAGCGGCAACAGAGGCATGGTTGGAGGAGCATGACATCGAGGTTGCGCACCCCCAGTTCGGGGACTTCCTGGTCATGAAGCAGCCCGCTTTCACCGACGCTCACACCTATACGAAAGTGTGGAAGGTGGGCATGGTACAGATGTTACACAAGCTATTCGATGCGGACGAGGTTGTTTTTGTCGATGACGAGCCCGCCAATCGTCAGGCCGTCCTCGATGCCTACCCGGACGGTGGTGACTTCGGGATGGTGCGCGTGTATGGCAGTTTGACCGAGGCTGTAGCAGCTCTCTAGCCTAGCCCGTCTTGCCCGCCTTCTTCTTTGCCAATGGCAGAGTTGCAGGCGGGCTTCCTGCTACCAGGGTCAGGCTGAGCCGGATTGCATCGGAGTCGGTGCTGAGTCCATACTTGTCCTTGATGGCGTCGATGTCGAGCGTGCTTTGCGGGGAGCTGTAGTACGTTTTGCGGACGTAGCGAGATTTCAACATAGTGGTGTACTTCCTCTTCTTCCAACTTCACGGCAATTACACAAGAATTGCTGAGGGGAGTATACTACAGAGTGAGTCGTTGTGGGTGACAAAGAGGGGCAAAAGTGGGATGAAATGCTTGCTTTTTGGGGTCTGTCATGGTACACTCAGAGTATGTAAATCAGAGTTTACGTTCATCAAATTGGAGGATGCTTTGACTGATATTATCCCTGCCACAGAGATAGATCGCAACGCTTTGATATCGCCATTTGCCGGTGAATTATCCCCTAGTTCACGTCGTATTTATGCTCATGATGCTGAAGTATTTGCACATTGGCTTCAGTTCCACCAGGTTACTCCCGAGACGATCACAGAAGAGACAATGAGCGCTTACCGCGGCTATCTGCTCGAGCATTATCGAACTGCCACCGCAAAGCGTATGTTTAGCGTTTCGTGTCGATTGCTAGGCGTTCAGGTTGGGCGGAAAATACTCAAGTCTAATCCTGCGGCCAACGTACGCGGCATCAAAGCAGAGGATGAAAGCCCGCATATCGCATTAGGCAGAGAGCAAGCAAAAACTCTCCTCGAGTCAATAAACACCTCCACACTCAAAGGCAAACGAGACTATGCTATGATTTCTACCTTGCTCTACACTGGCATACGTCGTTTTGAATGCGCAGCTCTTACCATAGGTGATATGAGCATGGAGCAAGGACATCACATCTTGATGATTAAAGGCAAAGGTAACCGTCGAGATATCGTCAAGTTACGAGTAGAGGCATGGAGAGCTATCAAGGATTACCTCGAGGCAACCAAGAGGGATACATTGGGTAAGAGCGCTCCATTGTTCTGTCAGTTCCATAAAGGCGATATGGTGGTTGAGTCTTCAATCAGTAGCAATGTGGTTTATCGAACAGTGATCCACTATGCTGAACTGGCAAAGATCGATAAGCTAAAACCGCATGGGATGAGAGCGACATTTGTTACGCTTTCCCTGGAAGGTGGAGCAAAGCTCGAGCAAGTACAGTATGCAGCAAGGCATAAAGACCCTCGTACCACTGAGCGCTATTGGAGGCGCAAGCTAAACCTGGATGATAATGCAGTAGATCATATCCACCTGTAGGAGAAATAGATATGTTTCGTGAAATGTTTAGCACTAGCGAACGCAGTGCAGAAGATGCTATCTTGAAATTAGCCAAGAATGCAGAAGACGCTCAGGCAATAGTGGCGTATCTTTCTACAGTTGATTGGCATCAGGCCATATCTGAGAGGATGGAAGAAAAGAGGGTCCGAGTCTCCTCTTATATGGAGGATGTACAGGAGAATTGGCTTACAGGAGGGGGATATTGTGATGAATGTAGAGAGCAGTTTACTAAGTTGTTTTATTGGCCCTTTGCATCGCACAATAGCGAAAAGAAGGAGTTTTCACTTCCGCACCCATGGCAGGTTATTGCCAAGGAGGGAATTAAAAGAACACCAGCAGAAATAGGAAAGATACTGAATGAGTTAGTACCTGAGTGGCAACGTAAGCATGATGAGTGGCAGGCTTCCCAGTGGAATGAGACCCATGAATGGTGTTTTCATCGTTTTTGTTGGAAGTGTCTATATAAACAACAAGATGCAATACATGTTCCCTATGAGCGTCGATTGTACAGATGTTCGATTTGTGATAGGTTAACACGAAGTAGATATAAAATAGAGAGTAAGAAGGAAACGATCTATTGCTGTCTCCATTGTGTCGAACAAGCGGCAGAAAAGCAGTTTAGTTTCTGCCAGGAGTGCGGTAAAAAAACTGCAAATATCCTTCCTAGTGGCATATGCTATGATTGTAGAGTCATTTCGCCTTATCAATGGCAGGTTTCTTCTCAACTCAGTAGAGCAAGAGCTGCTGGTACTCCTGCTACATTGACTACGAAAGAATGGGCGGCAACTGTAACTTACTTTGGCGGCAAATGCGCTTATTGTAAAAATCGTCCATTTGAAGCTCTAGAACATTTCTTCCCTATCATTCTTGGTGGAGGAACCACTGCGGATAATTGCGTACCAGCCTGTCATGAGTGCAATAGCCGCAAGGGTTCTATGCATCCTGAGAGATTGACTTCGCTTTTCTCGCATGAGGTTATAGAGCATATCAAGCAGTATCTTCAAGGGGATAAGCAGCAGATTGTGAGTCCCTACGTTGTCAATAGTAGAGCTTTGTTGGCAAGGGGGTAACACTGTGTCACCCCCTGTAGAAATGGACAGGATGAGCCATAATGACTACCCCTGTTAGTGTGTACAGGGAGTGGCATATGCCATCCCCCTCCCGCATCGTGGAGAGCAGAAAGTGAGCAATTGATGGAGAGAAAAAGTCACATTGCAGCGTGGTTGGAGGCTCTTACTGCTGAGTCTCCTGAACAGAAAGCAGCAATCGAGGCGGTACACGAAGAAACCGACCGTACACTAGCAGAATTGAAAGCGCGTATGGCAATGATGGAAGACCGCACCAAACACGACGCAGCCTCTGAGCTGGACTATATCCAGGCTCAGGCAGAACTGGAAGCCCACATGCATGATCCTCTTGCGGCTCCGTTGTGCGTGCATGTCCAGCCGCTCACGATCACGAGACTTGACCGCTTCTGTGCCGCGACAGGGCAGAGCAGGGACGAAGCTGTCAATGCGATCTTGCACCAGTGGCTGTATATGGAGGGAGAGTGATGCTGTTCCCAATCCTTAATCTTTGCATCCTCTTCGTGGCCGCAGTCGTGGGGTATGCGGTCTACAGAAGCCAGAAGCTGGCAGAGTTGGAGCACATAGCCAGATTATGGGACGGGATGCGACTAGGCAGGCTAGCAGAAAGCATTGATGTGGATAAGCCATTGTTGCCAGTGGATGACGATCCGCTAGGACTGAAGGAGCATAAATTCTTCTCAGATGGACAAGGCCCGGAACTGCTTCGAGACATCATCACAAAGAGAGAAGATGACGCGGTAGGTGAGTTCTGGATAGCCTACCAGGAAGATGCACCGGAGGTAAGCGGTGGAGGTGAGACGGAGCGTGAAGCATTCCTGGATGTGATGAAGAAGATCGAGAGGCTACCACAACCCGACTATGAGGAGATACAAGCCGTGTATCCTGAGTGGAAGCCAGGACAATAGCAAAGGAGATTTACATTATGTCTTTTTGGCGTGAATTGTGGCTTGGCCGCACTGATATGTCGCGCTTCAAGCAGATCAAGTCTGAGGTACGCCACCACGCCTTCTGGATTATCCGTTCGCAGAAGTTGCGCAGGCTCTACGACAAGGTGATGCGCACACCGTGAAGCAAAGGACCCTTATCCTCCGTCCTATGGACATCCTCAGATAAGGGTCCCGCCGAACTGTCGTCCTCTTGCGAGGCTTCCTTCAAATGCCCTTACGGGAACAGTTCGCCAGCCGACTGGCATGGTAGCATGTGCCTGACGGGATTCGGACCCGCGTCTTCCGTCGTCACGTTTGCTCTACCGTTAAGCTACAGACAAACCGCCGAAAGTCAGTCCCTGCCACGGAATCGAACCGTTCTATCCGCACATCGGGCGGACGTGCTCCCATTACACTAAACAGGGTCAATGTTTCTTTCAGGCAAGAGCAGTATAGCACTCCCGCTTACCTCTTGCAAATGCACCAATCCACTGCTAACGCACATTCGCATCTCCTGTACTGGATCTCTGCCATGCTCTCCAACGGTGCAAACGGTTCAGTACCCATCGGATCAGTGGCGTTGCTATTGATCCACCTATCCTCGTCCTCGAACCACGAACGCGCCTCTTCACCAGCGTACTGTACAGCAGGGACCCGCACCGGCAAAGGCCGCGTCATGCTCGTGACACGCATGAACTCAACCCGGTGAAATCGCCGCGCTACACTGCATACCGACCGCATTATTGCTGTTGTGGCGGCTTCCCAATCGCCTGCATCAGCGCACTGTTGCTCCATGCATCCCTTGTCTGTGCTACTTGCGCCGGCACTTGTTGCACGGTGGTAAAAGTACCTGTGGGTGGTATAGACTCTGCAACAATCGCGCTAGAATTGGGCGGAGTAGGCGTGAGTGTCACCCCTGGCACTACGCTGGATTGCGTCGGTGCCGCTGTCTGTTGGGCTTGTGGTGGTGCTACAGGGGCTTGCATCACTGGCTCTGGCAGATGGGTATGCATCGCACCAACGAACGTTGGCAGCGTCTGTAGCACATCAGAGAGCAATTGTTGGAAAGTGGCTTGTTGAGAGGGTGAGGGTGCCTTGTACAGCGTGTTGGCTCCCCACAAGGCGAAGACGCCGCCAAGTAGCCCGGCACACCCTGCATAATCGATCTTCCCGGTGAAGAACAGCACGACCGCGCCAACGATGGCCAGGGATGAGATGATGATGAGACCGATTTCTTGAACACTCGGGTTCGATGAAGTGTTGTTCATAATTCCTCCTAATGTACTGCCAGGAATAGAGCAATGAGCAGCAAAAACACCAGCACTCCATAGACGATGGCCCACACGTAGCGCGGGATAACAGCCCCTGCATTGGAGAGTGCCAGGTCAAGCGAGCGCACGAAAAACCACAGGACGATGAGTAACCCAACATGAGTCTCAAATAGCGACATATGTTCTAATTCTCCTTTTGTGTTACACAAGAATTACGCCCCAGCCAGGTCAGCCTTGATCTTGTCCAGTCCAGCCTGGGCCTGTGGCACGTCTAGCTTGATCTTGTCGAGAGTGGCCTGAGCCTGCGACGTGGGTTGTTGCGCGAGCTGGGCCTGGAGCTGCTGGATTTGTTGGCGAGCTGAGACTAAGCGCGGATCGGTGCCTATGCCGTCATTGTACAGATCGACGCTTGACACCACACCGTTTAACCACTGCCTCACTCCATATTGGTACCATTGAATTGCATGGCCAGATGAGAGCGTGATTTCATTGCTCCATGGCATCCCCAGGAAGCTGTACCCTCGTAGCTTATAATCTGCTAATAGCCCAAACTGGATTATGTGTCCGTTACTGATGCATTGCCAGTGGCTAGCATCCAGCTCCTTGAAGCCGCTCGCCTGTGGACTGTTGATCGTGATTGGCATTGGTTGGTCCTCCTGTGATTGAATTCTCTCCATTACCCAGATTTCGCGAAACTCTAGCAAGCTTGCCCACTGTGCATCTGTATGGGTGACATCGTGTGTTGAGAATGGGTCTCGCGCTGTAAGTGACCCAGGGTCCTCGCGGTAGACGCTTAGAACGTGCGTCCAATCTGGATGTAGCGGTGCGTAGGGGTCCGGTTCGGTCAGCAGACACGGGTGCCCTAATTGGATATGCTGATGCATGTCCTGTACGAGCGTAGCATTATCTCCATCGATGGGATAGAGTCTCACTCCCTGCTTTGCGCAAAAGTCCACGAAGGCGCGGGCTCCGGTGAAGCCGTGATAGTTTGGCCCGTATGCAGCAGTCACGATGTCATATACATTGAACTGCTTGCCTGTCAGATACTCCAATCCATCGTCAACCGATGTGGGTACACAGTCAAAGTCACCGTTGACTGCCACGGCCCTCTGACTTAAATTGGGATAATTATTGAGAGCTGCGATAATTCCACCTCCTTTTGTGCTATACTTTCCTTGCCCCGTGGGTTCAAATCCCACACGATGCGTAAAAACATCGTTGCCGGAGTGGTTTAACGGAGCCTTCAGGGATTAAACCCCCTGAAGGCGGGAAAGAAAACTGTTTATGGTTGAGCATTAACCTGGAGCTGCTGACTGTCCATGCTGACCGGCCCCGTCGAGAGCGTCACCACTGGATACGCTTTGTAGAGTCCAGCCTTACCGAGTGGATTAGTAGATAGTAAATCCGTTGCAGACGGCGTGAAGTCTGCCTTGCCATTCGCGGCATCAGTCACGCTCCACGCGCCAGTACACACGTAGAGCGCCAGACTATTGTTGACATCCTCCAGGTGCATGGCTATGGCGTTATTTGCCACGCCTGTGAGCACGAATATCGCGCTATCAGTGGTCAGTGTGTTGTGCCACGGTCTCCCGTCCCCGGCTGGTAGCGGGCTTATGCTCATGTTGTCACCCCCCTTGTCTTCCATGTGGTGTTCATATCGCGTGTTTTCCATGTAGCTTGCATATCCCGTGTCACCCAGGTCACGTTGATATAATGCAACGGCTGCGGTGTGACCGTGCCTGCATTGAGGATTAATGTTCCGCCAAAAGCCCTTGGAACGAATGTCACTGCCATATTCTTTCTCCTCTCTTTCTACGGCATTCTGCCAAATGCACGATGCCGCCCCGATACAATCGGGTTGGGTGTGTTGTAGACCGCACTGATGAGGGTGGACGCCCACAACTGTCGTGCTGCCGTATAACCTGCCGTCGTGAAGTGGATACCATCCCCGCTAATGAAGGACTGGTTATTCAGCATGTATGTCCAGAAGTCTGGCCCCGGCACGATCTGTGAGTACGTGGAGTACAACAAATCCACCTTCGCATTGAGTGCAGGCGCATTGGCCTGCTTATTGGTGCCGTTGGCCGCCCACGCGATCTTCGGAATAACCGGAATCTTATTGGCAGCCAGTATCGCCAAGACCATGGTTTGCATGTTGCTGTAGTAGGTGGTGGCACTCACGTTCGTGTTGGCGTCGTTGCCTCCATAGTCGAGCCCGATATACTTGGCCTTTGTCAGTCCAAGCCAGGCGTTGATGTTGTTCACACCCGTTATAGAAGCCACGCCACCAATGGCCCCACTTTCCATAAGCGGGCTAAAGGTGTTATTAGCCGTATTGATGAGCGTTGCTACAATTGGCCCGTTGGTAGACGAGGAGGTATTGAATATCTCCGAGGTGATGCTATCCCCGTAGATAATCCAGTTGTCGCTAATCCCGTTCATATTGGCGTCGAACAACTCAAACTTGCATTCAGCATCGGTGTTGCCGGTACTCCCATCCGAGACGGTGACATTGATACGTATCCAGTTGTAGGTAGAGAGGTCACCAAGAAGATGCTGCCGTGAATGCAGGGTGTTTCCCGAAACCGTGGCGAGCGTGACCCATCCACTACCCGGCAAGCTCCCACCTGCCGCCGTATTCACGTCGATGGTGTAACTCCCCAGGTTATTGTTGGGGTTGGT
>C688J18823_10000509_pt1 | contig 22584 bp, 24 predicted proteins | sample HopSoiMetagenom1_FD_18823 | JGI IMG/M metagenome (IMG submission 18823) | reverse complement strand
GGACGTCGCAAGCCTCTGACCTGCACAAACGCGCACGGGGTGCCGAAATGTCCGTTTTTTGATTCGACCCCCCTTTGACCCCGCCCTCACCTGAAAGTCCTCTCCCCCCGCTGTTTTTCCACAGGGCAAGATGATCATGGGGTGGTGGGGAATGGCTTCAGATTTCCCGCCCGGTCTTGGTGAGCGAGGTTCCCGGCTCTGGCGGGATACGACGGCTTCGGGCTCTCTGACTCCGGCGCACTTGGTGCTTCTGGAGGAGGCTTGCCGTCTCGCTGACCGGCTGGATTGGCTCAACGCGATTGTCCTGCGTTGGATGTCGCCCGTCAACGCGGATGACGAAGAGGACGGGCCGAATTCGGGGGGCATTCAGCAGCTTCTGGCGGAGGCTCGGCAGCAGGCGACTGCTCTTCGGGGGCTTCTGGCGGAGATTCGGCAGGGCTTGAAGGGTTCGGCGGCGCCTGCGTCCAATCAGGCCGAGGGTGCGGGGGGTTCGGGTGTCTCGGATCTCTCGGCGCGTATCGCTGAACGGCGCAAGCAAGCCCAGGGTTGAGCTGTCGCCGCCTTACGAGTACTCGCTGGGCCCGGAGGCGTGCGAGCTGGCTGAGCGGGCGGGCTTGATTGCGGATCCGTGGCAGGCGGATGCGGTGAATCTGATGCTGGCGTGCCGGGCTGACGGCAAGTGGGCGTGCTACGAGTACGGCGAGATCGTGGCCCGGCAGAACGGCAAGGGCTCGATCCTGGAAATCCGGGCGCTCGCCGGGTTTCTGCTGCTGGGCGAGCAGTTGATCATGTGGTCGGCTCACGAGTACAAGACGTCGATGGAGGCGTTCCGCCGCTGCCGGACGCTGCTGCGGCGACTCGGCAAGCAGGTCAATCCGAACAACGAGAACTTGTGGGATGTCGACGGGGTCATCGTCAAGGTCGTCAACACGAACGGCGAGGAAGGCTTCGAGCGGCTCGACACCGAGGCCCGCATCAAGTTCGTGGCCCGCAGCAAGGGTTCGGGCCGTGGCTTCTCCGGTGATCTCGTCATCATCGACGAGTCGTTCGCGTTCACCGCGGAGCAGCAGGATGCGTTGATGCCCGCAATGGCGGCCCGCCCGAACGCACAGATCATCTACACGTCGTCGCCGCCGTTGAATGGCGAGTCCGGCGAGGTCATGTTCAACCTGAAGCGCCGCGCGGATGCCGGTGGCGACGACAGCCTCGGCTGGCGGGACTGGGGTGTCGCGGGCGACCTCGACCACCTTGACGACATCGACCTCGACGACCGGAGTTTGTGGGCGGCGTCGAATCCGGCGCTCGGCCGACGCCTCACGGAGGAGACGATCCTTCGGGAACGCCGCTCCATGGGCAACGCCGGATTCGCGCGAGAGCGGCTGTGTGTCTGGCCGAGGATTTCGCAGGGCAACACGGTCATCGACCCTGCGGTGTGGGTGCGGTTGACGGACGCAGGTTCGCAGCGTGACCGTGAGGCCGGCGTCGCGATCGGCGTGGATATCAGCCCGCTGCGGGACTACGCGGCAGTGCAGGTGTACGGGCTGCGTGGCGACGGGCTGGGGCATACGCAGTTGGCGGACTACCGGCCGGGCACGAAGTGGCTGATCCCGCGCTTGAAGGAGCTGCGGGAGGCGCTGGAGCCGATCTCGATCGCTATGGGGCGTGGCACGTTCGCGTTCTTGGAGACGGCGTTGGACGCGGCAGACTTTCATCGGCCGGAGGATCCGGAGGCGCCGCAGGCCGGGGATCTGGCGGTGACGAACGCGGTCGACATGGCCGCGGCAGCCGGCCAGCTACTGGAGGCCGTGCGCGAGGAATCGTTCCGCGTCGTCCCGAACCGACACCTCGATGTGGCAGTCGCCTCGGCGAAGACCCGGCAGACCGGCGAGACGATCGCGTGGACGACGAAGGGCGTCGAGGGCGACATCAGCCCTCTGGTGGCGATGACGCTGGCCCGCTGGTCCTATGTGACCCGCTCGCATCTGCTTGAGGGCAGTCAGTACGACGTTCTGCAATCGATCTTCTGAGGGGTGGTCGCATGGATTTTCCGGAGCACCTCGAAGTGAAGCGGTTCGGGTACCTCATTCCGGTGTCAGCTGAGGCACTGATAGACGCGGGGCTGCCGCTGCCTGACGGCATGGAGCCTCCTCCTGCGAGCCCGCCGGTGCCGTGGCAGAAGCGCTTGCGGTGGGCCTGGCGCGATTTCCTGTGGAACTCGCGCCGCCGAGTCGGCTTCTGGATCGCCGGATATGAGCCCGAAGACGACTGGTGGTAGGGGGCGTGATGGCGTTCGGGCGGTGGTTCCGTCGCGCTCCGAAACGGTTGGTGTCGGAGGATGCCGGGCCGGTCCTGGTGGGTGACGTGTGGATGGATGCGCGGGGGCATTCGTCGAGTGACTGGCGGGCGACGGCGCGCGCCACGTGGGGGCGGCGGCTCGGCCTGGCAGCGCGCGGCTTCCGAAGCGTCGGGGCCTGGCTGGTGGGCGTTGAGGCCCGCTCGGGGGTGGAGCAGCGCTCCATCACGTCGGTGCCGTGGTCGCATGGAGGCGGCGGAACCGGCGGCGGGTCCGTGAGCGTGGAGCGGGTGCTACGGCTGGCGCCGGTGTACGCGGCCGGACGGATCCTGGCATCGAACATCGCTGCCGCGCCGCTGCGGCAGTTCAGGGAAGTCAACGGGTCGGTTCAGCAACTCCCGCTGGCCAGCCTCTTCGCGAGTCCGTCGACGCAGGGCAACTTCAACGACTGGATCTGGCGGGCCATCCTGTCGATGGTCTACCGGGGCAACGCCGTCGGCTACGTCACGGCCCGCGACTACTACGGCTCGCCGACCATGGTCGAGTGGCTGCCGATGGACTGGGTGCAGGTCATCGACTCGATGCCCTACGGCCCCGGTTCCTTCGTCAATCCGATCTGGTACGTCCTGGGCAACGAGGTCGACGCCACGGACATCGTCCACATCCCATGGTTCACACTGCCGGGCAAGATCTTGGGCTTGTCGCCGATCGGGGCGTTCGCTTCGATGGCGACGACGAACCTGGCGGCGCAGGAGTACATGGAGGCTTGGCACGCCACCGGTGGCGTCCCGCCGGGCACCTTCAAGAACACGACGCAGATGGTGGACCAGGCGGACGCCTCGGTCATCAAGGCGCGTCTGATGGAGGCGATCCGGACCAGGCAGCCGATCGTCTACGGCAAGGACTGGGACTACTCACCGATCACCGTCCCGGCCTACGAGGCGCAGTTCATCGCCACGCTGAAGCTCGGCGCCACGCAGCTGGCGGCGATCTACGGGGTGCCGCCGGAGCTGATCGGCGGCGAGACCGGCGGCTCGATGTCCTACAGCAGCCCGGAGCAGCGGGAGATCGAGCTGATTCAGCTGACGCTGCTGCCGTGGATGAGCAAGCTCGAATCCCACCTGAGCATGCTGACGCCGCGCGGACAGTGCGTGAAGTTCGACGCCGACGCCCTGATCCGTCTCGATCCGCTCACACGCTGGTCGATCTACGAGAAGCAGCGCCTCATCGGCGGCGCGAACATCGACGAGATCCGCAACAAGGAGAACATGCCGCCGCTGCCGGACGGTAAGGGCCAGGACTACACACCGTTGCCCATCCAGGCCGGCACGTCGATCACTCCACCGGCGATCCGCAGTGCAGTCGACGATCTGCGGCTGCGTCTGATTCAGGGGAGTGACCAAAAGCATGGCTGACCAGGGCAAGACCACGCCGACCGCCGTAGGAGGCAACACCGTGGAAACAGAGCGCCGGTACACCTCCGGCGATACAGGCAAGGCCGAACTGCGCGCCGACGGCGGCGCGAAGAAGATCGGCGGCTATGCCGCGGTCTTCAACCGGCAGTCCCGCAATCTCGGCGGTTTCATTGAGATCGTCGACCCGATCGCCTTCAATCAGTCCCGCGGGGACGGCTGGCCGGACGTCATCGCCCGCTACAACCACGACGACAACCAGCTGCTGGGCACGACCGCGGCTGGCACGCTGCGGATGGGCCTGGACGCTTACGGCCTGTCCTACGAGGTGGACCCGCCGTCGTCCATGGCGCATGTGACCGAGCTGGTGCAGCGCGGCGACGTCCGCAAGTCGTCGTTCGCGTTCCGCACGGTCGCGGACGACTGGGCGACGACCGAGCAGGGCTATCCGCTGCGCCGCCTCACGGGTGTGCAGCTGGTGGATGTGGCGCCGGTCAACACCCCGGCTTACCCGGACAGTTCGGCGGGTCTGCGGTCGCTGGCCGCCAAGTTCGACGCGTCACTCGAAGAGGTGCGGTCGATGGCCCAGGCCGACGAGCTCCGCAAGTTCTTCGTGCGCAGCGACGGCCCGCAGACCAAGAAGGCGGCCCGCAAGGGCATCGCCGGGCATGCAGCGGCAGCGGCTCTCCTTGCCCGCCGGGAAGACCCCTACGTCTGAGGATTCTCGTCCCAGACCTGAGAAAGACCCCCGTGATGGGGGCGGCGCGCCGTTCTAGGACCGCGTAGCCGCATTGCCACGGCGCCGACTTGGGATCTCCCGGTTGGTGTCCGCTCTGGATGCGGTGAAGCACACAACGGGATGACGTGCGACACGAGGAAGCGATCAGCGGACCGCCGGTAGCGAAGAGGCGCCGGCCGCCGACACCCCTGGGTGTGGGACCGCGCGGGCTCCCCGTTCGAGATCGAATTTCGAGCGGACGAGGAGTCCACACTCATGTCTGAAATGGTTCAGAGGCTTCGCGAGCGGCGCGCCCAGGTCTGGGAGCAGATGAAGGGCATCGCCGACCGGAGCACCGAGGAGAACCGCAACCTGACGGCCGAGGAGCAGGGCCAGTGGGATGTGATGAACGAGGAGCTCGACAAGCTCGACACCCGCATCAAGGCGGCGCTGGACACCGAGCAGCGGGCCAAGGACGCCGACGCGGCGTTCGAGCGTCTCAACGGCAAGGGTTCCGGGCAGCGCGGCGGTTCCGGCGCAGGCCAGCAGGAGCGCCGGGGCGAGCAGGGCCCGGCGGGCGGCGGCAGCGGAAGCGGTGCGGAGGAGCTGCGTTCCTTCCTGCGCGGTGAGCGCGGCCGGTTCTACGACGTCAACCCGGAGGGCCCGGTCGACTACCGCACCCTGGTGAAGGGAACGTCGACCGCGGGCGGCAACACGGTTCCGACCGGCTTCTACGACCGGCTGATCACGCACCTCATTGAGGTGTCGGCGATCATGCAGGCCGGTGCGACGATCCTCAACACCAACTCGGGCGAGGTCATCCAGGTCCCCAAGACCACCGCGCACTCCTCGGCGGCGATCGTCACCGAGGGCAACGCGATCGGCGTGTCCGACCCGGCGTTCGGTCAGGTCCCGCTCGGCGCCTACAAGTACGGCACCCTCATCCAGGTCTCGCGTGAGCTCCTGGATGACACGGGCGTCGACCTGGAGGGCTACCTGGCGATGCAGGCGGGCCGCGCGCTCGGCAACGCGTTCGGCGCGCACGCCATCACCGGTACGGGTACGTCGCAGCCGCGCGGTGTTATCACCGACGCCACGCTCGGCGTGACGGGCGGCACGGGCGTGACGGGCGGCTTCTCCGGTGACAACATCATCGATCTGTTCTACTCGGTGATCGCCCCGTACCGTGCGTCCGCCTCCTGCAAGTGGATCATGAAGGATGCGACGGTCGGCGCCGCCCGCAAGCTCAAGGACACCACCGGTCAGTACATCTGGCAGCCGTCCATTCAGGCCGGTGCGCCCGACATGCTGCTCGGCAAGCCGGTCCTGACCGACCCCAACGTGGCAGGCGTCGCGCTGTCCGCGAAGTCCGTCCTGTTCGGCGACTTCAGCCAGTTCTTCGTCCGCTTCGCCGGCGGTGTCCGCTTCGAGCGGTCCGACGACTACGCGTTCAACACGGACCTGGTGACCTTCCGGGCTCTGCTGCGCGCCGACTGCTCCCTGGTCGACCTCACGGGCGCCGTCAAGTACTACGCCGGCGGCGCCTCGTAACCGCCTCTCCGCGGGGGCGGCCGTTCTGACCGCCCCTGCGGGGGGTTCCTCCAACAGCTGCAGGAGAACTCATGGCCAAGGGCCAGCACGTCCTCGGTACCGACGGAGCCCTCGGCGTGCGCGCGGGCCTCACCGACATGACCAGCGCGGTGGGTACGCCCGGCGCAGGCACGGTCGACGTCACCGGCACACCGACTCAGACCACGATCAACAACAACTTCGCCACGCTCGTGCAGCGCGTCAACGCCCTCACACAGGCGCTCCGCGACGCCGGGATCATCGCCAACTGACGAGGAGAGGTAACGCAATGCGTGTACGCATGAAGACGGATGTGTCCGGGTCCCGGGACGGCCAGCCCTGGCCGAAGCGCGGCGAGAGCTTCGAGGTGTCGGACGCCGAGGGTGCCGACCTGTGCGCGTCCGGGATGGCGGAGCCCGTCACCGATGGCGACGAGAACGTCGAGAAGGCTGTCCCCGGCGACTCCGACAAGCGCGCCCTGACGACCTTCGACGGGCCGGTCGGCAATGCCTACCTGCCCAAGGATGGCGGTCACGACCCTGTGGTTCAGGGGCAGAAGGACGCGGCCATGGTGGCGGCGACCCCGGAGAACCGCGATGTTGCGGCCCGCGCCGACGACCAGCACCCGCCGCACGAGGTCACCCAGGACGTGTCGGACGAGGCTGCCGGGGACACCGCTGAGGCGAAGTCGGACACCGCGCAGTCTGCGAAGAAGGCGGCGGCCCCCCGGAAGGCTGCCGCGACCAAGAGCTCCCCGGCCAAGCCGGAGAGCAAGTAGCTGTGGACGGCCAGGTGTTCGTCCTGACCGTGGAGGCGTCCGGTGAGGTGACGCCCGCCGGGGAGCGGCCGGAGGCCGAGGAGTCTCCTGAGCGGGAGGAGATGACCGATGGCTGAGGGACTGTCCACCACCCTGGTCTCGAACTGGCTGAACACGCTGCGCTCGGCGGGCGCAGCGTTCGGTCCTGTCGCTGGCACATTCGTGCAGCTGCACACCGCGAACCCGGGCGCTGCTGGCACGACGGCAGTGTCCGCAGGCTCGGCGACGCGGATCGCCGCGACGTTTGCTGCGTCATCGGGCGGCTCGGCGCTGGCGCTGTCGGGCTCAGTGGGTCCATGGACGAACGGCGGCACGTCGGAGACCATCACGGACATCTCCGTGTGGACGGCAAGCAGCGCCGGCACGTTCCTGTTCTCGGTGGCGCTGACGGCCAGCAAAGCCTGGGCGTCAGCCGACACGTTCACATTGGCGAGCTTGGGTGTGAGCCTGTCACCCGCCGCCTCATAGCTTAAGCTTGACTATGTGACGAATAAGGGGCGCCCTCCGCGCAAATTCACCCCCGAGCAGGTCGCCGACATGGTCAGCCGGTATCAAGGCGGTGATGGAATCGCCGCGATCGGCGAGACCCACGGGTGTAATCGATCTACCGTTCAGCGCGTACTGAGCGAAGAAGGCGTCTACGTACTCAAGGAACGACCTGGAGCTTGGGTTCTCTCCGACGCGCAACAGCGAGAGGCCGTAAGGCGCTATGAGGCTGGAGAATCCGCGCGCGCTATCGCGCTGTCATTTGGCCGCAGTGACGCGGCGGCGGTGCGACGAGCACTCAAGGCTCGTGGGGTTCATAAGCCGCGTAGTTTCCAGGGGTTCACAGCGGAGCAAGAGGCCGAGATGGTCACCCGCTACTGCGGGCGCGAGTCCGTGGAGAGCTTGCGCCGAAGCCTCGATTGCGGCCGAGGGCCAGTGGTCACGGTCTTGAAGCGCCATGGCGTCTACCAGGAACTTCGGTTCCAAGGCTTTACGCCCGAAGAGCGGGACAGGATCGTCGCTCGCTATAAGGCGGGAATCAAGCCCTCGCAGATCGCGCGCGAGTTTGGATGTCACCAGACCACGATCACAGCCATGCTGCAGCGGCTAGGTGCCTGGGTTAACCCAACATCACTCGAACGCGTCGGCGCCCGCTACACGATGGACCAGAAGCGCGAGATGGTTGCTCGCTACGAGTCCGGCGACAGCATCTACAAGATCGCCAAAGAGTTCGACGGCATCCCGCAGTCGATCTGGAGCATCCTGCGCGCAGCCGAAGTCGAGTTTCGCGACAAGGCGTGGCGCGGTGGGCGAGTCGTGGCGTCGGGCGGCTACACGGCTGTCACCGCCGATCCCGACGATCCGATCGCGTCATCTATGGCCAACGTGACTGGCTATGTACTTGAGCACCGGCTGGTCATGGCAAGGTCGCTCGGGCGGCCCCTGACCCGGCACGAGACGGTCCACCACATCAACGGCGACAAGCAGGACAACCGCCTGGAGAACCTGCAGCTCCGAAAGGGCAATCACGGCGTAGGGGTTCGTTTCGCCTGCTTGGACTGCGGATCACACAACGTGGACGCCGTCCCCCTGGCCCCGTAGAAGCAGGCGGCGTGACGCTCTGACGGGGAGGGCTCGTGACGACCTTCGTCGACGACTTCAACAGGGCCGACGGTGATCCAGGAGCCACCTGGGTTCAGGTGTCCGGCACCTGGTCGATCGTCTCCCAGCAGCTCTCACCGGGCGCATCAGGCGCGACGATCGTCATACGCACCGCCACCCCAATGGCCACAAGCGACAACTACGCCCAAGTCACCATCGCCGCGACCACAGCGGTGAGCCAAGGCGTGATGTGCCGGGGCGACAGCACCCTCGCCAACGGTTACTTGTGGCGCAACAACGGATCGAACTGGGGTCTTTTCAAGGCGGTCAGCGGCACGTTCACCGCCATCGGCAGCACCTACGCGGCCGCAGCTGCAGCAGGCGACGTCGCGAAAATTCAGGTCGTCGGCTCCACGGTCACCGGCTACGTCAACGGTGTCGCACGCGCCACCGTCACCGACACCGCCGTCACGTCGGGCACGAACGTCGGCGTCCGCTCACAGTCCACCAGCTCGCTCAGATACGACGATTTCACCGGCGCCGACGTCACTGCCGGCACTACGGGCGACGCGGCGCTGTCCGGTACTGCAACCCTGTCCGCAGCGGGCCTGCGGGCCACTGCGGGCGGTGCAGCGCTCGCGGCCACCGCGGGCCTGACCGCTGCTGGCGCGCGAGCCACGACTGGCGGTGCCAGCCTGGCGGCCCTGGCCGGACTGACCGCCGATGGCGTCCGAGCTACCGCTGGCGGCGCAGCGCTGACCTCTACGGCCGCCCTGACAGCCGACGGTGTCCGGGCCACGTCCGGGAGTGCAGGCCTGGCCTCCACGGCCGGTCTGGTGGCGGACGGCGTGCGGGCCACGACTGGCGCCGCAGCATTGTCTTCTACGGCCAGTCTGTCGGCGGACGGAACCCGTGGCACATCTGGGGACACCGGCCTCGCTGTATCGGCGACGCTGACCGCCTCTGGCGCGGTGGCTACCGGCGCTACCGGTAATGCGGCGGTCTCCGTGACTGCGGTGCTGGCTGCGGCAGGCGCGGTCGGCCGCGGCCTCGATGGGGCCTTCACTGCGACAGTCGCCTGCACGGCGGCTGGGGCGATCGGAGCCACGTCCGGGGGCAGCGTCGCTGTCTCTGCCGGGCTTACCGCGGCCGGGCAGGTCGCTGGTGTGGTGGTGCGTGGCACTGCTCGAGGGGCGGCGGGTTCCGGGCCTCGTTCGCGGCGTGGTGATCCTGCGGTAGCGCGGGCGCAGCGTGGTGAGTTGGCCGTACCGACAGCGAGGGGAGGGGCCTTGTGATCGACCTAGGCAGCGTCTACCAGGTGGCTGTTGATGTCGCCGACGCGTCGGGCATTCTCGTCAATCCGGCCTCCGCCACACTCACGATCACTTTGCCGGACGGAACGACGGTCAGCCCTGCCGTGCCGACGCCGGCGACTGTCGGGAAGGTGCGCGTCGACTATGTGACCGTTCAGGCGGGCCGGCATGTGTGGCGGCTCGTCACCTCTGCGCCGACGACGGCGTATGCGGACGTTTTCGATGTGCAGCCCGCCATCCCGGTCGGGATCGTGTCGCTGGCGGACGCTCGTGCCCAGTTGAATTTTGCTGCGGCGGAGACGTCGGACGATGACGAGTTGCGCGGCTTCATCGGCGCGGCGACGGGGGCGGTGGAGCGGGCACTGGGGCGGGTCGTGGTCCGGCGCACGGTCACTGACCGGTTCGACGTCGGCGGGGCGACCACTCAAGTCCTGCTGCGGAACGTCCCGGTGCTGTCGCTCACCTCGGCCATTTCAACCGATGGCGCCACCACATGGACGGTGGGGAACCTGCGGGTTGATGGCGAAACGGGGCTGGTCACGGTCACTGCGGGGGCTCCTTTGACGGGCTCCGTGGCAATCACCTACCAGGCTGGTCTGCCGATCATCCCGGAGGACTACCGGCTCGCCGGACTGATCATCATTCAGCATCTGTGGGAGACGCAGCGCGGCACGATGGGTGTCCAGCTCGGCGGTGACAGCGAGCCGTACATGCCGGGCCGCAGCTTCGCGATCCCCCGCCGGGCGCTGGAGCTGCTGGATCCTCCGCTGCCGGGGGTGGCGTAGATGGCGTGGACTTCGAGGCTACCGGCCGCCATGGATGCCCTGGTGGCCTCCTTCACGGAGTGGCCCGGACTGGGGGGCGGCGGTGTGATCGTGAGAGATGGCCCGTCGGCTTCGCAGGCCACCGTGAAAGAGATCCTGTCGGTTGGCTACACGGGTGGTGAAGACGACAGCGACGCCGGATCCACTCTTCTCACCGAGGGAATGGGCGGGGCCGTCGATCGCGAACAGTTCACGATCCGCTGCGCCGCGGCCGTCCTCAGGGGAAGCGATGACGTCTCCGGGGCCCGAAAACGGGCCTATGAACTCTTGGGCGAGGCGGGCGCTGCGATCGCCGCGAACCGCTCACTGGGCGGCTCCGTGATGCGGGCAATGATCTCATCGCACAATCTCACGATGGATTTGGCGACCAACGGCGCGCAGGCCATGGTCGTGTTCGAAGTCTCCTGCGACAGCTACACGGGCCGCTAGGGCCGACGCCGGTGAGCCGAGACCACCTCGATGATGGCGCCGATCAGCAGGACGGCATGAAGCGCGTCGTACCAGTGCGGCTCCCCATCGAGTGACCCCCACACGAAGTACGGGATCACCCGCATCCCCACGGCAACCAAAGCCAGGAGGGCCCACGCCTCGCCGACACTGGTCGGCTTCCGGGTGGAGTCCACGACTTCCGGCTTGACCGGCTCAGGCGCAGGTTCGATCGGCTTGGCGTCGGCCGGCTGAGCTCGGAGCGTCTTGATGGCTTCAAGTTTCGCGGTGCCGCGCAGGTGTGGCTGCTCCCGTTCCACCTGTTCCATGGCGTCTTTCAGATTCATGGACCCCCCTCGTGCCAGTGGCGCGGATCGTCCCATTCCCCGGTATCCGGGTCAACGAAATCGACTAGGAGGAGCGGATGACCGCGCTCGTAACCCAGGTCGTGCCCAATGTCGGGCTCGACATCGGCTCACTGCCTGTAGCCGCCACCAACGGCGACACCGCCGCGTGCGGCTCCGGCACCTTCCTCTACGTGAAGAATGGGAACGCGGCAGCGTGCACGGTCACGCTGACCACGCCCGGCCAGGTCGATGGCCGCCTCGCCATCGCCGACTCCAGCTTCACTGTGGCTGCGACCACGGGCATCGGTGTCATCCCGCTGTCGGCCAGCCTGTACGCGGACCCGACGACCGGGCTGGCGACCATCAACTACAGCGTGACCAGCAGCGTCAGCGTCGCGGTGGTGAGGGTCCCGTGAGCGACACCATCGTGATGCGGCACCCGACCCTGCCGGAGGCGCAGGAGATCGAGGTTCCCAAGGACGCCATGCCGCACTACACGAACGCCGGCTGGCAACAAGTTCCCGCTGAGGAACTGGAGCAGCGCGCCGAGCTGAAGGCGCAGGCGGCTGCCGAGGCTGCCGCAGCCGAAGAGGCGACCGAGCAGGCCGAAACCGCAGACGAGCCGGAGCAGTCGGAGCCGGCGGACGCATCCACCGAGAGGCCGGCGCGGTCGCGCACCAAGACGGCCGCCAAGAAGAGCGAAGAGGAGAGCTGACCCATGGTGGCCACGCCGATCACTGCAACGTCCCGGTACATCCCGCCGGGTACGACCCGCTACTACTGGGTCGCGACCATCGCCAACAAGAACAGCCCGACGCGTTCCGAGCTGAACGCAGGATCCGATCTGACCGCGGAGATCGCATCCGTGTCCGGGTTCGCGACGAACAGCGACCAGCAGGACACCCCGGACCTCGGCAGCCGCTTCGTGTCGAAGATTCCGGGCCGTATCACCGCGGACGACAGCTCGATCACGCTGTACATGTCGTCGACGTCGAGCGACGTGCGGACGCTGCTGCCGCGGGACACGGCCGGGTTCGTCTGCATCTTCCCCGAGGGCGACACGGCGGGTCTGAAGTACGACGTGTTCCCGGTGAAGGTCACCGGGCAGCCGAAGGCGCGTGACGTCGAGAACCCGGCGCAGATCACCATCCAGTTCGCGATCACGTCGATCCCCGTCGAAAACATCACCGTGCCGTGAGCGTGCCCGACGTTCCCGAGTCGATCCCGCGTCCAGTCGCTTGGGCCATATGCCACTCCTTGGGCCTGGAGCCGAGTTCTGTGCGGGGACTGGAGTTCGGGACCTTCGGCCTATACGTCACATTTCGCGCGACGGACAGCGCCGGACAGCAACTGTCCGACGGTCGCGGCCCTGCGACACACCGGATCTTCGTCCGGTACGGCGAGGAGGCCAGTGATGACGATCGGCCTTCGGGACAGCGGTGACCTGCGGCGAATCAGCCGCGAGCTGCGCCGCATGGACGACAAAGAGATCAAGAAGCGGTTCCGCCGGGAGCTGCGAAAGGCAGCAGCGCCGCTCGTTCCGAAGGTCCGCGCGAGCATCCGCACCATCCCGTCCAAGCAGTCCTACAGCCCTGACGGACTCCGGGGTGCGCTGTCACGGGCAACGCGCCTCGAAGTGAAGACCGTCGGCAAGCAGGCCGGTGTCGCCATCCGTGTGGACGGGCGCAAAATGCCCACTCGCATGAAGAGCCTGCCCAGCATGGTCGAGGGCAAGAAGCGGTGGCGGCACCCTGTCTTCGGCAACCGCGAGAACTGGGTCAACCAGTCGGCGGAGCCCTACTTCTACCACGTCGTCCGCGCCGCCGGCCCCGTCTCCAGGCGGGCTGTCAGCAAGGTGCTGGACGGCATTTCACGAGACATCAGCTAGGAGCACCATGGCCCTGTCCCGAGACGCCATCCTTGGCGTCAGTGACCTGCAGACCGAGAAGGTCCCCGTTCCCGAGTGGGGAGATGAGGTCATCGTCCGTGGCCTGACCGGCGAAGAGCTGGACGCCTACCAGGGTTCGCGCCGTCAGATCCGCAACGCCGGGACGCCGCAGGCCGAAGTCGTCTTCATCCAGGACAACGCCCGCGCCGGCCTGCTGGTCAAGTGCCTCATCGACGAGCACGGCGACCGGCTCTTCACCGACCAGGACACGGGCCTGCTCGGCATGAAGAACGCCAAGGTCCTCGACCGTCTCTACGACGTTGCCGCCCGCCTGTCCGGCCTGTCCGAAGAGGAGCAGGAGGAGATGGAGGGAAACTCCGAAGCGGCGACGGACGACTCTTCTACTTCGTCCTCGCCCGAGACCTCGGATGCACCGTCGCCGAGCTCCTACGACGAATCAGCGCCCGCGAACTGACCGAGTGGGAGATCTTCTACCGGATCAAGGACGAGCAAGAAGCCGCAGCCGACAACGAGGCGGCCGAGCCGCCGCGCCGGAACTGGCCATGACGGGCCGCTGATCGAGGGGAGGCGTCATGGCGTCCACCGGCATCATCTACACCCTCATCGCCCGCGACGCGGCCAGCCGCACATTCCACCAGGTGGGTCGTGCCGCATCCCGCACGGACAGCATCATGGGCAAGCTCGCCAAGACGGCCAAGATCGCCGGTGAGGCGCTCGCGGTGGGTCTGGCGGTCGGCCTGGCCGAGGGGACCAAGGCGGCGGTCAAGTTCCAGAGCGAGATGACCCGCATCTCGACGCAGGCCGGCGGCACGGCGAAGGACGTCAAGACGCTGTCCGACCAGGTCCTGAAGCTGGGCACGTCCACCCAGCAGGGGCCTCAGCATCTCGCCGAGTCGCTGTACCACCTGAAGAGCGTCGGCATGGACAACGTCCAGGCGATGAAGGCACTGAAGGAGGCGTCCGACCTTGCGGCGGTCGGTCACGCCAACCTGGAGGAGACCACCAACGCGCTTGCGGGCGCATGGCGGACCGGCATCAAGGGCGCCACCTCGTTTCACGAGGCAGTCTCCACCGTCAACGCCATCATTGGCGCGGGCAACATGTCGATGGACCAGTTCAACGCGGCCATCGGTACGGGCATCCTCCCGTCGGCGAAGACGTTCGGTCTGTCGATGAAGCAGGTCGGGGCCGCGTTGGCGTTGATGACGGATGAGGGCATCGACTCTGCGTCCGCGGCCACCCGGCTGCGGATGTCCTTCAGCCTGCTCGGCGCCCCGTCGCATGCCGCCGAGAAGCAGCTGGCGAAGATCGGCCTGACGGGTCTCAATCTCGCGGACGCGATGCGCGGTCCGAAGGGTCTGATCGGCGCGATCGGCCTCCTGAAAGACCACCTGGACAAGAGTGGTCTGTCCGCGTCGAAGCAGTCCCAGCTGCTGTCGCGCGCGTTCGGGGGCGGCCGGTCCTCCTCCGGCATCCTCCTCATGCTCAACAACCTGGACGTGCTGGAGAAGAAGCAGGAGCAGATCAACCGCAGCACCGGCAAGTTCGACGACGCCGTCAAAATGCAGCGGAAGACCGCCGAGGCCCAATGGCATCTGCTCACCTCCAACCTGGAAGTGATGGGCATCCGGATCGGCACGAAGGTGCTGCCCTACGTCACTGACTTCGTGCACTTCCTTGCCGTCAAGGCGATGCCCGAGGCTGCGCGGTTCGGCCGGGCGGTGGCGAACATCATTCCCGTCACCCCGATCGAGCGGGCAGTCGGCCGCGCGAAGGGTGTCATCGACGACTTCCTGAAGGGCTTCCGAGGCTCCAAGAACCCGGTCTCCGACCTGGTCAAGGGCTTCGCCGACCCATCGCCGCACCTGGGCTCCAGCAAGACGGCCGCCGCATCCAAGGGACCGGCGCTGGCGCCGATGCCGCACTACGGCGTCGGCCAGGTCGCCCCAGCCAACGGGCGGATCGTCGACTCGTCGAAGTTCGCAACGCCGCACGGCGGGTCCGGGCTCGCTGCACCCTTGGTCAAGGCGAAGGTCAAGCCGCCGAAGTCGCTGGCTCAACAGATCGGCGAGCAGGTCCGTATCGCCTTCAGTGACGGCATCATGCACGTCAACTGGGACAAGTTCGGGCCGGTCCTCGGCGGGGGCCTGGGCAAGGCATTCGCGTGGGTCGCCTCGCACGGCGCTGAACTGTCGGCGAAGCTCGGCAAGGCCATCGGCGGGATCGACTGGGTGGATGTCGGCAAGAGCCTGGGCAAGATCGCGCTGCCGTTCGCGATCGGCTTCACAGTCAACCTGTTCGAGCCGATGATGCACCCGGACTTCTGGAAGAAGCACTGGCTGGACACCATCCTGGCGGTCATCTCCGTCGTGCCTCTCGGCAAGGTGGGCGGGGTCCTGGCCAAGCTCGGCTCGAAGGTGCCGTGGGGCAGGCTAGGCGAGGTCCTGAGCAAGATTCCCTGGCAGAAGCTCATTCCGTTCGGGGAGAGGCTGGGCAGGGCTGCCGGACCCATCTTCCTGAAGATCAACGAGTTCGTCGGCAGGATGTCCCTCAAGTTCCTGGAGGCCTTCGCCCGCCACTTCCCGAAGATCGCCGCGTGGTTCGCTCGCGAGCTCGGGCTCCTCCCGATCCGGCTCGGCGTCCTCGGCCTGGAACTGGCACGCAAGGGCAACGAGATCGTCGCCGGGCTCGGACGGGCACTGATCGAGCACCTGCCGGGCGCGGGAAACCGGTTCATCCGGGCCACCTACAAGGCGTTCGGCCGGTTCAGCCTCTACCAGATCGGCGTCAACCTCGCGAAGAGCCTGACGTTCGGCGCCTGGAACGTGATGAAGAGCATCGGGTCGTGGCTGAAGGGCCACATCGTCGACCCGATCACGAACGGTGTGAAGTCGCTGTTCGGCATCAAGAGCCCGAGCCGTGTCTTCATGGGCATCGGCCGCAATCTGATCGCTGGCCTCAAGTCCGGCATCGTCGTCGCCGTGAAGGGGATCGGCGGCTGGATCGTCGACCGCATCGTGAACCCGGTCAGGTCCCCATTCTCGCGCACCGGGTCCTGGCTGCCCGGCAGGGGCAGCTCAATGGTGTCCGGCTTCAAGGCGGGCATCTACTCGGTCGGCAAGAGCATCGGCGGCTGGGTGACCTCCCACGTCATCAACCCCGTGAAGGGCCCGTTCGCCCGTGCGCGCGGCTGGCTGCCCGGTAAGGGCGGGGGCATGATCTCTGGCCTGAAGTCGGGGATCCTCGTCGCGATGAAGGGCATCGGCGGCTGGATCAAGGGCCATGTCGTCGATCCGGTCGTCGGCGCGGTGAAGCGTTTCTTCGGCGTCAAGTCGCCGTCGCGCGTCTTCATGTCGATCGGCGGACATCTGGTGTCTGGCCTGATGAAGGGCATGGCCAAAACCAGCGGCACGGCGATCGCGAAGAAGGTGTTCGGCTCGCTACCCAAGGCGCTGGCGCACATCGTCAAGAAGGGACTTGTCTCCCTCAGTTCCCTGCCCGGGAAGGCGATGAAGGCGCTCGGCGGACTGGGTGGGGACCTGCTCGGCTTCCTCGGTATCGGTGGAGGCGGCGGGGGCGGCAGCGTGAACCGCTGGTCTGGTGCCGTCGCCACTGTGCTGCAGATGCTCGGAGCGCCAGCCTTCGCACAGGGCGCGGTCCTCAAGCGTATCCAGATCGAATCCGGCGGCAACCCGAACGCGATCAACCTGACCGACAGCAACGCCCGTGCGGGGCACCCGTCGCAGGGCCTCATGCAGACGATCCCCGGCACCTTCAATGCCTACGCGGGCCCATTCCGCTCCAGGGGCATCACTGACCCGCTGGCCTCGATCTATGCGGGCGTCAACTATGCCATGCACAGGTACGGCAGCAACTGGATCAATGTGATGACTCGGCCTGGCGGATACGCCAAGGGCGGGTACGCGCAGTTCGGTGAGACTGCCTGGGTCGGTGAGCGTGGCGCTGAGTTGATGCAGGTCACCAAGCAGGGGACCCGCATCTTCTCGCACGAGGACTCGGTCAGGATGGCCAAGACGCACGGCATCAAGCTGCCCGGCTACGCGTCGGGCACCATCCTCAACGCCTCCGACCGCGTCCACCGCGACAGGCAGCGCGTCGAGGACGCCAAGGACGCCCTGGCGAGCGCTAGGCGTCGGCACAAGGGCGTGGCTGCAGCCGAGAAGCGGTTGAAGGCGGCAGAGAAGGAGTTGAAGGCCGCCGAGATCGCGCTGCGCAACGCCCAGCGTTCGGCGAAGACGTCGATCGCGAACACGATCGCGACTGGTCTTCTCAAGACGCTGTCGACGGGCACCGCTGCGGCCATCACTTCGGCGATCAAGTCGCTGGCGACGAAGCTGTTGAACGCCGGCTACAGCCGGACCGCGGCGAGCATTCAGCGTCGCGGCGGCAAGCTGGAGGCCCTCGCGGGCAAGCGGGCATCGATCCAGCAGCAGATCGCCGCAGCCAACCAGTACGCCTCCGACCAGGCTGGCACCATCAAGGACTTCCTGTCGGTCTCCGGGACCTCGGCCGCTTCGGTCGGCGACCTCATCTCCCAGATGGGCAGCCAGCAGAAGACGGCCAGCGGCTTCGTGTCGCTGTCGAAGTCTCTGAAGGGGCGCGGCGCGTCGAAGGATCTGCTGGCGCAGCTGGCAGAGGCCGGTCCGGGCAGCCAGCTCGCGACGATCCTCGGCCAGAAGAACGTCACCACGCAGGACATCGACAAGCTCAACAAGCTGGTCGCCTCTGGCGGGAAGCTGGCGACGTCCTTCGGCAAGGACATGGCCGACATGATGTACGACTCCGGTAAGCACGCCGGGGAGGGCTTCCTCGCAGGCCTGAAGGCGCAGGAGAAGGATCTGCAGAAGCAGATCAACAAGCTCGCCAAGGACTTGGTCAGCGCCATCAAGAAGGCCCTGAAGATCAAGTCGCCGTCGGGCGTGTTCCGTGACGAGGTCGGAAAGAACGTCGTCCTCGGCATGGCCCACGGCATCGACATGCACAGCCACCTCGTCGGCTCCGCGGCCCAGCGGCTCGCCGACACCGCCACCGGCGTGTCCATGCGCCGGCGCTACGTGCCTACCGCGGCACGCAGCCGCTCCGGCCAGGACGAGACGTGGGAACGCCTCGCCGCAGCCCTGGAGCAGCAGAACAGCCAACCCCAGCACCTGACCGGGCAGTTGGTCCTCGACTCCGGGGAACTCCTCGGGGTCATCCAGGGCACCGTCAAGCCCATGGTCAAGGTGTCGGAGCGCGAACAGGCGCACCGGGCGAAGGTAGGGAGGAGGAGCGGCGGGTGACGATCTCGTTCATCGCCTCCGGGTCGTTGGCCGGGGCCGCCGACACCATCACCCCGGCCTATCCGGCGGGAGCCACCGCAGGGCGACTTGCTGTGCTGCAGGTCGTCTCCGGGCACCCCAACGACAATGCCCCCTCCACACCTTCAGGCTGGACGTCAGCGGGAAGCTTCTCGGGCGGGGGCGGCACCTTCGCGTCCGGCGCCGGCCCTCGCCGACTCACCTGGTTCCTGCGGGTGCTGGCGGGCTCGGATGCGGCACCGACCACCGCGATCCCCTCGGGATCCACCGGGTCGGTGATCTGCGGCCGCATCTGGGTCCTGGACCGGACCGCCGGAACAGGCTGGAGGTGGGCGGCCACCTTCGGTGACGACACCGCATCCGGAACTGGATTCTCGATCGTGGGATCCACCGCGCTCACGTGGGCTGCCGGTGACTTCGCGCTGCTCGGATACGGGCTGCCGCAGAACGGGACGAGCATCTCCGCCGAGACGGTGACCGCCAGCGGCATCACGTTCGGCGCGGTCACTGAGCCATCCGACCTTGGTTCGACCACCGGGTACGGCGCCCGCAGCGTACAGGCCTACAGCACCGTCTCATCCGGATCGGGCGCGCAGGCGCCGACGGTCGCGGGAACACTGTCGGTCGCGGGAACCGGCGTGGGCGGCGCACTGAGGATCCGCGAGGCGTCCTCGGACATCAACGCCTCCGCCCAGTCCGTGTTCCCGCCTCGCAACTTGGTGTCAGCGACGGGCCTGACCGGCGACGACATCGTCACCGCCACCCTGTACCGGCAGGTCGGCACGGCCCTGACTGCGGTCCGCGCGGCAAGCGGCATTGACGTGACCGGGCAGGCCACCCTGCTGCGCGTGGACGCCGAGCAGCCGTTCGGAGTCAGCCTCAACTACGCCGCCGTCCTCACCGACGTCAACGGCAGCCAGTGGACCGTCTACTCCGGACCCATCACGTCGACCGTCAGTTCCGATGTCATCTCGGACGCGATCCGCGGGGTCGGCGCCGCCGTGAAGGTCGAGTCGCCGCTCGGCTGGAAACGGGACCGCGACGCCACCCAGTTCAACATCAACGGGCGGATCGTCGTCGTCGGCAAACCGCGATCGGCCCGCTCCGGCACCCTCACCGTCCGCACCGAAACCGACGATGCCGGCGACGCGTTGAACGAGCTCCTCGACAACGCCACCGAAGGCGTCATCCTCGTCCGCAAGCAGACCAGCCTCCCACGCCTGGACGGCACCTATGCGCTGCTCGACGACAGCGAAGACCCCAACTGGTACGACGCCTACCGGTGGTTCGCCCTGAACGTCGTCAAGTCCGACGACTGGCCGAACGTGATGGAGGCGGCGGGATTCACCTTGCAGGACATCGCGAACAACTTCTCGACGCTCGCCGACATCGCCGCCTTCTTCCCCGGCACGCTGCTCGACATCGCACAGTACGACTTCGGACCCTGACATGCTCGATATGTCGACAACGGCCCTTGCTGTCGTACAGGGCAGCTACACCATGGACATCCGCGCCGAGTCCTGGCTCGGCGGCCAACTCATCGCCGACAACATTCCCGTCCACGACGGATCAGAGACCCGCGACCGCTCCCTCGCCGTCCCCGAACAGATCACCCTCACCATCCCCCGACGGGAAGGCGGCTTCGACTGGGACCCCGGCACCGACCCGGCCCACCCGCTCGCTGCCTACGGCCAGATGCTCCGCATCGACTACGGCGTCGACATCGGCGGCGGCACCATGGAGTGGATCAACAGAGGCTGGTTCCTGATCAGCGACTCGTCCACCGAGGGTGACACCGTCACCGTTAGCTGCGTGGGCCTGCTCGCCCTCATCGACGAAGCGAACCTGATCGCGCCGTTCCAGCCGTCCTCTACCGACACCCTCGCCTCCGTCATCCGCGCCCTCGTCGAACCCGCCCTCACCGTCAGCTTCGACGGCACCCTCATCGACCGTTCCATCCCCCTCGGCATGCAGTGGGACTCCGACCGGCTCGCGGCCGTCACCGAGGTGGAGGGCGCTTGGGGTGCAGCCGACCGAGTCACCGAAGACGGATACCTGCTCATCGAACCTGTAAGCGACTCGGGCAGTAGCGTTCTGGCCATCACCGACGATCCCAATGGGGGCACCGTCGTGCGCTGGCAGGGATCAACCACCCGCGACGGCGCCTACAACGTGGTCGTCGCGCAAGGGGAGGACTCGGCCGGCAACCAGATCCAAGGCGTCGTCTACGACTCGGATGGTGCCAGCCCCTACCAGTACGGCGGCGCGTTCAACCCGCTGCCCGTCCCCTACCCGTACCAGTCGTCGCTACTGACCACCGTCGCTCAGTGCCGTACCGCGGCAGCAGCCCAACTGAAGCTGTTGCGGCGCCAGGCGTTCCGGAAGCTGCAGGTCACGATGGTTCCTCATCCGGGCCTCATCCCTGGTGACATCGTGTCCGTCACTGGTGCCGGCCTGACGAATGCGCGCTGCGCCATCGAAGTGCTGTCGCTGCCCTACTCGCCCGGAGAACAGTCCCTGACCGTGCGCGTCCTGTAGAGAGAGGGGGCGTCGTGGCGGACTTTGCTGATACCCGCGTCTCCCTCGCCGGGATAGGAGTCGTCCGCGGGATCGCGCAGAGCGCGTCCTCATCGGGCGCTTGCCTGGTCAAGGTCGGCGGCATCACGGTCACTGCCCGGGTGGCGACCGGGCTGACGGTGGCGGTCGGCAACATTCTTCTAGCCGCCCGTCTAGACAGCACCTACTACGTCATCAACATCATTCCGGCCGCTCCGTCGTCGACGCCGGCCACGCCCGCGCCGACGGACACGACCCCCGTCGACACGGGGGATCCGCCACCCGCGCCGAAACCGACGGTGACCACAGGGACGTTGACGTGCGTTCCAACGGCGACGGCCTGCTACCGGGACGGCTCCTGGCGCTCGGACGGCGACCCCACCAACAGCTTCGATCTGTTCCAGGGCCGCTACGGCGGATCCTCCTACGGCCGCAACACGGGCGCCGCGTTCTACGGCAGCAAGCCGCACACCTTGAACGGCGCGACCTGCACCAAAGCCACCGTGAAGATCAAACGGCTGTCGGCCGGGGACTTCGCAGCCCGCTCCGCGACACTGCGCCTCATCACCCAGACGAGCCGGCCGGGCGGCGCACCCACCCTCAACGAGTCGATGTCCGGACCGAGCCTGACGATCGGCTCCTCGGCGACGTTCACCCTGCCCACCAGTTGGGGCCAGGCCCTCATCGACGGCACCCGCGGCGGCATCGGAATCAGCGTCAGCTCCGACGACCCGTACATCCACCTCGCAGGCCGGGGCTCCTGGTCGGCCGCCTTCACCGTCACGCTCTCCTGGAGGCGTACCTCGTCATGACCGCCAACACCTCCAAGGGCATCACGTACCCCCAGAGCTCGGACCACACCCGGCTCTGGGAGCACATGCAGACCCTCGCCACAGGCGCCGACGCCATCATCATCGGCGGCAAGGACGTCCAGGTCTTCACCGCGAGCGGCACCTGGACCCGTCCGGCGAACGCCATCCTCGTGCATGTCCAGGTCCAGGGCGGCGGGGGAGGATCCGGCGGATGCGGTGCCACAGGATCCGGTCAGGCCGCATGCGCACCCGGTGCCGGAGGCGGCGAATACGCGTGCGGATGGTTCACCCCGTCCGCCACGGGAGCCAGCGTCGCCGTAACGGTCGGAGCCGGAGGCGCAGCCGGCACCGCAGGAGCCAACGCCGGCGGTGACGGCGGCACTAGTTCCTTCGGCGCCGCCATCACCGCTGTCGGCGGCTCAGGCAGCGGCGGAGCGACCGCCACAACCTTGGGTAGCGTTGGCGGCTCCAACGGAGGCAGCGGCGGCACGGGCGGCGACTGGCGCATAGCCGGCGGCGACGGCGGAAACGGCCAGGTGGTCAGCAGTACGCCGCTCAAGTTCAACAACGGAGGCCCCGCGTTCCTGGCCAACCTGCGCCGTGCAACCGGCGTCGCCGCCACCAGCACCAGCGGCTTCTCCGGCTACCTCTACGGCGGCGGCGCCTCCGGCCCTTCCCTCGGC
>C688J18823_10000508_pt1 | contig 22610 bp, 19 predicted proteins | sample HopSoiMetagenom1_FD_18823 | JGI IMG/M metagenome (IMG submission 18823) | reverse complement strand
GAAATTGTTGTTAGTTGTAGGGTTCAATATGTTTTTACTGTTTTTTATCAACTACATGCGATCGAATTTGGCGGGATTGCATTTGTTTAAAACAGATAGTATGGTTTCAATTCTTGATCGTCTCATTCTTATCATACTGTGTATTGTTATGCTAAAAATGGGAATTTTTAAGCGACCGGATGGCATTATGTACTTTGTGTACGCTCAAACCTTCTCTTACCTTAGCTCCGCAATAACTGTTTTTATTATTGTTTTAAGAAAAACCCATTCCTTCAAAATTTTTTGGAATTGGCCATTTTCTTTAATGATTTTAAAAAAAAGTTTACCATTTGCGACTTTATCCCTTCTCATGTCATTTTATAACCGTATTGATACAGTAATGATAGAGCGTATACTACCGGTCGGAAAAGGGGATGTACAATCAGGGATCTATGCCCAGGCATTTCGTATGTTGGATTCAGCCAATATGATTGCATTTTTAACGGCAGGGATGCTCTTACCTATTTTTTCAAGGATGCTGAAGTACAAGGAGTCCGTAGAATCATTGGTGAAGCTTATTAGTACGCTTTTAATAGCTTTTGCGCTTGTAGTGGGTATTAGTTGCTTTTTTTATAGCCGGGAGTTTATGGATCTAATTTATGTCCAGCATATAGAAGAATCCGCCAAAATATTTGGATTGATTATGCTAAGCTTTATTGCCGTTTCAACTACCTATATTTTCGGCACCTTATTAACAGCCAATGGCAACCTTAAACAATTGAATATTATGGCCGCGTTTGGCATGGTGATGAATGTAAGCCTTAATTTCATTTTAATTCCTCGTCTAAATGCCTATGGGTCAGCTATTTCAAGTTTAATAACCCAATTTTCCGCTGCTATTATCCAGGTTATAATTGCACAACGCATTTTCAAGTTTAAGGTAAATTATAGGCTCATAAACACCTTTATTATGTTTACTATTGGCGTAATTAGTATAAACTACGCTGCTACAATTGTGCTTCCTTTTCATTGGATGATCAATTTTGCATTAATGCTGTTAACCTGCGTAGGGTGGGCATTTGTTTCAGGAATGATTAGTCCTAAAGCTATTTTTAGGCTATTAAAGTATGGATAAGGCTATAAAATTGACAGTTGTTTAATTTTTTCTATTTTTGTCATCCTCTAAACAATATATAAATAATTAAGATGTATAGTAAAAATCAATCGCCAAATGATTTTAATTCATTAAACGTATTGTATTTTATTTACAAGTGGCGTAAAGTACTTGGCATTGTGGGCGTTTCAGCAATTGTTATTTCAGGCATTGTATCGCTATTGATACAAGAGAAATATAAATCGACTGTGATCCTGTTTCCGGCAACTACTAATTCAATATCAAAGGTTCTTTATAATAGAAATGATGACATTTTGAAATTTGGAGAAGAAGAAGAAGCAGAGCAAATGCTTCAAATTCTAAGTTCTGAAGAGATCAAAATTCGTATTGCGAAGAAATATGACCTCATGAGTCATTATGGTATTGACTCTACTTGTGATCAAAAACGTACGTTGCTGGAAAACGAGTTTCAGAACAATATTACACTTAAGCGTACCGAGTTAATGTCGGTGAGGATTGATGTGTTGGACAAGGATCCAGTTATGGCCGCCAATATAGCAAATGACATTGCAGCATTGCATGATTCGGTTAAAATACGTATTCAAAAAGATCGCATAGGACAAGCGCTTGCTATTGTTCAAAAAGAGTACAATGATAAAGTAAACTATGTAAACTCATTGACAGACTCTATAAAAGTGCTGAATAGTTATGGGGTGTACGATTATGAATCGCAATCAGAAGTAATGAGTGAACAGTATGCAATTGCAATTTCCAAGGGTGATTCCAGAGCAATGAAATCATTGGAAGAGAAATTGCAAATCATTGGAAAATATGGTAGTGCATATGTAGCAATGAGAGATAAGTTGGAATTACAACAAACGCAGCTGAACTCCTTGCAAACAAAATATGAGGAAACGAAGGTAGATGCCGAGCAACTATTACCTCAGAAATTTATTGTTAGTCAAGCTTTTCCTGCAGAGAAAAGGTCCTATCCGGTAAGATGGATAATTGTGTTAGTTTCCACAGTATCTACCTTAATTTTAGCTATTTTAGTAATATTATTAATTGAGAATATCAACGAGTACAGAATTAAACCAGCTAACAAAGAAGTAGAGTCATCTTATCTAGTAAAATAAGTTTAAAATTGTATGATGTCGCTCTAGAAACATTTTTTACATTATCAATTGAATTATGCAAGAATACACACAAAGCATTACTTATTTCATCAAGCTCATTATAAAATGGAAGAAACAATTTATAATAGTAACGATAGCCACCACCTTGATTTCAGCTTTATTTTCCAGCAAATGGTTTATAAAACCAAAATATAAATCATTTGCGATCGTTTATCCAGCCAATCTAAATCCTTACAGTTCCGAGAGTAAGTCAGAGCAAATGATGCAATTATTTGAATCAGCGGATATACAGAATTCAGTTATAAAAAAGTTCGATTTAGCCAAGCATTATGACATTGATACAACGAAAGCAGCAGGAATGTCCCAATTGATGAATGAATATGAATCCAACATTTCTGTTTCGCGTACGGACTATGAGTCCATTTTAATAAAAGTTCTAGACACGGATCCCAAGATTGCTTGTGATATGGTGAAGGAAATTATCAATTCATTTAACGAAAAAGCAAAAACGCTTCAACGTGAAAAATCCAAAGAACTTTTAGAAGTGCGCAGAAAACAATTGTCGGATCGTAAAAAGGAATTGGATTCAGTGAACGTGCTTATACAAAACTTAAGAACAAATTATGGTTTATTGGATTATGGTTCACAAGTAAAGGAATTTACGAAGGGATATATTAAATCAATGACTTCTTCGGGAAAGAGTAACTTTAAGGAGATTGATCAAATGATTGGTAATTTACAACAAAAGGGTGGTGAGTTTTATACCTTAACCAGAGTATATGATGGGATATTGAACAGTTATAATGAAACAAAAGTAGAGTACGATAATACGTTAACGGATTTAAATAAGGAATTAACGTATGTAAATAAAGTAACAGGACCAAATATTGCGGATAAAAAATCATACCCGATTCGCTGGTTAATTGTACTGATATCTCTCCTTTCTGTTAATATTTTGGTGTTAGTCATCATTGTATTTCAAGATAGAAAAATAACACTGATCGATTAATTCAGGCTTTGCAACTCGTAAAAAATATTAGATGGGTCTATCTCCTGGCATTTACATTTATATGTATTAATGCCATTTGTATCTATTATGAAAACTATTATATAAATTTAGTTCCAGTAGCGCTGCTTATTATTCTACTTGCAGTTTATGCACTTGATAAATTAATATTGCTTGTTGTTTTTCTCACTCCACTTGCCATTAATTTGCAGCATCTGGAAGGTGGATTGGGTCTTAGTTTGCCAACCGAGCCAATCATATTTGGAATTATGGTATTGTTTATTCTTAAACAATTGCATCAATCTACCATTAGTAAAGAGTTAATGAGACATCCTATTACCATTGCCATCATCATTTATCTTACCTGGATTTTGGTAACAAGTATTACAAGTGAATTACCGGTTGTTTCTTTTAAATTTTTGATTTCAAAACTGTGGTATATTTTGGTGTTTTATTTTTTAGGTGTTCAACTATTCAAGTACCCTAAAAATATGAAGCGCTTTATCTGGTTGTATTCTTCTGCTTTTGTATTGGTTATTTTTTATACAATTTATAACCATTCTCTTGTTGGATTTGAAAAAGAGCCTGCAAATTATGTGATGTCTCCATTTTATAATGATCATACCGTGTACGGAGCTATGCTGGCTATGTTTATGCCCGCTTTACTTTTCTTTACAGTTAACAAAAAATATGCTGCGATCACTAAATTTATAGCTACGATTGTACTCGGTATATTTGCATTAGCCATGGTTTTATCCTATTCACGTGCAGCATGGCTTAGTTTAGTTATTGCCGTCATTATTTTTGTTGTGTTGCAACTGCGTATAAAATTCAATTTTATATTATTGATTATGGTTTGCATGGCGATTATGGCAACAATATTTCATACGGAAATCAAATTGAATCTTGAAAGAAACAGACAAGATGCATCCCAGGATTTTGATAAAAACATTCAATCAATTTCCAATATTTCTACAGATGCTTCTAATCTTGAACGATTGAATAGATGGTCGGCCGCTTTTAGGATGTTTGAAGAAAGACCGGTATTTGGATGGGGACCAGGTACGTATGCATTAGTGTATGCACCTTTTCAACAAGCACAAGAAAAAACAATTATAAGTACAAATTTAGGAAATGGTGGAACAGCACATAGTGAGTATTTAGGACCGTTGAGCGAATCGGGGGTTCTTGGAATTATTACTTTTATCGCAATTGTAATTTGTGTTCTATCTACAGGATTTCGATTGTATTATTCAATTTCTGAAAATGAGACAAAGAAAATGGTACTTGTTATTTTACTTGGTTTTGTGACCTATGCGGTACATGGAGGTATCAATAATTTTTTGGATACAGATAAAGCCTCTGTACCTTTCTGGGGGTTTATTGCAATGCTTGTTGCAATTGATTTATATCATCAATCAGAAAAAAATTCGAATGTAACCAAACGGGAGCCGGATAATGAAAGGGTAAATTAGTGGACCTTCACACTAAATAAGGCGATGTCATCAACATAAGGTTGGTTTTGTTTGTATTCAATGATGGTTTGCATAATTAGCGCATTTAATTCCATCATGTTGAGGTGAGCATTATTCTTTAGGATAGTTTTCAAGGCTTCTATACCAAAATCAATCCCTTTGTCATTTTCGAGTTCCACCAAACCATCCGTATAACATACGATTGTTGTTCCCGGGGTTATTTGAACAACACCCTCTTTAAGTTGAACGATGTCATCAAACATCCCAAGACCTGTACAACCAACTTTAAGCGTGCTTATGGAATTTCCAATAGAGATTAAAGGTGGATTATGGGCTGCGTTGACATACGTAAGTGTTCGGGTCGTTAAATTATATTTAGCAATGAAAAGTGTAATAAATTTTTCTCCTTTGGCATTGGCCATTACTTTACCATTTAAGGCACGGACCAAGTCAGTAAGTGAACTGGTGTGATTAAAGAGGATACGCAAGTTTGCTTGAAAGTTAGACATGAGTAACGCAGCTGCAACACCTTTTCCGGAAACATCGGCAACACAAAATGCACATTCATTTTCGCTTAGCCACATAAAATCGTAATAATCTCCGCCCACTTGTTGATGCGGAAGATAAAAGGCAGCACAATCAAGTTTATTGTCAGTAGGAAGTGTGCTTGGGAAAAGCATGGACTGCATTTCAGAAGCAAGTTCCAACTCTTTACGCATAGAAGCTTGACGTATTGTATCTTTTGCCAATTTTTTATTTTCGATAGCAACAACTATAATACTTGTTAATGTTTGAACAAAAGGTAAATGTTTAATAGCGGGGCTCACTTCCACGCGATCTTCCAAATCACCTACTAATACGTAAGCTAAAGGTTGTGATTTATGAAATACGGGAATAACAATTTCAAATGCTTTGTTTAATCTTTTTTGAGAAAAGTTAATGGTAGCGATTTCTGTAATCGGAAGTAAATCACGTTCTACATCAATATCATTGTATTCATCACCAACACCGTATTTTAATACGCACTTCCAACCATTTTCATAACTAAACAATACCAGTTTGCCAATGTTTAGTTGTGTTTCAAGTACTTCCTCAAAAATTTGTAAAAGCTGTTCCGTAGAAGAATTACGATTAATAGCCTTGGTAATTTCCAACAGTGAATTAAGCTTTATATCCCTAATATTTTTTGAAATATTTTTATTTATAGGATTATCAGACATAATAAATAAGATTTAAAAATTTAATGGTTCTACTCCAATCACAAACACTATTTTCTTTTACAAATTCATCTGAATTTTATTTACTGTGCATTTTTTTTAAAACATCCGGAAGCATTTTTACAGCGGCTATTTCTCTCATCTTTGTTCTAGCATCAGAAGCTGGCGTTCCGAAGTAGGTCATACCGGAAGGCACATCTTCAGCTAATCCAGTTTGTGCAAGTAAAATAGCACCGGTGCCAATCTTAACGTCACTACGAATACCTACCTGTCCCCAAAGTGTAACATAATCACCAAGTGTGACAACACCTGCAACACCAACCTGGGATGCTAACAAGCACATTTTACCAAGCTGTGTATCATGTCCAATTTGTATTTGATTATCTAATTTGCTTCCAATTCCAATAATTGTATCTCCTGAAACGCCTTTATCAATAGTGCATCCAGAGCCGATTTCAACATCGTCTTCGATGATTACACGACCACAGGAAATCATCTTATCAAAATGAGTTTCTCTTTTTTTGTAATAAAAAGCATCCCCTCCGATTACAGTGTTAGCATGTATAATTACATTATTTCCAATATGGCAGTTATCATATACAACTACATTTGGATGAAGCACACAGTTATCACCAACAATTACATTGTTTCCAAGGTATACACCAGGCATGACCACTGTATTGCTGCCAATTATAGCGGTATCACTAATGGATTTTGATGAATAATTAATCGGTTGAAAATGTCTAACCAGTTTATTGTAATCTCTGAATGGGTCATCGGAAATAAGCAATGCTTTTCCTTGTGGACACGATGTTTTTTTATTGATTAAGATGGTTGTTGCTTTGGAATTTAATGCTTTGTCGTAATATTTTGGATGATCGACAAAAACAATATCTCCTGCCTCCACCATGTGTATTTCATTCAAGCCGGTAATGAGATGATTCGGATTTCCATCAAACTCACAATTTATCAGGCTCGCAATTTCTTTTAGAGTAAGTTGTATGGGTAATTTCATCTTTAAAATTAGCTACAGGTTGCTTCAAATATAATAATTAAAAAAATGCCTCACCAACTTTTTGATGAGGCATTTTTTTATGAAAAGATTCTTTTTTTTTAATAACTAAAAATATAATTATGCCAAATAATTAATTGTTTTTAAAATTAAAGCTAACTGCTTGAAAAATAGACCAGCTAAAAATTATTTAACGCGTTCAACATAGGCATGTGTGCGGGTATCTACTTTTATTTTTTCTCCTTCATTAACGAATAAGGGTACGTTTACAACGGCTCCTGTTTCCAATGTTGCAGGTTTTAAGGTATTGGTAGCTGTATCACCTTTTACGCCTGGTTCAGCGTAGGTAATGGTTAATTCAACAAATGTTGGCGCTTCTGCCAGGATAGGTTCATCCCCTTCAAAAGATATTTTTACTTCCATTCCTTCCTTTAAGAACTTCAAGGTATCACCTAATAAAAAGGCAGGGATATGAACTTGTTCAAATGTTTCATTGTCCATACAAATAATAAAATCACCTTCTGGATAAATAAATTGCATTTGCTTGTAATCTACGCGAACTACTTCCACTGCTTCACCAGCACGGAAGCGGTTTTCAACTATTTTTCCGTTTTTTAAATTACGCATGCGGGCCTGGTAAAAAGCACGTAAATTACCTGGTGTACGGTGTTGATATTCCTCTATTTTGCAAAGTTCGCCGTTAAAACGGATTACAGAACCTACGTTAATGTCTCCTGAATTTGCCATTAATTATCAAGTTATAAATGTTTATTTATCAGATTTTTAAATCGGAATGCAAAGATATGATTTATAGGCTGATTTGCAAATTCGTTAAAGTTCCTTTCTGAGTAAGGGAAAGGAGGACACTCAGCTAAGCCTTTTTTTTATAATCCTCTACATTCAACAACACATTGCAAAACGAGGCGTATTCATATTCCAGTTGGTTGGAAGCAACAATGATGAGGCGGTTCTTTGAATAGTCATGAATCAATTGTTGATACCAGGCAATGGCATTTTTATCCAAATTGGAAGTGGGTTCATCCAGTAATAAAAGAGGAGTGTTACTTAAAATAGCCAATGCCAGGCGTACACGCTGTTTCATTCCGGAGGAAAAATATTTCAATTGCTTATCCTTTGCTTTTTCAAGCTGCATAAGGGTTACAACTTGTTTGGTATATAAACCTTCTATGATTGGCTTAAATTTGAAGTGAAATTCAATGGATTCATTTAAGGTAAATTCGTCAAATAGATCCAGATAAGGAGCAGCAATACTTACGTGTTTATAAAGGTCTTCAGGATCAATAGGTATATCTTCTTCTTTGTAGTTGATTGCTCCTTCAGAAGGGATAAAATTTCCGGCAACTATTTGCAATAGGGTTGATTTTCCAGAGCCATTGCTACCAAGAATGGCATAATTGTTTTCAGAAGCAAATTCAACGTGAATGCCTTTAAATATCCATTCGTAATTATAGCGTTTACCGATGTTGGTTAATTGTATATGCATTGCAGCTATAATTTAAAACAAAAAGAATGGCTTAAGACATCCCTTTCATAATACCTTCTTTTGACTCGCGTATAAACCTTAGGATTTCTTCTTTTTCTTTGGAGGAAGGTGCTTCCTGTTCGATAACTGCAATAGCATTGGCTACATTTAATCCTTTTACAAACAGTGTACGATAGATATCTTCAATTTCCAAAACAGATTCATTGGTATATCCACGGCGACGAAGTCCGACCGAATTAATACCTACATATTGCAATGGTTCTCTAGCGGCTTTTGTAAAGGGAGGAACATTTTTTCGAACGAGTGAACCACCAGCTAAAAATGCATGGGCACCAATTTTAATAAATTGCTGAACGGCAACAAGTCCTTCTAATATGGCCCAGTCATCAATTTGAACATGACCGGCCAGGGTAACATTGTTGGCCAAAATGATATTATCACCAAGGATGCAATCGTGTGCAACATGCACATAAGCCATAAGTAAACAGTTGTTACCAACAGCAGTTTTCGTTTTGTCAACAGTACCACGGTTGATGGTTACACATTCTCGTATGGTGCAATTGTCGCCAATTTCAGTTGTGGTTTCTTCTCCTTTAAATTTTAGATCTTGAGGAATAGCTGAAATAACAGCTCCAGGAAATATTTTGCAATTTTTTCCAATGCGTGCCCCAGGGAAAATAGTTACATTAGGGCCAATCCAGGTTCCATCACCAATTTCAACATTGTTATAAATCATTGAAAAAGGTTCTATTGTAACCCCTTTTCCAATTTTAGCATCAGGATGTATGTGCGAGAGCTGGCTCATTATTTTTAACTTTTACAATTTGAGCCATCATTTCGGCTTCCATTACTGGTTTATTATTTACGTAGGCAACACCTTTCATATGGCAAATTCCTCGGCGTATAGGTGTAAGTAACGTAAGTTCAAATACAACAGTATCACCTGGAACAACTTTTTGTTTAAATTTCACGCCATCAATTTTCATCAGATAGGTGAGGTAATTCTCCGGATCAGGAACAGTTTTTAAAACAAGTATACCGCCTGTTTGTGCCATAGCTTCAACCAATAAAACACCTGGCATTACAGGGTTACCAGGGAAATGTCCTCTGAAAAAATCTTCATTCATGGTCACATTTTTAACACCTACTACGCGCTCTGGAGAAATCTCCATGATCTTATCAACCAAGATAAAAGGTTGACGGTGCGGTAATAAGGCTTGAATATCCATGATGTTCAACAAGGGATCTTTGTTAAGATCAAATACTTGTTGCGGTTGATTTTTTTTGTTGCGTTTACTTTTGATCAGCTCCTTGATTTTTTTTGCAAAGGCGATATTTCCAGCATGCCCTGGACGAGCTGCTAAAATATGCATTTTTAAAGGAACACCAACCAAGGCTAAATCACCAACGATATCCAATAGTTTATGACGAGCAGGTTCATTGAAATGGTGAAGTGTGGTATTGTTTAAAACACCACGTCCTTTCACTTCAACTTCTTGCTTGTTAAATATTTTACGTAAGTGATTTAATTTTTCATCTGAAATTTCACGATCTACCAGTACAATTGCATTGTTCAAATCACCACCTTTAATAAGGTTATGGGCAAGTAAGGCTTCCAGTTCATGAAGAAATACAAATGTTCTGCAAGGCGCAATCTCTGTTTTAAATTGACGAACATTGTACATGCTGGCATGTTGTGTTCCCAGCACTTCTGAGTTATAATCAACCATAACGGTTGTTCTAAATTCATCCTGAGGCACGGCAAGCATCTCTACTTTTTTTACAGGATCTTCATATGATAAATTTTCTGTCAGTTCAAAATATACACGCTCAGCCTTCTGTTCAACAAAACCTGCTTTTTCAAGTACATCAATAAAAGGCATGGAGCTACCGTCCATTATAGGCATTTCAGGTCCGTCCATTTGCATCAGCACATTATCGATCTCTAATCCAACAAGAGCAGCCAATACATGTTCGGTTGTATGAATACGGGCACCATTTTGTTCGAGTGTTGTACCACGGGAAGTATCTACTACATTATCAACATCTGCATCAATGATAGGATTATCTACGATATCCATGCGTTGAAATTTATATCCATGATTTTCAGGTGCCGGAAAAAATGTTAGGTTTGTTTGCTTACCTGTGTGTAAGCCAACACCCGATATAGTTACTGGGTTTTTTATAGTTCTTTGCTTAACGCTCATTTTTTTATTCTTTGGGTAAAGTATTGCTTTTTAGTCTCTTTAGTTCGTTTAATTCAGTACTAATTTTCGGCAAGTTACGAAATAGTATGAAAGAACGTTTATATTCACTTTGTTTGAATGCAGGGGATCCTTGCACAATTTCATTCTCTGTTTTAATGGAGTTTCCAATACCGGATTGAGCAGCTATTTTTACTCCATCGGCAATGGTGATATGGCCTACAATGCCTACCTGACCCCCAATAATACAATTTTTGCCAACTTTTGTTGAGCCTGCAATGCCGGTTTGAGCAACAATAACAGTGTTTTCGCCGATTTCAACATTATGTCCAATTTGAATAAGATTGTCGAGTTTTGCTCCTTTGCGTATGATGGTAGAACCTAATGTTGCACGATCGATGGTTGAATTGGAGCCAATTTCCACGTGATCTTCAATAATTACATTTCCTATTTGAGGTATTTTTTTATAATTGTTTTCGGAGTTGGGGGCAAATCCAAATCCATCTCCACCAATGACAACGCCTGAATGAAAAGAACAGTTGTTACCAATAATGCAATCGGAATGGATTTTAACGCCTGGGAAAACAATTGTATTATCACCAATAACCACATTGTTTCCAATGAATGCATTGGGATAAATTTTTACGTTATTACCAATCCTTGCATTGTCACTGATATAAGCAAATGCTCCAATATAAGGGTCTTTACCAATACGTGCGGATTTTGAAACAAAGGAAGGCTGCTCAATACCGCTTCTGTTATTATTGATTTGATTGTAGGCATCCAATAAAACACCAAAACTAGCACGAGGGTCAGCAACGCGTATAAGTGTACATGTTGATTTTACTGGTTTTTCAAGCAACAGATCCCGTGCAATAATTACAATTGTAGCATCGGTAGTATAGATATAAGGTGTATAAATGGGATTTGATAAAAAGGAAACGGATTGTGATACACCTTCTTCAATTTTAGAGAGCTTGGATACAATTGCCTGAGGATTCCCCTCGACGGCACCATTTAATAAATCTGCTATTTGTTGGGCAGTGAATTGACTCATAATAGAATATAATAGCTGAATTAATATTGGTTTATTCAATAGCAATTCATCAATTTTTTTGAAGTCCAAATTTATGGAAAATATTGATAGGAATGAGGTTAAATAGGTGAAAAGCTTAATTATTTCGGTTAGAGGAAGAATCAGCTGGGTGTGGGAGTGGGAGCAATCATACGGGGTTCGGCGTAGCGTCCTGCTACGTTGCCGGAGGCCTTGTTAAGCCCGACGTAGTGAGACCTTACGCCGAACGAATAATGATCACACTCACACTGTTTTGGGATAGCACAAATAATATTTCTTTACCGCTTTAGACAAAACATCAATGCTTAACTGATCAGATGCCTCAGCGATATCCACAACACTTCCATCTTTAAAAAGTATATTAATTCGTATCTTATCTGCTCTATAGGCTTCATTGGTAACATTTCCTGTAAATACAAAATACCCCGCTTCCTTATCATTTAGCTTTAATTCCTTCTTTACTTTTTCTTTAATTTCCTGGATACGTTCTTCTTTAAAAGGATTTTTCTGCATATCCACATGCGATAATCGACGGTTCACTAATTGTTTGCAAAGCATTGCCAAAACGGGGTCTTTATGATCCATCCAAACTTTTATGGAAGTCATAATATCATAATCATCTAATTGTGCGAATGCATCCAGCAATGCAGGCGATTTAGCAAAATCCTCCTGTTCATAGTCGTTGTATAGGAATTTCTTAAATGCAGGTGTGCAAAACAAAACAGTTTTTTTCTCTGCCAATTCCTTTGCACGTTTTAAAATATTGACCAATAAGTTTTCAGCACTTAATACGGCTTTATGCAGGTAAACCTGCCAGTACATAAGACGTCGTGCAATGATAAATTTTTCGATGGAGTAAATTCCTTTTGCTTCAACAGCCAATTGATCATTAACCACATTCAACATTTTTATGATGCGTTCCGAACTGATCACACCCTCTGATACACCTGTAAAAAAGCTGTCTCGCTTCAAGTAATCGAGGCGGTCTACATCCAGCTGACTGGAAACCAATTGATGTAAAAATTTTTTTTTGTATTTGTTTTGAAAGATGGCGATCGCAATATCCAATTGTTTATTAAATATCTTATTCAAACGTTGCATAAACAGAAGCGAAATCTCTTCATGAGAAATATTATTCACAATGCTATGTTCCAATGCGTGAGAATAAGGACCATGTCCTATATCATGTAATAAAATAGCTATCGTTGCACCTTGTGCTTCTTCCTCTGTAATTTCATGACCTTTTGCACGAATCACTTCAATGGCTTGATACATTAAATGCATGGCTCCAATGGCGTGATGAAAGCGGTTATGCAAGGCACCAGGATAAACCAAATTTGTCAGACCTAATTGTTTAATCCGTCTTAACCGCTGAAAATAAGGGTGTTCAATGAGATCGAAAATTATTTCGAAAGGTAGCGATACGAAACCATAGATAGGGTCGTTGACTATTTTTAGTTTATTGGGTGTGTTCATTTTAGCAAAGATAATTTAACTTTTTTAATGTAGGAGTATCGTTAATATATCTAACTTTATCTCAAACATTTTACCCGCATTAATGAGATCTCCTGTTTCAATTACATTGATTATTCTGTCAATTATACTGTTTACCTCCGCATATCATTTCAGATGGAAAGATGAGAAATGGAAATATGCTGTTCATACGGATGCTTACAGTTACAACCGTTATCTCCCCATGATTTTTATCGACCAGGAATTTGATGATGATAAAGATAATCCGGTAGTCATTAAATATTATATTGGTACAGCAATAATGTATGCACCTTCTTTTTTTCTTGCCTGTGCAGCGAGCTATATTACCGGATTGCCTGTTGACGGTTACTCCATGTTGTTTCCGATTTTCACCTCCATTGCTACCATTTTCTATTTGATCATTGGCCTTTATTTCTTAAGTAAATTCTTATCCAATTATTTCGCCAGGTCCTGGATCATCTGTACACTTCTTTGTGCAATAACATTTGGAACAGTTGCTTTTTTTTACACGGTCAATGCACCAGGATGGGCACATATTGTTGCTTTTTCGCTTGTTTGTTTTTTGCTGTATCACCTGAAAAAATTAACAATCGATTTCAACAAAGCCAGTATTCTGGCGATCCTCATTAGTAGCTCACTGCTTTTTTTAACACGCCCTTCAGATATCATCGTTTTGATTGTTGCACCTTTTTTGGCTGCCGACTTCAATACATTTTTATCTATTCTAAAAAGAGTTGTTGCTGAAAAAAAAACGCTGCTTCTGGGTTTGCTCTTAGCAGCAATTCCTGTGATCTGTCAACTGTTGATTTACAAAGGGTATACAGATCATTTTTTCGTTTGGTCCTATACAAATGAAAAATTTTATTTTCTTCATCCAGAACTGATGAAAGTATTATTCGGTTATGAAAAAGGTTTTTTTGTATATACCCCTATTTGTTTTCTTTCGCTTTTTGGTTTGTTCCGTTTGTATAAATTAAATCGCTATTTATTTGTCGGAGTTGTTTTATATACGTTCCTGAACATTTACATTATTTCTTCCTGGTGGTGCTGGAACTATGGATGCATTTATGGTCCGCGCCCCTTTATTGAACATTATCCTTTATTTTTTTTATTGCTGGGTTTTCTGCTGGACGTTAAAAATAAATTTTTTAAAAGCGCAGTCATTGTTAGCATACTATTAATGAGCTTACTTAACCTTTTTCAGATTTACCAGGCTGTTAATGGGATCCTGGATCATGATTACAGAACCACTGCAGCTGGCTATTGGGATGTTTTTCTCAGAACAGACAAAGGAAATAGTGGAAAATTTTATAAAATACCCTTGGACGAAAGCAAAGAAAATATAGTAAGCCGTACGCGTTTGTTTAACAATATGGAGCGCCGCGATACTACCTGGTTAAATACACAGACGATCGTAACCGAAAAATCACACTCAGGAACACATGCCAGTAAAGTAAATGCAGCAAACTATTTTAGCGTAGGAATCCGGAAAAAACTGTCTGAACTACCCTATAATAAAAATGTATTGATCCGTGCTTCCGGATGGTTTTATGTGCCCGAACGGGGAAGTAATTCTTATTTTGCAATAGCATTTGTTTCCGGCGGAAAATGTTATAGGTATCTGCCACACGGTTTGGATGGATTTATGCAGCAGTATGGTAAATGGGAGTATCATGTTTTTGAAACCTATATGCCTAAATTAAAAGAGGAGGCAGAGAAAGATCCAGATACACAGGTTGAATTTTATTATTTTAATAATTCGGAGAAGGATTGTTATATTGATGATTTAGATATCGAATTCATTCAGTTTAAAAAAATGGATAGAGTACTGGATATTTCATGGGAATAAGTTCTACGAATAAAGAGTTAAGATAGCGCAGTTGAACAATAAAACTTAAATATAAACGATATTGTATAAACGAAAAAATGGACAAAATCAAAATACTTTGGACCGATGATGAGGTAGATTTATTAAAACCTCACATTTTATTTTTGAATGAAAAAGGGTATGATGTGAAAACAGCTACCAGTGGTGATGAAGCACTGGAATTAATCGAAAAAAATGATTTTGATGTGGTGCTCCTGGATGAAAATATGCCGGGATTGTCGGGATTGGAAACTTTGAACCGATTAAAATTAAGACATTCTGATCTGCCTGTAATTATGATTACCAAAAGTGAAGAAGAGCATTTGATGGAAGATGCAATCGGATCCAAAATATCAGATTACCTCATAAAACCAGTTAACCCCAACCAAATTTTATTGTCATTAAAAAAGACTCTGGATAACAGGCGATTGATTAGTGAAAAAACAACCTCTAATTATCAGCAGGAATTCAGACAAATAGGGATGACCCTTGGTGATCGTTTGGGATGGAATGAATGGCTGGAAGTATATAAAAAATTGGTGTATTGGGAGTTGGAGCTCGATAGCAGCAAAGATGAAAGCATGATGGAAGTATTAAAAATGCAGAAATCAGAAGCAAATAAGTTGTTTGGAAAATTTATAGAGAACAATTACATCGGTTGGTTAAATGGTAAAACACAAAATCCTCCTTTACTTTCGCACACGCTTTTTAAAAATAGAATAGCACCTCATTTGGATAAAGAGGAAACTACATTTGTTATTTTGATTGATAATTTGCGTTATGATCAATGGAAAATAATTCAACCCATTGTTTCGGAATATTTCAAAGTGGAGAATGAAGAGTTGTATAGCAGTATTTTACCAACAGCTACACAATATGCGAGAAATGCATTTTTTGCAGGATTGATGCCTTCCGAAATAGAAAAACGGTTCCCGAAATTATGGTTGAATGACGAAGAAGAAGGTGGAAAAAATATGCATGAAGAAGAATTCATGGCAGATCATTTAAAACGCCTGGGGAAAAATGTTAAATACAGTTATAATAAAATTACCAATCATGCTGCGGGGAAAAAACTATCGGAGAATATCAGCAATTTGATGCAAAATAAATTGAATGTCATTGTGTACAATTTCGTGGACATGTTATCTCATGCCCGTACAGAAATGGAAGTGATACGTGAGCTTGCCGATGATGAAAAAGCATATCGTTCCATCACCTTATCCTGGTTTGAACATTCACCATTGCATGATATTTTAAAACAAATTGCAGCAAAGAAAGCAAAAGTGATTATTACTACCGATCATGGAACAATTAAGGTAACAGAACCTTCAAAGGTGGTGGGTGATAAAAATGTAAATACCAATTTGCGTTACAAGCAAGGAAAGAGTTTGGATTATGTAAAAAAAGATGTGTTTGAAATACGCAATCCGGCGGATGCATTTTTGCCAAAGCAACATGTAAGTAGTGTGTTTGTATTTATTAAAGAGGATTTATTTTTTGCGTATCCGAATAATTACAATTACTATGTGAGTTATTATCGCAATACGTTTCAACATGGTGGAATCTCTATGGAGGAAATGCTAATTCCGTATATTACGTTGCAAGCGAAATAATTGATTTCAGCTCCTTTATGGCCAAAGAATTAAAAATCCTATGTGCCTATATGGTAATAAATCAAACCACATAGGCACATAGGATTTTTTAGTTTAATATTTTTGGTACAAAAAGGTATACTTACCTTTTAAGACAAAAAAAAGGATAATTTTGAATCTAAATTTGCACCATGTCAACACTTACCCTAACTGACCTTTCTGAACTTCCTGCTGTTGCCAAACAGTTACTTCAATCCTTTGATGGTGAGAAGGTTGTTGCATTCCATGGTGCCATGGGCGCTGGAAAAACCACACTCATCAAAGCCTTGTGTGAAGCTTTAGGGGTAGTAGATACCGTAAGTAGTCCTACATTTTCCATTGTAAATGAGTATCGTACCGTGAAAGGAGAAAAAATTTATCACTTCGATTTTTACCGCATTAAATCAGTGGATGAGGCTTATGATATGGGTTATGAAGAATATTTTTATTCCAAAGCCTATTGCTTTATTGAATGGCCGGAGAAAATAGGAGAGTTGATGCCGCTGAACTACGAGAAAGTAAGCATTGAACTAAAAGGAGAAAAGCGAGTCATAACCTATTAAAAGTTAGCCTAACCAGTTCTCTTAAAATAAGTTGCCATCTATATAAGTACTGCTAAGAGCGGGTATAAACCGGCTTTTCCATTTTTACCCTTCATTTACGACTAAAATTAGAATAGATTTGTTAAATTTGCCTGAATGATCTCTTTCTAACCCAATAAATGAAAACATCCAAACAGCTACTTGCATCACTTAGTCAGACTGCATTATTACCCCAGGAAGAAACACTTGAAATCGGGAGAAAAAAGGGCAACTTATTTATAGGCATCCCCAAAGAAATATCTTTTCAAGAAAACCGTGTGGCCTTGGTACCCGATGCAGTATCCTTGCTGGTAAACAATGGCCACCATGTAATTATTGAAAGTGCAGCCGGTAAAATGGCCAATTTTCAGGATCATGATTATAGCGAGGCAGGAGCTCAAATTGTATACAACCCTGCTGATGTTTACAAAGCAGATATTATATTGAAAGTTGCACCCCCGTCTCCTGAAGAGATTGGAATGATGCAACAACGACAAACCTTAATTTCTTCCTTGCAATTAACGGTTCAACCAGAAGATTTTATAAAGCAATTGATGGCAAAAAAAATTACTGCTGTTGCATTTGACTGGATAAAAGATCAGGATGGAATATATACAGTGATTCGTTCCATGGGAGAAATTGCGGGCAGTACTTCCATTCTTATTGCTGCAGAGTACTTAAGCAATGTGAACAATGGGCAAGGAGCAATCCTTGGTGGTATCTCCGGAATATCACCAACAGAGGTGGTTATCCTTGGTGCGGGAACAGTTGGAGAATTTGCTACACGTGCTGCACTTGGTTTGGGTGCATCTGTAAAAGTATTTGACAATTCCATTTATAGATTGCGTCGTATGCAAAGTGATATTGGTACACGTATTTTTACAAGTGTTATCCAACCCCGTGTATTGGCGAAGCATTTAAAAACAGCTGATGTTGTGATTGGTGCTATCCGTGGTCAGCAAGGCCGCACGCCATGTGTGGTAACCGAACAAATGGTGAGTGAAATGAAAACCGATTCAGTTATTGTGGATGTAAGTATTGACCAGGGTGGATGCTTTGAAACATCAGAAGTAACGAATCATTCCAATCCTGTTTTCCGCAAACACGGTGTTATTCATTACTGTGTTCCAAATATTGCATCACGTGTATCGCGTACTGCTTCGTTTGCGTTGAGTACTATTTTTACTCCCATCCTATTAAATATTGGTGAAGAAGGTGGTGTTGAGAACATGCTGCGCAGAGATATGGGTGTACGAAATGGCGTGTATTTATACAATGGAACATTGACCAACCAAGTGCTGGGAGAAATGTTTAAGTTGCCTTACCAGGATATTAATTTATTAATGGCGGCATTATAAGGGACGTGAGATATTAATTACACAAGGAGAATTTATAAATGGAATTACCAAAAAAAAATGCAGATCTCATCAGACGTTTTAAATTGTATGGTTTTGGTTTTGTATTAGGAATACTCGTTGTAAGTTTTGTATACAAAGGCAAAGGCTGTCAACTACCCGGTTCGGCCAAATTAGAAGAATTATCCTACCAAAAATTAGAGCTCACCAAACACGGTGCTTGCCGTATGGAATGCAGAGGCATTACAGAAGCAGAAATTAAAGAAGTACTCAAAACCGGAAAAATAAATTATGATAAAAGCAAGGTGCGTGATAAACCTTGCGGAACATATGCTGTTGAAGGAACAACCAAAGACGGCCAACATGTACGAATTGTAATTGCAGATTGTGATACCATTTCAAAAGTGGTGACAGCGATTGATTTGGGTATGGAAAAGGATTCGTGTGCGTGTAGGTAGGTTGTTCGGTACAATAGGCTTCGTGTGTAAGTTATATAAGTAATCACTTTTACAATTGTTGATCTAACCAGGAATGCTCCTCTCTTATTTCTTCAAAAACAAAATATTTCTTTCTCCCTGAAGTCAAGGTATAGATATAAAGAAGTAAGGCAGGGACTAGAAATAGATAAAACAAATTGTTTCGTGGTTCAAACATCTGTGGCACTATCCAGGCACCTGTAAAAAGAATATAGGTTAAAATGGTTAGCTGATTGCTTGTAAATATACAGGTGTGTGTTTTACCTTTTTTTACGTCAATTTCAATTTCCCCGGACTTATTTCCTTGTTTAACTTTTAAAGTATGCTTGCCAACAGGAAGTTCAATTTCTTGTCTATTATTTTTAATCGTATTGACAATAAATACATCATCAATATAAATCCCAACACTGTAACGAGAGTCTGTCCAGCGTTTCTTTCTTTCTATTATAACTTTTTCTTTCTGCATTAGATGGGACGTGTTGTTAAGTGCTATGGTTTATTCCTTCTTTTTGTTTTTTAAAATCTTCTTCTTTATAAACAGAACGGGCATGCAATAAACCAACGTTAAAAGCATGGTAATAAGCATTGGAGAATATTCATTTGTATTGAATATTTTGCAATAAAGCATAATAAAATAATGACTAGGTGGTAGGTCGAAATGGCTTGCTAATAACAAATAAAGAAACACTACGAGCACACTATACTCAAGTATTTTAATAGTTGTGGATGTTTCAACTTGAAGTACTTTTTTTTGTACATCCTTATTTTTTAACCAATTCTCCAGAAGTGAAAGTGCAGCCTCATACTTTTTATCAGTAGGCAAAGTTTTAACCTCTTTAAGTGGCAACCATTTTAACCCCCCAATAGAAAAGGGGGCAGGAGAAAGAGCTGGATTTAATTTCCTAGCTTCCTCCATGCTGATATTCATTTTTAATGTAAACCTACAGTACAAAAAACTGGAAAAGGTTCGTAAATATAGGATATAAGAAGAAATTGAAATGAATAGAATGAAAAAAAGAATTAAGATTGGCTGTTGATCTATAAAGGGAATATTTATAACAATAAGTATGGAAACAAATAGTAAGAAGAGTTTAATAATTAAGTCGTAAAAATGTGTCCAAATCATATTTGTCGTTTTAATAGTGCTGTAAAAGGATCCTGTAATCGTTTTCCATATGCCATTTCAGGGTCAGTAGCGTTTATTTTTGAATTGATTAGTACTCTTTTTTATTTTTGTTCAAATTTACAATAATTTAATTTAACCTGAATTTAGAGATTAACCCACCTACGCCGAAAAATCCGCCTTCGCTAAAGCTTCGGCGGACGAAGGAAGCGCAGCCAGTTTCCTGGCTATTCAGAGAGAGATAAAAACAAAGCTAATTTTACCTCAATTAATGATCGGCTGCAACGGCTACTTTTCCACCTTTTTTATATCGAATCAATAGCACCACCGGAATACAAAATAAGATAGCGATTCCAACCATAAAGAAGCCCTGGTCATAACTTACAAGAGCACTTTGTTTATATACGGTTGCTTCCATCATCCGGTAGGAGAGTGCCTCTGCTTCAATTGCAGAATAACCCTTTGCTAAAAACGTTTGTGTAAATGCTGCAATACGTTCAGCGCTGGCAGTTGCAGATTCATTGATGTACGCAATCATGTCACCTCTTACTTCTGCATTTTTGTTTGTGATGAAAACATTCAACAAAGCAATTCCAATGGCTCCGCCTAACTGACGAATCATATTGGCCAAACCAATTGCTTGTGCCATGTCTTTACCTCTTAACCCTGCAACTGCAAGCGAAAGGATAGGTGACATCATAAATGCCAATCCAACACCTCTTAAGACAAATGGAAAATAAAAATCATTTTGACTCGAGTCGGGTGAGGCATAAGACATCATCAATAAAAATCCGAAGGTGATAAAAACACCAATCAAAATTATTGTTTTTGGATTCTTACCACTTCCTAATAGTTTGCCTACAATGGGCATACACACTGCTGTACAGAGTGCACTTGGAATCATAAACACACCTGTTTGCGTGGGTGTCCAGCCGAGTGAAATTTGTACAAACAAAGGAAAAATAAATACGGTACCAAACAATAACATACCCAATACTAAATTCATGATACTTCCCATGGCCAGGTTGTAATTTTTATACAAGCGGATATTTACAGCAGGGTAATCAATGTGGAGCTCACGATAGATAAAGGCAACCAGTCCAAATAAAGAAATGACAGAAAGGATAAGAATTTCTTTGCTTTCAAACCAATCATTGGCAGCACCTTCTTCCAAAACATATTGTAAACATCCAACAGCGAGGACAAGAAAAATGATGCCCCACCAATCTATCTTCTTGGGCTTCTTGGCTCCGGCTACATCGGTTACATAAGTCCAGGCGAGTATACTTGCAATGACACCAATGGGAATATTTACAAAAAATATCCAATGCCAGGAAAGGTGATCGGTGATGTAACCGCCTAGTGTAGGACCGAATGTCGGACCCATAATAATACCCATACCAAAAATAGCATTGGCAGTACTGATTTTTTCAGGAGGAAAAGCACCCACAATAATGGATTGACCGGTAGATAATAGTCCACCACCACCGATACCCTGAACAAATCGCCAGAATACCAATGTCCATAAATTAGTAGATAGGCCACACATCAAAGACGCAAACGTAAAGATGATAACGGATGCGGTGAAATATGTTTTTCTTCCGAATAGGTCGGAAAGCATACTGGTAAGCGGAATAATAATTACATTGGAAATAGCATAGGCTGTAATAACCCAGGCAATTTCAGTAGTTGTTGCACCAATGCTTCCGCTGATTTCGCGTAGAGATACATTGACAACAGTGGTATCAATCAATTCCAGGATTGCACAGGAAATAGCCGTAAGAATCAGGATCCATTTCTCTGCACCAACCGGATAGAGTGGTTTTTGAGTTTGTAGTGTTGCTTCCAATTTTAGTTAACTTTTACTTCAACAAATGCACTTAAACCAGGATATAAATCATTGATGCGATCTTTTGGGTACGCTGTCAAATCAATACGTACAGGAACACGTTGAACAATTTTTACGAAATTACCGGTTGCATTATCAGGAGGCAATAAAGAGAATTTAGCACCGGTAGCACCAATGTATGATTCAACTTTACCCGTGATTTTTAAATCAGGGAAGGCATCTAATTTTACTTCCACATCTTGTCCGGCTACAATTTTCTTCACTTGTGTTTCTTTAAAATTAGCAGTTACCCAAAGGTGTGTCTTATCGATCGCAGAACATAAAGGTTGTGCAATGATAATGTATTGACCTTCTTCAACGGCGCGTTTGGTAACAACACCATCACAAGGAGCAACTATTTTTGCATGATCCAATTGTGTTTGTGCAAGCGCTAATTCTGCTTCACGTTGTTTCACCATTGCTTGTGCTAATGTAATTTGTGCTCTTTGTGCATCGGCTTGTGAGCGTACACC
>C688J18823_10000507_pt1 | contig 22616 bp, 19 predicted proteins | sample HopSoiMetagenom1_FD_18823 | JGI IMG/M metagenome (IMG submission 18823) | reverse complement strand
AATTCTTTTGATGCTCTAATGAGTATCGAAGAATTAGAAATAGATAATCCAGAATACGAAACATCAAATGTGATTTATTTTGATTATGGCTATGACCAAGGATTGATTGAACGCAATAATGCTGCACTATTGACAAGAATAAGGGACTTATATTCATCAGTGTTGGATGTGACTTTAGATTATTTCTTTATATCTATACTAAGTGATCAAGTTAGAAATAAGCAAATATTCTAAAGATGGACAAGGGAACTTCGTTAGCCCCGCAGCTGAGTAACAATGTATATCATGATGTCTAAACTAGAATTATCACTACTGATGGCGGTATTCACTATGCATATTTACTGCATATTTATTCCAATATCCAAGCTGTTTGAATAAGCATTGGATATCTATTGAATTGACAATTGTAATATTCATGGTGTTTATGTAGTCGCTACTCTCAAGTTGTATTATGTAATCCATCTATGTTATTCTTATGAGATCGAAATTTATTATCTCTCACAAGCTTCAATAGCATCACAAAATTTACCATTTTCTATCTCCATATCATTGAGCATCTATTGTATCCTGAAGAGGTATTCTTTTTAACAACACTTTTCGTGGCCACAATACACTATATAGGGAAATAATTGTATCGTAGTACTATGTAATTCATTTCGAAGACTTTGGCACCTACTGGAATTATGTACCAGTATTTGACATTGTCTTAACTAGAAATCCTATCGGAAAATTATGCTAATCAAGTTTTATTATCAGAAAACATCTATAATCCCACTTGTGAGACTAGTCTTACGTAATCTATAATACGCGCCTAGATAATATAGTTCCGATGAGTTCCTCAGAAGCGGATCCTAAGGAGGGAGAGATAAGGGTATTTCAGGAAGATTGTGCAGAAGATAGACTAAAGAATGGAATTCTTACCCTAACTAATCAAAGAATCATCTTTGAGAAGACAGAAGGTAGGATGGCTACTTTGTCAAAGAAGGTTGAAGGAGTCCTTCTGGATCTGCCTCTAGACAAGATATCTTCTGTCAAATCAGAAGGATTTATAATCAAAAAAGTAGTGATAACCACAATAGATGGTAAGGTATTCAAATTCGGAGTTTTTAATATCCATAAGTGGGTAAAGCTGATCGAAGAACAGAAGGAGATATCTAAAAGGAAATAATAACCCAAATGAGCGGTCAGACCACAGTCACATGTGAATATTTATCTCGGCTATCTCCAGGTGACTTCGACTGTGTCTAATCTCCATGATTGTTGAATAGCTGCTTGTTCTACTTCGATTCTATTTCCAGTTGAAAGGTGGTCGATTGCACCAGTCCAGGCTATCTGAGCACCATTATCTCCAGCATAATGAACGGGACAAATGAATAGGCTACTTGATAACCTCTTACAGGCGCCCAGTAGCATCTGTCCGAGTCTTTTATTGGCAGCGACTCCCCCTACAACTAAAACCTCTGTTTTGTTACTAAATGAAAGCGCTCTTTCTACAGCCTCTGTTAGGATCGCAAACGAAGTCTCCTGCAACGAGTAACACACATCAGTCAAAAGGGTATTCTTTTCTTTTCCACGTTCTATGGCTGCAGTAAGTAATCCAGAGAGTGAAACGTCGTTTCCCTTTATAATGTAGGGCAAGGGGAGGTACCGCATCGATGACTCATTTGCAAGCTGCTCTATCACCGAACCACATGGCGAGGCAAATCCCATTGCTCTACCAAATTGGTCGAGTAGCTGTCCAATAGTGATATCAAGTGTCTCACCAAATACTCTCCATTTCTTGTTGCTAAATCCAAGAATCATTGTGTGTCCTCCTGAGACGAGCAGAACCAACGGATCTAACGAGTTGGTTAGCATTATGCCCAATTCTATATGTCCTAGGGCGTGATTCACCGGAACAAGCGGTTTATGATGGAAGGCTGCCAGGGTACGCGCAAGAACTGCACCGACCCTGAGACATGGTCCCAAACCTGGACCTGCTGAATATGCAATCATATCCAGGTCAACAGCCTTGATTCCTGACTCACTGAGGGATTTTTTTATTATATATGGGGCTTTCTCGCAATGATGTCGAGAGGCTTCGCGAGGATGGATTCCAGATCCGGTTGGAGCTTTGTATACCGCACGAACATCAGATAGAATCTTACATCTTTCGTCGGATTCTAAATTCTTTGGATTGACTTTAATCACTGAACATCCAATTGTATGAGCAGTACTCTCTATACCAAGCGAATACATAAAACGTTACCTTCTACTTGCAGTAGAGACCAATTTAATTACGTCTCTATGTTTGAGTACATACTCAGCACCTAACCGTTGTTTAGTTCGGGCATTAAGGGCGTAAAGAAAACTTTTCGCAAGATCTGCATGTATCTTCATCGCCAAGTCTTTTGGCGTCGATCCATCTGGTAGTAAATAAGTATCTGGCAAAACATTTCCCTTCTTGTCAGTTAACTTGAATTCGTCTTCAACAGGAAATACAGCAATTAGTTTTAATGATTCAAAGCACAGCTTATTTAGGACATCCTGTACACCAGTAGAACCATATTTTTTGAATAGTACATTAATGGTATTCAGGGCCTTTATCTGTTGTTCATTTAAATTAGTATTCGGTCTTATTTCAAATGAACGATCTCCTGGAAGGTAATGCAAGACTTTATTCTTTGCTGCTCGTCTAAGCACTACTTCAGCTTCTGCTGCGCAGGGGATAATATTATCATGTCCTTTTTCTTTCATAATCATAATGTTTGTTTCAGTAGAAGAGATATCTATTTTATTTGCAGCAATTATAGTTGGTTTGGATAAAATTCGCACAATTCTGCTGAAATTCAAAATGTCCCCTTCGTCCCACAGAATTGGCTTCTTGTTGTCTAAATTAGACTGATGAATCGCTCTTGTTATTTGCATATCGTTAATGGCCAGGCCTGATAGTCTTTTTGCAAGTAAAACATCAATCTTTTGCCCCTTATTTTCAGACTCCCTTGCAAACTTGTTCCATTCTTTTCCTACGATGGAACAAAGCCATCGATCAAACTCCTCCTCTACAAATTTAATATCATATAGGGGATCTGCAGTCCCGGGGCCGACTGGCCTACCTTCACTATCTGTAGATCCAGAAGCATCTACTACGTGAATCAACCCATCTGCTTGACGGGAATCATCCAAGAACTTATTCCCCACGCCCTTGCCAAGGTGAGCACCTGGAACTAAACCTGCAATATCTATGACTTTTACTGGGACAAATCTGACACCATCAATGCAAACCGAGTGGACCGGGTTGTCCTGGACTTCAAATTCTTTACAAACACATTCAATCCTAACATATGCAACGCCTACATTTGGTTCTATCGTAGTGAAGGGGTAATTAGCAGTCTGGACACTAAGATCTGTCACAGCATTGAAAAAAGTGGATTTACCAACATTGGATTTACCAATTATACCTATAATCATGTCTATGATCGATAATCGATTCTTAATAAATCTAGTCGATTTAGATGGGAAGATTGTGAATAACTTGTACAAAAACTAAAACGTAGACGTAGTATTCTGATGCAGTCGACCTTTCGCGAAAACGCTTTAGGCTGCTTAGAATTTGATATGATTGGTTCCTACCCGCTACATCATTCCAAGGCGTTACTTAGGAATTGATATTATTGCAAAATAAACATTGTTGGATCTATGGGCTGTACTGCAACATAATCAGTCTATTAATCCAGGCGTCTGTTATAGATTAAACTCACATAACAGAAATTCAAGCTGAACAACTGTATCACGACCTAACTACTTGATTAAATTAATTCTGTATCATCATATTTTAAATGTCCTCTTCATCAGCTCGACAGTTTTGGGATTTGACTTTAGACTAGAAATTATTCCTTTTGCACTAATCCTCCTAAAGAAATAACCCATTCCTCCAGGTTTACTTTCTTCTAAAGACTTATTTTCTGAGTATAATTCGAAGAGTGCATCTGTAACTTCAGCAATCGCATTTCGCGGTACAAAACGAAGGTATTGTTCATTTGTCTCTTGATCAATAAGTGGAACTCCTTGATGCTTCCCATCTTCAGTTCCCATTATGATTAACTGGTAGAGGTTAAAGCCAGTACCTACCCAACCTATTGTCTTTGTTGCTGGTCTATAACACTGCTTCTCGCAACCTGTAACGCCTATGGATTCATTTAATTCTCCCCACCTTTCTTCTAATGCATCAATTAGATAGGGCTCGAATTTTTCCGAGTCAGTATATGTCAATCTACATGTGTCTCTTCCGACACACGCTCCTGACAACATCCTTAGCGTCGAATATGGCCTTGGACCTTTATTTTCAAGTGAATTAGTAAAACTCTTGCGAAGACCATAACCAAATAACTTCATATCACTTGCAAATTCGTCTTTTTCATTATCAACAATATTTGAAAATAGTAAATGTTGGTTGGGAGTTGTGAAAAGCTGAGTTGTTGTATACTTGTTTAGTAAATACTTGATCATACTCTTTAAATCGCCGTTTGGTCCGCCATCTATTAATCTCCCATTTTCTATAAAAGCACCGTACCACCATTTGGATTTGCTGTCATGACATGCAGGTTCATATTGTTTTGTCCATCCTAGATGCAAATTTCTTTTTCCATAATCATGATCCAATATTGGAGCATCAAAAATAGTGCCAGCAATATTTCTTACTTGCTCTCTAAACCATTCAATTCCCTTGACTCTTACTACATATTTCAATCTCCCCCAATGCCTGTTTTGTCTGTCTCCCCATTCTTTGTGGACTCTTACGATAGCGTCCAGGCCCTTGAGAAGGTTTTCTTCGGTAAATATCCCAAACGGTTCACTGAGAGCCGCGATAGTAGGTTTTCCTGACTGCTGACCTTGACCACCACCTATGTAAACCTGAAACCGATCTACGCTGCGGCAACCATTTTCACAATCATTAATGACCGGAGCGACTCCTATGTCATTGGTTCTTAGCTCGACACAATTGTCTGGAACATATTTCTTGCCTTCTATTCTGTGGATAGCCGAGAAAGCGATCTTGAACTTTCGGTTTAATTGATTAGGACCATAATCAAATCCAGTTATTCCAGGATGCCTTTCGGATAACCCAGCCTCTCTCAAATAGTTTGGATCTATCTCAAATATTTCAACATATGCAGATGGCGGGAGTGCAAAGTATTTTCCTATTTTTTGCGCCCATTTATTAGAATCAAAAATGTCTGAAGATTTAGTTAATGGACAACCAACTACATTTCTAGTATTGTCCCCACAGCCATTAATCGTAAAAAATCCAGATTTTGCTATTTCGCTTATTGTATTGACAACATCCTTTTTCTTAATCCAATGGAGCTGGATATTTTGTCGAGTTGTTATCCTTAGACTCGACGCAGCCGCGGATTTGGAATCTATTGAGTGCGCAGAGTACAAATCAGCTACTCTATCCAGTATATTCCATTGTCTATGATTTATTGGTCCTCCCCCAGGTATACTTATACGTATCATGTACATCCAGTCTTTCTCGCGCCCAGTATTTGCTCTGTTGTATTCCAAGTAAATCCCGTGGGATTTTGCAATTTGTTCAGATTCCCATGAAATATTTTCAGTATCACGGTTCCTGAACTCGCTGGATAGATTTCCCCTTAGATTATTAGAATTGATTTTCGCAATTTCTACTCTGGAATAGTCTTTTGGATCAGTTCTAAAATTCGGATCTATATCAATTAGCATATCTAACCTTTTGCATACCAGTAAATGTAATGGTCACCCTATTTAAAACATAATTCTTAGTTTATGATGACTCAGATACAAGTCCATATCAGAATCATAGTATCTGTGGGTAGGTCGAGATTTAAGTGCTAGAAAAATAGCTGAGCCTAATGGATCTAACTAACGGTCCACATCATCAGTTAAGGATGTATGTAAATCATTAATATTTCTGGAAGACTGAACTAGTCAGTATAATGAAGCTAGTGACATGACAACTTTTTTGTTCATTAACTGATAGAATTGTGTAATACCTGATCCCGTAATTCGTAAGCTTGAACGTATTTTTAAAGTACATCCATTTGCATAGATTTCTTAAGGAATGACATGCCGTTTGGAAAGAATGAAAGACAAAGTGAAGATAGTGGGACATCCAACCTGCTTTTTCTTTTACAAATCTCGACTCCATGATTTATAGCGCGGTATATGTGAGGGCCTTACCTACCGAATGTTTTTATCCTGGCTTTCGAAGTTTTCAATGAGGATCCAGTCTTGGCCGGAATAATCGGAGTAGCTAGTATAGATGCAAAATCAAATGCAAAAGTTGTGTATGTTCTGGCACATTCAATGCGCATGCTTCAGCACAGAGGTAAAGCCTACTGGAAGATTTCCTCAAATGATAAATTTATTGATGGTCAAGGTTCGCTGCCTGCAGATGACCATCTTTTGAAGTTTGTTGGACTCGAAAAATTGTCTGGTAGTGTTGGACTAGGGTATTTATCCAAACGATATCCACAATTTCAAAGTATGAACTTTATCAGTGCAGCTCTTGACGGTTTCTTTGTGGATACGGAAAAGTTACATTTACATCCGTACATTGGTACAGCTAGAGAGTATGATTCGCTTTTTAAAATCTATTACATATTTACTGATCTGTTACTACAAAAGAAGAGACCTGACCGCGCAGTAGACTTTCTAGATAGACATCTACGAGGTAATCTGTTGTTAATGACAAAAAACACTATATATGCATTCAGAAACAGTACTGGCTTTAAACCGCTTGTGATGGCTACAAACAAGAGGAAGAGCATGTACCTTCTGGCGTCAGAAAATTCTCTCCAAAGTTCACTAATCGATTTAAAATTCAAAGATGTATTACCAGGTCAGCTGATAAAACTGAGTGATGCAGATGGAGTAGAAATTATTGAGACATTACACTATTCAAACCTAATGATGGACCCATTTGAATTTGTACGGGAATCAAATGTCGCAGCAACAGTCAACGGCAAAAGCATTTATCAAGTCAGGAAAAACATTGGCAAAGAACAAGCCAACTTTGTGTCTAAATGGCTAGATATTGATTCGGCACACGCCGAACCTGATTATACACGTCCTATGACCCTAGGATTCAGTAATGAATACCATAAACACCATGAGAATTTTGATATTTCAGAGGGTGTAATTAAAGACAGATATGATGACTCTGACCATATGATAGATTTTTCAGAAGAGGTAAGTAAAAACAAGTTGCTTTCCACAGGCAGATCTCTAAAATTTGTGGTAAAAGAACTAATTGAAAACAAGAGGATTGCAATTATCCAAGGGACCATTCAGACCGGAAGTACAGTCAGGGAAACAATGTACTACTTGCGAGATGCAGGTGTCAAAAAAATATCTGTCATTGTAACATATCCACCGACGATTGATGGGAGACAAGTAGGGTTATATACTCAAAATAGAGATCTGATCGCAAATAAATATGTAGGCCAAGTATCAACAATTGATCAGATTAATGAGAAAATCGGAAAGCAGATCGGTGCGGATACTGTTTATTATAATTCACCAGCTATTCTAGCCAAGGGAATTGGTCTGCCTGAAAACAATCTATGGTTTCCGGAATGGGTTCGGTTTTTGGATTATCGTAATTGATTATGAAAAAAATAAGCGATGTAGAAAATGGTAGGATCAAAACTGAGGCATATAGATCTGCTGTAGTATTGTCAAACGGTAATATTGACAATCAAGGATATTTGATAAGACATATAGAATTACGAGAATACATTGAGAATTTCGACCCTAAGCGAGGTCGATATTGCCTTGTAACGGTCTTGGTACAAACTGACAACGAGATCATCGAGATGAAGTATGATGAAGGATACATAGATGATCATGGATTTGAATTATTAGTCACATCACTTACAAAGTATACTGGTCTATCAGCTTTGATAAACAGGGCTCTTTTAGAATTAAAGAGTCAACGACATCTTATGTAGTCAAAGTCCATGAATTTATTCGCTATTTGTAAATACATTGAGAATAAAACACCTAGACTACTTGACTGCCGAATAATCATGAAATAGTAAGGTATATAGTTGAAAACAACAACACTATTTTGTAGACCGGGCTTATGAAGGTAGACCTGAGAAGGATTAAAATAACACGGGAGCGCCTTTTTTTCATAGCCTTAATTGGATCCACTTTGTTGATTGTCTTGTTGGCCCCGCTAATGGTAAAATAATCAAATGTTGGAATCAAATGTCTCTGATCGATCATCAATAGTAGCCAAGATTCTGTCGAGTCTAACCTGTAAGAAAATTAGCTATGTAAATAATTTAGAAATTGATGTCACTCTGTGAAATCAACCAAACAAGACTAATCAATTAGTAGAAACATTTAAGAGAATATGTAGGCGGTATTCTACTCTCATATCCTAATAATTTATCATTCAATATTACTAATATTTTTCAAGTGCATAAACATAACCTTCAGTAAGAGAATATTGCATAAATCAATCTGGTAACGCATAATTTCGAAATCTAGGACAGATGTAGAAAGGTTGCAACTTTTAGCACAGTCGATGACAGAAACCCGGTTGGATTGAACCCGAATGTAATCTTTATCTACTCATTGTAGATGTATTGATAGATACATGCAAGGCGAAAAAAGTGTTGCACTAATAACAGGTAGCTCAAGTGGTATAGGATTTGAAACAGCCGTATTACTAGCCAGAAACGGATTTCATACTTATGCCTCTATGCGTAACCTTGAGAAATCAAAAAACATAATTGAAATCGCCAATAGAGAAAAATTAACACTGCAAGTTGTTCAACTCGATGTTAATGATGATAAATCTGTTAAAGATGCCATTTACAGGATAGAAAGCCAACAAGGAAGAATTGATGTTGTAGTCAATAATGCGGGATATTTACTAATAGGTCCATTAGAAGAGCTTTTTATTAGAGAATTCAAAGAACAGTTTGAGACTAACTTTTTTGGTGCTATTAGAGTTATAAAAGAAGTATTGCCAATCATGAGAAGACAAAGAGCAGGAACAATAGTAAATATTAGTTCTCTAGCCGGTAGAATAGGACTCCCACTAAATTCCCCTTATGTAAGCTCAAAATTTGCATTAGAAGGATTATCAGAATCTATGGCTTATGAAATAGAACAATTTGGAATAAAAGTGGTCCTAATCGAACCAGGTTATATCAAAACTAATGTGGCAAACAGTTTTAAAACAGGAAAAAATGTTGTCGTCACAGTTGCTAATAACAAAAATAATTTACCATATGCAGAATCAACACAAAATAGGATTGCGGCATTAAGACCAAGTGTCGACGCCGGTCTAGATCCAATAGAAGTTGCAAAAGTAATTCTTAAAGCAGTAACATCAGAGAATCCAGATTTGCGGTATTTGGTAGGAGAAGGTGCCATTAAGCTTATGGATATTAGAAAAAAAGTCTCCGATGAGAATTTTAGAAAATTGATAATGGAGAACGTTTTACATCTGTCTTATGATTGACGTCTATGACAACACCTATTTCATTCCAATCTGGTTGGCTTAATCAATGATGGAAACCGAAATAGCGGTTGAATTGAACTGAATATAGATCAATCAACGATTAGTAGAGATATCTATTTATTGATTATTTTTTTGTTTGAGTAATTGATTGACTATTTGATTAAGACTGACTTTGCAACGGCTAACTCGCCTTCTGTTTTAAATTCTTGATAGCTTCTTCAGCGGTTTTTTTAACCTCTTTTTGTGCGTTTTCTAGCACAGGAAAATCTTGATATGCTAACAACAATTTATCCAAGTTTACTTTAGAAATTCTTTTCGCAGATATGGCAGCGGTAACGGGATCTGTTGAAACTACCGCATGGGGTATAAACAACCCCTCTACACCAAATACTGATTTGAAAAGAAAGTTACCAAACTACTAATTTGTCATATTATTTATCTCTTCAGTCCAAGAATCTAATTGTTTCTAGTAGCTAATAATTTCAATAATATTGCCGAGGCCTTTTTGAAAACAATATCGATTTTTATAAATATAATATCTTTCTCCGCGGAATCAATATTGTCTGCGATTATGCGACCATTTATCTGTAATTGTCTTTGCTCAAATTTATGTTCCTGTTTTTCAGTTCTATATTCTGATATACTTTTATTAATATCAGATTTATCCAATAAATTATAGACAATAACGTTATAAATCCCGTCACCCTTAGCCTTTTCCTTTAATTCAGTAGGTATAGGTCGTTCTACTTCATCACTTATTGCTTGAGTAAGTTCATTTTGTAATCCCGACACTTTTTTATTATATTCCTCAAACTTTTGCTTAAATTGTCCTATTTTAAAAGCAACTTTCGTTTATCGATCTTGATATGCTCTAAGGCTTTATCAAAATATATCGAATTAAAGGGATTCATCCCAGGATAAATTGGATTGTATTTTAAATTTGTGAAAAAATGATGCTCTGGGTAGCTGATCGGTTCTCCTCTTCTTAGTTCTGTTAGCGGCTTGAATATCTGCATATTAAGCCGTGCATAGTGTCGTTTCCCTTCTTCAATAAAAAAGGGAATACTGTGGCTCCTACCAGTAACAAAGTAGCTATACCTATCACGAATTCTGTAGACGCAACAATAGTTTCTCTGTCTAGCCAGATCATATATATCATACTTAAGTAAATCAATAACGCTAGCAATGCAACGACTGGATTGGACCAAACTGATAGATAATAACTAGATTAGAAAGCCACTATAAACATTAAAATTGTGCAACTGGTCCAAATTAGACCTACATTTTAGTTATTATCATAGAGAATTCGAACCTGATTAAACTGTAACCTAATTACTAGATAGGGCTAGTGCCGCTAGAACCGTAACGATATAGTATGACGAATTGGCACGACAATCCATATATGGTAGTCAAGAGTGCTGATCCGCTAAAAGATGATGGTGCAAGTTGAAAGAAAATACTCGCTGAATTAGACACTCTTTTAATTAATGGTGGATATGCTCTAAAATCTATAACTAAGTGCAACGGGCAGATCTTTGTATTTCTGATTAATGAATCAGAGCTAAATTGATTCAAAACAAGAACTACTACAACAGAAACATCATCAGACTAATAATTCAAGGATCAGACAATATTAAGTAATTATAAGTATATATCCAAATTAAGAATAACAGCAATCATCGAGAAACTAATATGACATTATTAAGATCAAGGACATTAAGTGTATCAATAAATCGTGGGCCCAAAATAATATATGAGTTTGTTCTAAATCTAGAGAATTTTCCAAGATGGGCTAAAATGGCTTGCCGTTCAATTAATCTGTTGAGTGGAGAATGGATTGCAGAGACTACTCAGTAATTGTTCAAAGGATTATAGATAACGAAGAATCTAAGAAATCAGAATACGAGCAAGGGTTTTATGAAGATATGTAATTGAATCTGTATGCATTTTAGTATCAGGAAATAGAGAATAAAGTTGCTTATTAATTATCTGTTGTTGGAATATTTTTCTAAAATATTGTAGAAGAATTGGAAATTGAGATTCAAAGGAGGCGTCTATAGAGACTTGTTACTTGGTCGATAACCTTATTCCCCATCATTATTTGTAAAATCAACTAATTTAAATGCTCTCAACTAAGTCTATAAGTCCAGATCCATGGTCTTTATTTTGCTGTTGTTCAATTAAGCCTTTCTATTTGGCCATGCTTATTAGAGGTCCACTGCTAGAGTCGCAGCAACATGCAAGGTACCACTATTAATAATACAAAAACAGCCAAGATACAAGGATGAATGGTAACCTGGCTGAACTTCTACAAGACCATATAACATCTCTTTCTAATGGTCCAGATGAAACCTTTTTTCAGTTGAACCTAAAAATCATGTCAAATCTGGTTCACAAACCACTGGCCCGATTCTGATACTGGCTCTCTAATATAATTCGACATAAAAAGTGAAAGTAGATAAATGTGACTCAAATTAGATAGACAAGAGCAGTGTTCCTATAGAGCTAATTGATATACAAGAAGTCAATCCTACTTATGATATAAGAAGATATACGGAATTGCTCGCAGAGACTTGTCACTCAGTTACAGAGCCTTTCGGATACACATTACCGTTCCTACCATCACTATCTTATCAGATTGGATTACAATTATCTCATATCATCAATGCCTGAATGCTTAAAAATGCGCAAAGATCTGTATTATGATAAATATGAGACTACGCTATCAATGTCATAACCGTATGCAGGGCAGTCAAGTAAGAGATCATCTGGTTAAATCCACACTTTAACTGTAATCATATACTATATTTTAATAGCGGTATGAGTTTGCTTCAAGTACGGCTTGTGGTATTCCCTTCTTTAGGTCATCAAGACTCATTACAGGATGGAACTCTACTTGAGCACCCATTCCACTAAATAGTGGCTCAGCCAAGACTGGTATCTGGTCTGCACTCTGGATATCAACTATAAAAGCAGCGATCCTATTGCCGTTAGCTTCAAAGAAATATGTTGCTTCAGCCTTGATTTTGTTTATATATGATTCAATCTTTCTCAAGAAGTTTGGATCCTGTACCATTTTATTTCCGTCTTCTGTAGGAATCCTTGCATGTATTAAGAATCTCATCTTTCGCAAGTAAAATATCAATTATATTTAAGGATATTGTCGATAATGGATTGTATAACAATGTGAAATGGAAGAAAAAAGAATAGGATGAACTGTGAAAAATATCAACGCCAATGATATTGCTTACTGGAAGATCATAATCATTTTCTTGACTTCTGCTACTGTTAGTTCTTTTGATTTTGGCTTTCTTTGACTGTGGCAATTTGGTATGTTGTATGTTAGTCAGTTACAGGATCAAAATCCAGACTACCGATTAAGAGAGGAAGAGCCTGAGATATGATATGGTGTACTGTATTTATGTACTGGGATTTATTGTGTCCATATTTGTACATTAGATAGCATTGAAGTTGATTGTCTAGCCTGCTGGTGATTAATGAGTAGCATGGAACAGTGTGGTAACAAATGATAACACTGGCTTTATCCCTCATAAACAATTAATTTGTTTTATAGTAAATATGAATCCTCTAAACAGGTAGGAAATAGAAAATATCATAATTGACCTACTATAAAAAAACCTTCAGATGTATTGCAAGCGGCGAAAGGCTCTCCCCCTCCCTACAGCGTTCTCTGTGATTTAAATAAATTACTGCTTCAAAATTCAAAATGATATGCAATAATATTCTCTCAGTCTCAAGAGGCCGTTAGGTATATTGGATATACCATGGATATTAATATGAACACTGATATACTTGACGTTAGAAGAACTTACGAATCTCTACGGAAGTCTAATACGCATCTTGTTCAGTCTTCGGAGATAGCAACCGCGTGTGTCTGTCAGAATCTGTTTAAGTTAGATTATCCGTACGGAGCGATTACAAGTGATAAAGACTGCTTAATTGCTAATACAGTCCACGATATAATGAGTTTATGCATGGGTGGTCCTGTTATAGAGAATTGGCAAAGTAGCCCTAATGATTGCCAGGTTCTTACCAGAAAGATAGTTAATGAATCTTGTGAAATAGTGAATGGTATAATGGAGGATACATTAGACATAGCATTTAAGGAAAACCGGTTTGTCCCAGACGATTTTAAAGATCGCGTTAACGAGACCTATAACGGACTTATTGGGGGAATAACGAGGAGGTTGATGAAGAAGTATGAAAAACCCTTAAGGGTCATTACTGAAGTTACTATCTCCAATATCAAGAATCATCATGAAGGAAGAATTGATGCTCTATTAGAGTATCATGACGGTTACGGGTTGCTAGACTGGAAAGGCTATGATCTGAGCAAGACCGTTAGCGGTCGAGAGAAGTGGCAATTAATTGCAAAATTCCCTTCTTGCAAATTACCGATATTGTCTGAACGAAAATGATTGGAGCAAATATAGATTTTCGTGTATCGTTCATTATACTGGAGCATATTTTCCTAGAATAGAAACAATTGAAAAAGAGGTTGAAAAAATAAGGATCAACAGAAAATTTGCTCATGATGTACTATGTGGTATGCGTGTCCATGCACTGAGGCCAAATTTTTGTCCTGTTTGCGATAAGGGCCTAGAAGGAAGTAAAGAGTGTCAGTTTTATCAACGGGATGCTAGGCTATTCCACGAAGGTATGTTGCCAGCACAGTATGATAAGCTCACAAGACAGTTCTTTGCAAAGCGCTATGCAATCTTAAAAGAGAGAGCCGAGACTCACCTGCATAAACATGTTGTCTCCATTTTAATTGATAGGTATGGCGAGGAAGAAGCCATCAGAAGGTTGGAGAAAACTGGCATAATGTGTAGAAAATTTACATATGATTTTGATGATGGTGAGAAAGTTATCCTTTCAGGAGCAGATAACGATATTCCATTAGAACCGCGTAAGATCGTAAGAATAATCGGAAAGGAGAAGGATAAGCCGCTCCTTTCCTGTATCAGCGAACAGGCTAGTGTAATGGAAGTAATAAACAATAAGATAACCCTTAGTCTTAGATCGAAAATTGCTGTCCGAAGAGCCAAGAGACAGTTATTCGATTTGTCTATCATCTTGTTAAGAGACGAACTTAATCTCACCCGGAGCATGCTCAGACCGATCCATACGTTTCACAAATTAGCTGCAGACATCTTTATACCGCAGGGGTTCATGATGTCGTGATTTATCTTAATCCTGATCAGCATAGAATCCTCAAATGGCGAATCAATTCAGGTGGCATTGCGGGTGTAATTGGACCACCAGGCTGCGGAAAAACTACATTCGGCGCTCTTCAAGCCATCAAGCTAGTTTCCGAAGGATATGCTAACCGGGTACTATTGGTAGCATTGACCAATTCGGCTGCCAATGAATTTTCAAGAGAATTGAGTATAGTGCTAGGTCGCGATGCCTCGAAATTTATGTGTGTTAGAAGTGGATATGCCCCTGGCGCAGATAATAGTCTTCCCATACCATTTAGTAATGAACTTGATGTTATCAAGAAAAAACAGATTGTGATCTGTACTACGCAGTCTCTGAAACGATTGTCACGGAAATCTAACCCTGTTAGGTTTGATAATATGATTATAGATGAAGCAGGCATTGAAAGATTAGAACATCTACTGTCTCCTTTCGTTCTCGGAATTAACCAGCTAGGCGTTCAAATGATGAAGGAGTCTATCAGCTATGGGGTCAATAGCATAATTGAACTTGCATCAACGTGTGGTGTTGTGGCCACCGTAGTAGGTGATCCGAAACAATCTAGACCAATAAGATCAGAAGACTATGATTTAAGCGCTATAGAATGGGTCCTCAAGTGTGCTAAATGTGATACACTTTATACAACTTATAGACTCCCAGATGACTTGGCGATGCTAGTAAATGAGTTTGCAGATTATCAGGGTTTAACTTCTGCTCCAGAAATCGCAGGAAGAAGATTAGTAGTAGACTGCAATACTATAGATAAAGAATTTAGAAATATAATTAATCCTGACAAAGTTGTTACATGGTTAGATTTGGATGGTACCGAAGAGATGGCAGGCCCCAGCTCATGGTATAACGACTTGGAGGCAAGAGCATGTGTCCGTATATGTCACGAGATTAAAAAGGCAGCTCCTTCCAAGTCAATAATGATAGTAACTAGATATGCAGAGCAAAGACGCATCGTCTCAAAATACCTTCAACAACTTGGTTTGAGAGTTAGGGTATTGACAACTGTAGGCGCATTGGGCACACAATCTGATATTGTTATCTTTACTATAGTGCGAAACAATCCTGAAAGACGGATCGGGGCTATCGGGTCTCTGCAGGACCTCAATGTGGCTATTTCACGGTCCAAAGAAAAATTGATTATTGTCGGAAGTTTTGACATGATGTTAAACGCAAAGCCAAGATTGCATAATTTGGGTGTGCAACCAAAACACAACTTTCCACAAAAACTTGCTCGGCTCGTTTCAAAGGAGAAGTATGGCGAGATTGTAGAAGCTCCACCAATTCTGCGTTATTAGAACAGCTATGGAAATGGAACGGGAAGAAACACCATATACTTAGGTCATGTGAAGCAGCTGATGCTCCGGAATAGTATAGTGGATTGGTCACATTAGTTTGGATATTCGTCTCCAGACAACCCAATTGCCATTATGCCACATGCTATTGCACCCGTCTGACCCGGAAGCAGATAGGAGATAGGACCCCAGTTTTTCTCAGGTGTGAGATTCTCGCCATTCCACTCGTAGCGGTAAAGTTTAGTCGTTCCTGTTAGGTAGGCGTAATCCTGGTGAACACAGTTGAGAATAAATACATAGTCAATATGGAAGCACTCTCATTAGAGGATTCAAACCAATTTCGCACACAGAGACTCGAGGCCGACGAGTTTAGCAAATATGAGAAAGAACTATCTTTCACGACGAGAAAATTACTGTTTCATCATTAGGTTTTAGCTGATATATCAAATGCTTTGTTTTATGACTTAATCTAACGTGGGTTACTACTGGATGTTCAAACATCTGACCATGAGGGGCGGCCTCCTTGATTTCCTCCATGCTGCATTATGACAAAAGGTTAACTGTTATCCTGCCTAAAAATCTGCCGCTGCCTTCATGCTAGGTATTTAATGGTGAGGTTAAGTATTCAAGATATTGGGCATCCTCTGATGGAGAGCGTTTTCTGTAATATTTATCCAAAGCGAATAATCTACGATCTAAGCAGAACCATGCAAATCCCTTGAATTCTAGCAGTTGGGTATCTGGATTGCGCCTGTGTTTATACATTCTGCATAATGACCAGCCGTCATTACAATAATAACATCGTACACGAGGCAGATACCTCTCTTGATAAATGTTAGGGTTGTCCACATAGAAGTACTTGCAATAATTACAGAACCAGCCACACGCCTTAAAACTGCGCCTAATATTATTTCGGACTGACCTTATTCTTATGTAAGTGCGCTGATTCCATTTTCTTTCGAGACAGTTACGACAAAAACCACCTATTCGCATGTATTTGGTATACAATATGACATGATGTAAATTCTATTTATTGTATTCGGTATACAAAACAAAAAGCTCCAGCTTTGGTATGGACAGAATTTACTATTATTGTCTGTAGAATGCCAGCAGTCTTGTATGTTTCATTTGTTTACGAAATGAACAACAGAGGAGCAGGAGGAAGGCTATAGATGTAAGAATTGCTCATGGCCTGACTGTGAAAACACAGTGGTGTTCGGAGACGAGGAAGCCAAGACGGATTCGGTGAGATGTGCCCTTATCACAAGGCAGTGATAGTCATGTATAACCGAAATCCACCCAAGCCCAAAACCGACACGAATCAGCCTACGTAGAATAGACTAAACCGTGCTCAAAAAAATAGCCGCGGCATATGGACCAACTATAGTTATATAGACTATATGGTGAAAATTATAAGAAAAAAATATGCTTAATACAACACATATTGAACCCCATATTAAAGAGAGTAGCTATATTAGAGATCTAGTATTTGGGTTTGGAGACGGTGTTAATACATCTCTGGGCATAGTAGCTGGTGTAGGTGGCGCTGCGATATCGGCTGACGTGGTAATTTTGGCAGCTCTTGTTGGGATGTTTACTGGCGCGAAGGCGATGGCGGTCCAAAATTACCTGGCGGTAAAATCACAACGCGAGATTCTGGAATCAGAGATCAAAAGAGAGGAGTTTGAAATCGAGTCTGTCCCAGAAAAAGAGAGGGCCGAGATAGAGGACATTTACAAAGCGAAGGGATTTCAAGGAGAGGTACTTAAAACTGTCGTAAACACTATTACTTCAAATAAAAAAGTCTGGCTAAAGACTATGCTAACCGAGGAACTCGGTGTTAATTTAGAGATAGTTGGCAACCCTTTAAGAGGAGCTCTAGTAATGTTTGGTGCATTTTTGCTAGGTGGAATACTACCTATCTTGCCATATTTCATTGTTAAAGCGGGGCTAATATCCTCTGGGAGTGCAATTGCAACAGCTATTGGAATCAGTGTAGTATCATCATTTACTGTGGGAGCAATAAAATCTCGAATGGCAAAAAAGAGTTGGCTAAAAGGGGGACTTGAAATGGCCGGGTTGGGAACTGGCATTGCTCTAATTGGGTATGGGATCGGATCAGAACTTATTAAGGAAGGGGTAGTGAATTCTAGAACATGAACTTATGAGAATCCAACTTCTACATCTAAATCTCTTTTATAGTTCCATTTAAGGGCTATATTCATACAATTAGACGTCACTTTATGATCTGTTTGAGTTATGTATATTATATCGTAGCTGTAATTAATGAGATCAATACTGAATAGATTCTGGCCCAACAATTCTATTTACCAACCTTACGACATTGCATCTAAATCATCAGTTTTAATTGCTCTAGATCAAGGGATAGTATATTATATTTGTCACCCATCGAGGATCAAGATAAAGGTTAAATACAATTATGATCCTATCTTTTTTTATGTATTAGATTAATCTTGCCATGTTTTCTATGCGTATGCAAGTCCTGATGGAGGAACTCTGACATACCTATGCGCACTATGATGACAATCACTGCCGGGTACAAATAGTGAGTATCAGCTTTGCAAAGCCGATTCAAAGATTGTTAATGGTCTGCTATTCTTTCAAGTTCTTGTATATGCTGCCAGTTTCCTGGACAACTTCGTTAATATTGTGTATAATGCCGTTTTGCTTTGATGAAAGTAACACAAGCCTTAATTCATCAATTAGACTCTTTAGAGAATTAATAAGCTCCTTAATTATTATGGGCATCTCACCCACTCCATTCTGATCGCCCATAGAATCTATAGCATTCTTTGCTGATTTGATAGCCGACGAAGCCTGATCGATTACTCCGGTTGCTTTCATTTCGATTACCATCTTTTCAACTCTGGCTGATGTTTCTTCGATCGACTCGGCCATAAGTCTTATATTTTCAATATTTTTTACCATTTCTGGTTCTCGCAAATTGGCCAATATATTCTGGGCAGTCAAGGCAGTTTCTTTTATTTTATCAAGGGATTTGTGAAGCTCAGGACTTCCAAGCTCTCTTATAATTTCAGCGGCATCTGATGTAGTTTCTTTAATGTCTCGTAATTTATCAGCCACTATCCATAGTATGAAAGACTTGAATAATTACACTCAGTACTATTTGTACATAGCAATCATATAGAAGACTTTTATACGCTATGTGATTTGCCCTGCGTGATATAATAGCTATAATGTTTGCAGGCTGAAAAGGTTAAAATAAAAGAGTAGAATCAGGCGGATAATCTCACTTATCTTGACTTTCACGCGCAGGTTTTAAATTCTACTTGTTTATATTCCAGATCTATATTTTTCTATGAATATCCCATTGTAGGTACTACTTTATTCAAAGCAGATATGACTTGATTTAGGCTCTTTCCTGAACTTGTCAAAACTAACATTACTTGATTCTTATCTCCTCCAGTTGTTCCGCCACCTCCACGCAAACTTTTGAATGGAGCCTGATTGTCAATTCCAAAACCCTGATTTCTCAAATCTGAACTTACTTTATCAAGTTTCTTTGCTGGTACAATAATTGTACTTACAGTATCAATATTATTAGATGTTGCTGGTGTAGACGATGTAGTATTAAATGAATTACTAAGCGGTTGATTGATAACTGTTAGAGTTCCATTCATTTTATAGTTTGGAACTGCTTTATCATTACTTGGGCCAGAGTAAACAAAAGCACCAGTATTATTAAACTTAATTGGTTTTGAAGCGGCAAAGTTGTCGAAGAGACCACTTTCATATACAACGGTTTGAGTTTTATTATTTAACAACGTTATTTGATGTTTATGACCAGCATCTGCGTTAAACCATGTTACTGTAGTACCAGTATTTACAATTGCATTCCGAGGAAGGTAAGGCTGATTAACGACTCTCAATTCTTTTGGTTGTTTGGGATCCTCGTGACCTTCATTTGGAATTTCTATTATGAGATTCTTAATATTCTTCCCAAGTGCCATAGTATGAGTTTGATAAATATTTGATGCTTTTATGTTTGGTTGTTGATTCTGTTGTACTTCTCCCGCCGCAAATGCTGAAGATGGCAGTGGGTTAGTCGTATTAGATACAGATGTTACAGAAATTATAGATGCAACGATGCCGACTAGTATGAATACAGGATAGTTGACTCGTCTTAAATTCATTCATATGCAATGGTAAATGACGTTTATTATACTATGCGTTGATTCTAAAAATAGAAAGGCTTGATTATCGTTCTGTCTTGATAGCGCCTACTGATCCATCGATTGTCTGTATTTCAAGAGGCTGGAGACACCAAAAGAAATCAGCCACTGAGATTAGGATATAGTCTCAAACATTTTCTAGCATATAATTACATGTGAAATTCTGAACTATCGTTATATAACATATTCATACATGGGGCATTGCTACCAAAAGAGTCATTAGAAAAGCATAATGTTTTTTTACCAATCATAACTGGTTCCACTGGAAGATTTGGTAATCATACGACATTTTTTGTGATTTTAAAAGCAAGTGCTGAAATTGTTAATGATGAATTAACTCCCAAAGAAGATGGGACAAATCCATCATCTACAAAGTCAAGAGATGTTTCTGCTAAGGTGACTAGGATGCGTTATATATATGTCCAAAGCTATCTGCTACCCGATCATTCAGTCTATTCACATGGGGCACTTATCTAAATTATGAAAGACGACAGTGGAACTTTTATAATCATCGCTCGGATCCCAAAGAGGTGTCAAAAAGTTGGATGTGCCATTCTTTCCTACCTGCTTTGGTATACATTTATAGAATTTCTCATTTTTGTAAAAAGAGGAACTAATTTGTTTAGGTTAAAATTATTATTTAATACAGCTACTGTATTCATATCTCTATTAGGATCGTTTTTCCATGACTCATAAAGTTCAATTGTACTATCAGAAGTATCGCTACCCAAACCGGCAAGTAAAGGCATTAGTAAGTGCTTGTTCAGAAAATATGCTGGATCTTTATCGAAAATTTTTGCGGTATAGACTCATCTTTATAGAGCTTAAGCTAGCTAAGTCGTATAAATCAAGCATTACTATAGATTTGTACTCATTAGATAAGTTTTGAGGTTCAGCCTAGGTTTGTTGGCGATATTAATGGTAAAGAGGATCGTGAGATGGTTATATCATATTTGCTAAGAATATTATCAGGCAAATCCTTAGCCAGATTACCATAAAGTTTCGCCGCCCAAAGTATGATTTGCCTAAAGTTTTGGCTAAGCGAAATGGGATCACTTCGACTTTCCAATACAACTAATCTAATCTAATCTAATATATCAGCCTAGAACCACATTTCTTTTTTAAACAATCAATAGAATTAGATGTATTAAAAAATAAGAGTGACTGTCCTCATCACTTTGTTCAGTTCATCGATTCATTGCCTATTCCACTTATTCTCGCGATGGAGAATCATCGCTTGGATTAAATACGTTTTCCATATCTTCATTTCGTTAAAATCATGAACGAAGAATTTGGTCTATTAAATAGGAGTCGTGTAGCAACAGTCACAATAATGATAATCTCATTGACACTATTAATAAGTACGACTTCACTATCTGAGCTCCCAGTGATTCCCTCATCGAGTACTCGCACTGGATTGGCATATGCAGCAGATACTGGAATGGGCGTTACTACCAACAGTAGTTTTGCAAAGAATAATCCAAGCCAAATTAAGAGTACTTCATTAACCGGGACTAGATCCGGTTCAAATATCAAGACACTTCAATATATAACGAATGTGCGACAACTATTAAAGCAAACCGTTGATATATACCAAAGACAGAATTATACTGGTGCCCTAGCGCTTGCAACCAAGGCATATCTAGAGAACTTTGAATTTGTGGAAGGACCATTACAACAGCACAATAAAACATTGAAACAAAATACTGAATTTATGATGAGAGGAGATCTAAGGGAGCAGATCAAACATAAGGTACCAGTCGATGATATCAAAACACTGATTGGAAAGATTAGTACTAACCTCGACAAGGCGGAAAAATTACTATCTAACACATAATTTTATTAGGATATCATTTCAAATATCGCAAATGGATGTAATATCTAGAGTTAAGTCAACTTAATCCACAAGTCTATTTTGTAGAGCAGCGGTAACTTATACGATATTAAACTCGATTCGAATTAATAGTTATCTTTTGACTTGCTTCTAATACATTCACAATCCATAAAGTGACAACCATTAAATCTTTTAATTGATAGATTCTACACAGTATTAGATTGGATCAAATCGACAGGCATCAAATTTCCGAATCTAGTTATAATGAATTGAAATCATAACTATTCTCCAGATCTCGCTATCGTTGTGATAATGGATCATTATTTGTAGCTTTTATTTTTACTGATCACCTCATTTAATTTTTGCATAGTCTACGCCTCAACTTCTACAACGATATTATTCTTTCCATAGAGTTTAAAGCATCCTGCTAGCTTCGGTTTACGCATTGTTTCAGGTCTGGATATTATCCTGGTGAATGTGGATAACCCTGGTTCCAATTGCTCGCTGGCTATTATTGAATGACAAATATAGATTTTTGTAAA
>C688J18823_10000506_pt1 | contig 22620 bp, 21 predicted proteins | sample HopSoiMetagenom1_FD_18823 | JGI IMG/M metagenome (IMG submission 18823) | reverse complement strand
CGATGCCGTTCGACACCGGCTCGACCAGCGTGAGCGTGATGGCGGTGGCGAGGATCGCATCGACGGCGCTGCCGCCCGCGGCGAGCATTTGCAGGCCCGCCTGCGCCGCGAGCGGCTGCGAGGTGGCGACGACGTTGGCGGCGAGAAGGGGCTTGCGCGGCCAGGCGTAGGGGTTGGTCCATGAAAACGGCGTTGTCATACGGCGCGCACCTGCGGCATGTCCGTGTATCCCTCGAGTACCTTGTCGATGCCATCCTGCTTGAGCGACAGCATGCCGTTTTGCGCGGCGACCGCCGCGATCTCGGCAACCGGCGAGCGTGTCTGGATCAGGCGCTTCACGGCCGCGTCGGCCTCCATCAGTTCATAGACGGCGATGCGGCCCTTATAGCCGGTGCGGTCGCACTCCGCACAGCCCTTGGCGCGAAACATGTTGATCTTGGCGTTGCGCCATTTGCGCAGCAGCTTGTGCACCTTCTCGTCGTCGTCGGCGCAATACTCGATGGCGAGCTCTTCCATCTCCTTCACGCTCGGCTCGTGGCGCACGCGGCAGCTGGTGCAGAGCTTGCGCACCAGGCGCTGCGCCAGCACGCCGAGCAGCGCGTCGGCGAAGTTAAAGGGGTCCATGCCGAGGTCGAGCAGGCGCACGACGCTTTCGGCGGCGCTGTTGGTATGCAGGGTCGAGAGCACCAGGTGGCCGGTGAGGGAGGCCTCGATGCCGATCTTGGTGGTCTCGGGGTCTCGCATCTCGCCCACCATGATCACGTCCGGGTCGGCGCGCATGAAGCTGCGCATCGCTGCCGCGAAGCTCCAGCCGATCTTCGGATTCATCTGCACCTGGCGCAGGCCCGCCTGCGTGATCTCGATCGGGTCCTCGGCAGTCCAGATCTTGATGTCGGCTGTGTTCAGGAAGCCGAGCAGCGAATGCAGCGTGGTCGTCTTGCCCGAGCCCGTCGGCCCGCAGACCAGGAACAGGCCGTGGGGGCGCGAGATCAGCCGTTTCACCGTGGCGAGCGAGTCGGCGTCGAAGCCGAGCTCGTCGATCGGCCGCGGCGTGGCGGCGGCGAGCACGCGCATTACCACGTCCTCGAGGCCATTGGCGGTCGGGATGGTGGCGATGCGCAGCTCCACCTCGAGCGGTCCGAAGCGCCTGAAGTTGATCTTGCCGTCCTGGGGCTTGCGGCGCTCGGAGATGTCGAGCTGGCTCATGATCTTCAGCCGCGAGATCACCGCACCGCAAAAACGCGCCGGGATGTCGAGGTAGTTCACCAGTACCCCGTCCTTGCGAAAGCGCACGCGCACGTTGCGCCCGCCGGGGTTCGACTCGATGTGGATGTCGGAGGCTTTCTGCTCCGCCGCGTCGATGATGATCTTGTTGACGAGCTTGACGAGCGTGCTATCCGCGCGCGCCGCCTGCTGCTCGATCGCCTCCTCGCCGCCGGCTTCGTTGGTCAGGCGCAGAGTGAGCTGCTCGACGCCGAGGTCCGTCTCGGCGCGCGCGATGGCCGCCTGGAGGGCCTGCTCGTTCGCGTACAGCGTCTCGAGGGCGGCGCGGATCTCGCCCGCGGGTGCCATCACCGGGATCAGCTTGGTCCCGGCGGCGAAGCGCGCCTCCTCCATGCGCTCCATGTTGGTCGGATCGTCGATCGCGACGACGAGCGCGTTCTCCATCTCGGCGAGCGGCAGTACCTGGTAGCGCTGCGCGACGCTCGCCGGAATGCGCTTCAGCGCTTCGGGGGACGGCTGGAAGGCACGCAGGTTGACGAACGGCACGCCGAGCTTCTTCGCCATCACGCTGTGCACGAGGCCGGGATCGAGCATGCCCATGTCGACCAGGATCTGGCCAAGCGGGGTGGCACGATTGCGCGTTTCGGCGACGAGCGCCTCCTCGAGCTCCGGGCGAGTCAGGAAGCCGAGCTCGACGAGAGTCTCGCCGAGCTTCTGCACCGGCTGCGATTTCTGGTGGCTGAGCGCAATGGCGAGCTGCTCGTGCGACACGATCTGGTGCGAGGTCAGGTATTCGCCGAGCCGGCGCGCGCGCAGCACCCGCTGGCGCTCCAATGCCTCGCTGATGGTCTCCGCCGAGGCGACGTGCTCGTCAATGAGGAGCTTGCCGATCTGCGCGCCGACGCGGCTTTCGCGTATCGCGGTCGCGGGGACGAACCAGCGCAGCACTCCGCCGCCGGCCTGCGGCATGAAGAGGAACACGCCGCACAGGGCTTGCACGTGACCCACGGTCTCGCCTTCCAGGCGGCTGTCGTCTGCCAGCCGGACGAAGAAGGGTTGGCGCGCCGATGGGGCGTGCAAGCCCGCCCCATCGGGCAGCGTATGCACTTCGAGCTGCGCCGTGTTCAGGAGCTGGAGCGAGAGGAGATCGGAGAACGCGATGGTTGACGCGTGGCTCGTGCTCGCGGGCTGGAACTTGAGGATCTCGTGCTCGGGAAGGAAGTTCTCGAGCACGCCCACGGCTTTGCGCCCATCGGTAAAGGCAAGCACGCAGGGCTCGCCCTCGTGCGGCATTTGGCTCGCGTATTCGTAATAGGGGGGCGCCGGCCAGACGAACGGCGGCCAGCGGTCCGCCGGATTTTCGGCGGGCGCCTTGCGCACCAGCTTCGCGGTGCGGTCGGGAGCGCTCACGCCGCCACGGTCTCGAAGTCGAGGACCACGCGGCCCGCGACGCGGCCCGCGTTCAGGTCCTCGAGCGCGCTATTCGCCCGCTCGCCGGGTCGCGTCTCGATCGGCAGCGGCTTCAGCTTCTTCTTTTTCGCGAGCGCCACGACTTCCTTCAGCTCCTGCAGGTTGCCGACATAGGAGCCGACGATGCCGATCGCGCGCTGGGCGATCGGCGGCAGCGGATGCGCGAGCTCGCCGCCGTGCAGGCCGACGAGCACGTAGCGGCCGCCTTTACGCAGCGCCGCGATGCCGAGCGCCGCGGTGGCCGGCATGCCGACGAAATCGATCGCGCCGGCGATGCCCGCCAGCTTTTGTGCGGCATCCGCCGAACGCGTATTAACGCCCTGCGCGGCGCCGAGGCGTTGCGCGGTTGCCAGTTTGGCATCGTCGATGTCGCAGGCGATGATGTTCTTCACGCCTCTTGCACGCAGCACGGCGACGCCGGCGAGGCCCACGCCGCCGCAGCCGATCACGGCGACGCGGTCACTTTTGGTGAGCGGCGGCAGCTTGGCGGCGGCGCTGTATGCCGTGAGCCCCGAGCAGGCGAGCGTCGCGGCGAACGATTCGTCGACGCCGGAAGCATCGATCAGGTATTTCGCATCCGGCACCAGGACATGCGTCGAGTAGGCCCCGGCGCGGTTCACACCGAGGATGCGGCTGCCGGACACGCAGTAGTTATCCTGGCCCGCCTTGCAGACCGCGCACTTGCCGCAGCCGATCCACGGATGCACCAGGCGCTTCTGGCCGACCTTCACGCCTTTGGCTTTGGGCCCCAGCGCCTCGACGATGCCGAAGGGCTCGTGGCCGAGGGTGAAGGGCGGCACGCAGCCGCGCTCCTTCACGTAGAAGCGCTTGCCGCCGCCGAGGTCGAAATAGCCTTCCCAGATGTGCAGATCCGAATGGCACACGCCCGAGCGCGTGACGCGGACCAGCACCTCCGTGCCTTGCGGCTTCGGCGTGTCGAAGACTTTCTTCTGCAGCGGTCTGCCGTGCTCGACGATCTGGTAGCTGATCATGCCTTCGCGCTCTCCTGCAGTGCCTGATCGATATCCCACAGGATGTCGTCCAGCGTTTCGATGCCGACCGACATCCGCACCATGTCCGGCTTTACGCCGGCCTTGATGAGATCCGCCTCCTCCATCTGCCGGTGTGTCGTCGACGCCGGATGAATCACCAGCGTCTTTGCATCTCCGATGTTGGCGAGGTGGCTCATGAACTGCGCCGCCTCGATGAAGCGCTCCCCGGCCCGCGCTCCCCCCTTGACTCCGAAGTTAAGCAGGCCTGACGCACCCTTGGGCAAATATTTGTTCGACAGCGCGTGGTATGGGCTGTCCGGCAGCCCCGGGTAGTTCACCCACGCCACCTTAGGGTGGTTTTTGAGGAACTTTGCCACGGCGAGTGCGTTGGAGCAGTGCCGCTCCATGCGCACGTGCAGCGATTCGAGCCCCTGCAGCAATAGCCACGCGTTCATGGGCGAAAGGGCCGGCCCGAAGGTGCGCATGATCTCCATGCGCGCCTTCATCGTGTAGCCGAAGTCGCCGAAGGTCTCGTGGAAGATGACGCCGTGATAGCCGGGCGAAGGCGAGGTGAACTCCGGGAACTTGCCGTTACCCCAGTTGAACTTGCCCGACTCGACGATCGCGCCGCCCATCGTGGTGCCGTGCCCGCCGATGTATTTGGTCGCCGAGTGCACCACGATATCCGCGCCCCATTCGATCGGCCGGCAAAGATAGGGCGAGGGCACGGTGTTGTCGACCACCAGAGGAATCTCGGCCTCGTGCGCGATCTTCGCCAGCGCCTCGATGTCGACGATGTTGATGAGCGGATTGCCGAGCGTCTCCGCGTACACCAGCTTCGTCTCCTTCCGGATCGCCCGGCGGAAATTCTCCGGCTCGTCCGGCGAGACGAAGGTGGTTTCGATGCCGAGCTTATTCAGGTTGACGCCGAGCAGCGTATGCGTGCCGCCGTAGAGGGTGGAGGCGGAGACGATGTGGTCGCCGCTCTTGCAAAGCGTGAGAATCGCGGTGGCCTCGGCCGCCTGACCAGTGCTCGTGGCAAGGGCGGCGCGGCCGCCTTCGAGCGCCGCCATGCGCTCCTCGAATACGGCCACGGTCGGATTCGAGATGCGCGAATAGACGTTGCCGAAGGTCTGCAGATTGAACAGGCTCGCCGCGTGCTCGGCGGAGTCGAAGACGAACGAGGTGGTTTGGTAGATCGGCGCGGCGCGCGCGCCGGTTGCCGGATCCGGGATCTGGCCGGCGTGCAACGCGAGGGTTTCGAAGCCGAACTTGCGGTCCGCCATGTGCCAGTTCCGAATCGGGGATCAACCCGATTCTAGCGCCGGCAAAGCGGCTACTTCGGCTCGGTGGGCGGGTCGTCCTGCTTGAGCGTCGTGGCGCGCCGGTATTCGGAGGGCGGCACGCCGACCTGATTCAGGAAGAAGCGGGTGAAGTTGCTCTGCGCCGAGAAGCCGAGCTCCGCGGCGACTTCAGCGATCTTGCCGCGGCCCGAGGCGAGGCGCGAAATCGCGGTCTCGACGCAAAGCATGTCCAGATAGGCGCGCGGCGAGAAGCCGGTGCACACCTGGAAGAGATCGTAGAAGCGCGAGCGCGACAGGCCAACCTGGCTCGCGAGCTCGTCCATGTTGAGTTCCTTGTTCGGCCGCGCGCGAAGCAGCGCGATGGCGCGCCGGATGCGCGTGTCCTCGAAGCGCGAGCCGCGCCACAGCGGCGAGGACGACCGGCGGCGGGCGAGATAGGTCTCCACGATCGAAAGCAGCAGCTCCTGCAGCATGAACTCCAGGCGCTCGGGGGAGAGGAACCGGTCGTTCACCACTTCCACGGCCATGGTGTCAGCGAGCTGCCGGATGCGCGGCGTGATGGTCTCGACGATCTGCGGGAACGGGTGGGCTTCGTCTTCCTCGAACACCGGGAAGCTCGAGCGCAGCCACTCGCGCGACGCGTAGACGATGAGCGCCTTGGTGGCGCCGCGCGTGACGTAGGATTCGCCGGGGTTTAGGAACAGGACTTCATCGAAGCGGCTTTGCAGGACGATGGTTGGCTCGTCGGGTGTGACGATGGTTTCCTCGGCGGCGAGCTCCTCGAGCACCAGCCGGCCGAACCTGCCCTCCGCAAGCCTGACGATTCTCCCCATGGGGAGAAGAATACTCCCGCCGTCCACCTTGTGCCGGGTTAGTACGACAGCCAGCGGGGGCGTTTTGCCGAGATGATGTGCGTATTCACACCAACCCAGTTCAGTCCGCCGAAAAGCCTTCCGTGCTCGATCTTTACGCACCGGTCCATGACCGCCTCGAGGCCGGCCTGCCGCGCCTTGGCGGCGGCGGCCTCGTTGCGGACCCCGAGCTGCTGCCACAGCACCCGGGCGCCGATGGCGATCGCCTCCTCTGCGATAGGCATCACATCCTGGGTCTTGCGAAAGACGTCCACGATGCCGACCTTCTCCGGGATATCGCGCAGTGACGGGTAGCACNTCTCGCCGAGGATCTGCGGGTACTTGGGATTCACCGGGATGATGCGGTAGCCGTGCTCCTGCATGTATTTGGCGGCGAAGAAGCTCGGCCGGTACCAGTCGGCGGACAGGCCCACCACCGCGATCACCTTGTTCTCGCGCAGGATGCGGCGCAGCGTGTTGATGTCATCCATGCCGCTACTATAATCCTCGCCCCTTCCTCCTTTCCCCGCAAATTCCATGTACGTTGAAGAGCGGATGTACACGCTGCACCCGGGCACTGCGCCGGAATACCTGAAGCACTACCAGAACGACGGCATGAAGGTGCAGCTGCGCCACCTGCCGCACATGGTGGGCTACTACTCGACCGAAGTCGGCACGCTCAACATGATCGTGCACATGTGGGCCTACGAGAGCCTTGACCAGCGCGAGAAGTGCCGTGCCGCGATGTCCGCCGACCCGGACTGGCAGGAGTACTTGAAGAAGATCCGCCCGCTCATGAAGCGCCAGGAGTCGCGCATCATGAAATGCGCGCCGTTCTTCGTCGAGCGCCTGAAGAAGATGCTGGCAGCGACGAAGTAAAGTGCCGGTCCATCCGCAGGTCGCCGAGCTTCTGCTGCGCGCCGCGCGCTCGGCGCTGCCGCCGTATCACACGGTGTCGGCGTTTGTCGCGCGGCGCATCTATCGCGACACCCGGGCGCTGCTCGCGCCCAAGCCGCCCGAGCTGCCCGAGATCCGGCTCCTCGCGACCGAGAACTTCGCGCTGCGCGTCTATCGCCCGGTGAAGAACGAAAAACTTCCGGCGCTCGTGTACTTCCACGGCGGCGGCTGGACCATCGGGGACATCGACACGCACGATGTGCTGTGCCGCATCCTCGCGATCGGCGCGCGCTGCGTCGTCGTCTCCGTCGACTATCGCCTCGCGCCGGAGTATCCGTTTCCGGCCGCGGTCGACGATTGCTTCGCGGCCACTCGCTATGTCGCCGACAATGCCGCGAAGCTGAATATCGGCGCCATCGCCGTCGGCGGGGACAGTGCCGGCGGCAATCTCGCCGCCACCATCTCGTTGCTTGCGCGCGACGCAGGCGGGCCAGCGCTCGCGTTCCAGCTGCTGATCTACCCGGCGACCGACCAGCGTCTGGCGAGCGCCTCGCACGAGCGCAACGCGCAGGGCTACCTGCTGACGCGCGATGCGATGGAATATTTCCGGCGTGCCTATCTTCCCGACAGAAAAAGCTGGACCGACTGGCGCGCCTCGCCGCTCCTTGCAAAGAGCCACGCCAATCTGCCCCCGGCACTGGTCATTACCGCTGGCTACGATCCGCTGCTCGACGAAGGCCGGGAATACGCGGAGCGCCTGAAGGCGGCTGGCGTCCCCGTTGACTATCGAGAGTACGCGGACATGGTCCATGGCTTCGTCCTCTTTGGCGGCGTGCTCGACACGGCGAATGAGGCGGTGGCGCACTGCTGCGCCGCGCTGCGCGACGCCTTTCAACAGGTGACTGCATGAAATCCGATCTGAAGACGCGCCACGGCGGCAAGATCCTCGCCGACGCGCTCGCGGCGCAAGGCGTGAAGATGGCATTCGGCGTGCCGGGAGAGAGCTATCTGCCGGTGCTCGACGGCCTGCACGACCTGCGCGACCAGCTGCAGTTCATCGTTTGCCGGCAGGAAGGCGGGGCGTCCTATGCGGCGGAGGCTTACGGCAAGCTCACCGGCGAGCCGGGCGTGCTCTTCGTCACGCGAGGCCCGGGCGCGACGAACGGCGCGATCGGCGTGCATACCGGTTTCCAGGACTCGACGCCGATGGTGGTGTTCATCGGCCAGGTGCCGAACGAATTCGCCGACCGCGAAGCATTCCAGGAGATCGACTATCGCCGCATGTACGGACAGATGGCGAAGTGGGTGGCGCAGATCGATCGCGTCGAGCGCATCCCCGAGTACGTGAGCCACGCCTTCCATACCGCCTGCGCCGGCCGTCCTGGGCCTGTAGTGCTCGCATTGCCGGAAGACGCGCTCTTCGCGGAGGCTGCCGTCGCCGACACGCCCAAGCACCACACGGTACGCCCGGCTCCCGCACCACGGGACATGGATGCCGTGAAAAAGCTGCTCGAGGGCGCACAGCATCCATTCGTCCTGCTCGGCGGTGGCGGCTGGGACCGCGACGCCTGCTTGCGGCTGCAGAAATGGGTGGAGGCGAACGGCCTGCCGGTGGGCACGTCGTTCCGCTGCCAGGACCTCTTCGACAATCGCAGTGACAATTACGCGGGCGACGTCGGCATCGGCATCAATCCGAAGCTCGCCGAGCGAGTGAGGAACGCGGATGTGCTCCTCGTGATTGGCGCGCGCCTCGGCGAGATGACGACGAGCGCCTATTCGCTCCTGGAGGTGCCCGTTCCGAAGCAGACGCTTATCCACGTGCACGCCGGGGCCGAGGAGCTCGGGCGCGTGTACCGGCCGGCGCTTGCCATCAATTCGGGCTATCCGCAGTTCGTCGAGGCGCTCGAGCGATTGAAGTTCGGCAACGCGGCATGGCGCGCCGACGTGCAAGCGCTGCGGTCGAGCTACCTCGAGTGGACCACGCCGCGACCGATTCCCGGCGAGCTGCAATACGGCGAAGTCATCAAATGGCTATCCGACCGGCTGCCGGAAGACACCATCGTTGCGGGCGGCGCCGGCAATTTCGCCGGCTGGCTGCACCGGCATTTCCGCTACAAGGGCTTTCGTACGCAGCTCGGGCCGACCAATGGCTCCATGGGCTACGGCTTCCCGGCCGCGCTCGGGGCGAAGCTCGCCGAGCCGACGCGGCCCGTGATCGCGGTGTGCGGCGACGGCGACTTCCTCATGAACGGGCAGGAGCTCGCCACGGCGGTGCAGTACGGGGCGAACTTCGTGGCGCTGGTGGTAAACAACGGCCTCTACGGCACCATCCGCATGCACCAGGAGCGCGAGTATCCGGGCCGCGTGTACGGCACCGATCTCAGGAACCCGGACTTCGCGGCTTATGCTCGCGCGTTCGGCGCACATGGCGAGAAAGTGGAGCGCACGGCGGACTTCGCGCCGGCCTTCGAGCGCGCGTGGAATGCCGGCAAGCCCGCGCTTATCGAGCTGAAGATCGATCCGGACGCCATTACTCCCGCGACGACCCTTTCGGCCATTCGCGAGAAGGCGCTTAAGTCAAAGCGATGAACTCCGGGTCCGCCTGGTGGGCCCGCTCGAACTTGAGGAAGTCGTAATAGCCGCAGTGCTGGCTGTCCGGGTACGCGCGGCACACGCCCGGGCGTGACTCGTACACGGTGCAGCGGCGCGCCTTCTGGTCGAGGAACATGCACACGGTCTCGAACACCTTGTCCTTCTTGTGGCGTAGGAGCCGCACCTTCTCCTTGGGGTCGTACTTGGTGAAGCGCTCCTCCGCCTCGCTATAGGCGAGCTCGAAGCGCTTCGCGAGCCGCTCGATGTCGCGCGGGGTGATCTCGATCTCCGGATAGCTGCAGCAATACGCCGGACACTTCGCGCAGGAATAGCGCAACCGCGGCTCAGCCGGCTGCGCGCGTACGGGAATCGGAAAGGGTTTGCCGTTTTTCATTCTTCGTCCGCCAGGGAAGCGGCGAATTGTACGCGAGCAAAGTTACCGCGCTCATCGCTTTCGCGCGTGTAGGGTAAACCGTGACGCAGATGCTTAACCCTTTCGGGGCCGCGTTCCGTTTAACGCTGCATAGGAGGGATGAATGATGAATGCGCGAACGATGTTGGTGCTGGCCGCGATGCTCTGCGGCGGGGAAGCTGCCGCGCACGGCGGCATGGCGGATCTATCCGTGTATGACCGCACCGAAGGTAGGCGGCTGCCGGTGCATTGGCACGCGGGCAGGGCCTACGTCGTCGGAAAACCCGGCAACGAATACCAGGTCAGTGTGCGCAACCACCAGCGAGAGGAGGTCCTGGCTGTCGTATCCGTCGACGGCGTGAACGTGGTGTCCGGCGAGACCGCCAACCCCGCCCAGACCGGGTACGTGCTTTCGCCGGCGCAGTCGTACGACATCCTCGGGTGGCGTAAGAGCCTCGGCGAGACGGCGGCGTTTTACTTCACCGCCTTGCCCGACTCCTACGCCGCGCGCACCGGGCGACCGGATAACGTCGGCGTCATCGGCGTCGCGCTCTTTCGCCGGAAGCGGCCGCCGCAGCCCATCGCCGAAGGGCAGCCGAGGGCACAAGCGCGGCGCGATGCCGGCGGCGCGCGCGAGGCGGAGGCGTCGCGTCTCGGCACGGGACATGGCCGGCGCGAGACCTCCCCCGTGCAGTACGTCGACTTCGAGCGCGCTTCGCCGGTCCCGGCCGAGACCGTCGTGCTTTACTACGACAGCTACGCCAACCTCGTCGCCCGCGGGGTGCTGCGCGAATCGGTGCCCGTCGCGCCGCTGCCGCGACCGTTCCCGGGTTTCGTGCCGGATCCGCGCGGATAATGGCCATGAATGGCGGAGGCCCCCGACGAAGCACTCATGGCTGCCTATCGAGGCGGCGATGCCGGGGCCTTCGACACGCTCTATGCCCGCCACCGCACCCGCCTTTTCCGTTTCGTCCTGCGCAGCATCAAGGCGCGCGCCGTCGCGGAAGAGCTCTACCAGGAGATCTGGATGCGGGTGATCGAGGCGCGCACGACCTGGACGCCGAAGGCGCGCTTCACGACCTGGCTCTACACGATCGCCCACAACCATCTCGTCGACCATTGGCGAAAGCGCGGCCTTACCCTCGTCGCGCTCGAGGGCGACGAGCTGCCATCGGCGAGCCCCGACCCCGCCGATCATGCGCAGGCGCGCGAATCCCTCGCGCGCTTCGCCGCGGCGCTCGAGGCGCTGCCGGCGCTGCAGCGGGAAGCTTTCCTGCTGTACGAAGAGGGCGGCCTTAGCGTCGCCGAAATAGGGGCCGCTACTGGCTCTAACGCCGAGACGGCAAAGAGCCGCCTGCGTTATGCGATGGCGAAGCTCAAGGCAGCCGTGAACGATGACTGACGAACGCGATCCGAAGGTCTCGCAGCGCTATCGCGATCTGCCCGGCGAGGAGCCGTCGCGCGCGCTGGACCAGACGATCCTCGCCGCCGCGCACCGCTCGGTCGACAAGCCGCACGCGCCGCTCGTCGTCCCGGCTGGCCGGCATCGCTGGTACTTCTCGCTCGGCGCCGCGGCGATCCTCGTCCTCGCAGTCGCAGTCACGCTGCAGCTCGAGCGCCAGCAGCCGGATGCGGAGCTCACGGTACCGCCTCCACCCGCGCCGGCGCCGGCGCCACAGCCTCAGAAGGTCCAGCCCGCGCCGCAGGCTGCACCGGCGGCGAAAGCCGAGCCCCAGTTGCAGCGTTCGCCAACCTTTGCGCCGAATCCGGGGGCTAGGCAACCGGCTGCACCGGCGCCCGCTCCCATGACCGATGCAGTCGCGCCACGCGCCGACGAAGAATCTGCGGCGCGGCGAAACGAAGAGGCTCGACTTGCCGCGGAGAAGGCGCGTGTGCAGGCGGAAGCCAGCCCGAGCGAGTTGCGCAAAGAGCGCGCAGCCGGTGACGTGGCAGCGAGCCGCGCGGCGCCGTCACCAAGGGCTAGCAACTCCGCGGTGACTGCTCAATACGCGGCTCCAACGCCCGAGCGCGAGCTCGAGCGCATCGCCGAGCTGCGCCAGCAGGGGCGCGACGAGGAGGCGGACAAGGCGCTCGCGGAGTTTCGCAAGCGCTATCCGGATTACCGCATTGCGGAGGTGATGCGGCAGAAAGTGGAGCGCAAGCCGGCCGCCGCCCGCTAGCCGGTCAGTGCTGCAGGATTTTCGAGAGGAAGAGCTGCGCCCGCTCGGAGCGCGGCGTGCCGAAGAAGTCTTCCTTCTTCGCGTCCTCGACGATCTTGCCGGCATCCATGAAGATCACCCGGTGCGCGACCTTGCGCGCGAAGCCCATCTCGTGCGTCACCACCATCATCGTCATGCCTTCGCGAGCGAGTCCGACCATCACGTCGAGCACCTCGTTGATCATCTCCGGATCGAGCGCGGAGGTGGGCTCGTCGAACAGCATCGCGATCGGGTCCATGGAAAGCGCGCGCGCGATCGCCACGCGTTGCTGCTGGCCGCCGGAGAGCTGGCCGGGATATTTGTCCTTGTGCGCGAGGAGGCCGACGCGGTCGAGGAGCTTGAGGCCCTTGTCGCGCGCCTGCGCCTCGGGACGCCCAAGCACCTTCACCTGGCCGAGGGTCAGGTTCTCGGTCACCGTCATGTGCGGAAACAGCTCGAAATTCTGGAACACCATGCCAATACGCGAGCGCAGCTTTGGCAGGGCGGTCTTCGGGTCGCCGACCGAGATGCCCTCGACGGTGATGACGCCCTTTTGGAAGGGCTCGAGGCCGTTCACGCACTTGATGAGGGTGGACTTGCCACTGCCGGAAGGTCCGCATACCACCACGACCTCGCCCTTGGCGACTTCCGTCGAGCAGTCGGTCAGCACCTGGAAGGAGCCGTACCACTTGGAAACGTCCTTGATGGAGATCATCGGATGATGGCAATCCTGTCCTGGAGGTGCTTCACGAGGAGCGAGAGCGAGTAGGAGATGATGAAGTAGACGACGGCGACGAAGGTGTACATCTCGACCAGGCGATAGTCGCGGTTGGCGACCTTGGCGGCGGCGCCGAGAAAGTCGGTGGCCGAGATTACGTAGACGAGCGAAGTGTCCTGGAAAAGGATGATCGTCTGCGTCAGCAGCACCGGCAGCATGTTGCGGAACGCCTGCGGCAGGACGATGGAGGCCATTGTCTGCCAGTAATTGAGGCCGAGCGCATAGCCGGACCAGACCTGGCCGCGCGGAATGGACTGGATGCCGGCGCGCATGATCTCGCAGTAGTACGCCGCCTCGAACATGGTGAAGGTGATCAACGCCGAGAGAAATGCACCCACTTGAATGGGGCGCGCCGCCCCGGTCACCCAGCCGCCGATGTAGGGCACGAGGAAAAAGAACCAGAAGATCACCAGTACGAGCGGCACGGAGCGCATCAGGTTGACGTAGGCGCCGCCGATCATGGAGACCGCGCGCAGGGAAGAAAGACGCATCATGGCGAGCAGCGTGCCGAAGACGATGCCGCCCGTCATGGCGAGGGCAGTGAGGGTCAGCGTGAACGTCATCCCGTCGCGGAAGAGGTAAACCAGCGAGCGCTGGATGACGTCGAAGTCGAAGCCTTGCATCAGTGCCCCGCCTGCACGGCCTGCGCGCCGATCAGGCCCGGCACCCGGACCCTTCTCTCGAGCGCCCGCATGCCGAGCACGACGATCAGGTTGGTGAGCAAATAGATCACCGTCGCCGTGGCGAAGGCCTCGAACACGCGGAAGCTGAATTCCTGCATCGCTCGCGCCCGCCCCGTGAGCTCGAGGAGCCCGATGGTCAGCGCGACCGAAGAGTTCTTGATGATGTTCATGAATTCCGAGGTGAGCGGCGGCAGGATGATGCGGAAGCTTTGCGGCAGGATCACGTAGCGGTAAGTCTGGAACTCGGTGAGCCCCATGGCGGTGCCCGCCATGCTCTGCCCGCGCGGCAGGGAGTTGATGCCGGCGCGCACCTGCTCGGCCACCCGCACGGAGGTGAAGATGGCGAGGCACATCACCGCGGGCAGATAGGAGCCCCAGGGCGGCGGCATCTGCTTGATCCAGTCGCCGAGCGAGGCCGGCAGAAGCTCCGGCACGACGAAGAACCAGAGGAACATCTGCACGATGAGCGGGACGTTGCGGAAAATCTCGACGTACAAGTTGCCGGCACGAACCACCCAGCGCCGCGAGGTGGTGCGCAGCGTGCCGATCAGCGCGCCCAGGGTGAGGGCGATCGCCCACGCGGCGAGCGCCGTCACGAGTGTCCAGCCGAGCCCTACGACGAGATAGTGCAGATAGGAGCCCGTGCCGCCCGGCTCCATCTCCAGCAGGACCTTCCAGTGCCAGTTGTAGTTCACGCGCCCCTCCGCGCGACCTACAACTTACTTGTAGTCGTTAGCGTCGCCGGAATGCGTCGGCTTCGCGAACACCCGCTTCAGCTGCTCGCTCTGCGGAATGTTGAGCGTGATGCCGCGCGGCGGGATCGGCTTCATGAACCACTTGTCGTAGATGGCGTTGATGCGGCCGGACTTGTAGAGCTCGGCGGTGGCGTCGTCGGCGACCTTCTGGAATGCGGCATCGTCCTTGCGCAGCATCGCGCCGTACGGCTCGAGCGAGAGATACTCCTTCGAGATGGCGTAATCCTTCGGGTTGCGCGAGTTGGCGATCAGCCCGGCGAGCAGGATGTCGTCCATCACGAAGGCGGCCGCGCGGCCGGTCTCCACCATCTGGAACGCCTCCGGATGGCCATTGGCCGAGATGATGTTCATGCCGAGGTTCTTCTCGCTGTTCAGCTGCGTGATCAGCTTGATGTTGCTCGTGCCGGCGGTCGAGACGATGGTCTTGCCCTTGAGGTCGTTCAACGTGTTGAGCTTCGCCGACTGCTTGGAGGCCCAGCGGTTCGCCGGAATGAAGTAGGTATTGGTGAAGGCGACCTGCTGCTGGCGCTCGGTGTTGTTGGTCGTGGACCCGCACTCGAGGTCCACCGTGCCGTTGGCGATGAGCGGGATGCGGTTCGCCGAGGTCACCAGCTGGTAGTTCACCTTGAGGTTCGGCATGTTGAGCTGCTTCTTCACCGCATCGACGATCACCATGCAGATGTCCAGCGCGTACCCCACGGCCTGCTGTTTGTCGTCGTAGTAGGAGAAGGGGATGGAGGCGTCGCGGTGGCCGACGGTGATGGCGCCCGAGTCCTTGATCTTCTTGAGCGTGCCTTCTTGCGCGGCCACCGGCAGGGCGAGTGCCGCCGCGAGCAGGGCGAGTGCGATTTTCATGATTCCTCCCTTAAGGTTTGAAAATTCTATCTAGTTCAGCGCGGCCGCGGTATTGCGCAGTCTTTCGGCCATCGCCCCCAAGAGCGAGATACCGAAGGTCGGTTCGGACTTCACCAGATTCACGAATACCTGCCGATTGATCGCGAGCAGCGTGCAATCGGTTTCGGCGCTGGCGTTGGCCGCCCGCGGCGACTGGTCGATGAGCGCCATCTCGCCGAAGATGCCGCCCGGGCTGACGCGCTCGACGACGGTGCCGCGGATCGAGATCGCCACGGAGCCGTCGATCACCACATACATCAGCGCGCCGGTCTGTCCGGCCACCATGATGACCTTGCCCTTCTCGTAGCGCATCACGGCCTGCTCGCCAAGGCCCTTCGCCATGCTCGCGAGCAGGTTCTTCTCGAACACGCGCGATTGCTCCTTCGTCTGCGTGCCGCTCGGCACCCCGGAAAGCTTCGCGATCATGCCGCGCAGTCGCATGATCATCGTGCCGAGCATCATCAGCGCGAACTCAGGTTTCTTTTGCAGTGCGGCGGCGAAGCCCTTGTCGTCGAGCGAAATCACGCGGCAAGGCGATTGCGCGAGCGCGGTGGCGCTGCGCGGCGAATCGCTGATCGCTGCCATCTCGCCGAAGATCTCGCCGACCTTCGGCTCGCCGATCGTGCGGCCTTTCGCCACCAGCGCTACGCGCCCCTCGAGGAGGAAGTACATCTTGTCGCGCTTGAGGAAGAGACGGCTCGCCTTTTCGTTCTCGGAAAAGAAAACCGTGCCGGCTGCCACCGATTCCTCTTTACCCGCCGACTCGAAAAACGACCGCGCGACCGCGGGAATGTAGAGCGGCGCGCTGGGCGCGGCGGCCGGCTTCGGCGCTGGCTGTGGCCTCGGCGCACCGGCCGGCTGGCTGAAATCCAGATCGTCGCTCATCGCTTCCATGATAGTGCCAGAATCGCTGCCTATGACGCAGCCCGTACGGGTCGAGCACGATCTTCTCGGCGACCGGGCCGTGCCTGCCGATGCCTACTACGGCATCCACACACTGCGCGCGCTCGAGAATTTCGCGATCACCGGCACGCCGATCTCGATCTATCCGGATCTGGTGAATGCGCTCGCCTGCGTGAAACAGGCCGCGGCGATCGCCAACTGCGAGCTCGGCCTGCTTGACGACCGCCGCTCGATGGCGATCCGGCTCGCGTGCGAGGAAATCCGCGAAGGCAAGCTGCACGATCAATTCGTGGTCGACGTGATCCAGGGCGGCGCCGGCACCTCGACCAACATGAACGCCAACGAGGTGATCTGCAACCGCGCGCTCGAAGGGCTGGGCCACGCACGCGGCGAGTACCAGCATCTGCATCCGCTCGATGACGTCAATCTTTCGCAAAGCACGAACGACGTTTATCCGACGGCATTGAAGGTCGCGCTGCAGTTCGGCATCCGCCGCCTGGTCCTCGAGATGGTCGACTTGCGCCGCGCCTTCGAGGCCAAGGCGAAGGAGTTCGACGACGTCCTCAAGGTAGGGCGTACCCAGCTTCAGGACGCCGTCCCGATGACGCTGGGTCAGGAGTTCTTGACCTACGCGGTGATGCTCGGCGAGGACGAGCAGCGCCTCGAGGAGGCGGCCGGCCTTGTGCGCGAGATCAACCTCGGCGCCACTGCCATCGGCACGGGAATCAACGCGCCGCCGGGCTACACGAAGCTTGTTACCACCCGGCTTGCGGAGGTGTCCGGCGTGGCCGTGGTGAGCTCACCGAACCTCATCGAAGCGACGCAGGACGCGGGCTCTTTCGTGCAGCTCTCCGGCGTCCTCAAGCGCATCGCCGTCAAACTCTCAAAGACTTGCAACGACCTGCGCCTGCTTTCCTCCGGGCCGCGTGCCGGCATCGGCGAGATCGCGCTGCCCGCCGTGCAAGCGGGCTCGTCGATCATGCCCGGCAAGGTGAACCCGGTGATTCCCGAGGTCGTGAACCAGGTTGCGTTCGAGGTGATCGGCAACGACATCACCGTCACCATGGCGGCGGAGGCCGGCCAGCTGCAGCTGAACGCCTTCGAGCCGATCATCGCGCACAGCCTGTTCAAGAGTCTCTCCCACCTTTCGAGTGCCTGCCGCACGCTCGGGGAGCGCTGCGTGAAGGGCATCGTGGCGAATCGCGAGCGTGCGCGCCGCTTCGTGGACGAATCCACCGCGATCGTCACCGCGCTCACTCCCGTGCTCGGTTATGCCAAGTCGACCGAGATCGCGCAGGAAGCGCTGCGAACCGGCAAGCTCGTGCGCGACCTGGTGCTGGAGAAGCGCTATCTCACGCCCGCGCAACTCGAGGAGTTTCTCCAGCCCGAGCGCCTGACCAAGCCGCACTTTTCGACTCTGCTCAAGCCGAAGTGAAGTGCTGGCTCGCGCTCCTGCTTCTCGCCGCCACTGCCGCTCTCGCGCAGTCGTACCCGGCAAAGCCGGTAAAGATCGTTGTCCCCTTCCCGCCGGGCGGCGGCAATGACTTCATCGCGCGCTTTGTTGCCCAGCGCCTCGCCCCGGCGCTCGGCCAGCCGGTGATGGTCGAAAACAAGCCCGGCGCGGGCGGCACGATCGGCATCGAGGCGGGCCTCAAGGCGCCGGCCGACGGCTACACGCTGACGCTCATCTCGTCGGGGTACACGATCACGCCGCACCTCTACAAGCTGCACTACGACCCGCTCGCCGACATCGCGCCCATCATCCAGATGTCGCGCGGCCCGCTCGTCGCGGTGGTGAATCCCGCAGTGCCGGCGAAAACCGTCCAGGAGCTGATCGCGCTCGCGAAGAGCAAGCCCGGCAGCATCAACTTCGCGAGCTCAGGGCAGGGCAGCACGATCCATCTCGCCGCCGAGCTCTTCGCCCTGCGCGCTGGCATCAAGTTGAATCACGTGCCTTACAAGGGCACCAACCAGGCGCTCACCGACACCATCGGCGGCCAGACGGATCTCTATTTCAGCAGCACTGCCGCGGCGATCCCGCAGATTCACGCCGGCAAGCTGCGCGCCCTTGCCGTGACGAGCGCCGAGCGCCTCGCCGCCGAGCCCGCGATCCCGACGATGGCGCAGTCCGGCTTGCCGGGATACGAAGTCATCCTCTGGCACGGCCTCGCCGGCCCGAAGGGCTTGCCGCGTGCCATCGTCGAGCGAATCAACGCCGAGGTGGGCGCGGTGGTGCAATCGAAGGACGCCGCCGAGCAGCTGCAAACCGACGGCGTCATGCCGATGCGCAGCACGCCGGAGGAATTGCACGCCACCCTTCGCACGGAGATCGAGCTCTGGCGCAAAGTGATTCACGACGCGGGGATCACCCTGCAATGAGGTGCGTCGCTCTACTTCTACTTATCTGCATGCTGATTGCGGGCGCGGTGCATGCGCAGACGTACCCGGCGAAGCCGATCCGCATCATCGTGCCGTTTCCGGCTGGCGGCATCGCCGATCTCTATGCCCGCATCGTCGGCCAGCGCGTGGCCGACGGCTGGGGACAGCCCGTCCTCGTCGAGAACCGCACCGGCGCCGGCGGCAACATCGGCGCGGATGCCGTAGCGAAGTCGGCGCCCGACGGCTACACGCTCGTGATGGGCAGCTTCGGCACGCATGCCGTGAACGTCAGCCTCTTCTCCAGCATGCCGTACGACCCGGTGCGCGATTTCGCGCCGATCGCGCTGGTGCTCGAAGCGGAAGGCCTGCTGGTCGTGCACCCATCGGTGCCGGCGAAGAACGTCGGCGAGCTCATCGCCCATGCCCGCGCCAATCCCGGGAAGCTGACGTTCGCATCGGCCGGAATGGGGACCGCCAGCCATCTCGCCGGCGAGCTCTTCAAGGCGATGGCCAAAGTCGATATGACGCACGTGCCTTACAAGGGCAACGTGCCCGCTATCACCGATCTTCTCGCCGGCCAAACTTCCCTTCTCTTCGCCACCATGCCCACGGTCCTGCCGCAGGCAAAGGCCGGCAAGCTGCGCGCCCTCGCGACCATCGGCTCCTCGCGTTCCGCGGCGGCGCCGGAGCTGCCGACTGTCGCGGAGACGCTGCCCGGATTCGAGGTGAACAATTGGGTCGGCTTGCTCGCGCCCGCCAGTACGAACGCCGAGATCGTGCGCAAGTGGAATGTCGAGGTAAACCGGATCATGCAAGGCGCGGATATCAAGCAGCGCCTGTTGGTCGAAGGCGCGCGCTACTCGCCGAACACGCCCGAGGAGTTCGGCGCGTTCATCAAGTCCGAGATCGCCAAATGGGCGCCGGTCGTCAAGGCGTCGGGCGCTCGGGCTGACTAAGGAGCTCGGTGACGCCGCCGACGGCGGCGGTATTGACGGTCACCGTGCGCTCGGTGGCAAAGCGCAGGATGTAGTGCGGTCCACCGGCCTTCGGGCCGGTCCCTGACAAGCCTTCGCCGCCGAAAGGCTGTACGCCGACCACTGCGCCGATCATGCTGCGATTCACATAGGTATTCCCGACTCGCGTCGCCGCGATCACCTCATCGACGAAGCTCTGGATGCGGCTATGGATGCCAAGGGTCAGGCCATAGCCGGTGGTGCGCAGCCATTCGAGCACCTTCGGCAAGTCTTTTCTGCTGTAAGTGCAGACGTGCAGGACCGGGCCGAACACCTCGGTGCGCGGCAACTGATCGAGCGGCAGCTGGAACGCGATGGGGCGGATGAAATGGCCGCCGATCAAAGGTGCCGGCGCTTCGCCGATCAGCTTGGCAGAGCGGCGCAGCTTCTCGACGTGCGCGGCGAGCGCGCGCTGTGCGGGCTCGTCGATGATGGGGCCGATGTCCGTGTCGGCGTCGCGCGGGTCGCCTACCTTGAGCTCGGCGAGCGCGCCGCCGAGGATCTGCAGGATGCGCGGCGCGGCGCCCTCGTCGACGAAGAGGATGCGCTGCGCCGAGCAGCGCTGTCCGGCGCTCTGGAAAGCCGAGATCACGCTGTCGTCCACGACCTGCTCGGCAAGCGCGGACGAGTCGACGAGCATGGCGTTCACCCCGCCGGTCTCCGCGATCAGCGGCACGATCGGACCGTCGCGCTGCGCGAGCGCCTGATTGATGCGGCGCGCGGTTTCCACCGATCCGGTAAAGGCGACGCCGGCGATGCGTGGATCGGCGACAAGCGGCGCGCCGACTGTCTCGCCATCGCCTGGGACGCACTGCGCCGCGCCGGCCGGGATGCCGGCCTCGTGCAGGATCTCGATCGCGCGCAGGCCGATGCGCGGCGTCTGCTCGGCCGGTTTCGCGATGACCGTATTGCCGGCGGCGAGCGCGGCGGCCACCTGGCCGGTGAAAATAGCGAGCGGAAAATTCCACGGGCTGATGCAGGCGAAAACGCCGCGACCCTGCAGATGGAGCTCGTTGCGCTCGCCGGCTGGCCCAGGGAGTAGCTTGGGCGAGAGGATGGTTCGGGCTTGCAGCGCGTAGTAGCGGCAGAAGTCGGCCGCCTCGCGCACTTCCGAGACGGCATCCGCATACGTTCGGCCGCCTTCGCGCACGATGAGCGAAACGAGCTCGACCATGCGGCCTTCCATGAGGTCGGCGGCAACCTCCAGGCGCGCGGCGCGTTCGCCGGCGGGCACTTTCGACCAATGCTCGAACTCGCTCGTCGCGCGCGCGATGGCGGTGTCCAGGTCGGCGGTGGGAACGACCGAAAGGGGGCCATCTGCAACGGTCTTCTGGTGCAAGCTATCGAGGACATCCCGGCGCGCGAGGTCGAGGCCGAGCGAATTCAGGCGATCCGGATAGAGATGGCGCGGCAGCGGGATGCGCTCGTTCGGTCTGTAGGGCTCGGCAAGTTGCACAAGCGGATCGGCGACCAGTTCTTCGAGCGGCACGTCGGGATCGGCAATCTGGTGGACGAAGGACGTATTGGCGCCGTTCTCAAGCATGCGGCGCACGAGGTAAGGCAGGAGGTCCGTGAAGCTGCCCACGGGCGCATACATGCGCACGGCGACCGGCCGCTCGGCCAGCAGCGCGTCATATAAGGCATCTCCCATGCCCACCAGCTTCTGGAATTCGAAATCCTGGCGCGCTGCGAGCTCGAGGATCGTCGCCACCGTGCGGCAGTTGTGCGTGGCAAAGGCCGCATAGATGGCGTCGGGCGCGGCAAGCAGCGTGGTTGCGCAAGCGACGTAAGAGAGGTCCGTCGCCGCCTTTCGAGTAAAGACCGGATAGTCCGGCATGCCGAGCTGCTGCGCACGCTTGATCTCGCTATCCCAGTAGGCGCCTTTGACGAGGCGGATCGGCAGGCGACGGCCGACCTTGCGGCCCAGAGCGACGAGCCACTCGCATACGGGCAGCGCGCGCTTCTGGTATGCCTGCACCGCGAGTCCCGGCGTGAACTCCTCGGCGAGCGCGGCGTGCAGATCCAGCGTGAGCTCGAGGCGCTCGGATTCCTCGGCGTCGATGGTGAAGGTGATGCCGCGCTCCGTCGCCAAGTGCGCAAGCGTGCGCAGGCGGGAAAGCAGCTCGGCAAAAACCCGCGCGCGCTTCGCCTCTTCGAAGCGCGGGTGCAGTGCCGACAGCTTGATTGAGATCGTGTCGGGCGCGCGCACGGTGCCGATGGCATCTGTGTACAGGTCCATGTAGTGCTGGGCGTCGCGCGCCGTGCGCGCCGCCTCGCCCAGCATGTCGTAGGAGTGGACGTAAGGCCGGCGCTGCGCGCCGCGCCGCACCGCGTCTTCGATGGTCTCCGCGAGCACGAATTGCTCGGCGAGGATGCGCATCGCCTGTCTCACCGCGACACGCACGACGGGCTCGCCGAGGCGAGCGACGATGTGCTTCAGCGGCGAGGGCTCGTCGTGCCAGCGCGCGAGCTTGCCGGTGAGAAGAAGCGCCCAGTCCGCCGCGCTGGCGACGAGCGAAGCGTCGCCGGCAGGCGACCAGTCGCCTTGCGAGAGCTTCTCGCGCAGGAGCGCATCCGCCGTCGGCGCGTCCGGGATGCGCAGCAGCGCCTCGGCCACGCACATCAGCGCCACGCCTTCCGGCGTCGACAGCCCGTAATGCCGGAGGAACGATTCGGCGCTCAGAGGGCCCGGTGGTGTCGAACGCACGCGCCGCGCAAGCGCGAGCGCGGTTTCTTCAATGGCGGCCGAGCGTGGCTGCAGCGTGCGAAGGCGCGCCACTACATCGGACTCCGCCATGCGATGGTGGCTGCGGATGGCGGCGAGTGCGTCGGGCATAATCACGGCCCGAAATGCTAAAGGAAGCGGGATGCCGGCATCATCGCAGCCCAAACTCGTCTGGCAGCCGACCGAGCGCGCGATCGAAGAGGCGCAGCTCACGCAGTTCGCGCGCCAGGTGATCCGCAAGCGCAAGCTCGACGCCAACAGCTACGCCGACTTTTACCAATGGTCGGTCGACACTCCGGAGGAGTTCTGGTCCGATGTGTGGGATTTCGGCGGCGTGGTGGCAGGGCGCAAGGGCTCAACGGTGCTCGTCGACGGCGACAAGATGCCCGGCGCGCACTGGTTTCCCGAGGCGCGCCTCAATATCGCGCAGAACCTCCTGCGCCGTGGCGACCGCGGCGACGCTTTCGTTTTCTGGGACGAAACCGGATTCAAGCGCCGCGTTAGCTACTCCGACCTGACGAGCGACGTGTCGCGCGCTGCGCAGGCACTG
>C688J18823_10000504_pt1 | contig 22638 bp, 17 predicted proteins | sample HopSoiMetagenom1_FD_18823 | JGI IMG/M metagenome (IMG submission 18823) | reverse complement strand
GAGAGGATTTCAATATCCGCACCGCAGATCCGTTCGGCCTTGGCGATGAAGTCGGGGCCGTTCTTGGCGTCGCGGCAGGCGGCGGTGGCGATGGCGAAGACACGCCCGACCTGCTGGATTTTGCACAACGCACGGAAGCGCCGCAGCGCTGTCAGCGCCTTGGCGACCGCGTCCTCGGCCAGGAGGCCGGTGCTCTGCACCTCGCGGCCGAGCCCGCACAGTGCCTTCTCGTTGAAGATGGTGACGAGGCTGCGCGCCATCGTCTCATAGACGACGAGACGAACCGAGTTCGAACCGATATCGATGACGGCGACGCTGGAAGCGCGCTTGCGCGGTCGCTTCACGGCCGCGGTCCCCTATGGCGATTGCTGGCGCTCGTTACGGCGCGTGAGCCGGCGCGGCGAAGATTCCTTGAGAGACTTTCCACGGCCAGACAGACTCGGATTCGTCATGAAATAGTTGTGCAGNTTGAACGGCTCTTCGCCTTTCGCGGCCTTCATACGCGTTGAGGACCCGTCCGGCAACAACTGCCAGCTCTGCTCGGTATCCTTCAGGTTCGCGACCATGATCTGTTCGAGAACCTGCTGATGTACCGTGGGATTTTGCAACGGACAAAGGATTTCGACGCGGCGGTCGAGGTTCCGCGGCATCATGTCGGCCGACGAGATATACACAGCCGCCTTCGGGCCGGGCAGGCCTTGCCCCATACCAAAGCAGTAGATCCGGCCGTGCTCCAGGAAGCGGCCGATGATGGATTTGACCCGGATGTTCTCGGACAAGCCCGGAATGCCCGGCCGCAGACAGCAGATGCCGCGCACGACCAGTTCGATCGACACACCGGCCTGCGAGGCCTCGTACAGCGCGTCGATGACATCGGGGTCGACCAGCGAGTTCATCTTCATCCAGATCACGCCCGGCTTGCCGTGCCTGCTGTGATTGGCCTCGCCCTTGATATGTTCGATGATGCGCTTGCGCAGCGTCAGCGGCGACACCGCCATCCGCTCGATGTCGCTCGGCTCGGCATAGCCGGTGATGTAGTTGAACACCCGCGCCGCATCGCGGCCGATGATCGGGTCCGATGTGAAGTAGGACAGATCAGTATAGATGCGCGCGGTGACCGGATGATAATTGCCGGTGCCGGTGTGGACATAGGTCGTGAGATTGCCGCCCTCGCGCCGAACCACCATCGATAGCTTGGCGTGGGTCTTCAGTTCGAGGAATCCGTACACCACCTGNACGCCGGCGCGTTCGAGGTCNCGCGCCCAGCGGATNTTGGCTTCCTCGTCGAACCGCGCCTTCAGCTCGATCAGCGCCGTCACCGATTTGCCGGCTTCCGCAGCCTCGGCAAGCGTGCGCACGATCGGCGAATTGTTCGAGGTGCGATACAGCGTCTGCTTGATGGCGACCACGTCGGGGTCGCGGGCGGCCTGCTGCAGGAACTGCACGACGACATCGAAGGATTCGTAAGGATGATGGACGATCAGGTCCTTTTGCCGGATCGCGGCGAAGATGTCGCCGCCATGGTCGCGCACCCGTTCGGGATGGCGCGGCACATAGGGTGTGAATTCGAGGTCGGGCCGGTCGAGCCGCGTCAGTTGTGAGAGTTCGTTCATCGCCAGCACGCCGTCGACCAGAAACACCTCGTCGTCGGCGGCGGAAAGCGCCTGCTGCACGAAGCCGCGCAGCGCTTCCGGCATCTTGGCTTCCATCTCGAGGCGGATCACCGAACCGCGGCGGCGACGCTTCAGCGCGCTCTCGAACACGCGGACCAGATCTTCGGCCTCTTCCTCGATTTCGAGTTCGGAGTCCCGGATGATGCGGAAGGCGCCCTGGCCCTTGACGGTGTAGCCGGGGAACAGGCGGCCGATGAACAGGCCGGTGGCCTGCTCCAGCGGTATCAGGTGCACCGCGCCGTCCTTGCCTGCGGGCATACGGATGAAGCGGTCGATCTTGCCGGGCATGCGGATCAGCGCGTTCATCGGCTTGCCGTCCGACACCCGCGCCAGCTGCAACGCGATGGTGAAGCCGAGGCTCGGGATGAACGGGAACGGATGCGCCGGATCGATCGCCAGCGGCGTCAGCAGCGGGAAGATGTTGCGGAGGAAATGATCCTCAAGCCAGCCGCGCTCCGCTTTGGTGAAGTCATGGCCGTCGATCAGAGTGATGCCCGTCTCCGACAGGGTGGCGCGCAGATCGCGCCAGATCGCCTGTTGGTCGGAGGCGAGTTCCGAAACCGTCTTGTTGATGAGGGTGAGCTGCTCGGACGGCGTCATGCCGTCAGGGCTACGCTCGGCGATGCCTTCGCGGACCTGTGCCTTGATACCGGCGACGCGGACCATGAAGAACTCATCAAGGTTATTGGCGGAAATCGACAGGAACCGGACCCGCTCCAGCACCGGATGGCCCGGATTGACNGATTCCTCGAGCACCCGGCGGTTGAAATGCAGCCAGGATAGTTCCCGATTGATGAACCGCTCAGGGCTCGTGGCAATCGTGGGAGGAGCCTCGGCAATTTGTTCTTTTTCTTTTATTTCAATAACTTGCGCCGATTCCATAAGGCTTTGGTCCATCTCGGGGGCATATAGGGCGATTTAGCGGGAATGCAGCCCACAGCATGTGATACGCCGATGACGTTTCAATGACATTGATGTTCCGCCCACAGCCGCCGTCAAGGCGGCAGGAAGCAGCACGCAGCCCGATCAGGCCCTCCGCAGCACTTCCACAGCCAGCGCCCGGGTCACCGGCCGGCCGAGCCGCAGCGCCTCGGNATCCAGCAGGTCGACCGCCTGGCGGGCGGCGGTATAGGAGCGCTCGATCCGCGTGACGAGATAGCTCACGACCGTCTCGTCGATGCTCAACTGCCGGTCGGCGCAGAACTTGATGATCAGGCCGCGAAACAGCAGGTCGTCGGGCGGTAACAGCGACACGACGGGCGCGGCGCGCAGCCGCGATCTGAGATCGCGCAGTTCGACCTCGAAAGCGACGGGCGGAACGCGCCCGGTGATCAGCACGAAGGCCTCGTCCTCGCGCGCGAGATTCAGAAGGTGAAACATCGCGCGCTCGTCGAAGTCGGCCGGTCGCAGGTCTTCGACTACCAGTGCGCCGGTAGCCAGCGCGCCGGGGACGGCAGCGGGGTCAAGCGCGTGCGCCGATATCGAGCGCGCGCCGGCCTGTTCGGCCCAGATCGCGGCGAGATGGCTCTTGCCGGCACCCTCCGGCCCCACCAGCAGCATGATGCGGTTCGGCCAGTCCGGCCAGCTTTCGATCAGCGCGAGGGCTGCTTCATTGGCCGGCCCTTCCAGGAAATTGTCGCGGGTCAGGCTCTCCGCATGCGGCAGCGCAAAGGCAAGCTGACGAGGTTGAACGCGAACTGCCACGCAAATCTCCAGGCCGGGATCTTACAGCCTTCATAGCGTCTTCAAGCGAAGTGGCCACCGGTTCGCGTGAAGAAACGCGTCAAAACAAACAGGACGGTCAGCGCGCGTCGATCGTGCTCATGTGCCGCACCCATTCGACGAGATAGAGCGAGACGGAAACCAAAGTAAAGACCGTAACAAAACCCATCAGGATCACGTCATAGGGCGTCGGGTTGAAATTGAACCCGAGCGAAGCCAGCACCAGCGCCGCGAACGCCACCTGCGCCACCGTGTTGAGCTTCGACACCATCAGCGGCTTCATCGGAATTGGCTTGTCGAACAGCCACGACACGATCACGGCCGTGACGATCATGATGTCGCGCGACACGACCAGGATGACGAGCCAGCGCGGAACCGCGCCCCAGATGCCAAGCGCCACGAAGATCGAAACCAGCAGCGCCTTGTCCGCGAGCGGGTCGAGCAGGGCGCCCAGTTCGCTCGCCATGTTGAACCGCTTGGCGAGAAAGCCGTCGACCGCGTCGCTGACCCCCGCAATGACGAAGATCGCAAACGCGATCTCCATCTGGCTGGAAACGATCGCCCAGACGATGACCGGCACCAGGATGATGCGGCCCAGCGTAATGATGTTCGGAATACTCAACTCGGTCGCTTCCCGGCTCCCGGCCTAAATCCGGCCCCTGGCGGGTTCTGCCGGTTCTTATCTACATAGTATATGCGCCAAGCGCTTGCGAGCCATTGCAGGATCGCGGAATTCCTCGTAACCAGCCGTCATCATACTGGAATTTGGGCATGATCGACCGCAAAAACGGGCTCACTTACGCGGATTCGGGCGTCGATATCGATGCGGGCAACCGCCTGGTCGACCTCATCAAGCCGATGGTCCGTGCCACCGCCCGGGCGGGCGCGGACGCTGAAATCGGCGGATTCGGCGGCCTGTTCGACCTCAAGGCGGCGGGTTTCAAGGACCCCATCCTGGTGGCCGCGACCGACGGCGTCGGCACCAAGGTCAAGATCGCGATCGAGACCGGGCTGCATGGCGGCATCGGCATCGACCTGGTGGCGATGTCGGTCAACGACCTCGTGGTACAGGGCGCGGAACCGCTGTTCTTCCTCGACTATTTTGCCTGCGGCAAGCTCGATCCGGAAACGGCCGCGGCCATCGTGGCCGGCGTCGCCGAGGGGTGCCGGGAATCCGGCTGTGCCCTGATCGGTGGCGAGACCGCCGAAATGCCGGGGCTCTACAAGGACGGCGATTACGATCTTGGGGGCTTTGCGGTGGGAGCCGCCGAGCGCGGCACGCTGCTGCCAAGCGCGGATATCGCCGTGGGCGATGCGGTGATCGGATTGGCCTCGTCGGGCGTTCACTCCAACGGTTTTTCGCTGGTCCGCAAGATCGTGGAAAACTCAGGCCTCGGCTTCGATGCACCGGCGCCGTTCTCGCCTGTCATGACGCTGGGCGGCGCGCTGCTGGCGCCGACACGGCTCTATGTAAAATCCTGCCTGCGCGCGATCCGCGAAACCGGCGCCGTCAAGGGCCTCGCCCACATCACGGGCGGTGGTTTCACCGACAACATTCCGCGTGTGCTGCCAAAGCATCTCGGCGTCGGCATCGATCTGGCGCGGCTGCCGGTGCTGCCGGTATTCAAGTGGCTGGCGGAGCAGGGCGGCATTGCCGAACTCGAATTGTTGCGCACCTTCAACTGCGGCATCGGCATGATCGCGATCGTCAAGCCGGATGCGATCGAGCAGGTGACGGAAGTGTTGACCGCAAGTGGCGAGACCGTCGCCTTGCTCGGCGAAGTGATCCCGGTGGCGGGTGAACATCGCGTGGTCTACAACGGTCACCTCGATCTTTCGCAATGAAACGCCGTGTCGCCATCCTGATCTCGGGGCGCGGATCCAACATGGCCGCGCTGATCGACGCGGCCAGGCTTGCGGATTTTCCGGCCGAGATCGTCGCCGTCATTTCCAACCGGGCCGATGCGCCCGGGCTGGAGAAGGCCGCTGCGAGCGGCATTGCGACGGTTGTCATCGAGAGCAAGCCGTTCGGCAAGGATCGCGCCGGCTTCGAGGCCGTCCTGCAGCGCGCGCTGGAGGAAAACAAGGTCGAGCTGATCTGCCTCGGCGGCTTCATGCGGCTGTTCACCGCCGAATTCGTGCAGCGCTGGTACGGCAGGATGCTCAACATCCATCCTTCGCTGCTGCCGTCCTTTCCGGGGCTCGATCCGCACGGCCAGGCGTTGCAGGCAGGGGTGAAGATCTCGGGCGCGACCGTGCACTTCGTGATCCCCGAAACCGACGCCGGGCCGATCATCATGCAGGGCGCGGTCACGGTGGCCGATGACGATACGGCCGAGACGCTGTCGCAGCGTATCCTCGGCATCGAGCATCGCATCTATCCCGAGGCGCTGCGTTTGCTGGCGGGCGGCAAGCTTCGCCTCGAAGGCGACATCTGCAAGGTCGCCGACAGCACCGAGCGCGACGGCACCCTGATTTCGCCGCGGACGATCTGATATTGTCCGCTCGGGCGCGACAACCGCGCTCCGCGAAATCCATCGAGGTTCCATGATCACGCTGTATGGCTCCGGGCCGAATTTCGGCCTACCCGACGCAAGCCCGTTCGTGACCAAGGCCGAGACCTTGTTGCGGATGTCAAAGCTCCCGTTCGAAAAGGCGCTGATGACCTTTTCGAAGGCGCCGAAGGGCAAGATTCCCTACATCGAGGATGACGGCCAGTTGCTCGGCGACTCCACGCTGATCCGCTGGCACCTGGAAAAGAAATACGGCATCGATTTCGACCAGGGACTCACCGCCGAGCAACTCGCCATAGCCTGGGCGTTCGAGAAAATGGCCGAGGATAATCTGTACTGGGCCAGCGTCTACTTCCGCTGGACGATCGACGCCAATTTCCGCAAAGGGCCGGTCAATTTCTTCAAGGGCGTGCCTGCGCCGGTCCGGCCCGTCGTCGTCTCGATGATCCGCCGCCGCCTGCGCAAGACGTTGCAGGGGCAGGGGATCGGCCGTCACTCCGCCGACGAGATCACCGCGATCGGAATCCGCTCGATCGATGCGATGGCGGCCTATCTCGGCGACAAGCCTTTTTTCATGGGCAGCGCGCCGGCCGGCATCGACGCCACGATGTTCGCCTTCGCGGTCAGTGCAATTTGTCCATTGTTCGAATCGGATTTGCAGCGAGCGGCCGCAAGCCATGACAATTTGCGGCGGTATGTCGGCCGGATGACCGCGCGATTCTATCCGGAGCTCAGCGAGATCGCCGGATGCCAGGCGGCCGCCTGAGTTCGAGGGCAGGGCAAAACCTCCCCTATGGGGCTTCTGGCGATTGCCCAAAACTTGGTCGTGGTGTCGCGCGAGCTGTGGCAGCCGGACAACAATAGCGCGCATTCGGCAGTGCGGCGGGGGGCCAACCGATTGACCCTTCGCACGAACTGGGGGCAAATCGTTCCGGTTGATTGGAATTTGCGTATTTTCGGGCCGGCGCTTTTGCCCCTAGGAATGGATTGAATGCGCTGCTCATCGCGGCTTTCGCGGGCACGAAAATTCGGGACCGGCCACGCGCTCGCACGGCTTGTCGCGATTGCGGCCGTTCTCGTCGGCATCATATCTGCCGCGCAGGCGCAATCCCCGACGCCGACACCCACTCCGACACCTACCCCCAGCCCGACGCCTTCGGTGGTCAATTCGATGGTGTCGTCGGGCGCGGCGGTGACCAATCTCGGCAGCAATTTCCTGGAACGGCTGGGCAACCAGTCGAGCAACGGCTTCAATCGCCTGCAGCGGACCAATCCCGGTGGCGGCGGAGCCTCCGAGAGCACGGAAGCGCCGCGGTATCGGACCTGGTTCGAAGGCTACGGCAACACCACGAAGAACGGCCCGGTCGGCGATTTCGTCGGCGATACCAGAAAGACCTGGGGCGGTGTGGCCGGGATCGGCGCGCGGGTGGCGCCGGGTATCAATATCGGATTGTCGATCGATCAGAGCCGCTCGGCGATCGATATTCCGCTGGCGCTGCAATCGGCGACGATCGATCTGACCCAGATCGGTTTCACGGCCTCCGTCGACAGCGGGCCGTGGACCTGGGCGAGCGCAGTGGTGCACGGTTTCGGCAACATCAATTCGCGCCACGATACCGGGCTTGGTATTGCGACCGCCGGATACAATGCGCGGCTCGACGGCGTCCTGAGCGAGATCAGCTATTACTGGACCAGGGACCAGGGCCGCATCGTGCCCAAAGGCGCGTTTGAATATGTCCAGGCGCGGACGGGTTCGCTGCAGGAGATCGGCGGCCTTGATCCCGTGACGGCGACGGGCGCCACCGTGCAGCGCGGGCGGCTATTGATCGGGGCTGAGATCGGCCATTACTGGATCTTCGACGGCAAGATTTTCGACCTGTCGGGCTACGGCAAATTCGTCGACAACGTCGTGCAGAATTTCTCCGACATCACCGTCAGCCAGGGCGTGCAGAGCATTACGTTCCAGGGGATCGGCGAAAGCCGATACGGCGCCGATGCCGGCGCCTCGGCATCCCTGAGCCTCACCAACACCGCGCGGCTCTACGTCAACTACGACGCCAAACTCCGCGCCGCGATGCAGTCGCATCAGGGCACGCTGGGGCTGGAGTTGAAGTGGTAGTGCGGCAAGGCGATGCGCCCGGGGCCTCATGGTTCGAGACGGCGCTGCGCGCCTCCTCACCATGAGGGTCTAAGACCTGACCACAAGGGTGTAAGACCTCATCCTGAGGAGCATCGCAAGGCGATGCGTCTCGAAGGATGAAAGCCCCAATGCCCGCTACGCCCGGTCGACTCTCACGACGCGGCCTTTTTCGATCGCCAGCGCCAGCCTGCCGTGTTTCAGCGCAATCGCGGCTTCGCCGAACAGTTCACGGCGCCAGCCGTGCAGGGCGGCGACGTCGGCGTTGTCGTCGGCGGCGATCTGGTCGAGATCGTCGACGGTGGCGATCACCTTGCTGGCGACGGCATGGCGTTCCGACGTCATTCGCAGCAGCACTTTCAGGAGCTCGACGGTCGCAGCCCCATTGGAATTGCCGCGCGGCTTTTCGATCTTCGGCAGCGTGTGGGGATCGCGGGCAAGGCCGCGCTGCACGGCGGCGACGATGTCGGTGCCCCATTTGGAGCGGTCAAAACCTTTCGGCAGCGAGCGCAGGTTGGCGAGGCGCTCAAGCGAGGTCGGCGCGTGGGTGGCGATGTCGCCGACCGCATCGTCCTTGAGCACGCGTGAGCGCGGCACGTCGCGGCTTTGCGCTTCCTGCTCGCGCCAGGCCGCGACTTCCATCAGCACGGCAAGCTCCTTCGGCTTGCGCACCCGCGTCTTCAGCCGCTCCCAGGCGCGCTCGGGGTGGAAATCGTAGGTTTTGGGCGAGGTCAGGACTTCCATTTCCTCGCTGACCCAGTCGCTGCGGCTGCGCTTCTTCAGGTCGGCGTCCAGCGCCGCAAAAACGTCGCGCAGATGGGTGACGTCGGAGACGGCGTAATGCATCTGCTCGGGCGTCAGCGGGCGGCGGGACCAGTCGGTGAAGCGGTGGGTCTTGTCGGGCCGGTGGCCGGTGACGCGCTCGACGAGCTGGTCATAGGCGATGCTGTCGCCGTAACCAAGCACCATGGCGGCGACCTGCGTATCGAAGATCGGGTGCGGAATGGTGCCGGACTGATGCCAGACGATTTCGATGTCCTGGCGGGCGGCGTGAAACACCTTCAGCACCGCCTCGTTGCCCATCAGTTCGAAGAACGGTTTGAGGTCGATGCCAGGCGCCAGCGTGTCGATCACGACGGCCTCGTCCGCGCTTGCCATCTGCACGACGCAGAGCAGGGGGTAGTAGGTCGTCTCCCGCAGGAACTCGGTATCGACGGTGATGACCTTGTGCTGGGCGAGCCGGGAGCAGGCAGCGGCGAGGTCGGAAGTGGTGGTAATCAGATCCATGAACAATCCATGACGCGACCGACAGGCGTTCTGCCGAAAACGCTGATATGTCAAGGGTGTTGGGCAGGATTTGAGCCCTGCATTTGAGCTTGAGCACGGCTTTTTTGCGTCCCAACGGCGACCGGCCGGTTTCGATGAGCGCGTGGCCGTGAAAGGGCGGATTACGCTGGCGCTAATCCGCCCTGCACGATTGTCAGCGGGCGCTCGAAAACGTCACTCGTAGCGGATGTGCCGCGAACGGCGCCGGCCCGATGGGATCGCGAGCACGATGAGGCAGAGCCCGATCATCAGCATTCCAATGAATTCGAAGACAAAGGCGTCCACGGCAATATCTCCCCGATAAACCGATAGAATTGTGGGGAGCGCGTTGAGAGCTTCTTAATTTGTGGAACCGGGGTAGATGCGCGTGCGCGGATGGTGGATGCGCGCTTAAGGAGTTCGGTTAACGACGGCGTGCCATAAACACGCAGGATGGGTAGAGCGCAGCGAAACCCATCAGCCCCGAGTGCGCTATTGATGGGTTTCGCTGCGCTCTACCCATCCTACAATCTGCACGCGTCTCACGTTCCGCAGAAGGTCTGCAGCACGCGCTGCTCCGGCAGCGGCGGCTCCGCGTAGGCCGCAAACGTCGGCTGATCCTGATACGGCTTTGACAGCACCGTCAGCAATTCCTCGAACAGCGCGTAATCATCGTTGTTTACGGCAGCCGCGATCACCGCTTCGACGCGGTGGTTGCGCGGGATGAAGGCGGGATTGACCGCGCGCATCGCAGCTTGCCGCTCGGTGGCGGATTGCGGTTCGTCGGCGAGGCGCTGGCGCCAGCGGATGGCCCATTCGTCGAAGGCGGCTGGATCAGTGAACTGCGCCCTGACGCTGTCGTTGTCGGCATCCGCGGCGGCGTCGCTCAGGCGGCGGAAGGTGAGGGTGAAGTCGGCCTGGTTCTTCGCCATCGCGTCGAGCAGATCCTGCACCAGCGCCTCGTCGCCGTCGCGCGTGGTGAACAGGCCGATCTTGCTGCGCAGGCCGGCCTGATAGGCGGCGGTGAATTTGTCGGCAAACTCGCCGAGGATGAACTGCGCCTGTTCGATCGCCTTGTCCTTGTCGTCAGAGAACAGCGGCAGCAGGCATTCGGCGAGCCGCGTCAAATTCCACAACGCGATGCGCGGCTGGTTGGCGTAGGCGTAGCGGCCTAGCTCGTCGATCGACGAGAACACCTGCGCGGGGTTGTATTCGTCCATGAAGGCGCAGGGGCCGTAGTCGATCGTCTCGCCCGATATGGAGGTGTTGTCGGTGTTCATCACGCCGTGGATGAAGCCGACCAGCAGCCAGCGCGCGACCAGATCGGCCTGGCGGGCGACGACGCGTTCGAGCAGCGCGTGATAGGGGCGCTCGGCTATCGCAATATCGGGGTAGTGCCTGGCGATGACGTGGTCGGCAAGTTTTCGAACGCCATCGGTTTCGCCGCGCGCGGCGAAGAACTGGAAGGTGCCGACGCGGATATGGCTTGCGGCCACCCGCGTGAGCACGGCGCCGGGCAGCATGGTCTCGCGCTGAACGCGCTCGCCTGACGTCACCGCGGCCAGCGAGCGGGTGGTCGGGATCCCCAGTGCGAACATCGCCTCGCTGACGATGTATTCGCGCAGCACGGGACCGAGCGCGGCGCGGCCGTCGCCGCGGCGCGAGAATGGCGTAGGCCCGCTTCCCTTGAGCTGGATATCGCGGCGGACGCCGTCCTTGTCGATGACCTCTCCGAGCAGGATCGCCCGGCCGTCGCCGAGCTGGGGTACGAACTGGCCGAACTGGTGGCCGGCATAGGCCATCGCGATCGGATCGGCCCCATCGGGTAGGCGCTTTCCGGCGAGGATTTCAGCCCCTTCCGGGCTATCCAGCATGTCGGGATCGAGGCCGAGATGGACGGCCAGGGCCCTGTTCAGCTTGATCAGCCGGGGGGCGGCGACGGGTGTCGGGGCCACCCGCGCGAAGAAGGTCGCCGGGAGCGCCGAATAGGTGTTCTGGAACGGGAAATGGACGGTCATGACCCAAAGATAGGCGCGGGGCGGGAATAGGCAAACGGTTCGGCCCTGCGGGGGCGTAAATCTTGCTTCCGGGGCGCAAAACAGGTCCCGCGATTGGTTGCCGCCTTCGGCCGTGTCGGGTAAACCCTCGGCAACTTCGGACCGGCTTTGGCCTCCGATTCTGACCTCCGACATCTGTTTTTGGGACTTCCATGCATCGCTACCGGTCACATACATGCGGCGCGCTCCGCGAGAGCCATATTGGGGGAACAGCCCGGCTATCCGGCTGGTGTCACATCATCCGCGACCTCGGCGGCGTGCTATTCATCGATCTGCGCGATCACTACGGCATCACCCAATGCGTGGTTGACGCCGACTCGCCGGCCTATCGCGACGCCGAGAAGCTGCGTTCGGAGTGGGTGGTGCGGATGGACGGAAAGGTCCGTATCCGTCCCGAAGGAACCGCCAACGCTGAGTTGTCGACCGGGCAGATCGAGGTCTATGTGACCGATATCGAAGTGCTCGGCCCGTCGGCGGTGCTGCCGCTGCCGGTCGCCGGCGAGCAGGAATATCCTGAAGACATCAGGCTTAAGTACCGCTTCCTCGACCTGCGTCGCGAGAAGCTGCACCAGAACATCATGACCCGCGGCGCCATCGTGGATTCGATGCGCAAGCGGATGAAGGAGCAGGGCTTCTTCGAGTTCCAGACCCCAATCCTGACGGCGTCCTCGCCGGAAGGGGCGCGCGACTTCCTGGTGCCGTCGCGCATTCACCCCGGAAAATTCTACGCGCTGCCGCAGGCGCCGCAGCAGTACAAGCAGCTGCTGATGATGAGTGGCTTCGATCGCTACTTCCAGATCGCGCCATGTTTTCGCGATGAGGACCCGCGCGCCGACCGCCTGCCGGGTGAGTTCTACCAGCTCGACCTCGAAATGAGCTTTGTCGAACAGGAAGACGTGTTCGCGGCCGTGGAGCCCGTCGTCACCGGGGTGTTCGAGGAGTTTGCCAAGGGCAAGCCGGTCACAAAAGGCTGGCCGCGGATTCCGTTCGCGGAAGCCTTGAAGAAATACGGCAGCGACAAGCCAGACTTGCGCAACCCGATCATCATGCAGGACGTCTCCGAGCATTTTCGCGGGTCCGGCTTCAAGGTGTTCGCGCGAATGCTGGAAGACCCGAAGAACCAGGTCTGGGCGATCCCCGGCGCGGGCGGTGGCTCACGCGCGTTCTGCGACCGCATGAACTCGTGGGCGCAAGGTGAAGGCCAGCCCGGCCTCGGCTACATCATGTGGCGCGAGGGCGGCGAGGGCGCCGGCCCCCTGGCCAACAACATCGGCGCGGAGCGGACGGCTGCGATCCGTGCGCAGCTCGGCCTAAAGGAGGGCGATGCAGCCTTCTTCGTCGCTGGCGACCCGGAAAAGTTCTGGAAGTTTTCAGGCCTCGCCCGCACCAAGGTGGCCGAGGAATTGAACCTGATCGACAAGGATCGGTTCGAACTCGCCTGGATCGTCGACTTCCCGATGTACGAGTACAACGAGGAAGACAAGAAGGTCGACTTCTCGCACAACCCGTTCTCGATGCCGCAGGGCGGCCTCGAGGCGCTCAAGACGAACGACCCGCTGACGATCAAGGCGTTCCAGTACGACATCACCTGCAACGGCTATGAGATCGCCTCCGGCGGCGTCCGCAACCACGTGCCCGAGGCGATGGTGAAGGCGTTCGAGATCGCGGGCTATGGCGAGAAGGACGTCGTCGAGCGTTTTGGCGGCATGTATCGCGCGTTCCAGTACGGCGCGCCGCCGCATGGCGGCATGGCGGCCGGTGTCGACCGCATCGTGATGCTGCTGTGCGGCACCACGAACCTGCGCGAAATCTCGCTGTTCCCGATGAACCAGCAGGCCGTGGACCTGCTGATGGGCGCGCCGTCGGATGTCACCACAAAACAGCTCCGCGAGCTCCACATCCGGCTTAATTTGCCGGACAAGGGATAGGGCACGGGTTAGCTCACAGCCCCGTCGAAGCCTCGATCCGGAATTGCGCCAACGCGATCAGCGGGTCGGTCTTCAATAATTGGATGAGCTGCATCGCCGGCACTTTGGCGCGCGGCGTCAGCTTGATGATCAGCGTTTGTCCCGGGGTCTCGACAAAGCTGACCAGCGCGCCCCTGATCGCCTCCATGGCGGGTGCCTCGGTGCTGGTGTCCCTGATGCTTTGAGCGATCGCTTTTCTTGCGTCGTCGCGGTTGACGTTCTGGGTACGGGCGAATTGAGCGACCCCGACATCGACACTGCCGAGATCGTGCACCGTGAGTTCGATCGTGCCGGCTTCGATCTGCGCCGCCGCGCCTATCGCCTGGGCCGCGTTGGCCGAAAATACCTGACGCGGTACGTTGGCGAGCGCGACCCGCGCGGATGCCTTCAGGAGCCCGCCGATCTCAAGCTTCGGGACGTCGACAACGAAGCTGTGGGCCGCTTCGGTCCATTCCGCGCCGATATCAGCATCGGCCGACAGCGTATCCAGCCCGGCCGTGATGAGCGCTTTCATGGAAGGATCGGTCGCATCGACCGGCGTGGTCATTTTCGCGGTCAGGCGCGCCTTGCTTGGAATGGGTCCGACAAACTGCCCCCAGTTCAGGTCGAAGCCGTCGAGGTTGACGAACTTGCCGGTGTTCTTGAATGGCGCCGTCACGCCCTTGATCTCAACGCCCTTGATCAGCGGAAACAGCCCGGCGATCAGCTCGGGCGAGGGCGGCTGTGCCGGGTTCGCGAACTGCGCCGATACCCGCATGAAGTTGGCGATATCCAGCGACTTGAGCGCGAAGCGNCCGAGCTTGATGGGTCCTTTCGGCGTGTTTGTATCNAGCCCTTCGACTGCAAACTCGCCGATCTTGCCGTCTTCCAGGTTGAACCGGATCGCTGAGANCTTGACCGGGCCTTGCGGTGTTTCGGCCGAAAGGCCGCGCATCTCGGCGGTTCCGATCCGCATGCCCTCGTAAAGCGCGGCCATCTTGTCGATCATTTCGCGCGTTTGAGCAGGCGTCGGAGATGTAGTCCCGGCCGCCTGTATCATCGCAAGCAACGCCGGCAATTGCAGCCGTGACGGTCGCGCGCCAACGCCATCGATGGTCATCTGGTCAATGCGCATGCGCAGGCCTAGCGCTGACGTGACGGTGTAGGGACCGGCCGATGTCTTGCCGTAGAGGGTGTAATACCGGTCGTCATTGGCCTTCTGCGGATCGAGGATCGCGGCAGCCGCGTTGGCATCGAAATCGCGGGAACTGAGATTGGCGATCTCGCCGGTCATTTTGTCGGCCTTGCCGGCCTGTTGCGTGTTGAACGTAAAGTTAGCTCGTTCGACCTGCATGGCGGCAATCTTGCCGCCCTTGATGTCCTGGATCGTCATGCCCGAATAGGCGAACTCGCCCGACATGGCGGCACCGAAGTTGATAGTCCCCGCAATGCTCGGGACCGAAACCGACGTCGCCGACACGGCGGCGAATTGCTCGAGCGCCGATCGGTACATTTCAATGACCGATGCCGGAGCCGGAGGCCGCTGCAGGCCCACGGGGCCGGAATAATCCTTCATCACGATCCGTGGCATCTTGTAGGAAAGGCTCCCGCCCGCCGGACCGGCAATGTTGGCGCTGATTTCGATGTCTGACGTTTCGATGCTGTCGGCCGAGAAACGGCCCCCGTCCGGCTGGCCGACGCCTGCGGCTGTGACGCCGGCGATCTTCATGCGCACCGGCGGCTGCGATGCCGATTCAGTCGCAATATCGGCGATCCTGACCGTTCGGCTGCGCAGGTCGAACGACACCTTGCCGTGGCTTGCCTTGCCGCCGCCCGCGCGCATCTGCTCGAACGCGGTCTCTACCTCGCTCGTGATCCTGTGCTGTGTATAAAACTCGAAGCCGAAGTAGCCGCCCACCGCGATCACGACCGCGGCGGCCAAGCCCACCAGTATCTTTACCATTAGTTGTGCTCCGGTCGCCGACACTGTGGGAGGCAAATTTGCCATATTGTCGGTCAAGGGGATGAGGTAGGGAGACGATTATGCTACCGGATTTGCCGCTTTCCGTCGATCAGTCCCTGTTGACGGCGGCGTTCCCGGATGTTGCAACCAAGTGGTCGCTCGTGCTTCACATCCGGCTCAATCTGCCGCAAAACTAACGGTTCGAATGAAGACCGGCCTCGGCGCGTAATTCGGGGTCGGAAAAGCCCGTGGGGGAGACCATGTCGTCTTATTCTGAAGATCTCCGCTCTGCGGCGCTTGCGTATCACCGGCTGCCGCGGCCCGGTAAACTCGAGATCCAGGCGACCAAGCCGCTTGCCAACCAGCGCGACCTCGCGCTGGCCTATTCGCCCGGGGTCGCCGCGGCCTGCACCGAAATCGCCAACAATCCGGCCGAAGCGGCGTCGTTGACCTCCCGGGCCAATCTGGTCGCGGTGGTCTCCAACGGTACCGCGGTGTTGGGGCTTGGCAATATCGGCCCGTTGGCCGCGAAGCCCGTCATGGAAGGCAAGGCGGTCCTGTTCAAGAAATTCGCCGGCATCGACGTCTTCGACATCGAAATCGCCGCCGACACCATCGAGCGCGTGGTCGAGACGGTGGCGGCGCTGGAACCGACCTTCGGCGGCATCAATCTCGAGGACATCAAGGGACCGGAGTGTTTTGAGATCGAGGCGCAGCTCAAGGAGCGCATGAAGATCCCGGTGTTCCACGACGATCAGCATGGCACCGCCATCATCGTCGGCGCCGCCATCGTCAACGCGCTGCTGCTGAACGGCAAGAAGCTGCCCGATGTGAAGATCGTCTGCTCGGGCGCCGGCGCTGCCGCGATCGCATGCCTGAATCTTCTGGTCTCGCTCGGCGCGCAGCGCAAGAACATCTGGGTCTGCGATATCGACGGCGTGGTGCACGAGGGCCGCAACACGCTGATGGACCGCTGGAAGGCGGTCTATGCGCAGAAGACCAATGCCCGCGTGCTGGCGGACGTGATCGGCGGCGCCGATATTTTCCTGGGGGTTTCCGCGCCCAACGTGCTGAAGCCCGAGATGGTCAAGTCGATGGCTGACCATCCGCTGGTGATGGCGCTGGCCAATCCGAATCCGGAAATCATGCCGGACGAGGCGCGCAAGGCGCGCCCCGACGCGATGATCTGCACCGGGCGTTCCGACTTCCCGAACCAGGTCAACAACGTCCTGTGCTTCCCGTTCATCTTCCGCGGCGCGCTCGACGTCGGTGCCACCAGCATCAACGAGGAAATGAAGCATGCCGCCGTCGACGCGATCGCGCAGCTCGCGCGCGATCCGCCGTCGGACGCCGTGGCCCGCGGGTTTGACAGCGGCGAGACGCAAGGTTTTGGTCCGGGCTCGCTGATCCCCAGTCCGTTCGATCCACGGCTGATCCTGCGCATCGCGCCGGCGGTGGCGAAAGCCGCGATGGAATCCGGCGTGGCGACGCGGCCGATCAAGAATTTCGACGAATATACCGCGCTCCTGGAACGCTTTGCGTTCCGCTCCGGCCTCGTCATGAAGCCGGTGTTCGCCAAGGCCAAGACCCAGCCGGTTCGCGTGATCTATGCCGAGGGCGAGGACGAGCGCGTGCTGCGCGCCACGCAGGTCGTGCTGGAGGAAAAACTGGCGCGGCCGATCCTGGTCGGGCGTCCCTCCGTGGTCGAGGCCAGGCTCAAGCGGTTCGGCCTCTCGATCAAGGCCGGGCAGGATTTCGATCTCGTCAATCCCGAGGATGATCCGCGCTACCGTTCCTATGTGCAGACCTATATCGACATGGCCGGAAGGCGCGGCGTCACGCCTGAGGCCGCGCGCACCGTGGTTCGCACCAACAACACCGTGATCGCCGCACTTGCGGTGGTGCGCGGCGAGGCCGATGCCATGATCTGCGGCGTCGAAGGCCGCTACATGAGCCATCTGCGCCATGTCCGCGAGATCATCGGATTCCTGCCCGGCGTCAGCGATTTCGCGGCTCTGGCGATGATGATCACCAGCAAGGGTTCCTATTTCATTGCGGACACGCAGGTGCGGCCCAATCCGAGCGCCGAGGAACTCGCGGAGGTGGCGTCGCTGGCGGCGATCCACGTTCAGCGGTTCAACATGAAGCCGCGCGTCGCCTTCGTGTCACATTCCGACTTCGGCAGTTATGATACGGACTCCTCGCGCAAGATGCGCCGCGCCACCGCGCTTCTGAAGGAAAAGCATCCGGAGATCGAGGCCGATGGCGAAATGCAGGGCGATACCGCGCTCTCGGCCGCGGCGCGCAAGCTCGTGCTGCCGCATTCCAACCTCGAAGGCGATGCCAACATCCTGATCATGCCGAACCTCGACACCGCCAACGTCGCCTACCAGATGATCAAGACGCTGGCGGATGCGCTGCCGGTCGGGCCGATCCTGATCGGGCCGGCGCGTCCGGCGCATATCCTCACCCCGGGCGTGACGGCGCGCGGCGTGCTCAACATGACGGCGGTTGCCGCCGTCGAAGCCCAGGAGCGCGCGGGCCGGCAGCAGCCGACCTTGTTCGGCTAGATCCCGGTTCAGATTGAATCAAAATCGGGGATCCAGCCGTTTGGTTCTGGAACGTTTCTTCACGTGAACCGCTACCGGCTTCGCTTGAAAACGCTATGATCAAGAAAGCGCCTTGGTTCTGCTTATATCAGAAGGTCAGGTTGGGCCTTAGGCCCGCGCAGGCCCCTGCGCGGAAGGTCTCGATTTGAGCGTTTGAAAAGCGGAGGCGAAACGCCCATAATCGTTTCGCGCCGCCTGTTATCTTTGCATGCCATTCAGTGAGGCCGATCCCATGCCAGCGTTAGTTACCTTCGGGCGAGTCCTTTTCGCCGTCCTCTTCATGTACACGGGAGCGACCAAGCTTTTCGCGATTCAGCAGACGGCGGACTTCATCGCGACCAAGGTGACCATTCCGGCGCTGCTTGCGCCCTATGCCTCGCAGCTCGAAACCATGGCAGGCATGCCGATGCCGCAATTGCTGGCGTACGGCGTCGGCGGTTTTGAGATCCTCGCCGGTCTGATGATTGCGGTCAATTTCGGCGCGCGCTTCTTTGCGATCCTGCTGATCTTCTTCGTCATTGCGACGACCTTTTACTTCCACGATTTCTGGAACCAGCCGGCCCCCGAAAATGCCAAGACGCTGATCGACGCCTTGAAGAACCTGTCGCTCATCGGCGCGCTGTTCATGATCGCAGGCTACGGCCGCGGGCCGCGGCCGAATGAACCGGCCTACGGGGACGTGTAGTCTCAATTCATTCCAAAGCCCCGTTCCGACGGAATCGGAACGGGGCTTTGGATTTTTGATTTGACGCGTTTTCCTGACGCGAACCGGTCTCCACTTCGCTGGAAACGCTCTAGGCGCCGCGCCGCCACGGTGTGACGCTAACCTCGTTCGCAGCATCAAGCATCTGCGGCTCGCCGGCGTGCAAGCCGTGTGCGGCGAGGATTTGCTGCGGCGCGCGGGCAGGGACACCGGGAAAGCAAGGCTCGCCGCCGGGCAGGCGGACGTGCGGTGCGACCGAGAGCCAGAACGCGTCGTAGCGGTCCATGAACATGCCGAATACGCCGGGGCCGCCGATCACGGCAACGGTGCCGGCGTCAGCGCCCGCATGCTTGCATGCGGATTCAAACGAAGCGCCTGCGGGATTCCACAGCGTTGATTTCGAATTGGCCGGATCGGGCGCGATCGCCTCGACCTTTCGCGTCAGGATGATCCGCCTGCGCTGCGGCGAGTTCGGCTGATCCTCGTAGGAATTGCGGCCATGCAGGATCAGGTCGGCGCGGTCGAGGGCGGCGGTGAAGAACGCCTTGTCACCCTCGAACTTCAATTCGTCCGGCATGACGTTGCTGGCGTCCGCCAGCATGCCGTCCGCGGAAACAATGACATAGCCTTCGATGCGCAGCGCCACTTGTGCGTCGCGCCGCGTTATTCCGAGATCGTCTGCACGACGCTGGAGACCGGGCGCGAGCTCACGGTCGGCAGCTTCAGATCCTTGACGATGTCCTCGTCATATTGCGCGAGGGTCTCAACCGGCGCCTTGGCGCGCATCGCGACCACCTTGTAGCCGCCGGCCTTCAGCTTCTTGAGAAGCTCGGGCAGGGCCTCCGCAGTATGCTTCTGGAAGTCGTGCATCAGGATGATGCCCTTGCCGTTCTTCTCGACCTTGCGCATCACGTTGTCGATGATGGTCTGCGCCTTGCTCGCCTTGAAGTCGAAGGAATCGAGGTCGCAGGAGAATATCGCAATGTTGCGGGTGCCGAGATAGGTCACCATCTCCGGCGGGTGTTGCAGCGCCGGGAAACGGAAGAATGGCGCCGGCGCCTTGCCGCCCAGCGCCCATTTCACGGCGCTGAATCCCTTTTCGATTTCATCCTTGCGCTGCTGCTCGTTCAACTTCTTGTTGACGAGGGCGGCATGTGACCAGGTGTGCGATCCGATGGAATGGCCGGCCGCCATCACCTGCTTGAGGATTTCGGGATAATAGGTGGCGTGCTTGCCGATCGGGAAGAAGATGCCGGTGGTGCATTCTTCCGCCAGCGTCTTCAGGACCGAAGGCGTGTTCACCGGCCACGGGCCGTCGTCGAACGTCAGCACCACTTCCTTATCGCGCAGGAAGTCGAGTTCCTTGAAATGCTCGAAGCCGAAACCGGGACCGCCTGTGGTGTCAATCTCGACGGTGCGGCCGATGCCCAGGGCATCCGGATTGTTGCAGGGCGGACGCGTCGAGACGGGCGCGGGCGGCGGGGCAGGAGCCGGCGCCGCCTGAGGCGCGGGTGCCGGGCCCTTGGCGGGGGGCAGTGCCTGTGACCACGCCGCGCTCGATGCCAACAGCGAGACGGCGCCTGCAAAGATCAACCCTGCTGCAATACGCATCTTGTTTTCCCTAGATTCGAATCCCGCTCCCGGTCGCGGCGTTGCCAGCGTCCGGTCTGCCTCCAGCCCCTGATTCATAGTACCCTAGTCGGATCGGCCGCGCCAACGCAACGGCTGCGATTACGCCCAGCCGATTTGTAATGGGGCAGGTTAATTCCGGAGTCTTGTGGTCTTTTTGACGCGTTTTCTTGACGCGAATCGCTAGCCACTTCGCTCGGAAACGCTTTGGGCCAGTGCCCGCGCGATGGCGGTTTTCACCCGTGTATCCACGGGTTCGACGGATTCCGGGAAGACGTCGGCGATATAGCCGTCGCGGCCGATCAGGTATTTGTGGAAGTTCCAGCGCGGAACATCCTTCGGGCGCGCTTCCGCCGCCCATTTGTAGAACGGATGCACGTTCGGCCCCTTCACGACGGCCTTGGCGGCCATCGGAAAAGCGACATGGTGGCTCTGCGCGGTCGCGGTGATTTCGGCCACGCCGCCCGGCTCCTGGCCGCCGAAATCGTTGGAGGGCACGGCGATGATCATCAGGCCGCGGCCGTGAAACTCGGTCCACAATTCCTGTAGCCCGCCATATTGCGGCGTGAAGCCGCAGAGCGAAGCGGTGTTGACGATCAGCATCGGCCGGCCGGCGAATTCGGAAAGCCTGATATCGCCGCCGGCCAGGGCTGGAAACGAAAACGCGTAAGCCGTGATTCGGCTCATGCCGGCCTGCGCCAGCGATTGCCTGTTCGAGGTGACGGCCGCGATCGCGGCCAGCGCCGCGGTCATTACGCTCCTGCGGTCCATCATGAGAGCCTCGACGAAAAGCTTTGGGCTGCGGTTCGACGGCGCACAGCATAGCGCAACGCGCGCGGCCCGGCCTCTCAACAAGCCGTTATGGGGTCTACCGCAGGGGCACGATGAAGTCGGTGCCTTCGCCAGTTTCGCCGCCCTGGCTGATGCCGTGATCGGACACCACGATCGAACTGCCGGTGCTGAGGACTTCTGCGATCCGCGCCATCGCCTCGGGAGCGATGGTGATGCGGTCCAGCGCCTCGGCCGGGCTGTTCGGCGCCGGCAGCGGCTTGGCCTCGGCGGCTCCGCCAACCATCTTGCGGCGCCGTGCAGCGCGGTCGTCCTCGTCGGTCCGGGTCGCATTGCGCGCCGTGACCGGCAGCGAGATCACCGACCAGCGCAACAGGTTGGGGTCTTTCTTGTCGGCCTCTGCGGTGAAGACGTGCGTACCGAGCGGCCGGTCGCCCGGCGCGACGGTGATCGGAACATCGAACTGCGGCTTGAAGTTCTCGCGGACGTACAGCTTGGAATCCTTGCGGCTCACGAACACCGCAATCTGGCCGGGACGCCTGGGCGGTTCGGCCCTGACGGCCTTGTCCGCGCCGGGCAGACGCGCCGTATCCTTCTTCACGTCGGGTGCAACGGCCGGCGTATCGGCGGTTGCCTTGACGGGTTCTGCGGGCTTTTCGACAGCCTTGGATTCAGCAGGTTTGGCTTCGAGAGTCTTGGCCTCAGGAGTCTTGGCTTCTTCGACTTTGGTGATCGCTGCCGTGGGAGCCTCGACCTTCACCGCATCGGATTTGGCTTCCGCGCTGGCTTCGGCTTTCTTGTCATCCGTAGCAACCGTGCCGGTCTCGGTCGATTTGATGTCGGGTGCCGCGGTTTCAACCGCTGGCTCGGATTGCGTCGCGTCCGGCTTTGCTTCCGCGTTCGGCGCATCGTTGGCAGGCCGAACCTTGGCTGCAGACGGCGTTGCATCTGACATGGTCACGATGGAGTTGATCGCCGGCAATGCGCTGCTGGCATCCGCGGTGTGGGTCCGTTCGCGCAACGGCGCCGCGTGGCCGACCGTCGGTCGGAGATCGAGGCTCGTCTCCGAATTCACAAGACTGGAATTCGCTGGCTTGATCGCAGCACCTGCGTCCGCGCCCTTGTCGCTCTTCACCGCGGGCGCGTCGGTCGCCGGATCGTTGGCGATCAGGGGTTGCGGCACGACCTTCTGCGCCACCAGCAACGGATGCGAGAAGCTGGCCGGCGTGATCTGGCCGGGCGTGATGATGACGCGCGCGCCCATCCTGGTCCAGTTCCACATCTTGACGGCAAAGGCCATCGGCATGCGGATGCAGCCGTGCGATGCGGGATAGCCGGGCAATACGCCGGCATGCATCGCAACACCCGACCAGGTGATGCGCTGCATATAAGGCATCGGCGCGCCACTGTAGATGTTGGAGCGGTGCATCTTGTTCTTCTGGATGACGCTGAACACGCCCATCGGGGTTGTATGACCCTTCATGCCCGTCGACACCGGGCTCTCGGCGAACAGGCCGTTTGCGTCGTAGATGCGAACCTTTTGCTGTTCGATCGAGACGGCGATGATCAGCGGCCCCTGCGGCTTGGCGTTG